>Ga0265780_10012102_pt1 | contig 10143 bp, 9 predicted proteins | sample P1T30metagenome_FD_192432 | JGI IMG/M metagenome (GOLD analysis project Ga0265780, IMG submission 192432) | Plant litter microbial communities from East Loma Ridge, Irvine, California - P1 T30 | ecosystem: Environmental > Terrestrial > Plant litter > Unclassified | place: USA: California... | reverse complement strand
GCCGTGCCGCAGTCGTTCTGGCCGGCCTTGGCGACGCCATAGCAGGTTTCCTGGTCGGCCTTCGGCGCGCCCATCTGGTCCTGGGCGGTAGCCTGCGCAGCGCACACGCTGGCAAGGGCGGCGGCGATCAGGGCGTGGCGGTGGGTCATTCGGTACTCCGGTGGCGTGAGATAAGGCCGCCAGTATTTATCAGGTGGGGCAAAGATGCAAGGTCAGGCGATCAAGCCGTCGTATTGATCTTGTTCCCCAGATGCGGCGGCAAATTCGGCTGCGGCAGTGCGGCGAGCAGCTGGGTCGCGGTGGACTCCTGGATCTGCTGGGCCTTCTTCAGAACGGCCAGATTGACTTCCTGGCGCTGGCCGGTTTCGGCGATGCTGGTGGACAGCTTGGCGATGCTGGAAACGTCCATGACACTCTCCCATTTAGGCGTATCCTCCGGTTACGGCAGCGTTTCCGAAAACTTTAGCCTTATCCATTCCCCCACCCAGCCCAGCACCTGATCCAGATCATTCAGGTCGAGCCACGCGGGCCTCTCGAAACCGCCCGGCCGCGGTACATCCGACGCCACCGCCACCACATCCGGATCCTCCGGATACAACGCCGGCCGCCCCAGCTCCGGACGAAACACTTCCAGCTTCGGCATCCGCTCCCATTTATAGCCCTCGACCAGGGTCAGGTCCGCCGGCGCCAGCCGCGCCAGCAAGTCCGACAGCGGCGGTTCGTCCGCGCCGCGCAGCTCCTGCAGGATGGCGACCCGGTAGGGCGAAGCCAGCATCACCTCGGCGGCGCCGGCCATGCGCAGGCGCGCGCTGTCCTTGCGCGGCGGCTCGAGTTCGACGTCGTGGTGGCTGTGCTTGACGACATTCACGCGCAGCCCCTGCTCGGCCAGGCGCCCGATCAGACCCTCCAGCAGCGAGGTCTTGCCGCTGCCGGACCAGCCGACCACGCCGAGAACCGGGCCGGGGTTAGTACGCGACACGGTAGCGATAGCCGCGGTAATTCATGATTGCCGCCTTCGGCAGCAGGCGCTCCAGCACCAGGCCGGAGGCGACCTCCTCCCCTTCGCGGCGCAGCATCTTGTCCACCAACAGAAGCCGTTCAGCCGGATCCGGCGAATAGATATAGCCGCCGAACGTCACTTTCGGGATGTCGCGCTGCACCGCCTCGGGCAAAGCGGCGAGCGGGCCGACGTTGTCGTCGACTGCAGGCGGTGGCGCCTCGACCGTCACCGGTGCGACGCGAGGTGGCGCCTCCGCCTTGGGTGCAGGCGCCGGCTTCGGCTTCACCGGGGTTTCACGCACCTTGACAGGCTCAGGCATCGGCACAGGGGCTACCGGCACAGGGACGACCGGCACGGCGACCGGCGGCACAGCCACGAGCGCCGGCGCCGGCGCAGCGGCGACCCGCACCGCCGGCGCCGGCTGGCGCAGCAGGAACACGCCGGCCGCCGCCAGCGCGAGCACCGCCACGCCCAGTCCGACATAGAGGCCCGTGCGGCCGCCACCCGCAGGCTGCGCCGCATACACCGGCGGCGGCGCGTGGATAGTCGGGGCGTTGCCGAGCTGGCGCTCCGCCTGGGCCTTCTTGAGGGCGTCGAGGATATAGGACATGCTTTATTTTCCGTTCGCAGCTGCCAGCAGGCGCGGTTCCGGCACGCCGGTGAGCTGGTTCAGGCGCATGAAGGTGCGCGGACCGGCCACGCCATCGGCTTTCAGGTCTTGCGCAGCCTGGAAGCGGCGCAGCCATTCGCGGGTGTTACTGTCGAAAAGACGGTCGCTTTTCGGCGCCGGCGCCTTGTTGATCTGCGCCAGGCGGGCATTGAGCCAGTCGACGTCGAGGCCACGGTCACCCTCGGCCAGCTGATCGCGGAATTCGCGCGGCATGCGCCAGAAGGTGGTGAACTCACCGCCGAAGCGGGCCACGAAGGTGGCCAGGTCGATGCGCTCGCGGCGCGCGCCGGCGCTCAGGGTGACGCTGTCGGCGTCGATCGCGCTCAGGATCGCATAGCCGGTGCGCGGGCCGTCGTGCAGGGTGACGACGGCCGGCCGGTCCAGCAGGCGCAGCTCGTAGAGGCCGCCGCGGCCCTGGTGGCAGCGCAGGTTCAGGCGCAGCGCTGCCTCACACGGGTCGCTGCCGGCCAATTGCTGCCCCCACAGCGCAGCCAGTTCGCGCAGGGCCATCTTTTCGTCGGCCTGTACCGGCGGCACGGTCGACGCCGCGGCGCGCAACGCCGGCTTCGGCGCCGGCCTGGCTGCAGCGGCAAGCGGCGCCGCCTGGCGCGACGGCAAGGCCTGCCACGCCGCCGCGCTCAGCGCCACCGCCGCCAGCACCCCTCCGGCCGCCAGCGGCAGCCGCAGCGAGCGGCGCGGCGCCGCCTCGCCCACAAACACTTCCTCGGCCGCCTTGTTCAGGATGCGGCGCGTCACCTGCGGGCTGTTCTCGACATAGGCGCCGAGCAGCGCGCGGTCGCACAGCAGGTTGATGCGGCGCGGCACGCCGTGGGTCAGCGCATGGATGCGCGGGGTGAGCGACGGCGGAAACGGCTGCCCGCCCGCCCCGGCCACCGCGAGCCGGTGCGCGACATAGGCGCCGGTTTCCGGTTCGGACAGCGGCCCGAGGTGGTAGCGCGCGATCACGCGCTGGGCCAATTGTTCCAGCTCGGGACGGGCCAGCATGGTGCGCAGCTCGGGCTGGCCGATCAGGATGATCTGCAGCAGCTTGCGTTCGTTGGTCTCGAGGTTGGTGAGCAGGCGCAGCTGTTCCAGCACCTCGGCCGACAGGTTCTGGGCCTCGTCGATGACCAGCACATTGTTCAGGCCTTGCGCGTGCGACTCCAGCAAGTAGCGATTGAGCGCATCCACATGGGCCTTGAGCCCGCCGCCCTCCACCGCGATGCCAAGCTCGTCGCATACGCTCTGCAGCAATTCCTCGACGCTCAGGCGCGGGTTGAAGATATAGGCCAGCCGGCAATTTTCCGGAATCTGCTCGATGAAGGCGCGGCAGACGGTCGTCTTGCCGGCCCCGATTTCCCCCGTCAGCAAGACAAAACCGCCGCCACTGCCGATGCCGTACAGCAGGTGTGCCAGTGCCTCGCGGTGGCGCTCGCTCATGAACAGGTAGCGCGGGTCGGGCGCGATCGAGAACGGCGCACCCTTCAGGTGGAAATAGTGGTTATACATTCTTCAAGGAAGAGCTTGCTTAGCGCACCGGCTGCGATTTGAACTTCGCGCAGTATATTTTGCTTTTGTCATTCATGTAAGCGATGGTGCTGCCGGAGTTCGATACGCGCAAAGGAAAGGCGCTGGCGCCCTTCGGCCTGAAGGCGACGCCGGCCCCGGCGCGGATCGCGGCCTCGAGCTCCTGGGGCGTGCTTTCGGTGCGGGCGGCGATGAAGACCAGCTCGTTGCTGTCGTCGCTGACCATGACTTCCTTGACCTCGGCGCCCCACAGCGTGGCCTCGAGCTTGAACCAGTACGCCCCGCCCTCGCGCTTGTAGGCCGGGCCGAAGGAAGTGGTCAGGTAATCATGAAAATAGCGGTTGTCGAGATGGCTGCGGCACAGCAGGGCGTTGCCGATCACGGTGCCGAAGGTGGTCGGCATGGCGCCGGCCGGGGCAGCCAGCATGGATGCCGCCGCCAGAGTGGCGAGCGCGGCCGGCCGCTTGAAAGCCGGCATGATTACAGTTTGGACAGCCAGGCGCGGTTCGCCGCGATCCGGGCCTTGACCGCGGGCGGCAAGGCTTCGTAGCAGCCGGGATGCTGCTTGAGCGAATGCTCACGCACTTCCTTCTGCATGCCGTTCACGAGGAACACGTACAGGTCCGTCCCCTGCTCGTTCTTGCGGGTGCCCATATAGCGAATCACGGATATTCTCCCTCCATGGCCACATTATGACACTGCACGGCCCGGCCCGCCCACGCCATTCGCACCTCACACGGCGATATGCGCCAGGATGTGTAGCAGCGCATCGACATCCACCGGCTTGGTCAGGTGATGGTCGAAACCGCCGGCCTGGGTGCGGCGCCGGTCTTCTTCCTGCCCCCAGCCGGTCAGCGCCACGATCAGGAGGCCGGCCTGGGCCGGATCCGCGCGCAGCCGGTGCGCCACCTCGAAGCCGTCCATGCCCGGCATGCCGAGGTCGAGCAGCAGCGCGTGCGGCCGGAACTCGGCGACCTGGGCCAGGCCGGCCGGCCCGTCGTAGGCCGTGCGCACCTCGGCGCCGACCGCGTGCAGCAGCAGCGCCAGCGACTCGGCGGCGTCGCCGTTGTCGTCCACCACCACGACCCGGCGCCTGCCCAGCAGCGCTTCCACGCTGCCGCCGCCGCCCTGCTGCACCGGCGCCTGAACGCCCGCCAGCGGCAACCGGACGATGAATTCGCTACCCGTGCCCGGCCCTTCGCTCTTCGCTTCCACGCTGCCGCCATGCAGCTCGATCAGGCTCTTCACCATGGTCAGCCCGATCCCCAGCCCGGCCTGGCCGCGCGCGCTGTCGCGGTGGGCCTGGGCGAACATCTCGAACACGTGCGGCAGCTGGGCCAGCGGGATGCCGATGCCGGTGTCGCGCACCGACACCACCACATGGGCGCCGTCGCGCCAGGCGGCGACCCAGATCCGCCCGCCGCGGTCGGTGTACTTGGCGGCGTTGTTGAGCATATTGCCAAACACCTGGGTCAGGCGAACCTTGTCGGCGTCCAGCATCAGCGTTTCTTCCGGCAGCGACACCGCCAGCTCGTGACGCCCGGCCTCGATCGCCGGCATGCTGGTTTCGACCGCCATCGACAGCACGTCGGCCAGCGACAACGGCTCACGCCGCAGCTCCAGCTTGCCTTGCGTGATGCGCGAGACGTCCATCAGGTCGTCCACCAGGCGCACGATCTGGCGCACCTGCCGCCCCACTATCTCGACCATGCGGTCGGCGCTGCGGCGTCCGTCCGGGCGGCGCATCAGGTGCACCGCGTTGCTGATCGGCGCCAGCGGATTGCGCAGCTCGTGCGCCAAGGTGGCCAGGAACTCGTCCTTGCGGCGGTCGGCCTGGAGCAAGGCTTCCTCCGCCTCGACCGCCTCGGTGACGTCGATCGCGATGCCGACGTGGCCGCGATAGGCGCCGCCCTGGCCGAACAGCGGCGCGCCGTGGCTTTCGAACCAGTGCCAGCGGCCGTCGGGGGCGCGCGCCCGCACCCGCTGCTGGAACGGGGTGCGGGTGGCGACCGCGATGCGCACCCGCTCGATGTAGCGCGGGGCATCGTCCGGGTGCAGTCCCGCGCACCAACCCTCTTCGGGACCGGTCCCGGCCCGCATCCCCAGCATCTCCTGGCAATGGCGGTTGGCGTAGCTAAGGCGCGCGCCGTCGTCGAACTGGTAGATCAGCGCCGGCGAGGCTTCGGCCAGCACCCGGAACCGGCCGTCGCTCTCGCGCAGCGCGCTTTCCGCCTGGCGGCGGGCGTCGACGTCGATGTTCATGCCGATCCAGCGCGCCACGCTGCCATCGGGATTGCGCAGCGGCGCCGCGCGCACATTGGTCCAGCGCCAGCCGCCGCCGGCCAGGCGCAGCCGGTACTCGGCGTTCAGGGGCGAACCGCGCGCCAGGGCCTCGTGCCAGTGGCGCAGGACGAAATGGCGGTCGTCCGGATGCACCGCCGCGGCCCAGCCGAAGCCCAGCGTCTCGTTGGTGCTCTGGCCGGTGAGCCGGCGCCAGCTGGGCGAATCGGTGCGCATCACGCCGTCGGCGTCGGTTTCCCAGACCGCCTGGGCGAAGCCCTTCACCAGGGCCTGGAAGCGCGCTTCGCTGGCTTCCAGCGCGGCTTCGGCGCGGCGCGATTCGGTGATGTCGATGACGAAGGCGATGCACTTGCGGGCGTCGCCGTCGCCCGGCAGACAGGTCGGCGCGACCATCGCCCACCAGTTGCTGCCGTCCTTGCGCAACAGCTGCTTCATGTAGGGCGTGGTGCGGCCGCCCTCGCGCAATTCACGCAGCGCGCGCTCGGTGATTTCGACGAAATCGGGCGCCGCCAATTCGCTCCAGTGGCGCAGCGCGCGCAACTCGTCGCGGCTGTAGCCGGTCATGCGCTGCAGCGCACCGTTGCTGTCGAGGATGCGGCCGTCCAGCGCGTAGAAGGCCAGGCCGACGGTCTCGGTGTCCATCGCCGCCTGCAGGATCGCGTGGCTTTCTTCGAGTTCGCGCTCGCGGCCGCTGGCGCGCTGCGCGCAGGCGGCGAAATGCGCCAGGTTGCGCAGCAGGCGTGCGTCTTCGCCATCGAAGCGGCATTCAGGACCATGGCTGGCGACCCAGACCGCGCCGGGCGGCTCGCCGTCGAGGGTCCATGGCGCCAGCAGCATTTCTTCGATCGGCGGTGCGCCGGGCAGCGCCGGCAAGCTGCCGGGTGCACGCAGCAGCACCGCCTCGCCGCGCGCCAGCGCCGCCATGCTCGGGCTGGTGGCGCGCGGCAGGCGCAGGCCGCTGGCGCCGGCCAGTGCGCCACTGATGGCGGTCCACTGCAAGCCGTCGCCGTCGGGCACGGCGATGCCGGCCGAACCGGCGCGGCACAATGCGCGCAGCAGGTCGGCCAGGCGCTGCGGCACGCCCTCCGGCTGGCGCGCCAACCCCTCGGCGAGCGCGGCGAGCGCGCGGTTTTCGGCTGCATGGTCCGGCGCGCGCGCGGGGCGGGCCGCCAGTTCCGGCATGTCATGGAGGGCATCGATTTCGGGCGCTGCCGGCGCTTGCCCACTTTCGCTCATCGGGACGTCAGTACGAGTCAATGTCGGGACGAACAGACTAAGCGAAAACCCGGGGCGATGCCAACAGTATTCCGCTCGGCATGGCGGACCCCGCCTTCAGTCCATCCGCCCAGCATGCATCCTGGTCGCCGTTTTCGCACGTCCGTCGGATACCGGCGGCTGCAGGAGCACGATTACCCTATCGTGCAGACTCCCCGAACTTCTCCAGAAAAAGAACATGCGCACCGACCTGAAGCCAGCCCTCCTCGCCGCCGCCATCGCCGCCGGCATCCTCGCCACCCAGGCCAGCCACGCCGAAGCGCCAACGGGGGCACGCCCCGTCACCCAGCAGCGCCAGCTGGCCGCCTTCAGCGCCATCGAGCTCGACGGCCCGTTCGACGTCGTGGTGCGCGCCCAGGGCCGCCAGGCGGTCGAGCTGCGCGGCGAGCCGCAGCAGCTGGCCGACATCGAGACCGTGGTGCGTGGCGACACCCTGGTGGTGCGCCAGCTCCCGCGCAACGGCTTCGGCCTTCACTGGGGCAAGCGGCGCGACAGCGTCACAGTCGCCATCACCGCCGGCAGCCTGCATAGCCTCAAGATGGCCGGCAGCGGCGACGTCGAGCTGAGCGGGGTGACTGGCGAGCGATTCAGCGTCGCGGTGGACGGCCCCGGCGACTTGCAGGCGGCCGGCACGGTGCGCGACCTGACGGTGCGCGCCGGCGGCAGCGGCGACGCCGACCTGCAGCGCCTGAAGGCGGCCAACGTCGAGTTGACCATGTCCGGCCCGGGCGACGTGCGCCTGGCCGGCGTCGGCAATGTATTGGCGGCCACGGTCAGCGGCTCGGGCGATCTGGAAGCGACCGACCTGCGCCTTTCCCGTCTGAATGCACGCCTGTCCGGCCCCGGCGGCATGAAGCTGGCCGGCCGCGCACGTGAACTACGCCTTGAGGCCAGCGGCTCCGGCGACTTTGAGGCCTGCGAGCTGGCGGCGGACGCGGTGTCCACCACCCAGCGCGGCCCCGGGAACGCCTGCGTGGCCGGCACCATCACCAAGTTCGACGCGGAGCTCAGCGGCTCGGGCGAACTGCAGGCCAGCGGCCTGCGCGCACCGAAAGCGACGGTGCGCATCAGCGGCCCCGGCAATGCCGAGCTGAACGGGGAGGTCGGCGAACTCACGGCTGAATTGAGCGGCTCGGGCGACCTGGAAGGCGGCGCCCTGACTGTGAGCCGCGCCCTGCTCAAGGCGCGCGGCCCCGGCGGCATCGAACTGGCGAACGTGTCCGACACCCTGGACGCCGACCTGCGCGGCTCGGGCGGCCTCGAGGCACGCGTGGACGGCAAGCGCCTGCTGCTGCGCATGAGCGGCCCGGGTGGCGCCCAGGTCGCGGGCAAGGTTCATCTGGTGAAGGCCCAGCTGAGCGGCTCCGGCGCGCTGGATGGTCGCAAGCTGCGCGCCGATCGCGCCGAGATCGCCGTCACCGGCCCCGGCAATGCGACCGTCAACGTGCCCGAGCAGGGCGGGCGTCGCAGCCGTGGAGAGGACGAGGTGCTGGTGGTGGACCGCAGCGGCAGCCGCCACCGCGCGCCCTGATAAACCAGCTGACGACAATACCAATTCACGTACCAATAAAAAGATTCGCATAATCAATGGTTTATGCAAATTTCCGATGCCATCCCGCCGTAATGTGCAAAGGAAATTTGCATACCAGTTAAATACCTGTTGACAGGTAAAGGCCGCCTGCCTATAGTGCGCTGACCTCCTCGGCAGAATACGCACACTCCATGATCGACTATCTCATCGGCGTCGACGGCGGCGGCACCGGTACCCGCGTGCGCCTCGCACGCCTCGACGGTACCACCCTGGCCCAGGCTAGCGGCGGCCCGTCCGCCCTGGCGCGCGGCATCGACAACGCCTGGGCCACGGTCGACGGCGCCGTCCAGCATGCTTTCTCTCAGATTGGTATTACTGCGGTCCCACGCGCCGCCTGCGCCATCGGCCTCGGCCTGGCCGGTGTCCACAACAAAACGTGGAAAGCCGCCTTCATCGCCGCCAACCCTGGCTACGCCGCCGTCGCGCTCGATACCGACGGCTTCACCACCCTGATGGGCGCCCACGGCGGCCAGCCCGGCGCCATCGTCGCGATCGGCACCGGCAGCGTCGGCGAAGCGATGCTGGCCGACGGCACGAAAATCGAAGTCGGCGGCTGGGGCTTCCCCGCCGGCGACGAAGCCAGCGGCGCCTGGATGGGCCTGCGCGCCCTGAACCACGTCGAGCACGTGCTGGACGGCCGCGCCGACGGCCGCGATTTCGCGCGCGAGGTCATCGATTTCTGCGGCGGCTCGCGTGACGCGCTGCAGGTCTGGCTCGGCAACGCCAACCAGACCACCTACGCCAGCCTGGCGCGCTTCGTTGTGCTGCATGGCGACACCGACCCGGTGGCGCGCGCCATCCTCGAACAGGCCGGCCTGGAAGCGGCCGCCATCGCCGATGCGCTCGACCCCACCCACACCCTGCCGCTGGCCCTGTGCGGCGGCCTGGGCGAGGTGCTGCGCGCCTGGCTGCCGGCGGCCACACTGGCGCGCTGCGTCCCGGCCCAGGGCGACTCCGCCGCCGGCGCACTGCGCATGATCGCGCGCGAACTGAAAAGGACACAGCAATGAAAGGCAACATCCTCACCCCCAACGGCTGGATCCACGGCGAGATGCGCTACGGGGCCTTCATCGAAGGCGTCGACGGCCATGAGGTCGATCCATCCGCCAACGGCGACGACTACATCCTGCCCGGCTTCATCGACGTGCACGTGCACGGCGGCGCCGGGCGCGACATGATGGAAGGCGGCGACGCGCCGCACGTGATCGCCGCCCTGCACGCCAAGCACGGCACCACCGCGCTGCTGGCCACCACCATGACCGCGCCGATCGAGGACATCGACCGTGCGCTCGCCGCCATCGGCGCGGCGTGCAAGGCGCGCGCCAAGGGCGAGGCGCGCATCCTCGGCGTGCACCTGGAAGGCCCCTACATCAATTCGGGCAAGCTGGGCGCCCAGCCGCCGTATGCGCGCGAAGCCACGCTCGATGAAGTCAATCGCTTCAACGCCGCCGCGCCGATGCGCCTGATCACGGTGGCGCCCGAGATCGACGGCCACATGGAACTGCTGCGCGCGATCGCCGACGCCGGCATCCGGGTCCAGATCGGCCACACCACCGGCTCCTACGAGGATGGCGTCAAGGCCCTCGCCCACGGCGCGGCAGGTTTCACCCACCTGTTCAACGCCATGCCCGGCCTGCACCACCGCGAACCCGGCATGGTCGGCGCCGCGCTGGCGCACGCCGAATACGCCGAGATCATCCCCGACCTGCTGCACGTGCATCCGGGCGCGATCAAGACCGCGCTGCGCTGCATTCCGAAGCTGTTCTGCGTGACCGATTC
>Ga0265780_10012101_pt1 | contig 10144 bp, 12 predicted proteins | sample P1T30metagenome_FD_192432 | JGI IMG/M metagenome (GOLD analysis project Ga0265780, IMG submission 192432) | Plant litter microbial communities from East Loma Ridge, Irvine, California - P1 T30 | ecosystem: Environmental > Terrestrial > Plant litter > Unclassified | place: USA: California... | reverse complement strand
CGGAGCCACAAGGTGGTTGCGGAGAGAGAAAGAAATTGTCGACCAGGCTCCCATCAAATACCAAGATTCGCCAACTAATACAATGCGGCCCGGAGGCGACAACTACGAGATGCCATGGAGTAACCAATGCGCAGCACAAGCGCACTGATAAGGCACGAGTCGTACACTGAGCACGTTATATTGCAGCTATCTTGGTTCGAAATCCGCACGCCTAGATCAGCGCTACCGCTACCGTACTTTTGCAACCATGCATCCTCAAGCGAGCATCTTCTTTCCACTTTCATGCACGTGCCCTCAAATATAGTAAAGCGGTACTTCGCCTTTTTCGCCATACGTCTTGCATCCGGATCAGCGCGCACTCTTGCAGAAATTAAGCTCTCGTTTCAAAAGTTATCCCGCCCATCTTACCGTGCCGTACCTTTTTTCACCAAGCACCTGGGCAACCGAGAAACCTTCCTGGCACGCCATCAGCGGTGAGTGAGCACGGCAGTCATTACTCAACCAACGTAACGCTGGGCTGAACTTGAGTCGAAAAGCGGTCTGCGCAGCATGGTAAGGTAATCCCAGACGTATCGCAGTAATTCATCCGAATACAGGCTGGAGGCCCGCTTCCGCGCATTGTTTGTGCCTCTGCGCAAATGGTTCAAGTTCCTCGTTTCCCCAGTCAAGAGCCACAGGGTAGAACGCGGGAACTGTACTGGCTGTACTGCGGTGGGTTTTCCAGAGCTGTGGGTATGTGTAGCGCACGGGCGAAGGGGACCTGCATCCGGCATATTGAATCCTTGGATGTAGCTCGATGGCGTATGATCATGGACTTGGACCTCGGAAGCGCTGAGGCAATTCTGTCCGCAGAGTGGACAGCCCGGGTGCGCTGCGACGTATTCTCTGAGTCGAATGCCCAGTGCCCAATACAATACGGAGGGATCACCTCGTGCAAAGGGAGTATTCCCGGCGCGTCCAGCCGTCGTGTCAGAGATACCGACGTGCATGTCACTAACGCTGAGCATTTCACCCCGGTCACACCAAAGCTGTGGAGATTTGAACGTGCATCTCAACGGAGGTACATCCGCCAAAGTACTTTTCCAGACTTCTGGCGTACCTATGCCTGAGGTGAGGCTCGACAGGGAGACGCAAAGGCAAGTGCAGCTTGCATATGCACGTCTACAAGGGTACATACGCCAATGTACCACACCACGAGTACATCATATTCCTAACTCAGTAACGATACTGGCAGCCAAGGAGGTAGTATAACCCAAGGACTTTTGACATGTTGGTGCCGATATCGCTCGTCTAGACTGCGACGGGTACAGCCGCGAAGTCGCTATCTCTCAACGCTCGGTAGATGTACACCGCATCAGTTGTACGACTCGTGAAGAAAAGCAGCATTATTTCGATCGATTACCGTCCAATTTTTCGACCGTCACGCCCTTCCTACAGGCTGCTCTTCTTCCTGCCCAGACCCAGTCCCTCAAGCCATCCCCTCAAAATCTGATTGACCTCCTCGGGCTTCTGCGTCAACGCCCAATGCGTCGCGGGCACCTCTCCCCTCGTAAGATTTGGAATCAGCGCATCCATGCTCTTTGACATTTCGGGCTTGAGCACCGAGTCATATGTCGCTTGGATGAAGAGTACAGGCTGTTTGATGACCTTCTTGTCAAGCAAGGCTTGGTCTTCTTCCCAGTTTGTGCGGCGCTGGCGATACCAATTGACTGGTTGCAGCGAGTTAGCCAGATGGCCCCACATCCCGAGGAGAGAGGATCGTAGATGGTGACATGGTTGCGAAGGACCCCTTCAGAGTACTTTGGAAAGAAGGGTCATGCACAGGTGGTATGATGTGCGAATGAACCAGATGTGTGGATACGGGATTAGATTAAAAAGAGTGGGAGAGCGACTTACACGTGGGGTGGATCCCATGTTTCGCGTACTCTTTGACGTAGTAGTCCAGCACCTGTCGTCATTGTCAGTGTATAGGCCAATATCGATGAAACAACTAGAACTGCGTAGTGCTACGCGAAGCGCATATAAGGAAATGCTGATGCCGAGCCTTGCGTCTCTTTGCATGTTCGTCGCTACACCTCTTTGCCATGATCTTCAGTGCTTGAGCTCACGACTGAGGCAGACTGGTGATAGACATTCGTCTCCGCGGTTCCTTCAAGGCTTCTTCCGCGTCCGCGCGTCTTCCACAGAAGAAGGAATATGGGCGTCGAGCAGCCAGTCCTCTGGGTTCGACGTCTTCAAGCCGTCCACTCGCTTGCCCTTCCTCACTCATAGATCGACATCCCTCAGAAAAACGTGAGTATAGCAAAATGCCACTGACCTTGCCATTTAGAATCCGGCTCTCGCCAATGACAGGCAAATTCTCCGCCAACACGCCCTTCTCTGGTTCGAAAGCCAGCTCACCGTTTGGTCCCCGCGCTCCATACATGCCCCTGAGGAACTGCTTGATCGACTGCTCATCTTTGACGCTCTTCTCCACCTCACCTGACGCAAGATGGAGCTGGTAAGCGAATTGAGGCAGCTGACCTTTGACAAGATCTTCGGTGGAGATGTACTCTTTGTGCGGGGCGGTGTATGGAGTGCATACGGAGAAGACATGAGAGACCAGATCCGGGTACCATTGTGCAGCTCGCCAGACAACGAAGCCTCCCCTGTTCGATCTTGTCAGTCGCTGCGATCGAGATGAATCTGTACGTGGTTTACCAATCATGGCCACCGAGAATGATCTTCGGCGCGCCGACTTCTTTTGCAAGAGCGGCAATGTCATCTGAAGCTCTCTTGAGACCATAGAGGCTGATCGAATTTGGTGGGACTTTGGGTGCATCCTGTATTACGATTCAGTATCAAGTTTGACCGCCGCTGTAGCCAAGCAATAACATGGATATACTCACCGTGCCTCCGTAACCCATCATATCCGGCGCCACAACTCTGAACCCCATATCCACCAATAACGGTATTTGGTACCTCCATCCCATCGATAGGTCCGGCCATCCATGGATCTATCCGTGATTAGTGTACATCCTCAGCATTACTGTCCACCCATTCTCCACTAGCCATGCCAAAGTACACCTGTTCATGCACATGCATTATATCCGGCGGCTTAATGTCGAGAGATAAGAGAGCTTGGAACGTACCAAGAACACAGTCTGGGTGTAGCTGCTAGACTTCGGCTCAGCATAGAGGTAGTGGTACGTATAGCCGTTGAGCAGCGCTGTTTTGTGGGTTATGCGCGAATCAGACACGGGGTCAATTGGTTGGGTCGGCATGGCGTAATGTGCAGTGCGCTATGCGCCTCACTTTCTGGTATTGCTTTGAAGGCTAGCGATGGGATGTGCAGTTGCGCAGGTAGTGTTTAAGCAAGCTTGTATTGGGTTGTAATATTTTTGGTTAATATTTGACGATGCTACTTGGAAGAGTCGCTGGCGGAGACCTCGGTCCCGAGATGAGGGGTCTGACCATGATCAACACCACAACAAGAAGGTACCTTTTAAACAGGTTGAAAGGCAATGTGCTTCTTACCACATCTCCAAAAGTTTGGCCCTAAAGCAGGCTTGAGACGATGCGCTGTCCAGAAACACTTCTTAACCTGCAGATGCTATAGACATGCCGCCATAGTAGTCCCGTATTCAGGCCACGCACTCACGCGTGACACCACTGAACGATCCGTAGGTTTGGTCGCACTGGGATTATGTATATGGCAAGATCTCTCACGCATATCTGGCGAAGCGAACGCCCTCACATAGCCGGAGTGCATGCAACCAGTTGCCGACGCCCATGGCTACAAGGGCATTTGCTTACACCTGTCCCACCAGCTTGGCTAGATAACGACTTCTGATGCTGCTTATTGGCTAACAGCATCTCGCATTTGTTCTCGAGAATGTGTTGAGGCAGCGAAATAGAGGACAAGTACGCCGGATCGCTACAGGCAACATTCTCTACAGCTGAGGTGGTAGTACAACAGGATGATGCTTCCTGCTACGCAAAGAGATGGACGCAGCACAGCGCTGGCGTGAATGCATGGGTCGTATAACTGGCTGTCGAAATGTCGTAATGGTAAGATGTCCAGTAGATCGAGCCACGATGAGCAGTGTTGCATAATCTTGAACAACATGAGCGGTCCGGGACCCGAGGGCGCACGCGCAGACGGCGCGCACTCCCTAGCGATCTTCAGTAAATAACGGTATCCTCCGCTGCCTCCTCGACTACATCTTCTCCGTTTTCATCGTCGTTGTTATTGCTGGGATCGTCAGTGGTAGTCTCATGGGCTGCTACAGTGCTGTCCGGTCTATCCCCAGTCGTGTCGGCGCTCACCGCCTCATGACCAGGATCTTGTGCATGATTATCCTCTATCCCCTCCATATCCTGGTCCTTGGGAGAGTTGTGGCTGCCGTTAGCATTTCCATTGGTTGCTGGTGCCTCGTGAGACGCGTCTGCAGTGTGCTCCTTACCACTATGGGAGCCCATTGCGTCACGGCGATGTTCTGCTTCCTCGGAGGCACGTCGCTCAAGGTTGCTTTCTTGCTCTATACGAGCCTCGTATTCTTCAACTTCTCGGCGTATAGTCTTGCGCGCTTCGGCAATTTGGTCTTGAATTCGGTCTTCTTCTTCGGCACTGGTCTCCCAGGGTTTGTAGTACTGTCAGGAGTCAGTCACAGCCAATATCACACTGATTTTATCCCCGTACGTACCAGGTGCGGTTCAGTCTCAGTCTGAAGGAAGTGAGCCGTGTTCAGTAAACTGTCGTGTCGCGTTCGCATCTGGCCAATGTCAATACTGAAGTGCAGCACGTAGCAACAGCATTGCCTACCGATTGTTCTTCGAAACGTCTTTGCTCCTTCCAGCGCTGAACCTTGCGTCTGGCTACGCGCTCCGACTTCCTCTGCTCACTCTCTTCGCTTTCTTGCTTGCGCTGTGCGAGCTGTCTCTTCTCGATCTCAGAGCGGCGCTTCTGTGCTGCAGTAGTACTAGGAGCTTGTGAGAGTGCACCGAGAACAGCACCAAACAGTCTGCGCTCTCTACCTCTTTCGCGTCGCACTGGGGCAGAAGCTTTGACCTCACTGGCAGATCCCCGGTCGCCATTAGGAGCATCATCTTCGAGTCGCGGTCGTTTCACACTTTCTTCGGTCGTTGAGGATTGGCGTCTTTTGTTGCTGTTGGGCGAGGTTGGTGGCAGAGGCTCTTCAGGCAAGACCACAGCTGATGCGATTGGACCATCCATGTTTTGACGTGTATTATTTGTGTTTCAATCTATTATCGCGATATCTGGAAATGTAGAGAACGATAACGTCACGCGAATTTGGTGCCAGTGGGAGCCTTGATGATGGGACGCAAGATCGAGAAGCTTCCGCACGGGGCAAGGGTTCAAGCTATGACTAAGCCGGAGGTCCGCAACTTCTCAATGTTCACCATCGTAGCTTCCCTCACTGCAACAACATAATAACAATACAACTCTGATAGCGATTCTGCTCTTACACAAAGGATCCAGATACTCGTACATTTAATCACTTCCAAAGTTCCCCTACTATCAACCAAGCCACACCAATATGTCTCGCCATCATCCGTAAGTCTACCCACCGCCACCTTCACCCTCCTCTCTAACAACCCTCAGCGATCTCGTGATGTGCCGCAAACAAGCCGGCATATCCATCGGCCGTCTCTGCGACAAATGCGACGGCAAGTGCCCCGTGTGCGACTCCTACGTGCGCCCGACCACTCTCGCCCGCATCTGCGACGAATGCTCCTTCGGCAACTACCAGAACAAATGCGTCGTATGCGGCGGTGAGGGCATCTCAGACGCCTTTTACTGCTTCGAGTGTACGCGGCTCGAGAAGGACAGGGACGGCTGCCCGAAGATTATAAATCTAGGTAGTTCGAGGACGGACCTGTTCTACCAGAAGAAGAATTTTAGAAATCACTAGTGCAGGGGGGTGGGCAGGTGCGAGCTATCGCGCGACAGAATGCGTGTAGATTGGGCTGGTCGGGAACAGAAGAATTGAAGGGATTTGCCAATCGACAAGAGCAGTGACGGCGGAAGCACACAAAATCACCGGCAAAAGAACCCGAGGATTTTTGGGCCAAAGGAGACAGCTAGGAAGAGATTTCGATAAAAGGCGTTCAAAGGCGCAAGACTTGGCGCAAGACGGGACAGGGAAAAGCCACTTCGATCTTGAGATACCACTAGTTTGCCATAATGGTACTTCCCTCATTTTGCATTCCGTCTTTCCAAGCTGACGAGACACAAGACTACTTCAATCGAGAAAACATGTAGTTTCACTTATGACACTACTCATTTGAAAGTGTATCTATCTTCTCATTACACTAGACAGAATGTCAAACCAGTTGCTTGCAGACCTCTCTTACCTTACTTCTTCCACCTTATCCATCCCCAACCAAACCCCCCAAAGCACACCCTCAAGCTGCTCCATCATCCTCCCCCCGACCCATCCTTCCACACCCACATCATCATCATAATCACCAGCACACCCCCTCAACGCCACCCCAGCACAGAATTCCAACATCACAACCTCCTCCGCAGTTACCCCTCCCTCCCGTCGCTCCACTCTCAATACCCACTCCCTACCCTCCCACTCACCCAGCACACCCCCAAACCTCCCTACCAAATGCCCCGCCTCAAAAGCATGCAGGAAGCAATGCATGCCCAACACCTCCTCGCCCTGCACGAGTTCTTTCGTCAGCAGTACAGATACAAGATCGCTACTCGTTCCGAAGTTTCCATGCAGATGGAACACAGCGGCAGGACGCCACTCTCCATCATTGATACCAGGCATGCCGCACCGCGCTAGCCGATCGGATTTTAGGCGCAGATCAGTGCAGAGGGAGTGCAGGAGGGAGTAGAGAGATTGGGCGCCGCAGGGCAGGACGAGGTAGGTGCTAAACGTGGGGTGTATAGAGGTAGGGAAAGAGGCTGAGGGAGCGCGCAGGTGTAGAGTGGCGGGTGTGCTTGGAAGGTATGTGGCAGCGCGCGTGGAGCGTTCCGGCGGGGGAAAGATTAGTACGTTCGAGGCTATTGAGGTAGTATTGCCCATGAGTGTTTGGTATTGGGATCGCCGACGGTGTGGACAAACGGGTATCTCAGCGCCGCAGCATAGTTACTAGTCTGCTTCACTGATGTTGTGTGATGGGAGTACTGAGGCTGACAATGGACATGCGATTCGAGTATGTGCTCGCATGGAAGAGGCACTCGTCATCAGCCACTTGATGCAAACTCGTGATATGGCAAGATGCCACGACACGCTGCTCACGCATCTTGATCGCCGTGTTGTGTCGCTGTGCAGATCCGCCTCACAACGTCTCGGTCAGTGTCCTCGTGCCCGGAAAAATACACCGGTAGATGCACAAGCGGCGACATATAGGTGGCCGGAGCGTAGATGGCCCTCGACCGGCACACCGTATCGATACAAAAGCTGCGGGTACCCCACGCTTGTCACCATCGGTATTGAATGCCTAGCGAATGAATCCGAACAAACCCGAGCGGCTCCGCTAGCATGTAGCCTCAGATCTTGATGCCGAAGTCGCAGCTCCGTCATTGAACAACCATCTGTGTTCGGCAAGACCGCGCCGCGTTACTACAGAGAGATTCCTCCAGTGCAATGGGACGGATGGGCGGTTCGGAGTGGGGTGGGTGGGTCGTTGCGTCGCAATTAATTGTATTGTGTACTTCATGCTTGTTTTTTGTGTATTGGCCTGCCGGATGATTGTCTTAGGAACAGGTAACTCGACACGTGTAATCGTCGATACGACTGTTCCATCTCCATTACTTCTGGCGATACACGGTTGTGTTGGCATCCGCAGTGTCGGCATGAGATAGGGATATTTGCAGTAGTCGTGTTTGGGTGAAGTGCCCGTGATGGGCTCAACGTCTAGTAGTTCCATTGAATTGACGCGGCGATCGCATTTGTGTAGCTTTACCGCAATAGACAGTATTTTCTCCGAACAGAGATGTTTCTCGCTCGTTGTAATGACGAAAAGAAAGGAATGTCAAGCGTGTCACAGGCGCCTAAGAGAAGAAGCATTTCTCGTTACTGATTTTAGCCGCCATGAAAGGAAGGAGACAGTAATACATGCACCGCTGCGCAGTGTCAATGATAAACAGTGATCGCAACGAAACGTTTGAAAATCTTTGCCGCCATGGTAACGAATTGTGTACCTCAAAGGCAATCGAATGAACCTCTAGAAAATAAGAATGCCACCTTGCTTATGAAGAAAGACATAGCGATCGATGGTCCAACTAGGAAGATTTCAATCATCAATGGCGAGTTTCCGGTGTCCAAGGTGCTTCAGTCTTCTCCTCTTTGAGCCAACGGGCCATCGCAGAAGTACTGTTGCACGAAATAGAATTGGGTTGAGAATGGCCAGTGGTTCTAGCTTGGCCTGGTAGGAGAGCGCAACTAGAGCTACCCTAGTGTAAGTACGGTTAGGAAGGAATGTGTGTTTGAATCCAGGAAAGACTTACTGAGGCATTGGTGGCCGGATCATGGCCCTGTTGCCCGCCACATCGCGGTTGCGGCTGAACTGTACCGGGATTTGATGTAGGCTCAGTCATGATGGTGGTTTATAACCAATGATGGAAGCAAAGATTGCTCTGTGAGTCGTGCTGTATATAGTGCGGTCTAGTTTGAAAGATCATTGAGTAATGGAAGTGCATGATGTCGCAGCCATTCTTTATACCTCTCATGAGCTCTCTCCAGCTCGATTGGCCGGAGTCATAGCCCGAATCAACGTCTCGCAATACTGTCGTTCAGTTCATCGTCGGCTTAACGCTCCATGATAATGTAACCGACGTGTTACTGAAATGAGGAGACACTGTGATGCGACTGCATATACTGCCAGATACTGAAACCACAGCTGGGTGATTATGGAACGTCAAGGGGTCCATGGACCATTGGGAGATGGGCTTGTGATGCTTGACAAGGCCGTGTCTGCACAGTGCGTATAGATCTCGGAGGTAGGAGACAGCAATGGGCAGCGCCACACGCACAACGGTACACACTGCGCATGCATGAAGGACGATGGCGTGTGCTTTGATTCCATTCGTCTTCGTTTGTCGAATGGGATATAAGCTAGTGATTTTAGATGAATAGCCCCAGAATCGTTGCTTTAGACCTCGCTTATACTGCTGTAATTGGTGGCACAAAATCCTGCGTGTAGCTGGTTTCACTGAGTCACGGTCGCCCTCTTGGTGGAAATCGCCCTATTGTAGTGGCGCATTGGTCCAACAGTGAGAATCATTGCTAATCGGTGTTATAAACGCAAAAGGGCTTTCTAAAGTTTCTCATCTGAGAGAGTTCGTTAGTTGGAAAAGGCTTCGAAGGGTGTCTATAAGTAGCTCACGGTCGATGAAAGCGCAACACCAGCTGTATGAGCTGTTCCGCCTAAGAATGGGCAAGTATTTCTCTATTCTGTTTCACCATCACCCGCAATCTGTGTTGACAGACGATTCGTACATGGCCTCTCTGGAGCAACTTCTGTCCGCAATCGAATATCTCTGGCCACATGTTTCCAAGTCCGGCGGTATCCTTTGATCGCACGCCTCGCAAGGCTTGTGGTCCAGTCTGGCCAGGATCCGGGGTGGAGAGGGTCTGTGTCGCATGTAGGACTGTGTTTGAGTTGGCACTTAACTCATACGGTGAGCCACGGCAAGCCAGTCGAGTCCATTGCCAGGGGTCTCAAATTGTGGCCATTTTGGCATGTCAGCTCGTTGGCCCGGGGGCTTCGAGGAACAGCAGGAACGAGGCCCATATCGCCAGTTCCACCACCTTTGACGTTCCAAACCCATGCAATGCTGGAAGTTGTGAACCCGTACGTGGTTTATGCAGAAAATCCCAAAAAGGGTGTATAGAAGACCAAATACGTGGTGGCCATGGTTAGTCCAAGGCAAAGTGGACGCGTGCACGATCTCCTCGCTCCCAGGTCGCAAAACTGGATCGCCGAAGTGACGTTGAGGCGCCGATGAATAGACTGTAGACGGCTGGAAGCGGGATATTTCTTGATAGTGGCGCAAACAGTGGACAATAGCGCGATCCCTATTAGGATGGCGTACCATGTTCACGATGCGCAACCTACACTGCAATGCTCGCTAGCGGTGTAGCAAGTACGACCGGTTTTCCATTATTCAGCCCGCATTCCG
>Ga0265780_10012100_pt1 | contig 10145 bp, 13 predicted proteins | sample P1T30metagenome_FD_192432 | JGI IMG/M metagenome (GOLD analysis project Ga0265780, IMG submission 192432) | Plant litter microbial communities from East Loma Ridge, Irvine, California - P1 T30 | ecosystem: Environmental > Terrestrial > Plant litter > Unclassified | place: USA: California... | reverse complement strand
CATACGTAATCGAAACCGACCTCTCTTCTCCCCCTCCCTCTCCCTGCGGCCCAGCACGCCCATACAGCCCCTCCATCTTCCTCTCACTCGTCAAATACGACGCCTTCCAAATCCCATCCACGCCGCGATCATCCAGCCTACCCCATCATCAGCATGCATCTCACCACCAAGAACCTTCAAACTTACAAATCTCCGCGCATCTCCTTCCACCCCATGCCCTCCGCGCGCTCGCCCCGCATCGCCCCCGTCTTACTATTCACCACGCCCACGAGCCGCAGCGCGCGAAAGCTGGACAGCGCGCGTAGAACCTCGTCCGCGGCTAGTCCAAAGTCGCACAACACCAGCACGCGCAGGTGGCGCAATGCGTTTTTCTCCCTCGCTGCGCGCGCAAAGTCCACGATGTGCCGGCTCGTTATGTCGGACACGCCGCCGGGCCGCGCCTGCTCGAGCACCAGCGCGCCGAGCGTGGATATGCTCAGGAGGGAAAGCAGGTCTGTGAAGGTGAGCGCGAAGGAGCGGATGCACAGATGGGTGATGAGCGGATGTGCGAGGTTAGCTAGGCGGGACACGATGGAGGGCAGGAGGGTGGGCGCGTAAGTGTGTGTCGAAGGGGGGATGTGGAAGTGTTGATGGGGGTTGATGGCTTGTGGGTAGGCGGATTGGAAGAGGGTGTAGGAGGTGTATGTTAGTGCTTCTCTGCATTGCATCGGATCAGTCAAACAGATGCACACATGTATAGTCCAAGTGGGTTAGGAACGCACGTGGACAACAGGTGTTGGTAGATTCGCGAGGCGTAGTGCCATCCACACCATTGGAGTGTTTCGGGCTCGAAGAGTTCGGCGTGGAAGGCGCAGGAGCGCAGCGCCATGGCTTGCAGCGTGGAACAGCCTTTGCCGCGGCTGCGGAGGGTGGAGGTTTTGGAGCGTTTGCCGCGCGCTTGGTACATCCATGTGGGCACCATGGATGTGACTACGGCAGAGGTGGTCTCGGTATAGACGACGCCGGTGTCTTTATCGAAGCGCTTCATCTTGGGGATTTTGGTCGTGGTCCTGGTGGAGATGGTTGTTTGGGGTCGACCTTCATCCTTCGAAGGATCCTGGCAGTCGAGAGTCTACATGTAACATCGCTTAAATGGTCCTCCTCTTCTCTTATGACAAGTTCAGGTATGCCAGGTCTTATTTGTTTCGAGTAGTCTGTTGTCAGAAGGATGGACGACGGGTCGATCCTCAGAGGGCCTGCAGGTGAGTGCGCACGGACCATTTGGCATCAACCTACCCAGCCTAGACGGTCCTTTCACAGCATCAACACTCGTCTCAACGAGTCGATGAAGTCACTTGGTAATTGTGATTAAATCACGATGAAAAAGAAAGCTTACACAACGAAACAAAGTGTGAATGCCATGGCGCTTAGCTTCGGTTCCCATCTCCGCATATCGGCACTCCCAATCACGCATTCTCTACAGATTCCATGTGCACCATCCCGCACATGAATCCATCCCCACGAACCCCAAGCTCCAAAAAAACGCCCCATTTGAAGAGAAAGAAACCCCCCTTCTCCAAAACCCCTCTCCGAGAAAAACATCACATTTCCACAACAAGACTGTTAATTTCCCACCACCATGCCCCCCACCAAAATCTCCACGCACTTTACTTCGTCCCCAACAATCCCCCTCCTCATCGACGGCGCCCTAGCAACCTACCTCGAGCACCTCGGCGCCGACATATCCGGCTCCCTGTGGTCCGCCTCAATCCTGCTTTCCCAGCCCGAATTGATCAAGAAAACACACCTCGACTACTACCGCGCCGGCGCCAACATCGCCATCACCGCGAGCTACCAGGCCTCGATCGCAGGCCTCATTGCGCATCTGGGATTGAGCGAGGGCGAGGCGAAAAGCGTGGTGGGCAAGAGCGTGGAACTCGCGATCGAGGCGCGGGACATGTATGTGCGGGAGAAACTAGAAGGATCGTGTGAGCGAAGCGTTGATGAAGAGGGGCTGCGGGGGGATCTTTTCGTCGCGGGGAGTGTGGGGCCGTATGGGGCGTTTCTCTCCGACGGGTCGGAGTATCGTGGGGATTACTTGGTTGCGCACGATGTGATGAAGGAGTTCCACCGTGGGCGCATCCAGGCGCTTGTTGATGCTGGCGTGGATGTACTCGCGTGCGAAACGATTCCGAGTAAGAGCGAGACGGTGGCGTTGCTTGATTTGATGAGGTCCGAGTTTAAAGACACGGAAGCGTGGTTTACTTTCACGCTGCGTGATGCGGAGCACATCGCGGACGGGACTTCGTTGCGAGAAATTGCGGCGCTCTTTGATGATGCCGAACAAGTCGTTGGTTTGGGATTCAATTGCGTACCAGATGATCTGGCACTCGCGGCCTTGAAAAATCTCAAGCCGTTGGTGAAGAGGGGGTCGTTGATTGTCTATCCAAATTCTGGGGAGCAGTGGAATGCGAAGGCGAGGGAATGGGAGGGGAGCAGGACGGAGGGAGAGGGGCTGGCGAGCAAGGTTGTGCAGTGGGAGGAGGCGGGCGCTGGGATGATTGGGGGGTGTTGTAGGACGACGCCGGAGGATATTAAGACGATGGAGGAGGCGCTGTTGGGCAGGAGATGACATGGTGTGCGTTGATGTGTTGGATATGGTGGCCCTTAGGTTCTAGGGATTCTGCAAGCACTGCATGTCCTAGGAAGAAGTGCTCTTCTCTCTGACGAGGTAAAGTCATAGCAGAGCAGGAAAGACAGCCACAAAGCGAACCAAGTCGGACGGATATGAAAAAAACAGGGTTGATATATGTTATCGCTCAGTGGCGTAATAAGCTACATTTCCGAGCCATGTATACGAAGCGTGAAATCATCGTGGACACTGCCATATTGCCCAGAGTGAAAAATGAGAACTGAAAAGCGCCAGGCTTGCATGTAAGAAATCGTCTCGCTCACTTGAACACAGCGTGTTGATCTTCACTCCCAACTCATCATCGCTTACTCCACAGACCCTGCTGTGTCTCCCTAATGCGCCTCTCCTGTTCCTTAATCATCTGTTCAGTCTGACCATGACCGTTCCCTCTGCTGTCAATCTCCATCGGATCTTCATCCTCCGCCGGTTGCGGGATATTCGCAGGCGGCGCACCTCTCCTCGGCTCATTCGACCGCAACCCATCCATCATAGCCGCTCCACCTCCAGCGCGAAGCTGGTTGATCGCACGGATAGTGTCAATCGCAGCATGTAGCGTCCGCCTGGCGTTGAAGTTCTTCTTGACGGTGGGCAGTAGATCTTCCTCGCCCTCGCCCGGTCTGCCGAGATCGGCGACCCAGGGGTGTGAAAGCGCTTCGTGGGAGGTCATTCGCGACGCTGGGTCGACGGTTAGACATCGGCGGATGAATTCGCGGGCTGTGAGGGAGACACCGCGCCAGTATTCGAGGGGGGTGAAGGAGTAGTCGGCGACGAGGATGGCCTGCATCTCTTCGAGGTTGGAGTCTCGGTCGAAGGGGGTGTAGCCGCAGAGAAGGAAGTAGGTAATGACTCCGATGGCCCAGATGTCACTGTTTTGATGTTAATAAGGGTCGCTTGAGTTGGACTTTTCTTATCTTACACTGGTTTGCCATGGCCGGTCTTCCTAAAGATCTCAGGTGCCATGTACCCTGGCGTTCCACATGTAGTTGTAAGGACATGAAATTGTTCCTCGTCCATGATTCGTGAGAGTCCAAAATCCGCGATCAGAAGATCGGCGTTATCCTCTGGTGTTCTGAACAGGAGATTCTCGGGCTTCAAGTCTCGATGTACGATGCCGTGGTCGTGGAGATATGCAACGGCGGAGAGTGTCGCTCGGATCAAGTCGGCGGCATCAGACTCGTAGTAGTTCCCTTTTCTGCAGATGCGATCGAAGAGCTCACCTCCAAGCGCGAGGTCGGTCACGAGGTAAACTGCACGCAGAGTCAGCTATGCGCCCAGCCTAGAAGCCTGGCATGTCGTACGGTTGTTCATGGTCTCAAAGTAATCGACCAGGGTGAGAATGTTCCTGTGGCCCATGGAGACTCTCTTCAATACAGCGATCTCATTTCTGACCTGATATGTATCATCAGCCGGGGATCGAACTGAGCTGTGGGGGGCCCACAAACCATGTGTTCTCGGCCAGCCATGAGCCTCTTGTTGATGACTTTCGCGGCATAGTATCTCCCCGTGTCGATGTGTACACACTCCTTGACGACTGAGTAGCTTCCTGCGCCCAGCGTCTTTCCTGTCTTATATCTACATGGCTGCACCTGAGCCTGTGTTTGTGGTGTTTGCGCTCCAGAAGCACCGTTGGAGGCCATGATGATTGATTAACCAGAGCGGGTTGCACCAGGTCGACGAGATGTATATTCTGGGTTCAAGTGCAGGGTGCGGAGCCGAACGCGTCGGGCGGGACGTGGCCTTGGTTGGGCGCTGATGGTATTTGCAACGCCGTATCGGCGGATTGTGGTCGCGAAGCTAGCGAATGCGATATTCGTTGGTCGGTTTGCAGGTACAGTCCTGTATGAAACAGCTAGTGATAGTCACGCGTAACAATGTTCGGTATTGCAAGACGTCTTCCGCAAGATGGGTGGTGTTCTAGCTGGTGCCCCTCACTATGCGCAAGAGAGAGTAGAAATGGCACGTTTCGTGAACGAGAAATCGGAACAGATGCCGGGTATATGTAACGATTCCAGAAGTGTCGATTGGAGGGCTGCGAACAGTGAATCAAAGAGCGTCGTGATCCAGACGTCGTTTGTGGAGGGGTGCGATCCGCGCCGGTGAAGACCCCAGCTACCCGCGAATCGCTAATTGGTCTGATAGTGGGGACGTGGGGCAGCCATGCAAGGCCTCAGCTTGACATGGTTCATGTGAGATTGCACGCATACAAAAGTTGATGTCATGTTTCACGTTTTATTATTCGTCTATCAGATCTTATACCTACCTACACCTGGTCAAAGAGGTCCATTGTCTATATAGTGACTCGGATTCCAGTCAGCCGAGACTAAGCTATGCATCCAAAAAGCTTATGACTTGACGAGCAGACTGTGTCCGTCCATGGCTTCTGGTTGTTGCAGACCCATGGTAGCAAGAATTGTGGGTGCGACATCACCGAGTACGCCGTCGGTCTTCTTCAGACTCCAGGACTCAGGGGCATTGGCCATGACGAAGGGGACCTTGTTGGTGGTATGCGATGTCTTGGGTGTGCCCTCTTCTGTAAGCATCTCTTCGGCGTTACTGCTATCTGTTAGTCTCGTATTCAGAAGCGCCTCGTTTTCGTCACTTACCCATGATCAGCAGTGACGAACAGGACGTAGCCGCTCTCCTTGCACTGCTCGTAGACTCTCTTGATAGCCTTGTCCGTCTCTGTGCAGCCCTCAATGGCAGCCTTGTACACACCAGTGTGGCCAACCATGTCTGGTGGCGCAAAGTTGTTCATCAAGAACTCGAACTTGCCAGTCTGGATCCTCTCGCAGAGCTTCTCGGCAACTGCCATCGCACTCATTGTAGGCTGGAGATCGTATGTGGCTACCTTTGGTGAAGGAACCATCTCGCGCTCCTCGTTCTCAAACTGCTTCTCAACACCGCCGTTAAAGAAGAAAGTGACGTGAGCGTACTTCTCGGTCTCGGCAACATGACACTGTTTGACTCCCTGCTTGCCCAAAGTCTCCGCGAGCACATCGTCCATCCTCTGAGGCGGGAAAGCAACAGGGAAAGTGTACTTGGGGTTGTATGAGGTCATGGTGGTCAGAGACATGTTCTTGGGGTAGGGGAAATCGGCCTTGGGCGAACGGTCGACATCGCCGAGGAGCTGTGTGATTTCACGAACACGATCGGAGCGGTAGTTGAAGAAGAACAGTGTATCGTCGTCTGCACCAATTAGCATTCGGACATGCGGGTACTCGGACTATGGGTTTTTCTTCTTTACCTTGTATTCTTCGCTCCTTTCCGCCCACAATGATGGGCTTCAAGAATTCGTCGTTCTCGTCCTTGCTGTATCGCTCCTTGATGGTGGCTACCGGATCGCTGCTCTCCTCGCCCTCGCCAGTTACCAGACCCTTCATGCCAATCTCGACTCGGTCCCACCTCTTGTCGCGGTCCATGATGTAGTAGCGACCGACCACTGTTGCGATGTCACCGAGTCCGATCTCCTTGGTAGCCTTCAAGAGGGTCTCCATGTAGCCAGCCGCAGACTTGGGGTCAGTGTCACGACCGTCCGCAAAGAAGTGGATGTACGCCTTGGGGACGCCCTGCTGCTTTGCGACCTTGAGAAACTCGATCAAGTGGTCCATGTGCGAATGGACACCGCCATCGGAGACCAGACCGCAGAAGTGGAGCCTACCATTCCCATCGATTGCACGTTGGAACGACTTCTTGACAGTCTCGACATCTTTCAACTTGCCCTCCTTGATGGTCTGGGCAATGCGAACGGAATCCTGCCATACGACACGTCCTGCGCCAATGTTCAGGTGGCCGACCTCGCTGTTGCCCATAAGGCCTTCCGGGAGACCGACGGCTAGGGAAGACGCCTCGAGCTCGGTGAACCCCTGTGCGGTTTTCGAGCCATCCTTCATGAATCCATCCATGGTAGGAGTATCGGCGGCCAAGATAGCATCGCCATCTTTGCGCGAGTTTTCGGTCGCGATGCCCCAACCGTCGATGACGATCAGGACGGCTTTTTGGTCGACCTTGGCCATGTTTTCGGCGATTCTGGTCGTGCGAGAATACGAATGGAAGAATCGCTTCTTAGGATGTAGGAAGAAAAGATTAATCGCGCCGTGGGAGGGCAAACGGTAGCGGCCCGTGAAACTGTTGATGGTGGGGCAGGGATGGAGGGGCTACCAATAAATCATCCCAAGGTCGGAGAGCTTCACACGTCACAACCTCCGATCACCAATCCTCCACTCCTCCACTCCTCCACTCCTCGTCAGCCCATATCCATCCCACCCCCGCGACGGATTTTCTCAACTCTAAAAAGAAAGCGCATTATCCTGTGAGCCAATCAACGCATGACAATTCCTCAACAGTCATCCGACCCGTGGTGGCACAGCACATCTCCCACTCCAATCAACAACCCGGCATCTCAGCCCTGCGCGTCGGACAGGCGCGTCACCCCGCGTCGGCGCGCTCAACACCAATTTAGCTCAGCAGTTCTATATTCCTTCTGAGGCTTCATCCACCATGTCCAGCGCTCCGACACCCCACGCGCCCTCATCAGCGCGAGCTTCCCAGCCGCCTACGGGCGCTGCGACACCGGCCCTGCCTTTCGCGGCGCCACCCGTACCTAGCATTCCTCCACCCTCTACCTTCGACGTCCTGCCCGACCTGCACAAGCTCCTCAAAAGGCTTCTCGAGACCCCGTCGCAACCGCCAGCCGCGACCCCTACGCCATCCCAATTATCTACAGATGGCCCCCTTGAGATCCAGCACGTCGCAACCGCCGCGAACGACATCCGTCTAAAGATCCAAAAGGCACGACGCGCCGTAATGGCGCTGCCGGACGTAGATCGGACGTGCGAGGACCAAGAGGAAGAAATTGAAGACCTCGAGGCGCGCATCGCCAGCCTCAAGACCTTTTTGAGGGAGCTAGGGCGCCCAGCCGCGGATCTCGAGGACGGAGACCAGAGTATGACGGGCTGATCGAAACACCCATCTGGACCTCCATTGATGCTTTCTAGGCTTCGCGTCCGGCGACTGCATGGATGCGCTGGACCTCGCGCTTGCTCAGGGCGCTGAATGGTAGGCAGTGTTACCGCATCGAAAGATACCTACTAAGACATCAATCAGATGGACATAGTATACTCTCGCGAAAAGCGCGAAAAGACGCAGACCTTAGATGTGGGGTTCACCTGGTGATGTTCACGGAGATGGACAGTCTCACGTTTTAAGGACCTTGTACTCATATGCCAGAGTCTTCGATAAGACCGCACGAAGTGATCGTACACAAAAGGCATGGTACATGGATGCGGAGAGAACCACCTTTATACCATAAGTATCCACACACCCTTACGCACTTCCACACAAGTCAGACGTAGCCAATGACGTCCGCCCCGAAGAAGAACCTCTTGCAGTGTAGCGAAGGCACCCAGGACGAGAAATCCTTTTTCATCAGACCTGTCAAACCATACTCCTGTATGAACTCGAAGTTCGGAAATGAACAGATCGCATACTCTTTGATCAATAAACACACGATTCAAAAAAAAATCTCAGTATCATCGCCTTCTAACTTCTCTCGTTGCGCCTTGCTTAGCGAGCGAAGGGCTGCTGTGCTTCTTCGATTGTACTTCGCCGGCAATCATACAACGGGGAATGAGAGCGTAGTTCTACCTACCATAGTATCATGGCAGGTTTTGAGATCGCGCACTGAATACGTGCCCAATTACAGCTGCATGATCTCGCATGCTCACCGGAGTGGAGCGCAGAAAAGCTTCGTCATATGGCGCTGTTCAGCCTTGTGAGTGCTGCCTTCACACTCGATGCCAATTTACACGTCGTGCTCGGTTATACTACCTTCGCGATCACATCGCCAGAAACTCCTGATCTCGCAATAGAGGCGGGCGACGACTCACTTTAAGAATTCGACCAGGTCCACTTGACGAACTAGAGATGTTCAGGAAATGGTATGAAGCACTGCTTGTCCCGTTCTGAATGCTGAGTTTCAATAGGAACATCCACTCACCGGAATGGGAGGTGGAACCTGGATCATCTTTCGTGCACGCGCCATTGGATCTTGCGTCCTCCAAGACTTTACGCCTGATCGAAGTGCTTCCGTTAGAGGAGCATGAGCCTATACATTGCAAACTCATACATGCGACGACAGACTCTGCATATGTCTGTTTGTCCTATGTGTGGGGCACAGATGAACCTTCATATGTTGTCTACATCGATCGCCGACCTTACAGTGTAAGAGGGAACCTGTTTAACTTCCTACTCTATACATCTCAGAGACTCCACCGGGATTCATCAAGGTCAGAGTCCCGAGATCATGATCTCTGTAGCGCGGGCTGGATCCGTCAGTACATCTGGATCGATGCTTTGTGTATTGACCAGCAAAATACACTCGAATGGAACCATCAAGTGCAACACATGGGCAACATCTATGGCAATGCGCAGCGTGTGCTTGTATTGTTGAGTGAAACCGGGTTTGCTTTGCCTCTCATCGAGAAATTACATACCTCTGGCGTGGTTGTGGACTTTAGATCACGGCCTGACAGCCGAGTTTTCATGAAGGGTTTCTGCGAAGACCCATATTGGACAAGAGCGTGGACAACACAAGAAGTGCTCCTTGCAAAGGATATCACTTTCCTTACCAACAAAGCTGAAGCTGATTTGATCGTGCTGAAAACTGCGTTGGGAGATTCCATCACTTCCTTCGGCAACGGTGATGCCCATGAACGATTCCAGCCACTCTACGACATGCTGAGACGTCAGGGAACGTACACACTACTCGAGAACGTCTGGCGTTTCCGAAACAAGCAATGCCTTAATCGACGAGACATTGTCTACTCGCTTTTGTCCATATCACAACTGAATATGGAGCTAGAAGTCGACTACGAAGTGACATCTCTTAGCCTTGCGTTGCGTGTGCTGGAGGCTTCGAGCCCTGGTTTATGTTTGTGCTCGGCGAAGATTTTGCAAGCGGTCCTGGGTTTTGCAGACGACTTGAAGATTGGAGGAGACAGCCCATTTGCAAATGTTGATCTGCAACCACCACTACCCGAAGTGAATGGGCTTTGCTCATGCTGTTCTGGCACGCTGAAGACCAAACCAATTGCGGACGAAACCCGCTCCTTCGACCGAATCCGGGTCTATTGTCTCAGCTGCTCACATAATAGCTCGATCAGACCATGCGTAAACCAGGCGGATTCAGCTCTTCACCATGGGCATCTCGTCTTAGCTCGATATAGTCTTGAACCCTCCACGTTGCCGTGGCGGACATATTGGCTTCCCCCAAATACGGATACCATGAGCACTATCCACGAGATCTTCAAACCAGGAGCGGCATCCAGGTCCTCAAGATAAATAACGATGGGTCTACGAGACTGCAGATCTCCGCCAAAGACTTTGCTATGCGGGCCTCGAAAAGCCTCTGTGGCGACTTTGTAGCTCCAGAGGACGTAGTTACACGTCACGCTGGGGTGGAAATCGGTCGCAAGAA
>Ga0265780_10012099_pt1 | contig 10145 bp, 9 predicted proteins | sample P1T30metagenome_FD_192432 | JGI IMG/M metagenome (GOLD analysis project Ga0265780, IMG submission 192432) | Plant litter microbial communities from East Loma Ridge, Irvine, California - P1 T30 | ecosystem: Environmental > Terrestrial > Plant litter > Unclassified | place: USA: California... | reverse complement strand
ATCTACATCACCACAGGCTGCCCGCTGCTAATTCTTAGAGTTCAACGTCCGGCACATGTGAAGTGCCTTGCGGTGATGGTCACGGAAAAACGCGAAACATGTCATTAAAAATAGGTCGCCTCTGTCCAAAGTAATCAACTTGGGGCCAGGCGAAGTCCGCACGCGGGATGCGCGGCGAGGGACCGCACAGTAAGAACTGCCGTTGCCGTATTGATGCTTTTCTTTCGCTAGCATTTCCATAACGAGCGAGATGTAGCCAAAAGTAGCACCGGGCCATGGCATAATTACGGCGCAGGACCTCGACATCACCAGCAATTACGCCGTGAAGCTGGGATGAAAACGTACTGCCGGCTTGTTCAGACTTGCCGAAAAGTTGTTTGGCTGCCTTGACCACTTGCACTCGGCATCAGGTGTGCTGCTCAACATAACTGACTGTCAATACTCGATCTCGAGGCTATTGTCAGACCGAATCCATGCCGATCTTACGAGTTTCTTCTCGGACGGCCGAGGCGGCGACGTACCTCTGATTTTGAATTTGCCACATACTGAAATTGGTCAGCAGTGTTTCCAGCAGCTACTCAAAACACTCTCTTGAATCTGTGATGGTGGGGTTTCATGGTCATGGAAACCATACTTTGAGGAAATGCATCTGCCGTCAGATATGATGTAGGTTTCTTGTAGTGCCGAGTGTCCTTCAGTCATTCACCTCTATGCACTCGCAAAACACATCCTCACCTCATCGGTGGCACTGCGACCCAACTCAAGGTTCCTGGGCATTGGTTCTATGCCATCTGGAAGCTTGTGGGAGTGAAGTACTAGGAACTTCCACATGACCAGTAGAACATAGTGGGAGGAGTACTTTGTAAGTGAACGGTGGATGACAACCCTGAAGGGTCTCGTTGACCGCCCGTGCCCCGCCCCCGCGGTTCTGCCGGCCCTTCTGACGCGCACCCAACTTTTTTCCCCGTCCTGTCGCGCTATCGAGTACACAATTCAACACACTGTTGCCACAACAATTCCACTCACTCAAGAATCGTCTCAGACTACGACAATAGAATCCCAAACCATCCACCCAACATGGCAAGCATAGCGCCAGAAGAAGTTGCCCCACCGAGCCAAAAGCCCGAAGTCGCGCAAAATGCAGAGAAGGAACAGACGCCAGTGGTAGATGTTGAAGAAAAGGACGAGGAGATAGACGATCTGTTTGTAGAGTCAGGTGACGAAGACATTGTACCAGAGTTGATCTCGGCGGACGGAAACGACTACACGAAAGCCTACAACCGCCAGCGCAAACTGAACGACAACTCAGTACCCATCGATCACAAACCAAAGTCAAACCCACAAAAGCCATCGGCGAACACAAGTGCAGCGATAGACGACCAGGTGGCCTCTCTCGCCAAACATGCCAGCAAGATCCGTCTTACAGACAAGTTTTCGGGAGCGACAGGTGGCGGTGCGAGGGACAAGGACAAGGCAGACCGCGCGACAACAGAGCAGGTCTTGGACAGGAGAACCCAGATGATCTTATTGCAGCTTATCAACCGCAACACCATCTCTGAAATCCACGGAGTCATATCAACAGGAAAAGAAGCGAACGTATACCACGCCATCACCGAAGCCGACGACGCAGACCCAATCCACCGCGCCGTAAAGGTCTACAAGACCTCGATCCTCGTATTCAAAGATCGAGCAAAGTACGTTGAAGGCGAGTTCAGATTCAGACAGGGATACAACAAGAGCAACAACCGCGCCATGGTGAAGATGTGGGCAGACAAGGAGCGTAGAAACCTGGCACGTATCCACGACTCTGGCATACCCTCGCCCGCTCCTGTCGCTCTTAGGAACCACGTCCTGGTCATGGAGTTTGTGGGCGACCGCAAGGGAAAATCCGCGCCACGGCTGAAGGATGTGCGCTTTGAAGGCCTCACAAATGAAGAAGAGGACGCAAAGTGGAACGACCTCTACATCCAGATGCTGACCTACATGCGCATCCTGTATCAGACTTGCAGGCTTGTGCACGCCGATTTGAGTGAATACAACGTGCTATATCACGAAGGCAAGCAGTGGATCATCGATGTTTCGCAAGCTGTAGAGCACGATCACCCACGATCACTCGAGTTTTTGCGCATGGATGTCAAGAACGTGTCCGACTTCTTCCGGTCACGAAACGTTGAAGTGCTGAGCGAGAGGCGAGCCTTTGGGTTCGTCACGGCTGAGGCAGGTGTAAAAGAGATGAAGGACGAGGCCGCGATTGGGGACTTGGTGCGAACTTTACTCGCCAACCCGCCAGCCACAGAGGAAGAAGAGAACGACGAGGTTTTCCGCCACCAATACATTCCACAAACACTCAATCAAGTGTACGACATCGAGCGCGATGCCGCACTCGTCAACGCTGGCGAGGGCTCGAACTTGCCTTACCAGGCTCTTCTTGCCGACAAGGTCGTGCAGCCCAATGAGTCTGATGCATCACAAGAGGACGGCGATTCGGAGGCGGGAGACTCTGATTCATCAGAGGTCGATCAGTCAATCTTCGATAAGGGACCTGGACGGGGAAAGAAGAACATGGATAAGGACGAGAAGTTGGCGCACAAGAAGGCGATCAAGGATGAGAAGCGAGAAAAGAGGAAGGACAAGATGCCCAAGCACATGAAGAAGAAGCTTGTGAGCCAGTCAAGTCGGAAGAAGTAAACCAACGCCTACGTCTGCGTTTACACGGCACCTGACGAAAGTTTTGCATGGTTTGGAATTTGACGATTATGGTATGTATCCTCCACGTTCACAAATTGCAGGTTAGAGTCATGACGAAGAAAAGCCCGGCACTGTTGGAGTACTGCGACGACCTGGGTGTGTTTACATAACCGGCGTTGCAGTATTCCAACTTTTAGTGTCCCCGAATAGGGTCGCCTACAGTCCGCTGCAGGTGCAACTTTGCGGATCAAAGAGAGCACTGAGACTATACCCTCACCTTCAAGAGACAACAAATGTGTTCGATCAACTGGCTGACCTGACTTAGATTCTTCATTCGAGTGAGATGAGTCGCTCTGCTCCAGTGGCCTGTTCATAAATATTTCGTACGAGCGTTTTCTTCTACAATGATATACCCTTCTTCATCCACTGCTCTTAGGCCTTGCTTGTGCTCAGAGCATATTTTTCCTCCACGCTCTAGTCCCTAACCTCTCGATCTCAGGGACTTCCACCGGACCTCTGACTTCTTCATCTTCCAGCGCCTCGACCACTGCCTCGCCAACCAAATCCGCTTTTAATGGCTTGATGCCCCCTGCGCCCATCAACCACGTCAATCGACCTCCAACAGCACTATTAATCATACTCGCAACCCCGCCCGCCACTGCAATCGGCAACGTGAACGTCCTCGACGAATCGTACAAAAATGGCGCGCGGATGAATATCGAGCGCATATTCGGAAATGTCGAGCTGATGATCGATTCTGCCTCGCGTTTCGTCGTGATATATCGCGCCGGGAGGATAGGCGTGCCCGCTGCGGCAGATATATAGAGGAACGTGGGGACTTTTCTCTTTGAGGATTCTTGTGCGATGGACACGGCTGTAGTCTCGTTAGTTTTCGTATGCCATTTTGCTAGATCCATATGCAACGTACCAGTATCTCTGTTCATAACCTCATACGTCAACTGCCCATCCCTCTCCATCGGCCTCAACGCCTCGCCCTCCTTCACACTTAGCGGATCCTGCGTGCCTTGCTTCGTCGAACTAAACGCCCTCTTGAGCCCCGCGATCGGCGATTCCCGTCCGCTCACGACGCCCTTGTAGTCTGCTTCGAGCAGTATGCCCATGGTGTGAATCACGGCGGATGCGCCTTCGAGATGCTGCGTGTAGCTGGACGGATCGAGGACGTCGCCTTTCTGCCACGACACGGACTCAGACCATTCTGGCGCGTTTGGAGATGATGTGACTGACGACCAATGCGGTGTGCCGGAGCGTGAGATGGAGGTCACAGACCAGCCGCGGTGTGCAGCTGCGCGGCAGATACGACTTCCTGCAGGTGTTGTTAGAGATTTGGAGCTTGTAGGTACTTCAAAAGTTTCTTTTACAGGAACACATACCAAGAAATCCATTGCCGCCGCAGACTACGAGCTTCTTCTTTGCTGCTGTAGACATTGTCATGTGTGGTGGTGGTGCAATTGTGATTTACAGCATGTAAAGTGCGAAAGTTTGGATGCGTGGAGTGCTGATGTCACTCCACGTCGCGTGGGATCGCGTAGGGCTGAGCAGGGGTGTGGAGATCTGGGCGGAGGGGGACTCCGTCCATAACTCGACATTTCCTCTTCGTTTACCTGTCCCGCCCGACTGCTCTTGCCAATGCGCCGTAAGATTGTGTTCGGCTTGTTACCGGTGCAATTTACACATCTACTAGCATGATCGCCCACATTGTAGTGTGCAATGCAGTCATCTGAAGGCCATCTGGACCTACTGAAGCGCTCAGCAGACACGAGAACGACCCAAGCATAAACCCCAGAGATCATTGCTATGCATTCAGAAAGCTTGTGCACTCCCATGAACCTCACGTTCTTTCTAGAGAACACTCTCGAAGCCACGCACCAAGCCCAGTCCAAGCGACCGAGAACCAGCAACTGAAACAACAAATCCGAACCGCCGACAAACACCATCCTTCATTACCAAGCCTTACGCACTATGCCCAACCAGGCGAATTGCGGGTCAAGCTTTCGCATAACGCAGCTTAGCTTCACCAATCCCAATGTTTCAACTTGATGGATTACTATGTTTCCACCACTCAGCCGCTGTGTTGGTGTTTAGTTTCCTGTCAGTACCGCCGCGCGTGTTCCTGCATCAGCGAGAGACTGCATTTCACTATACCCAAAGCCAACTTGCAGACTCTGGAATCAGCGGCTGGTAATGAATAGATGGCGCTAGAGGATCCGTTCGCGCCGCCAGTGTGTTTGGGCTAAGCATTCGTGGGTATTGCTCTCATTAAATGATTCTGTTATAACTGCTCGTTGCGGCGGCATCTTTAGCTTCTTCAATCCACTACAGTCACTCATTCATTCGTTCATTCATTCATTCGCTTCGTAGTCGATATTCGCTCTCTTCGTGCAGCTGGTCTCTGTAAACATTCGTTTCAAGATGTTTGGAAAGGTTTCTATCCTGAGCGCGCTCGTTAGCGCTGCCTCTGCTGGTACGCATCTGAATTCGATGCGAGAAAAATGTCAAAAGCTGATTCAATGACAGGCACCATCGTTTGGGATGGACGCTTCAACGACATGACCTCGAGCGCTGACATCGCCAAATGGTCCTTCTCCACCCCAGTCGGCTCATACCAGTACTACATCCACGGCGCCGGGTCTATTGAAAAATACATCAACCTGGACAGCAAGTTCAAGAACCCTGCAGATGAGGGCTCTAAGCAAGGCGCCAAGATCACCATTGACGAGACCTCCAAGTGGAACGGCCAGACGATGCTGAGGACTGAGCTCATCCCCCAGACCTCCGCCACTATCAACAAGGGCAAGCTCTTCTACCACTTCTCCATCAAGACCGGCGCCGAGAACGCCCCGCTCGCCGCCAACGAGCACCAAATCGCCTTCTTCGAGTCCCATTTCACCGAGCTCAAGTACGGCGGCGACGCCAAGAACAAGCTACAGTGGTGCGTCAGCGGCCAGCCCAAGTGGGACGTCGAGCTCAAGGCCGACGAGTGGCACAACGTTGCCTACGAGATCGACTTTGACGGCGGCTCTGTCACTTTCTGGTATTCGACTGGCAGCGATGCCTTGGCCAAGACCGCCGGTCCCTTCACCACTACCACCTCTTCTGACGGCAAGGACTTCCACGTCGGTGTACTGCGTCTTCCTGGTAGCAACGACGCTCCTGGTGCCGAGGATTGGTTCTTCAGCGGTGTGTACATTGAGAGCGGCGAGATCAACACCTCGGTCAACAGCGCTGGTGGTGCGGCTCCCGCTCCCGCTTCTCCTGCTGAGCCTGTCTCCTCTGCTGCCTCGTCGACTCTCATGACGGTTGTTAAGCCTTCCGCTGCGTCTTCGAGCGTTGTGGCTCAGGAGACTCCGGTCATGACCCCTACTCCGTCTCCTGCTGCGCCGGTTGTAACCCCTACCCCGTCTCCCGCTGCTCCCACTCCATCCCCTGCCCCTGCTGCTCAGTCCGGCTATGGCTCTGGCTATGACACCGGCTCTGGTACTGGCTCTACCTCTGGCTCGGATGCGACTCTCCCCAAGGAGTTTACTATCACGCAGTTTATCGCTTGGTTGAGGGCTAAGCAGGCTCAGGCCAACTAGATGCTCTTCCTGCGTGGATGAGAAACCTGAACTACATTCTTGTACATATATTCTATTCAGACCATAGATGTAAATACATCCAATCTTGTTTTGCTTGAATGAAAACAGCTTAATTTTACTTGCTCACCTCACTCAATTCTTTTCCCGGGTTTTCAGATTGTATGTTGTCACACATTGGGTGAACTAGAAGTCATGTCTTGACCGGAGCTGAAAGCCGCTGCCGGAGTTCGATGTTCGGCGTTGGCCGGTTCAACACCGTGCTTTGCCAGACTGCCTCAACACAACAGCACGACATCAGAAAGATCAATAATTACGCTATGGTTCGGGTACTTCGTTTCGCTTAGCCAGCAGAAGATATACTGACAATAATAGACAGGCAATCTATTTCCTGCGCGTCTGCGCGAGTCGCACAAAGACAAACGCCAGAATACGAACTTCCGGCGCAATGGCAAGTTACAAGCATGCGAGCCTTGTCGCAAGGGCAAACTACGATGCGACCATATGATGCCGAATTGTGGAAGGTAAACCGTACCTAATTCGTTGTCGAGATCGTGGTATTGATGTGCAAAAGGTGTGTGAAGCGGAACAAGCAGGACCAATGCGTTTACCATCCCGCACCCTTGACCAAAGGACCGACTCCACAGGACAGCAACTCCGATGCAAGCAGCCCACGTGTGAACAGCTTCAGCACTGCATACCAGTCACCCTCGTATAATGAATTGCATCGCGACTCTGTCTACCCGGAGCCCAAACGTCTGAAGCGTACAGAGGTATCTGTACCAACATTTTCGCCCGATAGTCTTCTTTCTAAACAGACTCTATCATACGATCGTCAAAACTCGGAAAATTTCCAAAAGTCTATACTTGGTCGTAGTGTCGGAACAGAAACCCATGGCTTCGAGAACAGCGCTGGCTTCATCGATCATTCTGCCGTACTCGCCGAGCATGAACTCAGCATTGGCATACATTCCTCGAAAGATGTTAGCACACCAATATCAAAGGTGTCGCAGGTGCAGATTGATCGTGGAGCTGCTGTCCTCTCGCTGCTTAATGACCTGCCAGCTATCGAGAAATATATTGACAAGTAAGTTCAACTCCGAACATCACGGCTCTCGGCTTCTTGCATTCCATCGGCAGGCTTTTCTAGAGTCAGACAAGGCTTTGGCTGACATCCATGTATAGATGGTTCTCCTTCGCTGGCGGAATTGTCGTTATTGAGCCGATGGTGAAGATGTACCTCGACGGATTGTGTAAAACCTGGCATAAGACTCTTGAGTCACAGAACCCCGCAGATCTTCGCTTGATGTCTGAGAGGATATGGGAGAACACACTGAGGCCAGTCTCGCGCTTCTTGAATCGACATACTACGCCTCGCGAGTTCTGTGCAAATGTCACCGGCCCTTTTCTACGTTGGGAGGTGGTCGGTTTACTCGTAAGTCTGGTGTCGCTTGTTGCGCAGTCATTGAAAGGTCGGTCCAATTCTGGTCATCTACAGCGGCATGTTCGCCTTGTCAGACTTGAATGCTGACAGCAGTACAGACGGTGACCCTATGTTTTGCTCGCACGATAACGCTCCTGTCGACAGAGCGGCGCTTGCTCTGAAGACACACAACGCTTCCGAAATGTGTGTACAGTTCTGCGATGACTTTGGCGTTATCAACGACTTGTACCTCTGGCTATTGTACGAAAACGCAACGGTGTACTGTTCGATGCGGTCAAGAGGAAGTAAGTTTGGAAGTACATATGACAGGGCTAGAGCTTGCTCCTGCTGACATCTTTAGGCTATGAGAACTCTAGAAAGACTGCAAGCTTGGCGAATGCGCTATTGAGCTTCAACTTACACCAAGAGATCAAAGTGGACGATCACACACCATTCTTCATGGCCCAGTTGCGAAAGCGACTCTTCATATGTGCATACGACAACGACAAGTACACTGCTGCTTTTAGTGGCCAGCCCCCGAGATTATCGAGACATTACTGTCGCCTTCAGATCCCGCTAGATCTGACAGACGCCCAGACGATGTCTGATGGTCCAGAGCTTGACGAGGCTGTCGAAGATCTCGATGACTATGGATGGAATCAACAAGGTCTTGTTCAACGGTCTACGTACGCTCGTCTGGCTGCAAGCAATGCTCTCATCACAGAGGAAATTCTCGAAATATCTCTGGGTAGTCTTCCACAGCACGAGATGCTTCAGCGTGCCGAGGACATCGAATTGCGGACGAACAGGTTCTGGGAACAGCTACCTGAGTTTCTCCGTATTGATGCCAACAATCCATGGAGCTCGCAACGTTCGCCTCTTGAGCTCTTGTTCTTGGCGTTCACCCATCTCAATCATCTGGATCACCTGTTCATGCTACAACGCACAATAAGTAAGAAAGCAAACCGCGGTTTGTTTGACACAAGTGCCAAACTTCTGTCTGTGTCCAGCGACATCTTCAGCTTCGTTGTCTCCATGGTCGATAATAAAGACAACTTCCGGGACTTCCAGATCGATTTTGCCCAGATACTCGTCAAATATGGCATACCCACAGCTGCAATCCTAGCCGTCGAGCTTCTTCACCAAGAGCGAAATCCAGCTTCCGCCTCCGCCATCGCTTACCCGCTCCACCGATCAGACACTATTCAGAGTCTCTCGGTCTTTGTGGCATGCCTCGGGACCATAAAGCCAGATGCCAGCGGATATCAAAGCTGCGTTCGAGGCCGCACCTTTATCAAGAAAATACTGGATACGATACTAGGTTCTGGACCCGCAACGTCCAACAACCCTCAAATCACTGAGAGCACAAACGATCCGATGTTCAGTGCTCCGTTACTTCAGCCTGGGAGTGATGTTGATTTTGTACGGTGGCTTGACGACATGGACTGGGATCAGGACAGCTGGATCAACTTTAATTGAGCTTCGCTTTCGGCTGCAGCTGCTGGCGTCATTTGAGAGGGTTGGTGTCGCATGCATATGTACTTTCGCATTCGCTAAAGAGACGGGTAGAACGTTGCGCCGTAGCCGGCCAATCATGAATGCGTCGCAACGCCGCAGCGTCGTCCCTGGCGTACGTCACGACTTCTCGGCCGCAATTAACGCCACTGCAACGGCACAACTTCATTACCAGGACAACATCTTCCTGCAGTTTAGACAGACTAGTTGCACAATCCAGTCTGTTTTGGTATTACGCACGAACTGTTTACATTATCCTCACCGGTTTTGAGATAAGGAAGCCCGGTCATCGTATCTAGTGTCTTCGTACAAGAAGGTAAGCATTCGCTCTTCGCAATAATACAAATCATACCAGTTCACCAATCTTGACATACTTGACAATCTCTTTCTAAACCTTTCTTAAACATATTCGTCTCTCGATCAGGACATCTTTGCTTACCATGTGCTGCAGCAAGCGTACACAACAGCACGTTCTGCCATACCAGCAGTTCCAGTCGACCTTTTCAGTCGACCGTCGCTCCCTTGGTTGTTGTGGCCTCCGCAAACAACACCGCCTCTTAGGTGACTTCGAGGTACAATCAGACAACCAAATAGAGTCCGAGTACTTTTCCGCCATTCAGCATCGCCCTCGCTCTCAAATGGCTGCTTTGATCGCTGTCAGCATCGGTATCGGTGCGGAGAAGCTGGGACGCATCATCTCAGAGAAGAGACTCGAGCACAAAGACAGGAAGGCAGCAGAAGTACGTTCGTCCTCTCGATATGATGCAGAGCCAAGCTGACTATCCTCTAGAAGCGTGAATCCATGTATGGTCAAGGCGAGTCCTCATCTGGGCATGCTGCGGCGCGGACCAAGCTTTCATCGAGCCGGCAGGAGAAGATAGATGAGATAAGACGGGAAGAAGAGCATAGTCAACGACGTCGTAGTG
>Ga0265780_10012098_pt1 | contig 10145 bp, 9 predicted proteins | sample P1T30metagenome_FD_192432 | JGI IMG/M metagenome (GOLD analysis project Ga0265780, IMG submission 192432) | Plant litter microbial communities from East Loma Ridge, Irvine, California - P1 T30 | ecosystem: Environmental > Terrestrial > Plant litter > Unclassified | place: USA: California... | reverse complement strand
ATTCCCTTTAGTTATGTTAATTTTATTAACATATTTTTTAATGGTTTCTTTAAAATGGAATTTATTTTCAAAACACAGTGCTGTATTATTATTTTTAACTTTATTTTTAACTTACACTGTTTGATTAGAATTTTATCAATTTTATCATGTTGTAAATTTTTATGGAAATTTAAATTGAGTGTATGATGTTGATGATCATTCATGGTCTTTAGAGCAAGATCCAAGAAGAACTCGTATAGTTAACCATTATATAAATTTACTTTTTATTTTAAAATTTTGACATATAGTTTTTATTTATGGTTTTTGATTATTTTTTGTTCTAAGATGTATTGAAACTAAAAGAATAAGATATCCTCTTTTAGCTGCAAATTATCAAAATTTTATTATATTATATATTTTTGCTTGAGTTTTTATGTACCCTTGATTTAAGTTTTTTTTTAGAAGATTTTTGGATTCACCTTATTATTGATTTTACGTTAATAATAGAAAATTAGCTTTTAGAATAATTTTTAGTGATTTTAAATTAATATATTATGGATTAATTGAAAAATTTAAATTTACAAAAAATTTATTTTTTTTTGAAAAAACATCTTTTTTTTATTGACAATTTTCAGATTCTTCCAATTCATATGAAATTTTTAGAAAACATATTTTAAAAGAAAGAATTCTAAAATCTTTAATTTAATTTTTTTTTTTTTTAGTTTGATTTTAATATTTTTATTTTTAATATTTTTATTTTTTATGTTTTTTTATAATTACAATTTTTTAATATATAATCATATAATTTTATATTTTTTATTTATTTTTGTTTGTTTTTATAATTTTATAAAATTTTTTTATAAATTTTATAATAATAATATTATTTTTTTTAACAAACATAATGAAAATAACAATTTAAAAAAAAAAATAAATTTTTTTGTTTTTTTTGTTTTTTTTTTTTGATCATTTTTATTAGAATATGTATACAACTCTAATTTACAAATTATACTAAACCTGTTTGATTTATTGGATATTTTTTTAAAAATTTAATTTAAGTTTACAAGGTGTTAAGCATCTTTAATTTTGTAAGTTTCTATGTTAGTTCTTTTTATTTTAATTTGGTTTTTTTTAAAAAAAATTTTTTTTATAGATTTTCAGATTTTTATTTTTTTTTTGCAGGTGTTCAAACTGATTTTACTAATTTTTTATTTTGAGAAAGATTTAAAATATATTTAAACAGATTTAATGATTTAAGAAAATATTTTTTAAAAAAATATGTTTATACTATTAATCATAAAAGGATCGCTTTAAATTATTTATATTTTAGTATGATTACTGGTTTATCTGGTGCTGCACTAGCAACCATGATTAGATTAGAATTAGCTTATCCTGGTAGTACTTTTTTTAAAGGTGATTCTTTAAGATATTTACAAGTTATTACAGCTCACGGATTAATTATGGTTTTTTTTGTTGTTGTCCCAATTTTATTTGGTGGTTTTGCAAATTTTTTCATCCCTTATCATATTGGTTCAAAAGATGTTGCTTTTCCTAGATTAAATAGTATCGGTTTTTGAATTCAACCTTGTGGTTGGTTATTGATAGCTAAAACAGCTTTTTTAAGACCCCAATTTTGAAGATACTATGATAAACCTTCATTTTACGCCCCTTTATTAGATAAGTCTAAACATAGAAAAAGTGTAGATTTTAAAGAAAATAGTTATTTTTTTAATAAATCTTTAAATAATTTTGAAATGGATTCTTTTTTTACTTTTTGAAAAGCTAGAAAAAAAATTAATTATGAAAATTATGAAACATATTCTTTTATACCTAATAAATTATTATTTTGAACTTCTATTATTCAATATCCAGAATCATTTTGATACGTAGCTAATAAAGCAGTAAAAGCTCGTAGAAAAAAAGTTTATTTTACTAAATGTTCAAATAGAACATTAACAATGTCCGGTTGAGTTTTTATTACACCTTTTTCTAGTAATACTAAATTTACTGGTGTGGGTAGTCAAGATATTGCTGTTTTATCAGTTATATTTGCTGGTGTAAGTACTACCATTTCTTTTACTAATTTGCTTATTACAAGAAGAACTTTAAGCATGCCTGGTTTACGTAATAGACGTGTTTTATTACCTTTTATTACTATATCACTGTTTTTAACAATGCGTATGTTAGCTTTAGTTACACCAGTTTTAGCAGCAGCTATGATTATGTTATTATTAGACAGACATTGGCAAACTACATTTTTTGAATTTGTTTATGGTGGTGATACAGTTTTATTTCAACATCTTTTTTGGTTTTTTGGTCACCCAGAAGTTTATATTTTAATTATTCCTGGATTTGGTATTATTAACATGATATTACCTTATTCAAATACTAGAAGAATTGCTTCTAAACATCATTTAATCTGAGCTATTTATATGATGGCTTATATGGGTTTTGTTGTTTGAGGTCATCATATGTATTTAGTAGGTTTAGATCATAGAAGCAGAGCTTTATATAGTACAATTACCGTTATGATTTCTTTACCTGCTACCGTTAAAATTGTAAATTGAACTTTAACATTGTTAAACGGTGCTTTAAAATGAGATGTACCTTTTGTTTTTGCCTTAGCTTTTATGCTTTTATTTTTATCTGGTGGTTTAACTGGTATGTGGTTATCTCATGTTGGTTTAAATGTTTCTATGCACGATACTTTTTATGTTATTGCACATTTTCATTTAATGTTGTCAGGTGCAACTATTACTGCTTGTTTTGCTGGTATATATTATTATTTTCCTGCATTATTTGGAATTAAATATTCAAGAACTTTTGGTTATTTACACTTAATATATTATTTTGGTGGACAATGAATGACTTTTATTCCTATGTTTTGGTTAGGATATTCTGGTATGCCTAGAAGAATTCACGATTACCCTGCTTTTATGATGGGATGACATGGTATGGCATCTGTTGGACACTTAACTACTTTGATTGGTGTTTTTTTTTTTTTTTTAATGTTACTTGATTCTCATGTTGAGAGAAGAGTCGCAGTTTATAATACTTTAGGTATCCCTAGATGACATAAACGTATATTATATTATGTTTATAAAATAAGATATTTACAATACACGAATAAAAAACTTACTAGATTACCAAATTCTAGAATTAGAATTTTATTATCTAACCATTATTTTAATGAATATGAATTTTATAAAACTAATAATTAACATTTTATTGTTAATTTTAAAAATAATTTTTTTGAGTATTCTTGGATTATTAATTATAATTATAATTAATATAGTTTTAATGCTTATTTTAACAATTATTATTGCTTGTTTAACTTTAATTGAAAGAAAATTTTTAGCTTTAGTGCAAAGAAGAGTAGGACCTAATTTTGTTGGTTATAAAGGTAGATTACAATATATTGCTGATGCTTTAAAGCTTTTTTTAAAAGGTTCTCTAGTACCAGACGAATCAAATAGATTTTTATTTATTACTATACCTAGTATAGCTTTAGCAATTTGCTATTCGTTTTGAATGAACGGAGTTTGAGGTCCTAGTATTTCTTTATTTGAAATTGAATACAATTTAATTTATGTGTCTTTATTTTCTGTATTATTTGGTATGTGTGTTTTATTAACTGGTTATTTTAGTAAAAATAAATATGCTATGTTAGCTGCTGTTAGAACAGGTATTGGTATGTTAAATTTAGAGTTGTTTTTAGGTTTAATGATTTTAAATGTTATATTAATAAGTGAGTCTTTCTCTTTTTTACAGTTAGTTATTTTTCAAGAAAATTATTGATTTATTTTTTTATTTTTTGGCTTAAGTGGCTTAATAATTATTACGTTTTTATTGGAAACTAGTAGAGCCCCTTTTGATTTACCAGAAGCAGAGTCTGAGTTAGTAACTGGTTATACTACTGAATACGGTGGCTTTTTTTTTGGTTTGTATTATTTAGGTGAATATTTACATTTATTTTTTTTTTCATTAATTATTTGTATTATTTTTTTTGGTGGGTGAGAATTACCTAATTTTATATTTAACTTTTTAAACTTTTATTATAACGTATAATATTATACGTTATAATAAAAGTTTAAAAAGTTATTTAAATAGATTGATTAAATAGTTTATATTTTTTTATTCAATACACACCATTTTTAAATTTTTTAAATGATTTTTTTTTTTTACAATTTATTATTATATATATATTATATAATATTTATTACACTAATAATTTGTATTTTATATTATTTTATATATTTATTATTTTTTTTTTAATAGGTTTATTTATATCTTTGTATAATTTAGAGCTTTTTACAGCATTTTTATGACTTACAGAATGTGTAATTGTATTTATAAGTGTTTTATTTTTATTTTATCTTAACGTTTATGGTAATATATTTAAAATAAATATGAAAATATATTCTTTTAGGTATTTGAATGTTTATATTGGTTTTTTTTGTTTAACTACATTAATGACATTTTATTTTGAGTTAGAAAATGCTTTTTTAAATGACTTGAATTCAATATTAATTTGAGAAAATTATTATGAATCATTATTTAATAATAAAATGAATGATTTTTATGGTTTATATATCAGTTATTATTTAATAAATAGTTTTGAGTTTGTATTAATAGGTTTTTTATTGTTATTTGCAAGTTTAGTTTGTGTAAATTTAAACAAATTTAATAAAAATTTTAAATTAAATAATTATTATGATTTATTTACTATTTTTGATTTTTTTTTTGATTTTGTAAATTTTTTTTTTTTAAGAAAACAAAACTTAGTTAATCAAGAAAATTCTTCTTCATCTACAAGAATTTTTAAAAAAAAAGTTAAAAAATAATTTTTATTAATTTGCTTATTTAAAATTGATACAGAAAGGTTCTATTCTTATTCCAGGTGATAATAGTGGTGTAATAAAAACTAGAGTTTTTCACATATATAGAGGTGCTAAAAGCAGAATTGGTTATATTGGTGATTTTTTTAAAGTTTCTGCGAGAGAAGTTTTACCAGAGAACCCTATTATTAAAAAAAGTAAACACAAATCCATTTTAGTAAGAACAATTTACAGAAATTTTAGAAAAGACGGTTCTTTTGTTTATTTTGATGAGAATAATTCTATTTTATTAAAAAGAAGATTAACTCCGAAATCAACTCTTTTAAAAGGTCCTATTTCTCAAAACATTCGAAGGAAAAAATTTTTATCATCATTTACTAAAATAATTTAGTTTGTAGAAATTGTTTAATAATTTATATAAATACTGGTATAATTTAACTGATACGCCTTCTACACTTTTTAAAATTAATATATGAACATATGTAAATATAAGATATTTTAAATTTAAATTTACTAGGGTTTTAACTTATTTTACATTAGGTTTAAAATCTTTAAAAGTTAATGAAATAAAAATTTTACATAAAGATTGAACATTTGAAAATTTTTATGGTAATTTATTTAAATATTTTATTATAATTATGGTTGCTATGATACTTATTTAAAATATTTTATTAAATTGTTGTTATTAATACTGTGTTGTTTGAAAAATTAAAATTGTAAATCAATTAATTTATATTATCTTTATTTAACTCGTTTTATTCTTGAATATAATATGGTTTATTTAGTTGGTGGGATGATTTTATCAGGATTATTATACTATTTTTCTAAAATATTTAATTTTCAATATGTTTATAAAAATTATAGTTCTGTTTTTATTATTAGGTTAATTCTTTTACTTTCGTTATTAGTTTCTTTTTTTATAAATGTTTTTGTATTTTGAATTTTTATTAAATGTTATTATTCTTCAACAATTTTTTTTTTAAATTCTCATAATTATTTAAATAATTTGGATTTATTTTCATATAAAATTCCTTTATCTTCTGTTTTTGGGGTAAAATTATCTATTGAGTTTTTTGGTTTTATTTTTATATTATTGGCTTATATAGTAGGTTTTATTTCTTTTTTGGCTTTAGACACCAGACTTTTTTGAAAAAATAATCGTTTTATTTTTATTTGTAATTTTTTAGTTTTTGTTATATTTATGTTTGTAGTTGTGAACGATGTTTTATTATTATTTTTATTTTATGAGTCTATGCTTATACCTTCTTTTTTATTTGTTTACTTTGTTAGCCCTTATAGAAGAGGTGTTCAAGCTTCCTTATATTTTTTAATTTGAACTCAAATCGGTTCTTTATTAGTTTTAAGTGCTGTGTCTTATATTTTTTATACTATAGGTAGTACTTCTTTTATTTCTCTTAGAAATTTTAATTTTACAGGTGATGAGGTTTGGTTTTTATATCTTTTACTTTTTTTTGGGTTTGGTTTTAAGGTTCCTATTTGACCTTTACAATATTGGTTAACTAAAACACATGTTGAAGCACCTGCTGGATTTTCTATATTTTTAAGTGGTTTTTTGGTAAAAACAGCAATTTACGGTTTTTATAAAATTACAAATGAATTTGGGTCTGAGATTGATACTTCGTTTTTTTCTATTTTTGCTATTATCGGTGTAGTTGATGCATCTTTAAAAATGTGAGGACAAATTGATTTAAAAAAATTAGTAGCATATGGTACTGTTCAAGAAATGAATATTATTTATTTAGCTTTTTTATGAGGAGATGCTGGAGCTTTTATTGGTGGTATTTTATTTTGTATAACTCATGCTTTTTTATCTTCATTGATGTTTTTTTTGGTTGATTGTGTTCAAAAACGTTACCAAACTAGGATAGTTTCTGAAATTTCTGGTATATTGCATACAACACCTAATTTAGGTTTAGCTATTCTTTTTATGCAGATTTTATATTCTGGTTTACCAGGTACCCTTAAATTTTTAAGCGAGTTTTATATTTTTTCTGGATTAATTTGTTCTGCACCTTTATCTACAATATTAATTTTATATGTTGCTAATTTTTTAGGGTTAATAGGTTTTAGTAAATGTTGATTTAACGTTGTTTTTGGTTTAAATATGAAAAACCAAAATAAATTACCAATAGACTTAACTTGAAAAGATTTTTTTATTATATTTATTTGTGTATTTTCTATGTTTATTTTTGGTTTTGGTTTTAATATTATTTTATAATTTTTTTTAAAAATAATAAAAAGGTAGTTTAATAAATATTAAGGTAATTTAATTTATTTTGGTATTAAAACAACAAATTTAATTTGTGTATGTGAGTTTTTAATCTCACCCTTTTTATTGTATTTTTATAATTAATTGTTTATTATAATATTTAACGCTTTTTATTTTTATTATGTTATAAATTATTTTTTTATTTTAATATATTAGGTATTCATAAGTTTAATTAAAATTAAATTAATAATTGGGTGGTTGACTATAAATATAGATTACACAATTTTTTAATTATTTAAAAATAATTTATAGTTGTTTATTACAGATATTTTATTATAAAAATAAATTTATATGTATATTTTTTTGCATCTTTGTTTATTTTTATTATTTTAACACTATTTAGTTTATTTTTTTTTAATTTTATTTTTTGAAAAATCTGTTTAAAATTTTATTTAATTATTTGGGTAATATTATTCAAATTGATATTGTTACTTTATATTCTAATATGAAAATAATCTCTAAAAATTATTTATTAATAATTTTATTTTTAATTTTACTACCTTTTGTAACTTTGTTTGTTTTTTTTCAGTATGTTGTAGGTTTTTTTTATTTTTTTATTTTTTTATTTTTAATTTTTTATAAATTATTTTTTAAAAAATTTTATGTAGTTACTTTAAATATTAACGAGTTTATAAAAACACCACTTTTTACATATTTATACATGTTTATTATATATATACCAAAAGCTTGGGCTTATAATTATAATTATAATTTACTTTCGTTTTTTTTAAAAAAAAAAGTAAAAAGTAATTATAATGTTTTTTCTATTTTTCTGAGTATTTTATTAAAGTTTTTTGTAAAATTAGTTAGTGGTTTTCCATTTTTTGCTGTTTTAGTTTGTTCAGAAATTACTGTTTACATAAAAGATTTGTTAGAATTTAAAAATGAGGGTATTAATTCTATTTTTGTAAATTTTATTGCGACATTATCGTATAGATATAGTAATAGTATAATATATCAAACAAATGATACTAAAATTATTTTAGAACCTATTTATATAATAAAATTAAATCCTTTTGACAATTTTTGAGATTTTGATAATTTAAGTGATACAAGTGATAATTTACAATTAAAACAATTTCAAAAAAGTTTAAATAGTTTGAAAGATTTGGATTTTTTTATAAAATCTCACGGTTCTTTTGCATTAAATTATTCGTCTATTAACGGTGTAAATTATCACTATTCTATTATTTATAATGTTAATGTGGTAGGGGAAAAACCAATATGTTTTGGCACCATGATAACTTCTCAGTTATTTTTAAAAAATATTGAAACTAACGAATTAATACCAAATAATTTTGAAAGAAAACCTAATTTATTGGGTGATAATGAAAAATCTAATTATACTACAGTCCCTCAATTATGGTATAAAGAAAACATGATATTAAAAAACTCAAAATTAGAGTCTACACCTTCTTCATTTATAAAAGTCCAAAAACAAATTTCGGATAGCAACAAATCAATTATTTTAAATATAACAAATAACTGTTATGATAGAGAAGAGTTTGGTATTAAAAAAAATCTAAATTATGAATCTAATAAAGATTTTTTAATTAAAAATTATTCAAATTTAAATGATATTTTAAAATTTAAGTTCGAAAAATTAATCAACTTTGTTAATAATAATCCAAATTGTTTTAATAAAAATTTACCTGATCGAGTTCTATTTTCTAAATTTTTAAAAAAAAAATAATTTAAAAAATACATTTGATTCGGGATATTTATTTTTAATAAAATATTTTTAATAAGTACGTACGTAATTATTTGTTTTAACTTATAATAATATTTAAATAGAAATTTTTTATTTAATTTTTTTTAGAGCTTAAAAAAGCTTAGGTTTTAGTGTAGGTTTACAATACTATGTAATAAGTGAATTATTGCCTGTTTTCACTTTCCTTAATAAAAAATATAAATTATATTTTACGTGTTTAATAGTTAAATGTTAGTTTTTGTTAAATAAAGTCTAACAAAAAATTTAGACCATAAATATAAATATATACATGTGTTTATTATACATATATGCCTATATACTGAATTATTATTTAACAAAAAATTGATTTTAATAAAAAGTCACTAGCTATTAATAGACCTAACCCAAAAAGTAATTTTATTTTAGTTTTTTTTAAAATAGTTATATCGTTGTTTATTTCTTTTATATCTTTAAGATTTTTTTCTTCTATTTTTATATCTATTAAATTTTTCATATTATTCATATGTTTTATTTTAAATTTTTGTCAAATTGAAAAATCCTCTTTTCATACTGCTAATGTTGTATCTAAAGCTTTTTTCTTATCTACTAAGTTATTTAATTTGTTTATATCTATTTCACCATTTATAATACAAGTTTCTTGTATATTTATAATTACTTCTTGTGGAGGTTTTTCTCTTTCTCTATCAACTAATACAGAGTCATTTATGCACTGATTTATGTTTAAAAATTTTTTATTAAAATTTAGTTTGTTTATCTGTCCGTTATAATTAATAATTTCTAATTGCAAATTATTAAATTTATAATAACATAATAACCAAGATATAGAAAATAGCAATGTGTATAAAATTGATAGGCTTGTAATATTTTTTAAGTAAAAATTTAAAATTGTATTTAGTACTCAACTCCCTATCCTATCTATTCACTTCTTAATGCTATTCATTTGCTGTTGTGGTATGGGCTTTTTATAAAAATTAACTTATAAAAAACCCAATCTCACTCGCCTATATATACAGTGATGTGTTTTTTTAAAAAACACAGTGATTTTGCATGTTAGGTATTTTTAGTTTATCGACACACTACTACGAATTGCGGAATAAAATGTAGCATAGTGAACGAAGAACGCGGAGCGATTAGTTATCGACACACTACTACGAATTGCGGAATAAAATGTAGCATAGTGAACGAAGAACGCGGAGCGATTAGTTATCGACACACTACTACGAATTGCGGAATAAAATGTAGCATAGTGAACGAAGAACGCGGAGCGATTAGTTATCGACACACTACTACGAATTGCGGAATAAAATGTAGCATAGTGAACGAAGAACGC
>Ga0265780_10012096_pt1 | contig 10147 bp, 9 predicted proteins | sample P1T30metagenome_FD_192432 | JGI IMG/M metagenome (GOLD analysis project Ga0265780, IMG submission 192432) | Plant litter microbial communities from East Loma Ridge, Irvine, California - P1 T30 | ecosystem: Environmental > Terrestrial > Plant litter > Unclassified | place: USA: California... | reverse complement strand
TCAAGCGTTCCATGCATTGGCGCGAGTTCAAGGCAGGGCGCCTGGTCGGCAATACAGGTCAGGATGACCGCCAACTCGCTAATTCGCTCGCCGTCTTGCAACTCCAGCAGCGGGACATAGCCCTTGGGATTGATCTCATGAAAGTCGGTACCGTCCAGCAACGACTGATTGCGAAGATCGACCTCAACCAATCTGAACGCGAGCCCCGTTTCGTGTAGCGCAATCTGCGCCGCCAGCGAGTAGGTTCCGGTTGAGTAATAAAGCATCATCATCAGTCGTTAGCCGCCGTTGTCAGTACCTTGCGCCGGAATTTTCCTGCTGGGTTATCTGAGCATGGCGGGGTGTCAGTTTCTGGCACCAGGGTTTGGGGTGAGATGATATGTGTGGCGTGTAAGGAGAGCGATGACGCTGTGCTGAAGCGTACGATTTCGGTGGGTGGGGCTGGCTTTCGGCAGACATTAAAAAGCCGGCTTGTGGCCGGCTTCTCGTGGGCAATTTTGGTCTATTTTTGGTAAACCGCAATCGCCTGCAAAAGGTGCATTCGCAAGGAATGCTGATAAGAGAGCAGGGCAGATGCGTCATCTGCCGTGCTGTGGCATCGCCGCTGGGCGGGGATGCTTTGGATGGCGGACAGCATACTGATGTTTGCCGCCCATGCCCAGCCTTGATGTGCCATCACGCCTTTGTCAGAACAGCAGCATCGCGTTACGGCGGCTATTGAGGGTGGACCACCAGAAGATCCAGCCGAGGATGCGGATGCGTTCGTCTTCGATGTCTTCGGCGCTGAAGATTTCGTCGGGGTATTCGGCGTCGTTGTGGCTGCGCAGGCGCAGGCCGCCGTTGGGCAGGCGGTAGAGGTAGCGCACGCGCAGGATGCCACCGTGTTCGATAGCGTAGATTTCGCCGTCGATAACCTGCGTCAGTTCGCGGTCCACCCCCAGAATCGAGCCATCCTGGATCTTGTCGGCCATGCTGTTGCCGACCATGGCGACGCACAGACAGTTTCTGGGGTCGATGCCCATGGTTTGCAGGACCTGCAGCGGCAGGCGGATTTTTTGTCCTGGGGCTTCGGCCAGGACGGTTTTGCTGACGCCATGGGTGGATTCGATTTCCTTGAAGATCTGAATTTCCACGTCTCCACGCAGCATGTTTCTTCCTTGATCCTGATGGACGATCAGTCGAGTGTCGCCGCCGTTGTTTTCATTGGCGGAGTCGGACGGGTGTTTGGGGCCTTCGCCGGTGCGCAGCCAGCGGGCGTTAACGGTTAATAATTCAGCCACCTCATCAATACGCGCCATGGGGACGCCGCGCTTGAACCAGTTATTGACGTGTTGCGGCGTGATCTTGCGGTTGGCAGCAAAATCAGTCGCAGTGAGGTGGCACTCTTTGAGAAGGATGCGGAGTCGATCGCCTGATGTATTCATGGGGCCGAGTTTACTGGCGCGATCAGGACGTTTAAATGAACGAGGTGTTGATGTCGGCGTTGTCGCTGGGGGTGTGCGGCTAGAGGTATTACAGACGGGACGTTTGTTGTGTAGGCATGTTCCGTAATCGCCGAATTTTGGATAAACGCTGAGGGATTTGTTCAGGCCGGGTGTGCGGGCGTTGACGGGATGTTTATTGCGAGAGAGCGATTAAACGCATTTTTAAACGTAGTTTTTGAAGAATGACCTTCATTTATAACGGATTTCGCGTTTGGGTATCAGCCATCGGTTATCAAGCACTCCTGCTTTGCGCCATGGCGCAAGACTGAGCTTTAACGACGTGATAATAAAATGTGTCGCTACCGACGACATGAGTGGAGAACGTGTCGCTAAAAATGAAAAATAACGACACGTAAGCTTCGTATCAGGGCCTGTACGGCGTTGGCCGCAGCTAAGCCGGCGGCTGAGCATTCCCAGCCAAGCGACACTGATCAATACCTTATCGCTGCTGGATATCGCCAGAGAGCAGGCTTGGGAGCCGTGGTTGTTATTTATGCTTAGCGCCGTAGAGGAAACAGCACTCTGGACCTGCGGCAAAATTTCAGCCATTCGTAGTTTGTCAGAGCATACAGCTCAGTTCGTCCGTGATCGACTGCCCAAGACGTATTCACGCGAGCTGGTAGATGTAATATTCGAGCAGCCCTATTGCCGCATCAGCAACGTTGTCGATAAAGAAATTGCCCAGCGTCAGGCAGCGTCTCGCTATCTGAAGGAATTGGTAAGCATTGATGTCTTGCAAGAAGCGCAGGTAGGTAAGGAAAAGCTCTTCATCCACCCCAGGCTAATGAGGCTTTTGGCTCACGATAGCAATGATTTCAAACGCTATGCTTGATTCATTTGGAGGGCGCAAGGTGCGTATATCTTGAGGGGGATAAATGCCAAGACACCCGCACCGCAGGTGTCTCGACATGGCAAACCGTCAATCAGCCTTTGAAGGCTGCAACCGATTTGGTGATTTCAGCACGGGCGGCTTCTGCGTCGCCCCAGCCTTCGATCTTGACCCATTTGCCTTTTTCGAGATCCTTGTAGTTCTCGAAGAAGTGCTTGATCTGCTCAAGCAGCAGGGCTGGCAGGTCGGTGTACTCTTTGACGTCGACGTACAGCTGGGACAGTTTGTCGTGCGGGACTGCGATGACTTTGGCATCGCCGCCGCCGTCGTCGGTCATGTGCAGGATGCCGACCGGGCGTGCGCGGATGACCGAACCCGGGGAAACCGGGTATGGGGTCACGACCAGCACGTCGAGGGGGTCGCCGTCATCCGCCAGGGTGTTGGGGATGAAGCCGTAGTTGGCTGGGTAGAACATTGGGGTGGCCATGAAACGATCAACGAACAGGCAATCGGTGTCTTTGTCGATTTCGTACTTGATCGGCGCGTGGTTGGCCGGGATTTCGATCGCGACGTAGATGTCGTTCGGCAGGTCTTTACCTGCCGGAATCTTGCTGTAGCTCATTGGGCTTTGCCCCCGTAGTTGACCAGACAGATTTTGGCGCGAACCGCCAAAAAGTGGTCCGGATTATAGGCATATTCTGTTTTGGTTGCCACGCGCGGGGTTGGCGGTTTCAGTCGGTGTCCTTGTAAGCCGGGTCCTGCTCCTGCAAAGCCTTCAGCCGGGCGAGGGTGTCCTGGCGGTAGAAGGCTTTGAGTTGGTCGTAGACAGCGGGATAGCTGGCGTGCAACAGGTCCGGGGCGCTGAAAAAGTATTCGCTGGTGACGGCGAAAAATTCGGCGGCGTCCTGAGCAGCGTACGGGTCGATGGTGGTTTCGGCGTCTGGGTTCAGGTCGAGCTGACGGTTGAGGTCGTCGAAGGCACTCTGCATGATGCTGGCCCACTCGGTAACGCGCATATCGCTGTGCAGCGGTGGCAGACCGTTGGCGTCGCCGTTGAGCATGTCCAGTTTGTGTGCCAGCTCGTGGATCACCAGGTTGTAGCCGTCCCAGTCACCGCTCGACATCACGCCTGGCCAGGCCAGAATCACCGGGCCTTGCAGCCATGCCTCGCCGCTGTGTTCGCCGTCCCATTCGTGTTCGATGCCGCTGGCGTCGCGATGACGCTGCGGGCTGACGAAGTCGTCAGGGTAAAGCACGATCTCGTGAAAGCCCTGATACCAGTTCAGGTCGCCGAGATTCAGCAACGGCAGTTGCGCCTGTGCGGCCAGATACAGCCGGTGTTCATCGTTCAGTTCAACGCCCGGTAGTGCGGTCAGATGCTTGTCGTGTAGAAACAGCACGCAGGCATCGCGCAACTGCGCTTCCTGTTCGGCGCTCAGGCCATCGAGGATCGGCAGGCGCTGGCGAACGGTTTGCCACAGCTCAGTGGAAACCGGGTGCTTCGCCAGCGTGCGTTGCCTGCGCCAGTTGCTGAATGACCACATGGATCAGCTGACGTCGACAGAGCGGCCTGTGCGGCTGCGGACGACGCCGATGATCATCGGCAGCAGGGAAAGCACGATGATTGCCAGGACCAGGAACGTCAGGTTCTGCTTGATGAACGGCACGTTGCCGAAGAAGAAGCCGAGCGTGACCAGACTGCCCACCCACAGCACCGAACCCAGCATGCTGAAACCGACGAAGCGCGGGTAATGCATGCGGCCGACGCCCGCCACGAAGGGGGCGAAAGTGCGGATGATCGGCAGGAAGCGCGCCAGCGTAACGGTCTTGCCGCCATGGCGCTCGTAGAACGCCTGGGTGCGCAGCAGGTAGTCGCGACGGAAAATCTTCGACCTGGGGTTGCTGAACAGTTTTTCACCCGCCGTGCGGCCGATGACGTAGTTCGTGCTGTCGCCCAGTATCGCTGCCAGCATCAACAGCCCGGCGAGCAGAACCGGGTCCATGCCGCCACCGGCTGCCACGGCGCCTGCGATGAACAGCAGGGAATCGCCCGGCAGGAACGGCATGATCACCAGACCGGTCTCGCAGAAGATCACCAGAAACAGAATCGCGTAGATCCACGTGCCGTAGTTGGTCACCAGCATGTCGAGGTAAACATCGAGATGCAGGATGAGGTCGAGCGGGTTGAATTCCATTGAAGCACCTGAGGCGAGAACCCTTGACCGGGTCGCATGCGGAAGAAACTACGTGTGCAGTACGCGCGGCATTATAGAAGGAGAATGCGGGCAGAGGGCCGCAAGCTTTCAACAGAGATGTTACAACTGTTGCGAGGCAGGAGGTATGGGCGAGCAAAAGCGGAAAAATCCGGATTGCTCGCGAACAGAATCAACGGTCCGAGTTGATCGGCAGCACGTAGTTCTTGAACTGGGTGTCTTCCTTGAAGCCAATCGACTCGTAGACTTTTTGCGCCACGTCGTTGTTGCTGCTGGTCGACACGCGCATGCGCACGGCCTGGGTTTCCTTGGCCATTTTCTTGGCTTCTTTCATCAGGTGGTCGGCGACCAATTGTCTGCGGGCGTCTTCGGCGACGTAGATGTCGTTGAGAATCCAGACGCGCTTGAGCGACAGCGAGGAATAGCTGGGGTAGAGCTGGCAGAAGCCCAGCAGTCTGTTCTCGTCATCCTTCGCCAGCGCGAGATAAATCACTGACTCTTCGCGGCGCAGGCGCTTCTCCAGAAAGTCCCGCGACGAATCCGGGAATGGCAGCTCGCCGTAGAATTCACGGTATTTGACGAACAACGGGCAGAGCAGGTCCAGGTGTTCGAGCGTGGCTTTTATGATCCGCATGGTCGGGCCTCAACTTCACTATGGGCTAATGCAATGCGCCAGGATGGTCACAGCGATGCTGACTGGCGGCTTTAGAAAGCGCAATCTAATGCGGGTCGTCGGGACCGGCGAGCAGGAAATTGCCAGTGCGTCTGTTCAGGTTGTCGGCGGCCTCGTCGGATTCCACAGTCTTGAGCTCGGCTTCGTCCTTGAGCTTTACCCCTGACACCTGACGGCGGCAGGCCTCGCGCATCAGGTACAGCAGGCGATGGGCTGCCATGCCGTAGCTCAGGCCTTCCAGCCGGATGTTGGAGATGCAGTTGCGGTGCGCATCGTTGAGTCCGACTTTCGGAGCGTAGGTGAAATACAGGCCCAGGCTGTCAGGAGAACTGAGACCAGGGCGTTCGCCGATCAGGATCACCACCATTTTTGCGCCAAGCAGCTCGCCGATTTCGTCGGCGACGGCCACGCGACCCTGTTCCACCATGATCACAGGCGACAGTGTCCAGCCTTCTGCTTCAGCCTGTTCTTCCAGGTGCACCAGAAAGGGCACCGCGTGGCGATGAACAGCCAGCGCCGACAGGCCGTCGGCCACCACTATCGCCAGATCGAGCCCGCCCGGATGAGCGGCTGCGTAGTCGCGCAACTGGCTGGCAGACTCATCGTTCAGGCGTCTTCCCAGATCTGGCCTTTGCAGATAGCTGTCGCGGTCGGCGGCGGCGCTGTGCAGTAACAGGGTTTCTCGGCCTTTTTCCGCCAGTTGGGCACTGATGGCTGCATGATCGAATGCCAGATGCACAGCGTCGCGTGCCTGGGCATGGGCCAACTGAAAGTCCAGTTGCGCCGAGGTCGGCAGGCTGGTGCCGGTACGGCCCAGGGCGATACGAGCCGATGTCAGGCGACGCAGTTCCAGCCAGGGTTTGGGCGGCGTGGCGTCCGGCTTGGCTTCAATGCTTTCCATTTCGTTCACAGGCGGTTCCCTCATGCCAGATGCGCCAGGGCGTGGCGGAAGGCGGGCGGCAGGCTGTTGCCGAAACGCACACGTCCGTCGGCCTGCGTGAAGATGCCCATTTTTTCCAGCCAGGCCTCGTATTCCGGGGCCGGACGCAGGCCCAGGCTTTGCCGGGCATAGAGCGCGTCGTGGAACGAGGTGGTCTGGTAGTTGAGCATGATGTCGTCTGAGCCTGGGATGCCCATGATGAAGTTGATCCCGGCGACGCCCAGCAGCGTGAGCAGCGTGTCCATGTCGTCCTGATCGGCTTCGGCATGGTTGGTGTAGCAGATATCGCAGCCCATCGGCACGCCCAGCAATTTGCCGCAAAAGTGGTCTTCAAGGCCGGCGCGGATGATCTGCTTGCCGTTGTACAGGTACTCCGGGCCGATGAAGCCAACCACGGTGTTGACCAGAAACGGATTGAAATGCCGTGCAACCGCGTAGGCGCGGGTCTCGCAGGTCTGTTGATCGACCCCATGGTGCGCGTTCGCCGACAGCGCACTGCCTTGTCCGGTCTCGAAATACATCAGGTTCTGCCCGAGCGTGCCTCGGTTGAGGCTCAGTCCCGCTTCGTAACCTTCCTGCAGCAGGTTCAGGTTGATACCGAAGCTGGCGTTGGCAGCTTCTGTGCCGGTGATCGACTGGAACACCAGGTCCACCGGCACGCCGCGGTTGATCACTTCGATGGACGTCGTAACGTGGGTCAGCACGCAGGACTGAGTCGGAATTTCGTAGCGCTGGACGATGGCGTCGAGCATTTCCAGCAACGCGATGATGGACGAGGTGCTGTCGGTGGCCGGGTTGATGCCGATCATGGCGTCGCCGTTACCGTACAGCAGGCCGTCCAGCACGCTGGCTGCAATGCCGGAGGGATCGTCGGTCGGGTGGTTGGGCTGCAGGCGGGTCGACAGGCGACCGCGCAGGCCGACGGTGTTGCGAAAGCGCGTGACGACGCGGATTTTCTGCGAAACCAGTACCAGATCCTGCACACGCATGATCTTCGAAACGGCGGCAGCCATTTCCGGCGTCAGGCCGGGAGCCAGTGCTCGCAGGTTGGTTTCATCGGCCTGATCGCTGAGCAGCCAGTCACGAAAGCCGCCGACGGTCAGGTGACTGACAGGCGCGAAGGCGAGGGCGTCGTGGGTGTCGATGATCAGCCGCGTGACTTCGTCGTCTTCGTAAGGAATCAGCGCTTCTTCAAGAAAGTGCTTGAGCGGGATGTTTGCCAGCGCCATCTGCGCGGCTACACGCTCGCCATCGTTCTGCGCTGCGACGCCGGCCAGAAAATCGCCGGAACGCGCAGGGCTGGCCTTGGCCATGACTTCTTTGAGGCTGTCGAAGCGATACGTCTGCGCGCCGACAGAATGGGAAAAACTCGCCATACAGATTCTCCATGACGTCCCGCTGCTCGCGTCGGACGTGGTCTTTCGGCCGAACCGGTGACGTCCCGGTTCAAACGACTGTGGGAAGCGATGTAAGCAATTAATACTCCATCCTGAGGATGAGTGCGAGTTTGCGGGGCGCAGCGGGTGGTGCTGAAGGGTGATGCGTTATGCCGGGGCATTGCCTGTTGAAAGAGTGCACGACGATAGTGCGTATAAAAATGACCGCACTTACGCAGAGCCCTGATCGTTATGCATAAGTCTGCCTCGACGCTGATCGTGCCCATCGCTCCGCGTGGGCATGCCGCCCGTGATGCTCCGCGTCACAAATGGCACAGACTGCGGATCCAGTGAGCCGAGCGCATGACGTGGATAACGCTGGAGCTTATCCACGCATCTGCGCCACATTCAAGAGCGGACGCGGAGCGTCCTGGGAGGCATTCCCACGCGGAGCGTAGGAACGATCAGCGTGATCTCAAGCACGCCGATCATGCCCTCAGCGTTATACCCGAGTCTTGCTGCGACCACGGGGTATGCATTCAGTCAGTCACTTTCGTTTAGGCCCCCGTTTTGCGCGTCTTCCAGACTTGTGTATAACGATGAGCGCTTTGCGTGGTAACGCCGCCCAGGACGCTCCGCGTCCGCTCTCGACTGTCACGCTTAGCGTCACGAGGCGCATGCCCAACGCTGAGCGATGGGCATGATCATCCCGTCAGTGAATCAGAAGAACCCCAGCGGATGGGTGTCGTAGCTCACCAGCAGGTTTTTGGTCTGCTGATAGTGCTCGAGCGCGATCTTGTGGGTTTCGCGGCCGACGCCGGATTTCTTGTAGCCACCGAACGCCGCGTGCGCGGGGTAGAGGTGGTAGCAGTTGGTCCAGACACGACCAGCCTTGATGGCGCGGCCCACGCGGTAGGCGCGGTTGATGTCGCGGGTCCACAGACCTGCCCCCAGACCGAACTCGGTGTCGTTGGCGATGGCCACCGCTTCGGCCTCGTCCTTGAAGGTCGTGACGCTGACCACCGGGCCGAAGATCTCTTCCTGGAACACGCGCATCTTGTTGTTGCCTTTAAGCAACGTCGGCTGGATGTAATAGCCGCTCGACAGATCACCTTCCAGCTTCTCGACCTTGCCGCCGGTCAACAGCTCGGCGCCTTCGCCCTTGGCGATATCGAGGTAGGAAAGAATCTTGTCGAACTGCTGCTCGGACGCCTGCGCGCCGACCATGGTGTCAGTGTCCAGCGGATCGCCGCGCTTGATCTTCTCGACCTTGCGCATCACCGCTTCCATGAACTGTGGATAAATCGATTCCTGCACCAGCGCGCGGGACGGGCAGGTGCAGACCTCACCCTGGTTGAAGAACGCCAGCACCAGGCCTTCGGCGGCTTTTTCGATGAACTCCGGTTCGGCGCTCATGATGTCTTCGAAGAAGATGTTCGGTGACTTGCCGCCCAGCTCCACGGTGGACGGAATAATGTTATCCGCCGCCAGCTTCATGATGTGCGAGCCGACCGGGGTCGAGCCGGTGAAGGCAATCTTGGCGATGCGTTTGCTGCTGGCCAACGCTTCGCCTGCTTCACGGCCATAACCCTGCACAATGTTGAGCACGCCCGGTGGCAGCAGATCGCCGATCAGTTCGATCAGCACGCTGATGCCCAATGGCGTCTGCTCGGCAGGCTTGAGCACGATGCAGTTGCCGGCTGCCAGCGCCGGAGCAAGCTTCCATGCGGCCATCAGGATCGGGAAGTTCCAGGGAATGATCTGCCCGACCACGCCCAGCGGTTCATGGATATGATAGGCCACGGTGTTGCCGTCGATCTCGGCAGCGCTGCCTTCCTGCGCGCGCAGTACGCCCGCGAAGTAGCGGAAGTGGTCGGCGGCCAGCGGGATGTCGGCGTTCAGGGTTTCGCGAATCGCCTTGCCGTTGTCCCAGGTTTCGGTGATGGCCAGGATTTCCAGATTGGCTTCGATGCGGTCGGCGATCTTCAGCAGGACCAGCGAGCGGGCCTGCACCGAGGTCGAGCCCCAGGCTTCGGCGGCTGCGTGGGCGGCGTCGAGCGCCTTGTCGATGTCTTCGGCGGTGGAGCGGGGGAATTCGGCGATGGCCTTGCCGGTAACGGGCGAGGTGTTGGTGAAATACTGACCTTTGACCGGAGCGACAAACTCGCCGCCGATGTAGTTACCGTAGCGTTCCTTGAAATTGACGATGGCGCCTTCGGTACCGGGATGAGCGTAACGCATGGTATGTCTCCTGGTTCTTGTTGTGAGGAAGTCTGTATCGATTCAGCTTTCAAACATCTGGCAGCAGGTTATCAAGAGTAGGCTATTTGCCTCGCCTTCGGGACCTGAACTTTAGCCTCATCTCTGTGCGCTCGACCAGACCCTGAGCGACGTGACCGCGGACAAACTCTGGGTGCCATTTCACCGTCCCTACGTTAACCTGCCGGGATGTTCTGAGAGGTTGGTCATGCACATTCATATCCTTGGTATCTGCGGCACGTTCATGGGTTCGCTGGCGGTGCTCGCCAAAGAGTCGGGGCATCGGGTCACGGGCTCTGACGCCAACGTCTATCCACCCATGAGTACGCAGCTCGAAGCCCAGGGCATCGAACTGACCCAGGGCTACGACTCT
>Ga0265780_10012095_pt1 | contig 10147 bp, 12 predicted proteins | sample P1T30metagenome_FD_192432 | JGI IMG/M metagenome (GOLD analysis project Ga0265780, IMG submission 192432) | Plant litter microbial communities from East Loma Ridge, Irvine, California - P1 T30 | ecosystem: Environmental > Terrestrial > Plant litter > Unclassified | place: USA: California... | reverse complement strand
GTTGGCAAGCAGCAGTGATGACCTGATCTTAGCGGCAGCTCCAAGACTAGCTGATATACTCACCATCTCCCAGTCTCATCCGGCGACCCTCCTCTCACGCCTCCCTGTCGCTCGGTCGGTGTACCCATCATGACGCGAAGCTCCGCACTCCTATCACTAGTCCTGCTATTCCGACTGGACGCGCCTCTAGAAGCTGCTGAACTTGCACTACCTCCTGGGAGCTTTAAAGACTCGAGTAACCCACTCAGCGCATGGCGGTTCGCACTGCTACTTGAGCTGGTCCTCTCGCTTTCGCGCGAGTTCAATCGCCCTCGGCCCCATTTCCCCTTGGGCGAAGCTTCCGCAAATGACGGTCGGGGTGGAGCTAGATCTCCTTCGTCTTGCTGATCGTGGACTTGCGTCTCGGCTTCGTTCTGTAAAGCATCTGCAGCTGCGGCCCGGTCGTATTGCGGACCAGCATCATTGCGGTCGACAGTTTCATCATCGTCATATTCGAATCCCCCGTCCGAGACTTCATCATCGAATACAGCCCAGACATCCGAATTCGAATCATTGCTGTTTTGAGGTCGAACTGGTTTGGTCAGACCGGAGGTGATATTCGGAGCAGGACATGTCCAGAGCGAGCTGAAATCGGTCGCTGCGAAGAATGCGTGGTCCTTGATCTCGGCTGGAGAAGGGCGAGTGGTGGGGTCGGGGCTCAAGACCAGCTCGATCATGGATTTGGCGTCCTCGTCGAAGCCAGATGGGTATTCTATCTCCCGCTTGAGGATCTTCTGGAAGGTGAGGTAATCGGTTGCACCTCGGAACGGTGGTTTACCAGTGATAAGCTGGAAGACAATACAACCGAAGGCCCAGATGTCGGAGCTGGTATCAGCCTCACATACGGTACATTACAAGAGATACTCACGCCAGTACAGCGGGCTCATTTCTAAGAACCTCAGGCGAAACGAAATCAGCCGAGCCAACAAATGACCTCTTCTTGTTCTCCGACTCTTGTGTGTCACGTCCCAGGATCTTGGCACTGCCAAAATCTGTAACCTTGATGCGCAAGTTAGAATCAAGTAGAATACTGCTGGTTAGCTATACTCATGCATTTGACGTACTTTTCAGGTTTGAGATCACGATGAATGATTTCTCGCTCGTGCATGAAATCAATGGTATCGATGAGTTGAGCAGCGTAATGGCGGGTAGAATCTATGTCTAGTGACCCATTCTGTCGGATAAGATCTAACAATTCACCGTTACTAGCTAATTCGAGGACGTAGTCTATCTGTCAGCCACCATATATCGGACAGTCGACGTACATAAGCTCATTTTATCGTTAAAAGTCGAATATAATCTGATGACACCGGGATGTGCAGGTCCCATGCTCTTACCAGCCGATATCGTCTTAACAGACCGTTCACTAGGTGCAAGACTGGTACGCCGTTTCTTTGGCGTTGCCGACGGCTTGCTGGTCGATTCAGGAGGAGTGACGCTTGAGCCCCTAGCCTCGCGGCGCTCGTAGCTAGTTCGAGCAGGGGTGGCTGGCTGCTCGTCGTCGTGACCATGCGACGATGATTCCTCCTTGACCGGCGAGGGAGGTCTCGAGCGCATCATCGGACTTCTTGGTCGATCGGCCAACTCCTCCGCTCGTTCATGCACGACTGCAGGTGGTTCTGCTGATCGAGACGGTCGCCTGCCAGACATCAACGTTGGCGATAGTGGTCCGCTCCCAGAAGAGGAATCACTGATGGCGATCGACAACCTCTCCTTCCCGCCCATGTCCTTCGACGATCCCGCGACACTAGCATTGGACTTTCGTCGAGAAGATGAACCGGAAGCTCCTCGTATATGACGGCTTGCGGTTACCGGCGAGACCGATGTTGACCGAGGCTGAGAAAGGCGGATCAGGGCATCACGTTCGATCACGGCATATTTTGCTTTCTTCTCGGCGATGAGATGCTGCTGATTCATGATCTTGACGGCATACTCGCGATCCACTCGAACATTGGAGACGGACGATGAAGCTGGCGTTGCACGCACCACCTGCCCGTCAGCAATATGTCGCGCATTGTAACAAGAAGACACACAGTACTGTAACTCCCCCTTCCGATTTCCTCGCCAAATACCCAATCCTTCACCGAAGGCTTTTTAACTCCAGAACTGCTGCCAATTGAAGCTTGACTCATTCGCCTTTCCCGCTCGAGATCCCTCTCCGATTTGCCGCTGACGCTCAATGTTCGGTTTTTGTTTTGTATTGGCGATGAAGGACTGAGTGTTCCTCGACCTCTTGGCGAAGAGGGTGATGATGGGACTGAGGCAGTGATGGTGACTCTTGGTGGATTATCCAACGAATTGTCCCTATTCACCGACCATGGTGCATCAGGTGCTCGGGGTGTTGTTGGCGAATAAGAAAGCGGGAGGGTAGTAGATTTTCCATGCAGTGGACTGCTTTGCAATGCCAATGGACTCGTTGGTCCTGGTACTGGACTGTGGAGGGAGAGAGGCAGTGTCCCGTGTCGAGCCATATCCGATCTCGGTCCATTCCTGATAGCTGCTCTGCCGCCTGAAAAGTTCCCCTCATCATGTGCGGGCATCGTTCCATCGTTGCCTGCCTGACTTGGACTCGTTGCAGCCGTCCGTGTCTCTGACGGAGGAGGTCTCATGGGCGCCGCGGCCAGAGAAGATGTTGACGATGTTGTGGTGGTCGAGCGGGAGGAAGACGTCGAGGCATTTCTCTGGATCGAAGGCGAAGCAGACGAGACGTGCGGTAGACGTGGAAACTGGGGATAAGGCGGGGTGGAAGGATTCGAAGGGGAGCGAACGACGGTAGCCATCTTGATGAAGGTGTTTGAGTGCTAGGGATGGGCGTGTTTGCCGGAATTTCTAGGGGGAGGAGGAGTTTCTATTATAGAAGCATATAGGGTACCTTTCACCTCTGAGAAGTGTAGACTAATGAACGGAAGTTCTTATGCGGATGGAAAGTATGGTATGGGATATCGCAGAACAACTACACTGTTCAGGTCGAAACTCGTAGATCGCCAGTCGGGCCGGGGCTGCAGTTTGTGCTGCGGAATTCTTGTTCACCTAGATATCACTTGGTCGAGGAGTCGCTTCGATATGCAATCAAGGCGTAAGGTTATCACTTGTATGTAGGATAAGTGAGAGTCGTGGTCGTGGTCGTGTCTGTTTATGCCGTGCTATGTGATATAAGTTGTGTCGTGTAGGTAGGGCTAGGTGGGGTTTAATTTCGATCAACGGAATGCAGATTTGTGTCATTGCGTCACGGGTTAAATTCACAATCCCTTAATAGCCTCAAGCTAATCAATTCATTGGAATTCCTAATACCATTAGTCTGGATTTACTAATGAAATTCAGGAATTCCTGTTGAAGGTCTAGACTCTTCATCGTGCCTGATCCGCGTCGAGGTGATCCGGGTCCCACCTCCCTTCTGCACTCTCACACGGATAGACGGGACCCAGGAGTACGTCTAGGAGGCTGACTTGGCCACAGGCGTCAAACACCAAGATTAGCCATGACAGAGCGGTGATTGTTCACCCGCGGTAAGTCATTGAGCTTGGGACGATACGCGCTTCAGCTTGCATGCTGATGCTGATTCTACTTTTCCTACTCCTACACTGCGTTAACAATTCCCCGAGATTCATTTCTCTCCTTTTCTCTCCTTACTCCGGCTGTTTGTGTACATCACTTCATCCCGTTCTCATACTTACGCTGGAGTATCAGCCATAGTCCCACAAGAAAATCACGGTCAACTTACACAAATACCTGAAATGTAGATTCTCCCAATCACTCAGATCCTCGTAGGTGGTTACATTCGGATTATATCGTTCATCACCCTCGGCATACTTCTTGTCTCGATTCCTGTTAGGAATGACGAAAGCGAGGCGAAGCAGTAGGATGACGACAATCTACTGGTTAGCGTGGCTTAATATAAAGCACAGGGGGACTTACCTCGGCGATTCGCGAGATCATGCAGACTACGATACCTGTCGTATAGGTCGGTGCCTCTATATATGTCAGCTCTGTATGAGCCGGGATCTAGAGAGACCCACCAGACTCGAGGAACGCATATGGACCAACAATGTTGCCCACAGCGACTCCAACAAAGATCACGGCACTGGCGATGACTTTCTTGGTGGTACCGCCGACATTTCCCGTTACGAGGGACAGTGCGAGACTGAAGACAGCGTTAGATGCTCCGGTGAAATCTGCCTATCAGTACTTGGGCCATCTCGAAGGAGACATACAATATCCAATCAGCTTGGTGGCTTGGTTCTCACCCCAGGCCATCATAGCGAAGCCGGCAACCGTGATCAAAGTGACGACTGACATAAGGTATGTTCGGATATTGAGGTGATATGTCTTTGCGGCTACCCAGATTGAAATCAAGCTATGATCAGCAACGTATCAAAAACGAACGAAGACTGCTCACATGAAAATCGTTTGGCTTATTCCGTATGGAACTGCGACATCAGCGAAAACGAGAAACTGATTCTCAAAGGGCTTACTCTGTAGCAATGTAGTCTGTAGAGTGTTAAAGCCAAATCCCTGAGTCATCAAAGTCCCAAAGTTCGAAGTACCACCGTTGGGTATATTTGCCGACAATCCCAAGAAGAAGTAAAGGTAAGTCTTGACATCGAGCACAGACTCTTTGACCTGACCCCATCGAAGTTGACGCTTTTCCACACCTTGATAATCGTCTCGCTTTCGTGATTGGATGAGGACACGGTCGTGCCTCGTAAAGTACGTCGTGCTGTAAGGGCTATCGGGGATGATGATACCCATGACTATGGCCCAGACTGCACATGCTACTCTGAGAGTCAGCGGTGATGATGGATTGCAGACATACCCGATGATGATGAATTCGTATCGCCATGCTGGCAAGTCGGCTTTGATCTGGCCAATACCGTATCCGATAAGACCTCCAAGCCCGATACCGATTCCTTCCGGTCAGCGTGTGTCAAGTTTTCAAGTGTATCATCAAGGGCGACACACCTTGAGCGGCGTACCATAGACCCATGACAGTAGGTTGCTGTCGTCGAGTGAACCACATCGCAGTAATCACCACTTCCCATCAGTCTCCTGTCACGTCATCGAGACTGGACTAGCTTACTGAAAGCAGGCTTAGCAGGTGACTCGGCGCAGCCCGAGATCACACGAAAGGCAACCATGTCACCGTAGTTTCGAGCTCCTCCCTGGGCAATCAGGAAGACACCCCATAAGAAGATCTATCGTTAATTCGTGCCCGTCTACTGGACCTACGTTCATGGCAAGATACTTGGAAACGGGAAATTTCGGCAGAAGCAAATTTCCGGGGATTGCCCAGGCGAGCCAGCCGACATAGAAGATCGACGAGAGGGTCGAATACTGCGTACCCGTCAAATTAAGGTCTTTTCTAATACCGAACAATGCGGCGTATGACAGAGTGCTGATGGGTTAGTTCGTTCTTTACAGTGGGCACGATTGGGACCAACGTTTTGTCGACGTAATAGAACATGTAATCCACACATAGCGCCGGAACGATGAGCCAAAACAACTTTCGCTCCACCTGACTGTTCAGCTGGCAAACCTCTATTCCATGATGGACATACCCTTTTGACGTCAACGGGGTTCAATGGCTGTTGATCCATCTCCGCAACTTCCCTGACAAACTCCATCGATGGGTTTCTCGTCAACAATCTCCGCAAACCCTTTCGTGGTTTCCCATCTTCCTCGACTGTATACTCGACATCCCTATGCTGCCGCTTCTGGTCGACATCGGCATCTTCGACGAATTCATCGGTATCGGGCTTGGCTTCAATCTCGTGCTGAGCCGTCTCTTCGCGTCGAGCTTCGATGATCTCTCGTTCGTCGACGGGAATAGGGAATGGATCAGTACCAGTAGCTCTAGTCATATTGTCTGATGCTGTGGAGTGGGTCATGGTCCGGAATCCGTCTACTCTCTTTGTATTATATACTTGACCCCACCTGGAGCCCAGATGGATCAGGTGGACTCCGTCTGGGGAATAGCGGGAATGATTCAGCCAAATGCTGGAACCTTTGGTTGTTCGGCATGGATGCCAAGTCATAGCGAGAGCACGGTGATCTATTTTGGGAAGTGGATACTGGGTCGACCGCCACTTGCCAGCCGACCACCCGATGATTCAAACTGAGAGGCGGCTTACTCGCCACGAGGGAAGAACATCGGGCCGGACGATCCACCTGAATGGCGTGGATCGGGTGGATACAATTCATTCATGAGGGTCTATCTTCACCGACAACGACCAGCGATCTGTGCGCGAAGGCTGCAGCACGACTCCGGAACCCCCGATCTATGCATGCTCGGCCACTGTACCGGTCTTTGGCCACTTTGTCCTCTTCATACCCCTCCCACCAGTCTCCACGAATCCTACTCGCCTATACATCTCCTCACTCCCCGGCATAGCAATCAGACTAACATAAACATCCCCACATTCCTCATCAATCCATTCAATCATTTGATCCAACATTCTTTTACCCAATCCCTGACGTTGATGAGATGGGTGGACCGCCATATCCACTACTTGAACGTAGAGTTGTCCATCGCCTATCGCTCGGACAGTTCCGATTGTTTCGCCAGAAGGGGATTTGGCGATTATACTATGTAAGGAAGCTACCAAAGCTGGGCCGACTTTGTGAGGCGGGGGTGGGCGGAGACCACATATTGTTCTGAGGCGAATGTGGTCTTCTGGAGAGGGTAGGTCGTGATGAATAGTATACTCTGCCATGATCGTAGAATGTCAAAAAACAGAACGAAAGAGTTCTCGGCTATTTGTAGCTCATAGCTGTTTATCGAGTCGAATACCATCCGAGTCAGAAACCGCCCATGATTCCGCCGACGTCTTGGTCTGCTTTATACATCCCTAGAGCATGCAGGGCCGATGACTATACCCCTCACTACCGCGAATTCATGCATGTGACATCCAAAGAAGCTTTCTTCTAGTTCATCTTCCATACAGGGCAGACACAGCCGGGTAAAGCCGTCATATACCCGACGATCTTGGCAACTGCACAGTTGATGTAGATTCGTCAATTCACCATCATCACGGTCCTATAGCGCATGACTGGACCAATATGAGAACGTTCAGCTCGACAGCATTGCTATCACCGTCGAATCAGGCACTGGCAAAAGCTCGGTTGAAGCAGATCCTAGACACGTACATCCATCACCGTCCAACTGTCCAGCGCCTCTTGACGGCCGGCTTCGTCCTCTACTGTCTGGGGACTACGTATCAGAATTTATCGGGAAGAGGAGCAAAAGGAGGAGCCCGAGAGAAAATCTCGAAACGAGGGAAGCAAGGTATGTTCGTTGCGTGAAAAGGGTCTGATGGTAGATGGAAAGAAAAAAGTATCGGTCTCAGACCCCCTTTTCTACGTTCGGCTCAAGAAGTTGATTCGGATCGTCATCCCCTCCATTCAGTCAAGGGAGGCAGCTATGCTAGCTCTCCATTCGGCGTTCTTGTTATTGAGGACTGGAATCAGTCTCTATGTAGCTGATCTCGACGGAAGGTATGCTGTATTTATTCGAAGATAGCTCACGGACAGGATCGTTTCAACACTAGTAACGAATCAACCACACTTGTTCCTCGCCAACATTGCGAAATGGCTAGCCATAGCGATACCAGCAACATTCACCAATTCGATGCTCGAGTACTTACAAAGCGAGCTGGGACTAGCTTATCGTACTCGGTACACAATTTCTTCCGCCGAATGACCGAACTAATGATAGATTGACGAAACACGCTTTGACGGAATATCTCGATCCAGCAAGAAAGACTTTCCTGGACGTCGAGGAGAAAAGTAACGATATGGACAATCGAGGTGAACAGCTATTCTACAAGCTTGCAAATCTGGACGACAGGATCAAGAATGCCGATCAGGTCAGCTACTTGGTTTTGAGGTTGAGTTGGAGAGCTGAGTCCAGTATCTCACGGTGGATATACAGCAGTTCAGCAACAAGCTAGCTGAGATATATTCGAACATCGCGAAGCCTGTCCTTGACGTCATGTGAGTAAGACGGCTACAATAAGCTGATGAAAGATTATATAATTATCAGCTATCACGCAATGTCGGTGCAGAGGGCTTGGTACTTCTCACTATCCTGGTGCAGACCAGCGCAGGGATCTGTGAGCCTGTCCAAAAATGCTCCAGTAGAGCTCAAATCTGATAGGCAGTACGAGCCATCACACCGCCGTTCGGTACATATGCAGCTCATGAAGGTAAGCCACCTATATAAGACTTGCGCTGATCAGAAGCAACTCTCGAAGGAGAACTCCGATTTACTCACTCTCGCCTCCTGGAATCAGCAGAAGAAGTTGCCCTCTACCACGGCGAACAATTCGAGAAGAACGTGATTGAAAGAGGATATTTCGCATTGGTAAAGCACGTGAATCGAGTCCTAAGGGTGAGGGTGTGGCATGGTATGGCCGAGGAAGGTGTGATCAAGTGGGCATGGGGAAGTTTCGGGCTTGTCATATGTGCCCTGCCAGTATTTGCTGGAAGTATGCTTGGCCTTGGTGCGGGCGATCTGGGCAGTCGGACAGAGGGTTTGTCTTTCGAATCCGAGATACTGAAAGATCATTAACAACAGGCTTTGTTACAAATCGACGGCTTCTCCTGTCATCGAGCGATGCATTCGGAAGGGTCATGTACAGCTACAAGGTAGGCTTGCTGCGATCCTAGATTCAATTGCTCTTCAGTGCTGGATCTGATGAACAGGAATTGGCGGAACTTGCTGGGTACACGTCCCGAGTCTCAGACTTGCTGGACACTATGGAGGAAGTCAAGGCAGGCAGATATCAGAAGAAACTCGTCAGCAGCTCTGATGTCGACGATAATGCCAAAAGTCAGTGTCACCACCCCTGTCGAGATTTTTACTCAAAGCCAGTGCTCCAAGGTCGCGGTCAGATCATCGAATCAGACGAAATTCGCTTCGATCAGGTTCCTCTCATTAGCCCCAATGGGGATGTTCTTGTCAAGTCGATGTCATTCAACGTGGAGAAGGGTGTAAGCTCAATAGCGGCCCCTGATATAGTGTGCTGATGACCAGAAACATCTACTGGTAGTTGGTCCCAATGGATGTGAGTTTCACCACCTCTTAACAATGACGCTGACAGCAAGGCGGCAAATCCAGTCTATTCCGGATTCTCGGCGGTCTCTGGCCAGTCTACGGCGGAACTGTCTACAAGCCAGCTGCCCAAGAATTCACCTATATTCCACAGAGGCCCTACCTTTGCACAGGCACACTCCGAGACCAGATCATCTATCCTCACGCCCACGCTGAGATGCTTTCAAGAGGCGTATCAGATGATGATCTCCTTCAAATATTGAAAGTGGTCGATATGGATCATATTGTCGAGCGAGAGGGCGGATGGGATTCTGTGAGAGAATGGCGAGATGCGCTCAGTGGTGGAGATAAACAACGTATAGCTATGGCTAGGTTGTTCTATCATCGTACGAAGGTATGTCCATCTCATCGACTGATCTAATGGTAGTACGCGATTCTTGACGAGTGTACTAGTGCAGTGACGCTCGAGATTGAGAAAGTCATGTATGATCACGCGACAGGTGAGTTTGCACCACTGTGAAAAAAGCTTATGGTAGCGCTGGGTATCACGTTGATGACTGTCTCGCACAGGCCGTCACTGTGGAAGTATCATTCGATGGTACTGCAATATGATGGAATGGGTGGTTATGTCTTGTCAGTCTGAGTTTTCACATAATGGTCATATTCTAATCAGGTAGTACCGAGCTAGACGCCGAGAAACGACTGGCCTTACAAGAAGAGAAACAGGACTTGGAGCACAAGTTGCTCGAAGCACCCAAATTACGAAGTCGATTGGAAGAGCTCAAGGCAGTCAAGACTGAACGAGAACGCGCACGGGCATTGTAAACAGTCAGTTGTACAGTGGTGATCGATATGTATATATGCATTTAGCATTTGCGATATTCTATATCTAGAGGAAAGGCTCGACGTCAATCTCTAAAGCAGAACATGGTCGGACAAGTTCGAAGTTGGCGAGGACGGTTGGGTGTAGGATACCGAGGGACCCAATAACGATATCCCGGCTCAATGGCGATGAAGGGGAGTCGGAGTGGGATTTGACGCCTGGAAGAGCGGCTTTTA
>Ga0265780_10012094_pt1 | contig 10147 bp, 10 predicted proteins | sample P1T30metagenome_FD_192432 | JGI IMG/M metagenome (GOLD analysis project Ga0265780, IMG submission 192432) | Plant litter microbial communities from East Loma Ridge, Irvine, California - P1 T30 | ecosystem: Environmental > Terrestrial > Plant litter > Unclassified | place: USA: California... | reverse complement strand
TATTGGAAATTCAGTCCAATGGATTCGCTATGAATGCCTCAAAGCCTCATAGGCTCAAGTGTGGTATACGCCTTCCAGCGCCAAACGCCTTGCCAATGCCCATCCTCTCACTGCTCATGCTCGTATCCCAGAGACCTACTAGCAATGCCACTAGCACAATGCCATCGTATACCTCTGCCTCAGCTTGCGCCTCCGTCTAGTCCAAATCCTACAAGTGACGAGGCGGAAGTCCTCCATACGTCATGTGCTCAAATGGATCGCTGGCGAGAACAACCTAAACCTCGCCTCTCAGCTTCCTCTCGATCTCGTCCCTCAGGTTGACGAGATCCTGCTCTGTTGCCTCGAACTCCAATCCTTGCTTGACCCACTGCTCTGCCTCGTCCAGTCTGCCCATCTCGAGCAGGCACTTGCCCCGCCTCCACCAGCCCTTGGCGTTGCCCACCTTCTTCATCTCTACGCTAGCTTCAGCGTCCACTGCGCCCTCTGCCCAGTTCTTGAGTGCCATATTTGCTTGTGCGCGGTTGCTGAGCAGCCCAGAGACCTCCTCCCTGACGAGACCTGAAGGCTCCCATGCCGGACGAGCGAGCGCCATGTCGATCGCGAGGGTGTAGAGCTTGCCTGCCTCTTCGGGCTTTCCTTTTCTGAACTCGGCGTTGCCAGACTCGCGCAGTTTGTTGATTTGGGCGGAACGCTTGGGGTTGACAGGGACGGGTGGCGGCGGTGTGCCTGTGGGTGTTTCGACGTGTAGGAGGTTTCTGTGGAGGTTGTTCAGTGCGTCGAGCTCGGTCTGGAGGGCGTTGCTGGTGCTTTGGGATGCGGTGATGGTGCTGGTTTGCGGGTCCATCTCGAGAGGGAGGAGCGTGAACGTGTCTGGTGACTCCATGATTGATGTGTGCTTGATGTATGCTGGACTTGTTGTTTTGTGGTCGTAGCGATATGTGCGTGGATAGAGGACAGGTTGGCGCAAGTCGTGGTTTGGTGGAGGGCCATGAGGACAGTTGGATAATTCCCCGGTGGTGTTATCGATAAGCCGGAATGCGCGCTAACACGTGTCCTGTCGCTTTCATCCAACTTCACTCTCTCATCAGATCCGCCTGCCAGCCATCAATCTCATCTCCATCAGTCTCAGGCCTTATTACGAGGACGTCGGAGTTATGATGCAACGACATCAATGTGGCTCTATGGCCACAGTGTTGCGATGCACGAACGCGTTCTTCGTTTGTTGACATCATCTACGCGTGCTCCTTCCGGGCTTCTTGCCACTATCATGCTTCGTTGTCAGAACGTACCAGAAAGCGTGAATTGGCTTAAGGGGGGGTGTGTAAAGTTGCTGATCATACCAAATGGGCAAAGAGGAGATTCCGCAGTATCGGGAAGCGATGTATTGACGCGTCTACCCGCGTACATGTGAGTGGACACTAAATGGGATACTGGTAACTTATTATGTTCTGTATCAGTAAGTATTACATGCTTCTCTCAGCTTTTCTCTTGGTACATGAGTTTCGCCAGGACCGACGGTGTACTATCATTACGCTTGTCCATACTCCCACGCACACATCTGGGCTGTCGAATGCTGCATCTGTATGGCGCCGTATCACCTTGTTTCCACACTTTGCAGAAACCTTGGAAGCTTTGCAGGTCTCCTTCAGATCACGCCGTGGTTTGGTCGTTTTCCTTGTAACACGCGTTTTCTCTAAGCAAGCTGGCTTGACACACACCGAGAAGACTACATGTGTTGCGTAAGCTAGCATGACTGGGATAGGCATATGCACGACCTTTTCTTCTGTAAGTGTGGCTCTGCGGCTGTCTCTTGTCTCCTAGTGCCCAAATTGTTTGCTAAGACCCACGTGACCACGTGCGCTTTCCTCCTCAGCTGTACCACCTCTGTCCCACCAATTTCTTTCCCTCACCTCACCACGGGCCCAACATCAGCCAGTTCAACTGCCTGCGTACGCACAGCATGGCGAGATACACGGTCAAAGTCGCAGCGGGAGAGCGCAGAGCGAGCTTACTCGTTGTGCTCTCGCCGTCTCAGCTCTGCTCAGCCTTACGCGACAGGGTCAAGTCGCGCCTGCCAGATCTGGGTCTCACCGCCGAGAAGGGAGCTCATATCACGCTGCACCTGAACACAGAAGATGGGCCAATGATGGATGTCGAGGATCTCCTGTCTGACGTTCTACCCGACGCCGAAGAGACTGTCTATGCAGTCGTCCATGTAGGTTGCCAGGAAATGCTTACATTCGGTCGCTACTAACTTCTTCCAGCTGCACGAGGAGCAGTCCGGTCCGTCACTATCATTAAGACTATCTGTGTCTGACAGATCGACAAAGACGCTACGCGTTCGCGTTATCACTCCAGAGTTGGCCCAGTCCAACACTGAAACCATCCCCCCAATACCGACGCACGTTTCGACCAACTGCACTCTAAAACAGTTGAAAGGCCTCGTTCAAGAACGTTTGGGTTTCCCCGCTGAGGACGGCGACTGCTCTGCGCTAGAGTGCAATTGCAGCCTTGCTCGACAGATCGACATCAATGCCGTCCTGAACGTCAACGGATCTGGGGGCCGCGACGCCCTCTATACAGTCATCCTCGTCCACTCTAACAACATAGTGGTCGCTATCCCAGTCGAAAACTTTACGCTTAGTACTATCCAGCAGGCAACAAAGGCGTATATGGAGCACACGCAGAACCAAGACTTGACCAACAAACTCATAAATGTCGTCAGTGGTGTTGAGGACACAAGTAGCCGAACCTCTGGAGACAAGAAATATCTCAAAGCCCCAGTCATGGCCATCTGCTCGAAGCAATGCCACTCCCATCGCCAAAATCGAGAGCGAAATGTCGACGACGAAGAGGACCGTGTAGCCCAGCGAGAGCTAGTCGTCGACGTACACACATCAGAGTGTCCAATCGAGATCACCGCACACAATGCCGACATCACGATCGAGGCCGCTGAATTAGAGGATTGCGCCGTCAATGGTGTACTCAATATCTACGCGGTACAGCGATGGACACTCGGCCGCAATGAGCGTACCGATCAAGGCAAAGTTGGTATCTTCAAGGAGTCGGAAGCTTGGAAGCATCATGTCGGTCAGACTGACCGTGGACTAGCCAGCCTGCTGTCCACATTGCGCGTGTTCACTGAGCTCACCGCGAATGGCAGCATGGAGGACGAGCAACGGGACGCTGTGATTCATATGGTTCATGTTCTGACGCAGTTTCCTCCTGCCATCCGAGCTGCACACATCCTCATGCGCGGCGAGACTCCAGGACCACCGGAACGTGCTGCGCTGGCACAGTGTCTTTATGAGGTCCTGAAGAATGTTGTTCCACTGCAAACTATTCGTTCCGATACCACGCGGCTTTTCGAAGGGTCTCGTCTGCTATTCGGTCTCATACTGGAGAAAGCCAAGCAGATGAAGATCACCAATGAGAACGCCGGCCTACCGTATATTGGCATGAAGGTTTACGACCTTAGAAACTTGACCACGATGCAGCCCGTGTTGTCGCAGTCGGTACAGACAACGACCGGTCTTGTCGATGCTGGGTTCCACGAGGCTTTTGCCGAACGAGGGCTTTTGTGCTGGATGAATGGTGACAGTTCAAAGAGAACATCAACAGTCGACCGAACCTGGGACCGGATCGCCAAAGTTTCCGGCGGTACCAAGACCCAGGTTCTGGTGTTCAACTCCGATGCCGTCGGGTCCAGCTCTCGCTATGTGGACGGTGGTGATGTCAACAAGATCATTTCGCTTGCGGAGTACACTGATCTCACATATATGGCCAACCTTTGCAGCCGCAATCAACTGAGTGTCACACCGCCAGCTAGCCTCGCTTCTGCCTCCGCTCCCGTCTTGACTTTAGACAGACACGGCTCTCTTGCTGTGTACGTGGGACGCGCCGCTTGTGCTGAGGCCGGGAAGGATATCCTCATGTTTCGGCCGAGATACGTCTATGAAGAAGAAGAATCAGTGGACGTTTCGATCATCACTCATTTACTGGAACCGATCCTGACCCAACGCAAGGCTGACGGGACCATTGTATTTGAGGCATATGGCGACAATCATCGCAAACTGACGGCCCCGGACGAGGTGACCATGATATGTGTCGACCTGAGCTCAAGTATGGATGAGCGTTGTGGCTTCACAGACGTGCAGATCAGCGAAGATGCTGAAGCGGATCTTCAGCGATCGATGCTGACCACCGCAGCCGCTTCTCAAACGCTACCGGCAGAGAACAGTGCTTTCGAGTTACCCGATATTGATGCACCGAAAGAATGGATGAAGTCTCACGAATCGTACCCCGACTTTTTGGCTATCATCGATACCGGTAAAGATGAGTACCATCGCCGTCAAAATGCGGAGAAGGTATTCGAGATCCTTAAGCAACTTCACGATCAGCAGATAGACGCAAAACGGGAGGAACTGGAAGGTCTCAGACAGCGAGTCAGCCAGCAGTCGTTCCGAAACCAGTCGGGCTGCATCGACCGCGAGATCAATGTTCTCAATAACCGGTCTCTACGCTTGCAAAAGTACAAGAGTTTACTCTGTGCGTGGCTAATCACTTGCCTTGGCGACGCATCGGCGTCTGATCCATTGATTTGGACACCGATTGACGTTATCCCGAAGCTATACAAGTCTCTGCCTCCAACAGATAGCCCCAAGTTTGAGGTACCGCGCGACTTTTACTGTCCCATCAGTAACGAGGTCATGCAAGACCCTGTAACTACCGTGGATGGGTTCACATATGAGAGGAAGGAGATTGAACGATGGTAAGTGAACACAAAGACTTCTTCTACGATTCATCTTCCCAGAAGTGCATCTGAGCATCTACTGACTTGGACTAATCAATAGGCTTCGGACCAACGAACGGTCGCCACTTACTAACTTGAATCTTGCAAGCAACGACCTACGGCTCAATGTGCAGATGAAGCTGCAAATCGACGCATATGTAAACGGTTCAGACATCTTGGCGAAGTATGCGCAACCGAGCAGCAGAACAGCAGCCTCTTCTCCCACCACCCGCGTAACCTTCAGATCACCACTCGACACTCGCTCTATGCATGTACCCTACAATCTGAAGGCGATAGACCTATGGGAAATTGCCTTCCGTTTGACCAAAGGACGCTACACAAGCTATGAGCTACAACACCGGAACGCTCGGGTTCAAGCTACGCAAGAGCCTATCACGGACATCATTAACACAGCTTACGAGGTGTTCATTACGCCTCTAGAGCCGACGGTGTCAAACGACAGTAGCGATGTCGAAGAACTGTGTCTCGTTAAGGTCTACGGCTATCCAAACTATCAGGACAGTGTCGTGTCGTTCTGGTTACCCAAACACACTACAAACTCTGTAGCTTCCACGGTATTTCGGTATTATCGTCAGAGATTCATGGACAGGCCGACATGTCGAGTGGAGCAGCCTTTCGTCTTCTGGACAGGAATACGGCACACCGGAGATGGGTACAACACTGGTACCACAGTGAAAGCTCACTGGAAGCCGATATCACGTTTCTTCAACTACCACAGTTCTACTGGTAAGCTGGAGCAAGAGAGTATGGTCGACGACCCTCTCAACAACGATGATTCGAACGATGTCAATCGTGAAGCTACAGCACATGGTAATCTTCCGTTGGTTCTCAAGATATGCTTGGGAAAGCAGCCACGCAACCACACGAGCAAGTACCGTAATACACTCAGCCGCTTGGACATTTTGAAACAAATGTTCGACGCATACGTCAACCGCCTGCTCGCATACAATTTCCGGACGCATCTGGGTCTAGTTACCTTCAGTACCAAGCCTTCCGTCTCACAAAAGATCACCCACGCCGTTGAGGACTTCCGCCACAAACTCAACAATATGACTGCCGCGGGAGACACGGCCATCTGGGACAGCATTCCTCTTGCACAGGATCAGCTTCAGGAGTACGCTAAGCAACACCCAAACGCGAAGCTGCGAATCATATGCATTTCCGATGGGAAGGACAATCGGTCCAAGAATAAGGTTCATAGCCTACCGGCAAGTTTACTACGCGACGGCATCGTCGTTGACTCATTCTGCTTGGGGCAGGGAGCTAACAACGCCGACTTGAAGAGCATATCGTTCCTGACTCGCGGATACGTCTTCCAACCAAAGAGTCTCGAAGAAGCTATGGCGATCTGTGAGATGGAACCCGTACTTGCCCTGTCGGAACGCCCAGATATGTCCCACAAAGGTTCTATCCATCGTCGCACCTATCTCACAAACCCAGGCCCTATCAACTTCAGCCTCGCTGAGCGCATAGGTAGGGTTCAGCAGGTTAGCCGCGACGAGTTCCCAGATCGCAAGAAGCATCCACAACTCGCGGAATCATTTGTGGAACTTGGCCAGTTCAGCAGAAGCTCATCTATCAATCGTACCGACAGCAATGTGCGTCTGAGCAGGATTCATAACGAGATTCGTAACTCAGGCGCCAAGCCGCACCCGCACTACGACGTCTTCATCTGCGAATCGAACATGGGGCTCTGGAAGATTGTCATGCAAGGTAGGTCGACTGTTAATTCATTCCCCAAGAGACTATCTTCTCTCTGCATCTGCATGCGTGCTGACTTATATAAGACCTCCCGATAGTACGTACTCTGGTGGTACTTTCCTCCTTTACTTGGAGATGGGCGACAAATACCCAATGTCGCCACCAGAAGCACGCTTCATCACACCCATCTACCATCCGAACATTAACCGCCATGGACGTATCTGCCATTCGATCCTGGATCGTAACTGGACGCTGGATACTTCCACCAAAGATGTCATCGATACTATCTACTCCCTTCTGCTTGTGCCTGAGTTCAGTGACCCAATCAACACTGTCGTCACACTCAACTATCACTGGGACGAGGTTCAGTTCAAGGAAGAAGCACAGCGCCATATCGAGAAGCATGCAAACAAGAGCAGGGCTGCTTGGCGTAGCGAAATCGTCGGCTAGACTGGAAGGCCGCGGACACGTTAGCGGAACAACAGAGGACATGTTCAAGAGCGGGGAAAGAGAAACTGTCGAGCGCATTTAGCAACTGAGATATGTTGCAGTGTAGCTATGAAATCAAGAACCACATTGTTCGTCGTTCACTTCTAAAGTTTCAAGACGTTGATGACTGTGTTTGTGTCAAACTGGCGTCGCTAAATGAGCAGCCAGCCCCGAGCTTACATTTTGCTTCCAACATTGCATCTACCGACTCACCGTTCAAGCCTCCATGTTGTTTATCGCATGGACACGAATTCTGACACTTCAGCAATATAGTCTCGTCGCTTTATTGGGTATGCAGCACGATATGCAGCGTTATAACCGGGCGAATCAGCATTGATGTCTTAGTCCAGCCACTGTCGCCAGGGGAGCGGGAGCTAGGGAACATATGCATCACATGTTACGCGAACGAATCTTCTCTCACCGTATTGTTGGAAAGAGGAAGCAGACTTACCTAACGCCTTGGTCGACCCGGGCGGGCTAATCGCCTTGCATTGATTGCGCTCTGTGCCTGCATATCCGGCGATATTGGCAGGTCAACAACCATCGGTCAACGTGAATAGAAAGAGAGACAATACTTGAGCTCGGCTTCAGCCATCGTTACAAGCTGTATACCTTTTGGCTCAATTCCACTTTCGCATCGTTCATCATGGCTCCCCTTCGCTCAGTTATTGCGGCTATAGCTCTTTCTGCGACAGCGGTGGCCGCAACGTCAATCGACAACAAGACCTATGAGTATATTGTCGTAGGCTCTGGGCCTGGCGGCGGACCGCTTGCTACCAATCTTGCTAGAGCCGGTCACTCCGTGTTACTTCTTGAAGCCGGGGATGACCAGACGGAAAACCTCAATGTGTCAAACTGGTTGAACTTCAACTTAGCGGGCAACGATCCCGCTACAGTAAGTTGAGAGAACATCGTGATAGAGACATGACTAAGGTTTCGCATAGCGCTGGGACTTCTTCGTGAAGCATTCCGACGACGAGGCCAGGGAAGCGAGGTACTTGCATCGAACGTGGCGTAAGCCAGATGGAGGATTCTACGTAGGTATCGAGCCGCCTAGGGACTCTGAGGCTCTTGGAATTGTAAGCATGAGCCCATTCAATGAACCAGAGCAGATGCTGACTATGATCCAGTACTATCCGCGCGCAGGCACTTTGGGTGGCTGCGCGATGCACAATGGCTGCTTGACCATGAACCCCAACGATGCAGACTGGGACGAAATCGCAGAAATGACCGGAGACGACTCATGGTCGCATGAGAATATGAGGAAGTATCTCATCAAGCTCGAGAAGGTGCACTACAACAGCACATACGAGCATGGTCACGACGGCTGGCTCGATATGACCATGCTAGACCCAGGTTACACTACCAGTGCGGATGCCAAACAGCTCAGTGAACTCGCTGCAGAGGCCGCCGGCTACCCTGCCTCGTCTGCTTCGACGTTGCTCCAGCGAGATATGAATGGTGCACAGCCAGACCGCGACCAGCTCGTTGGACCTTTCGGTGGTGTCAGCCACGTCAATCCCAATGGACGCCGGTCGTCTCCGGGGTACTACGCCAGAGATACTGCAGCTTCTGGCAAATATCCGCTGACTATCTCGCTGGACACTCTTGCAACGAAGATCATCTTCGACAAGGTCTCTTCGGGGCCACCCAGAGCGATCGGTATCGAGTACTTGCAGGGTAAGAGCTTGTACAGTGCTGATCCTCGTTCCAATGTCGATGACAATGGTGTCGCTGGGAAAGTGTTCGCATCCAAGGAGATCATCATTTCTGGTGGCGCATTCAACTCACCACAATTGCTTATGCTTTCTGGGATTGGCCCGCTCGATCAACTCACGAAGTTCAATATCTCGCCCGTGATAGAGCTGCCGGGTGTGGGTAGGCAGATGGCCGACAACTATGAGGCTGGTATCTTGTCACTCGGTAAGCGTGCCGTTACTGGCATGTCGGAGATCTTCCCCAACTTCTGGAAGACGTCTACTTCGCAACTGGGCATTCGCGACATCTACATGTGGTGTGGCTCATTCGCATTCGAAGGCTTCTGGCCAGGGTAAGCATCCACATCCTTCTCTACACATGCGCTAACGATTCCGATAGCTTTCCCAATCGGCCCCCGTACTTCAACGAGACGTACGGCCCGTCACAATACGAGTGCGCAATGGTCCACATGAATCCGCGTTCGCAAGCCGGCACAGTCGAACTCCGATCCGCTAATCCGCGCGACATGCCAGCTATCAACCTGAACTTCTTCAAAGACGGAGCGGAAGAAGATCTCCAAGCCATCTACGAAGGTGTCGAGTGGGTGCGTTCCTGGCTGTCAAAAGTGGACCCGTCTGCACCTGATTCGCTGGCACCCTTCGAAGAGCTCCACCCTTGCGAAGGTACCATTGGAAAGCAAAACTGTACGGTTGAGAGCCAGAAGACATATATAAAGGAGCAAGCGTACAGCCATCACGCTAGTAGCAGCTGTAGGATCGGTGCCGATCGAGACAAGTTCGCGGTACTAGATAGTAAGTTTCGAGTGAGAGGAACGAAGGGCCTGCGAGTCGTAGATGCAAGCGCCTTTCCGAAGGTGCCTGGGGGGTTTCCTATATTGCCTACTATGATGATTAGCGAGAAGGCTACTGAGGATATACTCTCTGGGTTGTAAGGTCGCGTACATACTTAACTCGCCTGCACATTCAAGACAACCAGTAAATTGTTCGCAGACGAGTTCGAATTTACGTGCTTTTCTTTGGGGCTGCTCGTCAGTAGAAGGTCTGCGGCCAGCATAAACAACAATGTTCAGTCTGCTCAGCTGCGACCCCATGTAGTGCCCAATTCTAGAGTTCGCGATCTCGGAGTTCGCAGCCCGCACAGTCGGACCTTCTTGTCCGACGTTTGACGAGACCGCCGTACCTGCCCATCCAGCGTCTTGTCGCGTGGACCTGCTGCATCGGGATTTTGCGACGACACTCACAGTTTCGATGAATGGACGATGAAAGACCAAGGCAGCGTCCAAAGATGGTAGCTGTCACACACGCGGTGCATCATGCCCAGAGGGCAACGTGCGTGGAGAAGTGGGGCAGACTAACCGTGAGAGGCGCGATAGTCCCGCGGCCTCTTCTTATCGTGTTGATAACAACGTTCAAGACTCTGAGTTGA
>Ga0265780_10012092_pt1 | contig 10148 bp, 8 predicted proteins | sample P1T30metagenome_FD_192432 | JGI IMG/M metagenome (GOLD analysis project Ga0265780, IMG submission 192432) | Plant litter microbial communities from East Loma Ridge, Irvine, California - P1 T30 | ecosystem: Environmental > Terrestrial > Plant litter > Unclassified | place: USA: California... | reverse complement strand
ACAAGCTTCAAGTGTGGGAGGTTCAGCAGCGATCAGCAGAATCAGAAAATAATGAGATGGACATATGGGTCAGGAGAAAGCAGAAGATTGGATGAGATAGCAGCCACTCTGATCCCTCGATCCAAAGCTTCGTCAAGATTCGGTAACCTTCGCATGGAACACTACGGAGAACTGCATATTTGACGTCAGCTCTTAAGTCCGGCAGCTCCGGGTCGCTACATGTCATTAGGCAATTGTAAGCTCCAGCGCATCAAGGGCATTCCCAGTGTCACCCATACAGTCACTGATTTGTTTTGGTACCGGAAGAGGTGGCTTCAAGCTCTCGATGTCAACCTTTGATCGACGGGACGTGCCAAGGGCCTGCATGGTGCTCTTATTGGTACGAAGGCTAGTCACATTGGTCCGAATAATAACCTGAGTTGCTGGGTACTTATACAGTGGAATCAGGATGCTCCATACCGCGATCTGTTTAATAAATCGCCACAGCAGCCCATCTGCGAAGTATGCTCATAGGCCCCGCTCATGATCTCCCATAGGATTTTCATCTTGCTCCTAATGTCCTCGAATAATTTACATGTAATGCACAATATTAACACTGATTGCGCTACTAAAACCAAGCTTCACTGTCACAGAAGAAACAAGCGTCTAGTCAAGGTTCATTCTTCATGTTGTAGGCCTGATCTCAAGACACTTTCTCGATAGCATCTTCTCCTGCTAGCGCTTTGTTCCACATAGCATTCTCTGGCATATCCCTCTTAGATGGTATTGATAACCCCCTTCAAACTTGTGATCCCCGAAGAGAAACTACTCCACCTAAAGCAAAAGCTCGCTCTTGCAGACATTCTATCCAATTTCGACGACCGTGAGGCATGGATCCACGGCCCACCATCCAGCAATATCAACAGACTAACGCAGTACTGTGCGCACAATTATGACGGGGGCAAAGCTGAAGCGCAAATCAACGAACTGTCGCAGCTCGCAGCTACTGTGGATGAGGGTGCGTTTTGTGTTGTGGCTGGCAAAGACGGATGTTGAAATATTGAAATTATCTCATAGTTCATAAGAGGGGTCACAAGATGTTATTCAGCATTGCCTAGAAGACAGCGTGCGGTGGTCTGGAGAAGCCTTTCAGCGTGAGTGCGGAGCAACATTGCGTAACTTTCCACTCTGTGAGTCATCATCCGGGTTTTGTCAACCTCTAGTGTTTTGAACTACAAGAAAGGCTTTTCCCGTAACCCAGGATCCTGAATGCATGTTGAACTTAGCCAACTCTTAACTTGAACCTATGGTACTAAAAGTACAAGCACGACATTAATGCGCTCTTCGTTACACTTTGGCAGTTGGAATACTTTGGCGCATGTTAGAAAAATTGTGAGTCTTATTAGTAGAAAAAACCCAGAGCTCACATCATAGATGCGATAATTTCAAAACCCCAATCATGGGATAAAATCAAGATGCATACCCACTACGAACTCGCGCAATGCCTTAATCAGTATAGCATTGCTAGGATTTGCCTCTAACTTACAACCTGCCTAATCAGGCATGCACCCACAAGCCACCCACCCCTGTCGATAACATCACACCAAGTCTGGTAGTTCGCCGAGCCGCGAGAATCAGGCTATCTCGACTATCTCCTTGAAAAATCGAGGGGTATCCACGATGTCTAACTCGCAGTGGAAGCTCGTATTGGCCTTGGCTGCGGCCATGCACTTTGTCGACTGACGTCCCGTGTCGACGTCGGATGCGCAGGTCGGATCGTCATGGATGGGGATTTATAAGAGAGTTGGTGACGCATGAATAATGGGGGTTGGAAATGTTTCTGTCTATTCGTCATGCGTTTCAATCCGGCTACTTTGGGCATTGCCCTGCTGGCGACTGTGAGTGCTCACGATGCGCACGAAGCTCTGCTTGAGCGTGACCTAGCGCCTCCAATTGCTGTCAACGATGAGAGCTATACCAATTGTGCGAGTGCAGCATGGCCACCTTCGAATGTCGGTGTCGAGCTTGTACCGCAAGCGCCAACTGAAGAGGTCGCAGCTATGCTGGACGAAATCAGCCCAGCGAATATCGAGGCCATCATCACCAAGTTGGTCTCGTTTGGAACTCGCCATACCCTAGCCACCTTCAACAGCACCACAAAGGGCATTCATGCTGCTCGCGACTGGATCGCATCAGAGATGAAGGTCTGGGCCGACGAAAGCGAGGGAAGAATGACTGTCGAAGTACAGAGCTACACACAAGGAATCGCGTCCAGGATTCCGTTCCCCGTAGTCATCTCCAACGTGGTAGCTACAATCAAAGGAAGCGAGACACCCGAGAAGGTCTATGTCATGACCGGACACTACGACAGCCGCGTCACCGACGTCTTGAACTACGAGGCAGATTCTCCAGGAGCAAATGACGACGCGAGTGGAGTTGCCAGTAAGCCATCTCACTGAATAAAAAGAAAACGTTTTGCTTACAAAAAACAGTCGCAATGGAACTCGCCCGCATCCTCTCAAAACACCAACCCAAATCCACCATCATCCTCGCCGCCGTAGCCGGCGAAGAACAAGGTCTCTACGGCGCCGGCTACCTCGCCGGTACCCTCAAAAACTCCAGCACAAACGTCGAAGGCATGCTCAACTGCGACATCGTCGGCTCCTCGACCGGCGACCGCGGCCAAAAAGACCCCTTCACCATCCGCGCCTTCGCCCAAGGCCCACCACCCTCAGAATCCGCCACAAAAGCCGCCCAGCGTCTTCAAATCGGCGGCGAGAACGACAGCCCCGCGCGAGAGCTAGCGAGGTTTTCCGCAGAGGTAGCAGGAAACAATGCCACGGGCATGAATATTGCGATTATATATCGCCTGGACAGATTCCTGCGTGGCGGCGACCACACGCCATTTCTGCAGAATGGATATCCGGCGATTCGCTATACGGAGCCGAATGAGAACTTTGCGCACCAGCACCAGGACCTGCGGACGGAGAATGGGACGGTGTATGGCGATCTTATTGAGTTTGTGGACTTTGAGTACACGGCGAGAGTGGGCAAGGTTAATATGGCGACGATCTGGGCGCTGTCTGAGGCGCCGGGTATGCCGCGGAACGTCACTGTTGACACGACGGTTCTTGACAATGATACGAGGTTGAAGTGGATCGTTTCGAACCACTCGAATGTTGCTGGGTATGAGGTTGTCTGGCGACCGATTGCTAATAGCTTGTGGACGCATCAGGTCGATGTTGGGAAGATTGGTAGTGTGACGCTGCCGCTGAGTAAGGATAATGTTATCTTCGGCGTGCGTGTAGTGGGCACGAATGGATATAAGAGCCCAGCTGTGTATCCTTTCCCTGGTTAAACGCAAAGTAAATGGAGAATGCAGAAATACAACGAGCTAAATGGGCAGCCGGAGCGTGGAACATTATTAAGATTCATATGACACATTTATAATGCTTTCAACGTGGTCACTATCGATATGCAACGATGATTTCCAAGCAAAACTGGTAATTTGGTGCCTGTATGGTCGTCGTGGTCCGGAACGGAAGTCGATCCTGAACGAACCATCTTCGGGGAGACTTGTGCCTGTTACTCTACTACTGTAAGCATAAGTGAATTTCGACAGCCCAACAACACACATACCTTCAGGCAGACTGACCCTCTACCACAACCTTCTGCCCCTCCCTCTCTTCCTTTAACCCCCTCAAAACACTCGTCTCCAACAACTCTTCCTCTATTCCCAACATCCTTTTTGTGACCTCATGATACCCCTTTTCCCCATTCTCCAAGTCCATGAACCTACCACGCTCACTATACACCAATTCGCCATGCCTCTCCCCGTCCGCCATCAGCAGCGCAACAGACCGCCCAACAACATCAGCAGATTGGTAATTGCCCTCGCCTAGCGACGAGATAACAGCTTGCGGGACTATGCTAGTGGCGGTCCAGGAGGGCGCGATTGCATTGATGCGGATGGGGTGCGAGAGCTGGGTGAGGTTTGGGGTGAGAGCGCGGAGGAGGCCGAGGACGGCGTGCTTGGATGTTGCTAGAAATATTTAGACCCGATTTACACTACCAGTGGAGAAAGCCTACTGTAATCCGTAGCCGGAAAACGTGCGAAACTCGACGCTGATGCAGTCATAACCACACTGCCTCCGTTGGGATTCTTTTTGAGGTAGAAAATGCCTAGTTTGACAGTGTACATGCAGCCTGTCAGATTAACATTGAGGGTGTTTAGTTTTGGGGGTAACAGGTCTCCGGTCTCGTCGACGTCCTCTTCCATGAGGTTGATGGTTGGTCCGATTCCGGCATTGGCGAAGACGTGGTCGATTTTGGTGTGGTGCTTTTCTGCGGCTTTGAAGAGTTCGACTTGGTCTTTCCAGGATGTTACGTCGACTTTTCGGAAGGGGACCGAGGATGCTTCGGGCTCTGGGAGAGGGTTGACGTCGCCTGCGAAGACTTTGCCCCCGTGTTGGATCACTCTTCGGAGAGTTGCGAGACCTATGCCGGATGATGCTCCTGGATAGTCTCAGTGAGCTTGGACAAACGACTTCGTGCAGGCTCTTTTACCAGTGATAATGACAACTTGGTCCTTGATACCTTCAAGGGCGCTGTCTGGGATCTCAAAGCTGGTCATGATGAACTATGGAAAATGTTCTTCGCGATGCTTGCGTTCAATCGTACACTGATTGGATACTCGTAGAGCTAGGGGTTGGAAGTACTGTCTCCGATTGTCTGGTAATGAGCGTTTGGAGGTCGATAAACTACTCGGGATCCTTGGAACTGTAGTTCTACCATGTCCTGTTGGAAGAGTCGAGCTGTCGTACTATCTCGGTAAGATCAACGTAAGCTTCCGAGGTCTTGACGCTCTACCCCGCATCTCGTGCACAGCATCTGTATTGCATGCAAGTCGGTCGTCGCGTACCACCGGGTGCCGGCTTGACATTTGATCACGTGGACGCTCGTAAGGATGTCGACCAATCGAGTCCTTTCTACCTGGGTACGTATGTATCCATAGATGGTACAGCAGGCTTGAAGCACGTGACTGAATGTCTAGCTGGCACCCGGTGGTACTACATCATATATGAGAAACGAAGAAAGGCCAAGGACGCGCAATTGCGGCGAGCAAGATAGATGCGCATAGCAGGAGACGACAGACAGGACTGATTGTAATTCTTCCTTGATCAAGGTTTAGTCCAGCCAAAATGAGACTATATGTTCGCATTGAAGTGTGGCACATTCGGACGGCTACTCCGCATTAGCGAAGCCTGGGCCCGCTGATTCTTCTCATGCTTCACGCATCGTGTACCAAGCGCACTCATATCGCAACAGTTCCTCTTGTAGAAGGTAGACCCCGAGCAAGATGGTAACAGCCCGTGGCCGAGTCGATCCCCTGGGAGTTGATTGCAAAATGGTGTGATGTGTGACTGCCGCAACTCATGGTCGATAGGAACACGGGAGACGGGTGTGGAGACCACTTTCATCTCACGCGCATGGACAGGTCGTAGGTCGTAGGCAATCGTTGGCGACGTAAACGTATGTATTCATGGGCCTCAAGCGCCTCCACCGCCGCCTCCTCTTCCACGTCCTCGTCCACGACCGCGCATGCCTCGACCGCCCCGATCGCCACGGTGCTCTCCTCGCTGATGCATGCCACCTCGGCCACCGCGGTTGGCCTGGTCCTTTACTTGCTGGTCCTTCACAACATCGACGATCTCGTCTGGCACTCGAAGGTATTTGATCTGTGATGTATTAGTAATCCAACGGTGTATAGAAGATATATTTGGCTCTTACTGTGCTGCCGCGCACGTAGATCTCCGGTAACCGCATGAACTTGTCGCCGTCTGCGCTCGTTTGTACCACTTCCCTCAAGGTGAGGTTCATCCAGGTGTCGCAATTGACGAGTAGTCCGTTAAGAGTCTCGCCGCTCTTCAACTCCACGAGCATAGGGTGGCCGGTCGCGGCCGTCAAGAGGCCTAAGGGAAGCTGCGGTTGTTGTCAATACCAAATCCCCGGCCCACGGCGTCGCATTCTATATGACGTACCATATTGACTACTCGGTTCTTAGAGCAAGTAGCGTTTTGAGAGAGGTGAGAATGTGCTATCAATCGCACAAGAGAAACGGCCCAGCAATAAAGTCTAGAGCTGGGGTGGAGTTGTTCAGCGCGTGTGGGGTGTTTGGTCAAGCATCGTGTATCGAATAATCGCAGAGGAGCTTGGGCCATGCTTGGCGGCTATTACTTCAGAGGCAGATTCACGATGATGAGACACACATTGGTCATGACGTGACCAGAGTGGAACAAGTCAACTTTGACGGTTCCTCTTTTATGTGTCAAGTTTGTGGAGGATTCAAGACTTTCAGCTTCCTACTCATTGTCCAGGCCAGAATCTGGTCAAGCCTTATGCTACTTTCCTGTTGGAATGTACCATGTATGGCAGATCTTTGAATGCTTCGTCTTCTAGTAGACTTGGCACTATCTACATTCAAGTATGCCATGCTCGAATGATGCTATTCTCCCGAACATGTTGTTGCGTATCGAAGAGGAAAGAACGCCCTGGAAGCCATCTCGAACTTGCCAGATAACCATTCACACTATGCGCCAGGATCCCCAACGAACGAACCTCTAGCATCGCGTCTGCACCGCGTTCTTGCACTATTGCTTCGTTTCAGTGTTTCATCACATCGCATTCATGCGCGAACCTGAGTTGTGAGCGGCGCGGACGTCTAAGCCACGCTGACCGCAGCCACGGGGCCTTAAACCCTCCGGCCGCCCTTAAGCACACCAACGCCCTTCAGACTGGTGCCTGATCCTGCTGAAGTTTGGAGACTTTGACCGCCCACTCCACTTCAGCGCCGCTCGTTGTGCGCGTCTTCGAGGTCGGATTGCTGTTTGCTTGCTGTTTTTGCTCTTCTTGATATTCTTTTCTCTGCTCTCGCTGAACGATGCGGTCGCTGAGGTCCAAGTTCGTGTCCGCCTGTGCGCTCAGCATCGCCTCCGTCACTGCCGCTGTCCTACCTAGCCGCGGCGTGGACGTTCCTCGACCGGACGGAAAGCTCCTGCACTACGGTATGATCCACCCTTATGTGCATTCAGCTTTGCCATCTCCAGGCATCTGCTAAACTATTGCAGAATTTCAACACGACTTCGCGCAAGCTACCTTCAGTGTCCCCTGCAACGGCTGTCTTGGCTCACCACATGACACGCACCAGGATGACGAGTCCCTCGTAAGGCCACTCCAGCACCTAAAATAGTGACATCGTGCTCACGCGCCCCAGGTTTTGAGATTCACAAGTCATGCCCAAGACGAAGCCTGTGGTTCTTCTAACATCACCCTGAATGGAGTGCAGCTGTCTCAAGAGTGGAACGGTGACTACGCTACTGGCTCAGGCTCATACACCGCTGGAGGTACTACAGACGTCACACAGGATGACATTTCTCTACAACGCGACTTGGATCTTGAATGGAACTCTGCCTGTCTTCACGGTGACGAGGAGACAGACGAAGCAGCACAGGTCCTGACAGTCAGCATCAAAGCCATCGACGGCAAAAGCCTTACTATACCCTCTGGATTCACAGTCTCTTTCAAGCAGCAAACATCACCCCCCTCTTTGCTTAGGTTCGAGTCTGTTCCCAACCGCTCCGCGAGTGACAAGGGCGTAGCACAATACTGGCGTAACCCGCCTGCACACCTTCGTCTCGTCGCCAACGGAACTCTAGCCACAGAAGACAGTACTATTCTTGAGCAGTCGCTAGAGAACGATCTCCGCGAATTAAGGGAGCTTCAAGCCGAACTTCGCAAACTCCAACAGGCCATTGCGAACAAGAAGGATCGCATCAACTTACAGCTCCAAAAAGAGGTCAATAGCCTCACGGACGAGATTAACGAGTGTGAAGGCCTCGCCTGTATATTCAAGGCCATTGCGCACAAAGCCCAAGGTGCCTTGAAAGACGCTGTTGAGCGTTGCAAGTCCAAACAAACCAACGACATGGGTCGCCCGAGCCTGGACCTGTATGCACCGGCTCACATCAGTGCTGTGCAAAAGTCTGGTGGCTCAATCAAAGTTGAGACTATAAACGTGCAACCGTACGACGAAGTTACCAGTGATGAACTGCCACCACGCCCTACAAAGACATCGCCCTACATCATCGCTCTCGAGGTCACACTAAGCCTCCTTTGCTGTGGCTGTCTCATCGCGACCATCCGCCACAAGTGCAGCAGTCTTCGCACCCGCACGGAACGTGCCGCCGCTCGCGAAGAGCGTGATACCGCCGCAGCGTACCGTCGAGCAGCCAGAAAGCACGCCTGGCGCAACTGGTGGCGCGGCAACTGGCGAAAAGACCAAGAGCGCATAGAAGACTACGAAGAGAAGCGCTCCCTGATCCAATCGCAAGAAAGCATCCTCGAAGACGCCATGCAAGCCGAAATCCGCCAGCTCCGCGCTGCCCACGACGTAGTCAACGACCTTGTCCGCGGCGCCGAAGAAGGCAGAGCCCCGTGTAACTGTCACCACACATACCCGCCCTCCCTGGCATCCACTTACCCACCGACCGTCATGTCCTCTGAGGCTCCATCGCGCCCGCAATCTCGCACAGATAGCTTACCTAGCTACCGCTCGAATCCGCCCAGTGAGCCCCCAAACTACGAGTCCGAGGTCGACATGTCAGATATCGTCGCCAATGGCTTCAGGCAGTATACTTCGTCGACCATATCGGAGACGACCTCGCACTGGACGCCGGATAGTAGTGTCGTCGACGTTAGTCCCAGGCCGAGCGCGGAGACGCTGAGGTATCCACAGAGCATTTTCACGTGTTCAGAGGACGAAGAGGAAAGTGACGTTGATTGAGGAGTGGAGGTTGTGCTGTGATGGCACGCCATCTACTTGTCTTTGACGTCTGCTTTGGCTACACACCCACCGGCTACTAGAGAGGGGCTTTTGACTTCTCATGCCCCGAGCGCATGCCGCTGATGCTATGGAGTAGCACAGCGCCACTGCCACTCATCCCCGCTCTCGAGCCGAGAGTCAGGCCAGCTCTTCTCGCTTTCTCATAACGTGCGACCAGGTCCTCGTGACGCTGGAGCGTGCCTCCGCTTCTTCGCACACAGCAGGCGTTGGGAGATTCGCTTTCACTGGTTCCTTTTTTGTTTCTTCGCTATACTTAACCAGCGGGACTGGGGCTTCTCGCGCCTAATATCTCGCGCCCGATGTACAAACATGTCATTCTCATTCGGTTTCTTGCGCGGGGAGCTGGAGTTGCGGCATTCTTGGTTGTATCTACATATCAGCTGGGATCGTCTTCATACGGGGGTCATGGGAGAAAGCATATATCAAAAGACTTTGCGGGATGCAAAAGTCTATAATATCATCAGTTCGAACACAAACAACAAGTCTGCCTTTGATGAATGCTCAACATTGAATCCTCGTCACATTCTATATTGTACAAATGCCATGCTTGTCTACATATAGTATAACGACCCCTTATCGCCTCCTCAAATACCAGTTAAACGCCAACTGCCCCGTCTCAATGTGAAACGGCGTCGGCACCTCGGCCAGCCCCGGCCTCGCCACGGGATGTCGAAGATACACAGCGGCGCAGATATTCTGGTTGACTTCCAAGTACCGCGGTATAAACGCGAACGCACTCATGTAGTCCCTGGGCCGCCAGGGCGTCGCATACGGCGCAGCGACGTTTCTCCGATTCCACGCGCTCGTGTGCTCGGTCTCGAGGCGCAGCTTCTCAAACGCGGAGCGCAGGCGGGCCTGGTCTTCTTGGGAAATGAGGGGCTCTACGTCTGTGGAGTTGCGGGAGGATGACGGGGCGGCGCGCGAGGCGATTTGCGTCTTGAGGAAGTCGAATTGGGTGTCGAGGGTGGAGATAGTTTCTGGGTTTGCAGTGCGCCACAAGCCAATGGCTTTCTTGACCGACTGTCTGAAGGCGCGGAATTTCTGCTTGTCTTTGGCCTTGACGTCTTCGGCGAGGACGTCGTCGACTTGCTCCATCAGGGCTTGGAGTTGCTGCTTTAGCTCGGTGGATGTGGGTTCTGCGCGGGTGGGATCTGGGGCGGATGGTTCGCGGGTAGGCTTGACGGGGTTTTGCTCGCGCTCTTCGGCGCGGGCGGCGGCCTTCGCTTTGACGGTCTTGCGGGCGCGCGTGGAGTTTGTTTTGGGGGCG
>Ga0265780_10012091_pt1 | contig 10148 bp, 9 predicted proteins | sample P1T30metagenome_FD_192432 | JGI IMG/M metagenome (GOLD analysis project Ga0265780, IMG submission 192432) | Plant litter microbial communities from East Loma Ridge, Irvine, California - P1 T30 | ecosystem: Environmental > Terrestrial > Plant litter > Unclassified | place: USA: California... | reverse complement strand
ACAAACATGGTAAACCAGAAGGCCCAGTGAATCTTAAGAAGCTGGTCTCGAGACTCATCAAATTGCGACCGGACTTTGATTCCGCCATTACAAGTCGCGTACATTGGTAAGCTACATACGATACATGATCTTCATGTGAAATGTCTAACTGTTTTGAGGCTTCATATAGAAATTTGCAAGGTAAGCAGTCTGGACGCTCTCGATGCTACTCTTCACTAACTATAGCTAGCATATCTGCCAAGATTTTCCGACCAATGAGTCTGGAAAGTTTAAAGATGTTGCTGCAGTTTCGAAACGCCTGTTGCAGATGCGACCCGACATGAAGGACGACGCAGAACGAGGCAAACTGATTTTGGAGTATGTTTCATACTCTCGCTACTACCCAAACGTTTTTTAATTTAATAAGACTACAGACGATCAGAAAGGCCGACCTACAAAGCGCAGCCGTATCGACACTAGCTAAGTCGCCATCTGTCCTACCGAGTGGCACAAACAAGGGTCTACCACATGCGCACACTACAACTGCAGACGAATCATTACAGATCTGGATCAGCTCTCTGTATACAGAGACAGGTTTTAAGAAGGCCGGTTTCATTGGTTGGACGGCCTTCACAGATTCCCTCGTCAGAGCTAAACCCGCGCGTGATCTCGAGATCAGGGCTGCTCTCAAAGCGTAAGAAAATCCGCTCTACACATAGAAATACATTAACGCTTGACAGAATGCGGCTTCCCGGACATAAGTTCAGTCTTGTCGAAGCAAACAAAGCGCCTAAGGAACGGACTGCTAAGCAGCAAGACGGAGGTGTTCGCCTCATAGAAACACCAGAATCGATTCGCAATCTGACGAAGACGGAGCCGGTCTCTCAGAAAGTAGCTCGGGGCGATGGTGACTCTGAGCTCAATGAGCATAGGTTCTTAGCGCAAACCAAGGATCCATCGGACTCAGATCAGGCATGTCTCCATTTCAAATGCACATATATCAACTAATTGTGTCAAAACTCAGAGCTCTAGCATTGTCAACGAATGCAATACTTCCGAAGAAGGAAAGCCCGAAGAATCAGACAGCGAGGAATCGTTCTACCCCTCCAGTGAAGAGTGCCAGGAACCTGATTTCGGCCTGATTGATCAGTTGATCACCCGGAGAGGAACGACCTCAGCCGTTGCCGTCCTTCCTGATGCGACTGAAAGGGATATTGCCCATGCGCCTCTCCTATCGGCCATTGTTATTGTCGAACATGGTAAAGACCTCGTGCCACAATATGGATTTCTTGGCAGTAAGGACACAGAAGGTGAAGTCACTAAGCTTTTCCACAACACGAACGTGCCATTCTCCACATTCATTTGCGGCGTACAAGGGAGTGGTAAGAGCCATACGACGGCATGTATGCTGGAGAATGCTCTGATCCCTTCTCAGCAGCTTGGCCGCCTTCAAGCTCCTGTCGCAGCCCTGGTCTTCAGCTACAGTGAGTTTAGCAGCGGCGGCTCTGGTTTCACTGTAAGCGAAGCTGCCTTCTTGGGGCTGGCTCATCAAGCCACCGCGAGTCAAAGGGTGAAGAAAATCACCGTCTTAGTGTCACCGTCAAACCCTGCGATCAAGAAATTCTACCGAGCAATTCCTGGCATCAAGGTCATAGAGTTCAAGCTCAAGGCTAAGTCGCTCGACATAGCGACCTTGCTGACACTCATGGGCATGAACGAGAAATCAGAAGTGCCTCTTTACATGGCTAAAGTGGAAAGCATCCTGCGCGCTATCGCGACCGAGAACGAGGATGGAGTCTTCGATTACTCACTATTCAAGCAGCGGGTCGCAATGGAGAACTTCGATCCCAGGCAGACTAACATGCTCGACATGCGCCTGGGCCTACTCGAATCGTTTCTGGACAAAGATGAGAACACGCCAGAACCTACGTTCCGCCCCGGCGAGATCACAATCATGGACCTTTCCGACCCCTTCATCACGCCCAACACGGCCTGCATACTGTTCAAGCTTGGCTTGGAGCGCTTCACGCAGTCTCGAACACTGGGCAAGATGGTCGTACTTGACGAGGCCCACAAGGTATGCCATTCATGTCCTTCCGCAAAAAATCACGAGCTGATGAAACCTTAGTACATGTTGAACACACCCGGTTCGAAGATGCTCACGGGCTACCTCGCCACGCTCATACGTCTACAGCGCCACAAGGGCGTACGCGTCGTCATATCTACACAAGAGCCAACCGTGTCGACTGATTTGATTGCGCTCTGCTCAGTCACGGTCATCCATCGCTTCACCAGCCCTGCATGGTACTCTGCCCTCAAAAAGCACATCAACGCGATGGACAATGACAAGGAGATTCTTCGCCAGATCGAGAGCCTAGAGACGGGTGAAGCTCTCGTGTATGCTCCCAACGCAGTCATGGGGAGGGAGGAGGACGGTACCTTGGTCAAACTGCCGGGTCAACTGCTCAAGTTGAACATCCGGAAGCGCATTACCAAGGATGGTGGAGAGTCGATCATGGCGGTTTGATGGGCTTGTGAAAGCTCCCAGGTCCATTGGACGGATCTGAATGCTTCATCCGGAGTTTGGGATTTGATAGGATAGAATTTGTAATCTACGGCGAAAACACGGGATGCGAAGAAAGAGTTGGAAGTTTCGGTGTTGGAAGGCGGTGACAAGGTTTTCGCTTTATACTCCAGTTTAGATCGCTGTCACGCTCCTCTACGTTGCAAATTTGTATAAACACCCGCTTTTGACCGCTTACAAAATGTCGTCAAGATTGTGAACTCTTGGTTACTCAGTATGAGAGCGCATCTGACATCATTCCGCTTGCTACAGACTTGTCCCATCTGAGGACATGACCAGTCTCATTGCACCAGCAAACTAGGAGAAGTATACATAATGCCTGCTCGTTGGCTACGAATACTCTATTTATGTGTCAAGCAACGAAAAGATCATCCTGCCCTTATTCTTTCATCGCATAACTAAGGGCTTTTCATGTCTGATCCAATCCAGTGGCCTTTCGGCGCTCAAGACCCCATATGTGATGATACATACAACGCTGCTGTTGAAAAAGGCACCAAGCTTCTGGAAATGCTAACATCAAACGATCGCGATGCCGGACAGCTGATGAACCCAGCACGCCCGACCGCCCAGAGCGATTTCACTTCGAGGCAAGCCCTGGCTAACCACAACTACACAACCGTCTCAGTGGAATCCAACCTTGATAAAAAGGCGATGCGATCACTGAAAGCCGCCTTCGAAGGGATCGGAGCGAACGCAGAGCTAGTTCGCGACGGAGGCACAAACCATGTCGTTGAGCACTGCCACAGCCACGGTCTCAAACATCTGAAAACCGCGGCGAGTTTCCAACAAATCTGCAACCCAGCGCAGGGCGTTTTGATCGCGTATGCAAACGATTCTCCCAGCTCGATTGCTCACAGCAACTCTCTGTTCACTGTTCCGTCCCTGCGTTACTGGTCGGACGTTGCGTATTTGCAGTGGCTTGAAGCTTGTGGCAAGAGCTCTTCCGAGTCGCATTTTGCCACGTATGACCCGGCTCCGATCAGATTCGTGTTCCGCCTTAGGATACTGAATTCGATAACAAGTGCTGTAGCTTAGAGGGTGCTAGCTGATGGCGGTCATCGGACATTCGCATCCTATCCCGGGGTAACATTCGACATGGATAGCGAGGAAGGAAAAGCAATCCTGGGGACGCCGAACGGAGCTGGTGTAGCTTGGTTGTTGATCCAGAGGAAGCAAGAGCTGGGACATAGGACGATCAAAGATGTCACAGTCTTCTGGGCGGAGTATGAGGAGAACAATCCTGGTGATTGTCCGAGTCTGCTATTTCGCATCGAGGAGATTGGGGCTCATGGAGAGGCGTAGTAGCGTAGAAGAATCATAGCCCGGCATTTCACATCAGTACTTTTGCGAAAGCCTCCCCCAATCCTCTCTCAACAAGCCACTCTTCCATAGCTTTCATATCGCCTCTATTCGCCCTCTGCCCTCGCCTCTCACCGACCATATCTGTAGTTTCCGTCATGTCTTCAAACGCTCTTTTCACATCCTTGGTCTCGCGATATCGCTCGCTGACTTTCTTGTGGTGCGCTGGAATATCGCCCCAACTCTCCGTCTTGATGAACTTCATGTAGTCGTCGATACTTTGAGAGCTGCCTTCCACGCAGAGGAGCCCGGGCTTTCCGGCGTATAGAAAGCCGGTGAGCTGATATGATGGCGCGTGGATTATGAAGTCGTCGCGCTTTGAGCGGGTGGAGATGGATGGGAAGTAGAACCACACGCGCACAAGCGGACTGGTACTAGAAGCGTGTTGTGAAGGCGGGCTGGAAGCAGTAGTTGAAACCTGCGAGAGTTGTTGCGCAGCGGCTTCTTTGATGTGTTCGATGGTGCCCAGCAGGTCTTCGTCCTCGAGCAAGTCCGTCGTTAAATCGGCTGTAGCGGCCTTGCTCAACCAAGAAGGCTGCCGTACCCGCACTTTAACTTTGGGTGGATCCTCGGGCACTTGCTCGCCTTCGTAGAAGAACGGGAAACTAAGATCAAGTTCTAGCGTTTGTTGGTCTGCATCTGGGATAACAACCTGCAGCAACATTGCCACTGAAGGCGGTACTGTAAGCGGAGAAGTGGTAACTCCATCTTCTATGCTTCTTAGGATGTCGATAGTCCTTTGCGAAGCAGTCTCAATTTTAATCTCGTCCGGGTACATCGCCAATAGCAGGTCAATTTGACCTAGCTGGAGTTCGATCAGACTCTGTGGCAAGAGATGCCATAGTACTGGTGACATTTTAAGTTTGAAGATAGATAGATTGCAAAGATCGCATGGTGTACGTAGATGTGCAAGATCTAACGACGGGAGCGATCTCGGCTAAGGACACTAGTCAGTTACGAAGCCACTAGGATGCTGCAGGAGTCATGTTACTTCATCTTCCCAAGCTTGACTAGGGCATTTCCTTCAAGCTCAATTCCTGGCTCCTTAGAATTTGATCGCTGAGTTTTTCAGTGCAGGGCTGTGCATTCACAAATGGGTACGAGGGCTCAATATAGAAGCAAGGCTTTCATAAAGTGTAAATTCATTAACAAAAAAATGCAAATAAATACCAAAAGAAACGGGTATCAAAACCACCTCCCCAACTACGACAAAACTAAGACCCCACCCCCTTCACCGGCCCAGTATGTACTTCAACCTTCAGCCCCTCTCTAGCATAAATATGAATAGTCCCCTCTTGCGAATCATAGTCAAAAGCGCCCAAACTACGGTTCCCGCCAAAAGCCTGCAACGGACTGAGTACTTTGCGCCGCTTCGCGTTGGGCGGGCTGATGAGCTCGACAAAGCTGCGTTTCTTCGGTGCTGCTTCTGCTGTGGACGTTGGCGTCGGTAGTGTCGTTGTGGACGCGGGCGTGGGTAATGCTAGGCGGTCAGACGTGTCTTCGCGGACGAGGACGCGGAGCTCGCGGGATGCGCGGACGCCTTTGCCTTGTGTGCTGCCGTCGGCGGAATATTGGGTTGACGAGACGGTTGTGTATGTGTACTGCTGTGTCTCGTGCACTGTAGCGTCGCTCGGCTCGTGGAGTCGCACTCGCGGTGTTAGAGGTGTTATCGTCATGACAGTCTCCTGTGTCGTGCGTGGTGTAGTTTGCTGTGTAGTATTTTCGCTTGTCATAGTCGCTTGAGAATCATCAATCTCCTTACGATACTTACTGATCAAGACTGCGACATCTTTGGCATGCCCGTCGAGGTTGTCAGCATTGGGTATTTCCCACTTTTCCTCTGCCATCTGCTCCAAGTCCTCCATTGTCACACAGTCTTCCCATGTTCGGTCATGGTGGAGCTTCTTCACGCGAGGATGTCGTAGCATCTCAAAAGTCTCATTCTGGAGCTTCTCGAAGCCACCACCGAGTATCTCTGCGACGAATGGCTTTTTGAAAGCCACAGTCATTCGTCCGTCGAAGCTGTTGGACTGCTCAACATCAAACGCGTCTGACACGCCACCTTTGCGCAGATCTGCCTGACGTACGTAACCTTGAATGTTGAGGTATTTGACATCGGGATTGGGGATGCATTTGTCGAGACTCAGCGTTGCAACGATCTTGAAGGATGGCTTTGCCCCGCTCCGCTGGACAGCGGACCGGTTCGTGCAGCACCCTACATGAAAATGCGTCCAGTGCAAGGGCTTGAGACTGCTCTTCTGCGCGACCTTTGCATCGAAACTTGCGCCAACGATCGCGAAGTCGCCCAAGTCCCGCTCTCCGCCCATGTCGCCTAGGTAGTCTCTCTTCATTTTGACGAAGAAACCTGCTTGACGATGCCCTCGCTCTGTAAGCAGCGGGAAGTAAGGTGCGTGTAAGGGTTTCAAGACCAATCCCTCCTGGCGAGCTGCGATGTTCCGGGCAAAGGCCTGCTTGAGGTCCATTGCGCCGTCCCCTGTCTTGAAGTCTACCAGGGTCCACTCCGAGCGCATTGACCGCCCCGGTATTGCTTTCACCAGGTCCCTCAACACCCTGCGTCGATCCTGGAGTCCATGACGTAGAATGGGCTGATCATCTAAAACGAGCACGTCGAAGAAGACGATCATAAGGTGCTCCCATTCATGCGGTAGCGAATCCTGCCAAGTGCCGATGAAGGATCCTGACCGAGAAATGTGCTTGCGGATCTTGGAAAAGGGCAGAATCTTCTTTTCCTTGTCGCTGTAAAGGACCATTTCGCCGAGGACGATGCATCGGGACTTGATTTGGCAATCAGGGCGACCGATGCGCAACGCAGTGCGGATAGTGGAGTGCAACGGTTCTCGGTCTGCAGTCGCATCCTTGCCATTCTTCGAGAAGATCTTGATGTCCTTGGGTGCATTCGTAAGGTCAACGTGGATCTCGCAGTATTCGCCATCGTACTTGACCTCGGCAGCCCATGCGCGCTGTCCGACCAGCTGGAAGCAGTGCTTGAATGACCATGCTTTGTGGAATGTTGGGCGTCCCACTTTAACGCCTACGACTGCATGGAGCTTCTGAGCGGCTTCGATGCGCATGTGTTTCTCCTGTGACGGCGGTGGAATGGCTGGGTAGGCGCTTAGCTCGCCTCGTAACATGTCGAAGACAGCCTCGAAGTCGTTCTGGAACATGAGTAGATCCGGCAGGAGGAAGTGGTACTGTCCAAATACGTGGCGTTCATCCAAGTCGATGGTAGAATGATCCCGCAGAATTAAACGGACGAGCCATTTCGCCTCCCATGATTCGAGCCGTATGAGAATGTCCTTTAATTCCGTGTCGGTCTTTACATGCCATTGGCGCTGCTGTCGGATAGCTTCATCTGAGAAGCGATATTTGGCCGCGAGCTGAATTAGTAGCCGGTCTATCTGCTCAATTGGAAAGACGTGCTTTTTCTTGAACGTTCCATCCCACATCGCCATGGCTCTTTCGGTGTACGCGCCGAGATCGCCCCTCTTTCCACTCGTCCAGCCATCAAACATCGCTCGTTGGCCATGGCCGAAACCGACAAGGGTAATGAGCTTCTTCGCAAGAAGAGGGGCTTGTAGACCGTACACTCGATCTTTGCGACGATGTGGGAAAAGTGCTGACAAGACAGCCCCTCCATTTGTCTCGGGATTGTCAAGGTTGTGGCGTTGGTTTGTAAACCAGTTGGCAGTTATCACCCGGATGTTTTCTCTTTCTTGTTTCGGGGATAGCCGTGGTTGCCGGGTAGTAATGTTCTCGACGCTTTGCAGAAGACTGCATATCGCGCCAAAAGTAATGGTCATCAATAAGGATGATTCCGTGTGTAGTAAAGATGTTGTTGAGAAATGTCCAAGTGGTTGACTAAAAAATTGTTGCCCTATGAAAGCCTAGGGGATAGGATGTTGCTGGTTGTACTTGACTTTCCCACCGCACGTGCTCTTGCGCCAGGACCAGATATGGCTGTGAATTCTAGATCACGGTGCTACCACAATCTCGCGCGCAGAAAGACAAAAAGCACTCGAATCGCAGTCTCGAGCCCTCGATATCTCCAACATTATCGCGTCAAACAAGGACTTCGATTGGCTCGTTCCAAAGTACAAAGGGACACAACAAACAGATCAAAGATTGGATGAAAAGACTGCTCCGTCGAGGCACGGGGCGTGAAAGGTTCAAGCGGGGTCCAGCACGCGCTTTGTCTAATTGCTGATCGCGCTAATGCGCGACATCACGGGTTCACGCGACAAACTGTTCTAAGATTGGACATGTCTGACTCGCACGCAATCATCGGCACTGGATTGCCACACGCTCTTCGGTGTCTTTGCATGATCGAACTAAGCTAGAACAACTTTTCCTGCGCCTACTGGAAATCCTGTGAAATCAAAAAAATGCTTCCTCGAGAAATCGACATTTCGCTACACGGCGACCGCGGAGGCCGTCTACCAGCATCATGACGTTGGGGGAGTGGGCTGCCCTACCAACAGCCCCACCCATCCATTTATCAGCCTCGCGCCTTCGAACGACCGAGTAAAAGAGAAGGATTGTAAACTTGGTGGTACATAAGAGCTATACAAAGCCCCTAGTCTAATAACCACAACAATTCCAGTATACAATCCAGGTCTTCCAGGTGCCCACCACCCTTCCCAACCGCAATTCACCATCCTCACACCACGCAGCATGTCATCTTCCGCGAAAGAAAGCATCCACGACCCGCGCTCAGCCGCGTCGAAGAAAAAAGACCTCATCGCCCGCGGCGACTACACCCCAACGCCCGCCGGGAAAATCACCTTCTTCGTGCTGCGCGCCATCGAGCCGTATCTGCAATACTCGATCCTCGCCCATGGGCTCGGCACGTCGCTGCTGCACCGCATCGGTCTGCACACGCTGCCCGCGGGCCTTGCTGCGAACACGGGCATCGGCCTGATCGACGGGCTGGGGCTGTCGCCGTACAGACTGGTGCTGTTCGGCATGGCGGTCGGCGCAGCGGTGAAGCAGAATATCTGGGTGACTGCGCTGTCGGGCGAGCCGATGCCTGTGGGCGGCGCGATTGCGGTCGGCGCGTTCAATGCCATCTTCAATACTGTTAGCAGTGTTGCGTTTTTGGCCAGGGCGACGTCCGCGTCCACTGAGTCGGATTTCCCGCAGCCGTCGCTTATGATTGGGGGCGCGCTGTATGTCGTCGGCATCGTCACGGAACTGGTGGCGGAGATTCAGCGTAAGCGGTTCAAGTCTGATCCGAGCAACAAGGGCAAGGCGTACACGGGTGGACTGTGGCAGTTTGCGCGACACATCAATTATGGAGGGTATACGTTATGGAGAGCTGGCTTTGCGATTGCGGGCGGAGGGTATACGCTCGGAGCTCTCGTCGGCGCGTTCTTCTTCTGGGACTTTTCGCAGCGTGCGGTTCCTATTCTGAATGAGTACTGTGAGAAGAGGTATGGGGCGGTGTGGGAGCAGTTCAAAAAGGACACGCCGTATAGGCTGATTCCCTACGTCTACTAGGGATGCAGAACACCATGATAGAGTCAGCTGCTTGAACACAATGACATGCTCTCTATTGGCACCATCACTTTCTCTCAGAATTTCTTTCACTCTCAATCGAAGCCCTGCTATGCGCTCAAGCCACAGTGTCACTCACACTCAGCCCCTCCCCAAACCGGCGTTCCCAGCAATTGCGAGCGCACTCCACACAACTCGCGTCCAGCCCGGATCGAACCTCGCCCTTGGCGCACGCTAACATCAAAATGCCGTAGCTCGGCACGGCAGAAGGAGTTTCCATCGCTAGCTCATCTCCCGATTAGGAAGTGCGCGATAAGCCAGCATGGAGTCGTGCGAGGGTTCCAAGGTTGCACGATGCAGGTGGGTGTCCCGGGCTGAGGGATCGCGGGTCGGTGAGATGGTACCGCAGGTTCCGGGACAGAAAAGGGAAAGGCGAGAAGGGGATGGGATGTGATTACTGTTATGGGCGTCTGACACGCAGCTTAGGATTTTGGGGGATGCTTGATGACGGGTCAAGCGTGCGAGTACCGTGATTATTGCTGCTGCGTACTCGCCTTCGATACAGGAAGTGTCGCCGACATGCTCATGCTAATGCACCTGATTCATGTCAGCTAAGCTATGCGGAAGCATCAAGCTTCTGCATGTTCAGTTCAGGCTGTGGGCATCGGGATCTTGTAGGCGTTTGGGCGATTCGGCATCGGCGCCACGGAGC
>Ga0265780_10012090_pt1 | contig 10149 bp, 9 predicted proteins | sample P1T30metagenome_FD_192432 | JGI IMG/M metagenome (GOLD analysis project Ga0265780, IMG submission 192432) | Plant litter microbial communities from East Loma Ridge, Irvine, California - P1 T30 | ecosystem: Environmental > Terrestrial > Plant litter > Unclassified | place: USA: California... | reverse complement strand
GACCCTATACGCAAAGTGGGCAAGTTTGCATTTCCGTTCAGGGATATGAATAACATTGAATTCTACAACCTTAAAGGCGACCTTGATATTGCCGGAGAGAAAGTAACCATTCATCCAATGCAAATCAATTCCAGCGTACTGAATATGGATATCGAGGGTATATATTCTTTTGGGAAAGGCACACAGATCTATGTTGACGTACCCCTGCGCAATCCTAAAAAAGACAAAGACATTAACGACAAAGAGGAGCTTGCCAAGCGCCGAAACCGCGGTATTGTAGTCCATTTAACCGCCGAAGACGATAAGGACGGAAAAGTGGGTGTAAAACTTGGCGGAAAGAAAGAAGAAAACACTAAAGACTAATGTCAAAAGTCCAACGATTGTAACGTGTAACATCACGACTTCGGGCTTCCAACAACTTTTAATTTTTCCCTTCCTTTTCATTCAGATATTTCCAATACCTTTTAGGTACGTGCTGAATGTGCAGCTTCATGTTTTTACGGGCAGGGATATTGGTACTGTTAAAATAATCTTTCCAGAGTATGGATGCCAGTTCTTCTTTGGTGTCGAGTAACTCGGTGGGAAGGGCTATTTTTTTAGTGTCGATTTCCGACACAAATTCATACGTAATTTCCTGAACCGTGTGCAGATCATAGAAAAGCCCATATTTACGCTTTACATCATAGATGATCCATTGTTGGTCGGCATAGCGATTTTTAAAAAATGAAACAATAAGCGGCAGCACATTAAAATCAGGTTCAACCGGGCAGTAATAAATACCATCGGCAGTCTGCTGAAAGCGTATAAATGCTTTCATACGGTGCTTTTCACGGTTAACTTTTTTATCCATTTTTGATACCGCCATTACGTATGGATTACCAAAGTTGGCTTCGGCGCCTGCCGGACTATCAAAAATATAACGCGCAAAGTCAAACAGATCCTGAAAGGTTTGCGGGTCTTCACTTAAGTACGACTTATAAAAGCGGGTACGCCAGTCGGGTGACAGTTTCTTTTTGAGTCCGTCCCACACACGTTTGGCTTTGGCTTCGTCGTTAATTACTTCTAACGGCTCGTCGAGCATTGAGGGCTGGTAATGTTTATCCCAAATTAACTGTACAGCCTTTTCCTTCCGGTCGTAAAACTCAAAAATCGCGGTAAGGAGTCCTTCAAAAGAACCATCGAAGATATAGGTTGTCATTTAAAACAGGCTCAATTGGTTTTGCGGTACTTTTAAATATTTGCTGTTGCTATCGGCAAGGATAATATTTTTAAGGTGCGGGGCATCGGGTTCGTTGAGCAGGATTGGGCTATCGGCACAGCGGATAAAATGTTTCGCGCGGTTGTAGGCAATCCCTATCTTCTGTAACTGGTCACTGCGAAGCTTCCCAAACTTACGTGCCTGCACTATTTTATTGGCCGACTGCACCCCTATCCCCGGAACGCGGAGTATCATCCTGTAATCGGCAGTGTTGATGTCTATCGGAAACTGGTCGAGGTTACGCAGCGCCCAGCTTAATTTAGGGTCGATATCGGTATCCAGGTGCGGATTTTTGGTATTCAGCAGTTCTTTTACATTGAAACCGTAAAAGCGCATCAGCCAGTCGGTTTGATACAATCTGTTTTCACGCAGTAATGGCGGCTGACTCCCGATGACCGGCATCCGCTCATCATAACTGATCGGAATATATCCCGAATAATACACCCTTTTCAGGGAGAAGTTTTTGTAGTACTCGTCGGCGCTGTACATAATTTCCATGTCAGATTCCGGCGTAGCGCCAATTACCATTTGGGTACTCTGCCCCGCAGGTACAAACTTCGGAACACTCTTTATAAGTCCGGTTTTCTTTTCGTCTTTAAATTTGGTAATGCCCTGCTGAATAAACGCCAACGGCTTCTTTACATCTTCATGCGACTTTTCAGGCGCCAGTAATTTCAGACCCATTTCGGTTGGCATTTCAAGGTTGATGCTCATACGGTCGGCGTAAAGGCCGGCTTCGGTAAGCAATTCCTGGCTTGCGCCTGGGATGGTCTTCAGGTGGATGTATCCATTAAAACGCTCCTCAAGGCGAAGGCGTTTCACGATACGCACCAGGCGTTCCATAGTGAAATCGGCATTTTTGAAAATACCAGAACTTAAAAACAAACCTTCGATATAATTACGGCGGTAGAAACTCATGGTAAGTTCTACGACCTCATCTACTGTAAAGGCTGCGCGTTTAACGTCGTTGCTTTTGCGCGATACACAAAAAGCGCAGTCGTATACACAATGATTGGTCAACAGGATCTTTAAAAGGGAAACGCAGCGGCCATCTTCGGTATAGGTGTGGCAGATGCCGTTAGAGCTGTCGCCTATGCCTTTATTGTCGTTTTTGCGGTTGCCGCCGCTGGAAGAACACGACACATCATACTTTGCCGCGTCTGCAAGAATGCTCAATTTCTCTCTTATCCTATCGTACATCTGCTTCTTGTTTTTACAAAAATAAGCAATAAGGAGATTGATGGAAATTGAACAATTGTTAAAATAGAACGGTGTTGATAAGATTTTAGTTATTTATGTTTCAAGTAGTTGGGGTTTTCGGCGGCTGACTCCCCTTTTGAGAGGGGTCGGGGTGTGTTATCATTGAAGCCTGTAGAAGATACACCCCTAGCCCCTCTCAAGAGGGGAACACTCAAGCCCGCTAAACCTCACCCCCTCCCGATAGCTATCGCGACTCTCCGAAGGAGAGGGGAGCGAGCAACGCAATTACTCTCGCTAAACGTCCTGTCATTCTGAGCGAAACGCAGTGGAGCCGAAGAATCTCTTTAGACCTCCCTCCGATAACTATCGAGACTCTCCTTCGGAGAGGAGAGCACTACTGCTTAAAATCCGCGTCCCGACAACCATTAACTGACAACCGACAACCAACAACCATTACACCTTATGACTCTTTCTATACTGCAACGGCGTTACCCCTGTCATGCCTTTAAAAAATTTGGTAAAATTAGTTGCTTCGCTGTAGGCAAAACGGAGTCCGATCTCGGCGATGGAAAGGTCGGTTTCGGTGAGGAGTTTTTGGGCTTCTTCGGTGAAGCGGTTTTCCATGTAATCGCAGACTGAGGAATCCATCGTCAGCTTAAGCGTTGTGGTTAAATGGCGCGGATTGATGAACAGCAGCTTCCCAAAGTCGGACGCGCTTAAACGCTTTGTATCGGTACCCGACATAAGGCTGGCAATGTGGTTTTCGGCAAGGGCTATGAAATCGGCAGTGATCTCGTCTTTGCGGGAAAGTATTTTAGTAGGGAGAAGTTGATTAACTGTTTCCATATTTTTCGGTTAATGTTTTGGATGTACTAAGTTACGAAAAAGTCCTCTCCCCCCCGATAGCTATCGGGACTCTCCGAAGGAGAGGGGCCAGGGGTGTGTTATTCACCAAATCCACAGTATCAGCGTTGCCATCAAACAATCACTGCTAAAAATCCGTTAACCGTCAACGGATAACCAACAACCAAAACCAAAAAAACCTATTTTTGCACCACAAGTAAAAACAATGGCCAAAAAGAACAACGCGCAATTAACCCTTTTCAATGAGAATGTGTACGAGTACTTCGTGCTGCTCTCGCCTTCCGACGCTGTAAAAGAAGCTGTTGACGGGCTAAAGGAGCAATTGCACGCGCTTATTGGGCTGGAAGATTACAACCGTAAGTCGGTTGCGCATGTATCGTTGTTTAAGATGAGGGCTACGGCCGATAACCAGGTTTTAAAACTGGTCAAAAAGGTGGCGGCAAGCCAGGAGCCTTTTACCATAAAGCTGGACGGACACGAGGTGCTGAAACACGGTGGCGTTTCGCGTACGCTGTGCCTCAAGATCGAGAACCCCGACCCTATTAACAACCTTATAAAACTGCTTGACCCGAAACCTATAGCAAAGAAGAGCTACCGCCAAACCAGCATACTGGATAAGGAACCACGCGCCAAAAAAATAATACACCCACACGTTACTATCGCACGTACAATTGCTACTGCCGACTTTGACCGTATTGAAGATTTTACCGCTTTTGACTACCACGATGAATGGCTGTGCGACCGCATTACCATTTTACGCCGCCTTGAAGGCAGCACAGGATTTTTTAGTCCAGTAAAAGAAGTGAAGTTGGGATGATAATTGAGCATATTTTGTTAATTTATAAGAATATATTTATATATTTACATGAATTAACATGAAATCCATGGCTAAAAAAGTCGAAGATAAAACGGCCGCAGACAAAACCGAAATTGGATTCCAATATCAACATTATCATTCAGTATTGGAATTACTGAAAATGGACATTGACGACACTCTCAGTGTAGAAGAAAAAGACGACCTCGTAATTAGTAATTCATCTGGCTTACGATTAATACAGCTTAAGCATACACTACAAAAGAAAAAAGACAACTCAAGTAAAAATCTTACATCAAAGGACTATTCTTTATGGCACACAATTCATAATTGGATTAAACTAATTCAGGATGAGGAAGATGGAAGGAAAGATGAAAAAGCTCAACTTCAATTCATAGAATCTTCAATTTTTGAACTTTCAACTAATAAGTCAGCCAATAATAGTAACACCTTCATAGTAAATTTAAAGAGATTAAAAGAAGGGACTATCGCCATAGGTAAATTTAATCAAGCTCTACAAAAATTGATGAAGAATGAATTAGATGAAGAAAAAACAACACCAATTACTAGTCGGTATATAGAAGAATTTATATCTTTTAAACATCAAGAGACTTTACTTAAAAAAATAAATCTTTCTTTAAATCAAGACAATTTAATTGACAGGATTAAGGATTATATTACTGTAAACTTAGGTTTTATAACTAATGCGGAAGATGTGTTTTTTGAAATTGAAGGTAGAATAAGGACATTGAATTATTTAACCATTAAAAATGGAAAAAAAATCATCTACACAAAAAGAGATTTTTCGAAAAAAATACTAGGACCAGTAACTCAAAAAATTAGATCTTCGAAATTCCATGTAATTACGCCCACCTATACACCTAATAAGGCTGTTCAAAACACAAATTTTGGAAAACAATTGTCTGACATAACAATAGATTTAGAGGATATTATCGAGGGCGAATATATTATGCAACTGTGCCTAGCGAATATAAAAAAATGGGAGGAAAGAGATAACATAATTTTTGCTTCAGATCGGGAAGCGTTTTTTAAAGATGCACTAAAAAAATGGAAATCTATACATGGAATAAATCATAGAAACACTTATTCGGAATTACATAATTCTCTCAATTGTTATGACGAATGTATGTTACAAACTTTAATACTATGCAATGTCCCAATGCAACAAGAAATCTCTAATGGGGCATTTATAAATTTGAGTGATGAGTTGCAAATCGGATGGAAAAAAGACTGGAAAACTTTATATGGAAAATAATAAATTTTTATACAATAATGAAGCAATAGCTCTCATATCTATTTTAGCAATATTAAGAGAAACAAAAGAATTGGAATACTCAAAATCATTTCTAATTCTGCCCTTTTTATTAAATGACAACATAGTTAATTTTATTAGGCGAAAAAATTCTATTGTCATAGGTATTCAAGATCTTATTTCAAGGAGAATTGAAAACTTTTCAAACTTCAATAAGTCTTTTAAAAACTTCACTCCTTTAACTTTCAACACATTACTTCTAGGACATGAATTAGGAGTATTAAAACTCAATCCAAATTACATTGAACTTAGTGACAACGAAACTTTTGACTTTGAATCGAAAATATTAGGCAACAGAGTCGAAAATATACTTACGGCATCAAAAAAATTAATTCCAATTTTCGAGAAAGATTCCGCTGAATTATATTCTTCATTAAAAATAATATTATGAATTTCTACATAAAAAAGATTAAACTTTGGTTTAATAATGGTACGACAAGAGAATTTAATTTTGATGTAAATAAAATTAATGTCATTACCGGTGACAGCGAAACAGGAAAATCTTCTTTAATTCGAATTATTGACTATTGTTTAATGGCTTCAGAGACTGACATCCCTCCTAACATCATTGGAGAAAATATAAAATGGTATGGCCTTATATTCTCAATTAATGGAAAAAACTTTACTATTGCGAGGGGAGGCACTTTAAAAGGTGAAACTAGAAAAATGTTTTTTTTCTCAGATATTGGAATTATACCGGAGGAGCCAAAAATAAATATTAAAGACACAGAGCTAAAAAAGATTTTAAGCAATGAGTTTTCAATAGATTCAGATACATTGTTCTCAGCAGGTTCTTCAAACATGAAGAGTGGATCGAGTATTTCATTTAGATATTTTTTATGGCTATTTTGCATACAAAGGCAAGACACTTTACCGAGCGGACACTATTTGTTTGACAAACACGAAGACTCTAGATATAAAGATGCTCTTTCTATAATGAAAATTTTAGATTGGGTAATTGGTGCTCAAACACCGAAAGCAATAATATTAAAAAACTCCATAAAAAAATTAGAAATTGACTTAGATAAATTGCATAAAAGACATCATCTAGATGAAACAAATAAACTTAAGTTTAAAGAACTTTTAGGTGACTTATATTTGAAATCAAAACATCTAAATCTAATTAAACACAATATTTACGAAGACGAAGATATAATATCAAAACTAAAGAGCCTTATTCACAATGGTATTGAAAATGAAATTGACACTACTCCAAGCGAAATTGATTCTTTAAAAACAAAAAAGACTGAACTTCAACTAAAACTTAGAAATTTGAACCAGTACCAAAGACTTCATAAGGGGTACGTTGACTATTTAAAAACCGACCTTGACAGTTTAGCCCCAATTAATTATATTAGAAAGAATTTTGATAGCATTCTCACAACTGGTACCGTAGTTAATCTCATTGATTATTTAGATACAGAATTCAACAATTTAAAAGAAAAAACTAAGAAAATATCTGGAAGTGATTCATTGACTTTGGATGTTAGCGACAAAATTAACTTCATAAAAAAAGAAATAAAGGAGATCAACAGTAAGATTAGTGAGCATCCTCAAACAATTAGCAAACTACATTCTGAGAGAGAGAAATATATACATTTAGGTTATGTTAAAAGTAAACTCGAAGATTTTGAAGACACATCTAAATTTGAGAGTTATTCATCGAAAAAAGAAGATTTAGAAGAAAAAATAAGTGAATTAGAAAAAGAATTAGATGATAATCCCGAGTTAAAAAAAATGATTATGAGTTTGCTTAACGATAGTATAAATGAATCTATCGATGTCCTAAAAATTGAAAATTATTTAAACTACAAAGCATTTTTTAACGAAAGCGAGAATCGTTTAGATTTAATGAATCTAAATGATAATAGTATTATAAAAATGCCGCAATTGGGAAGTGCTTCTATCAATCTATTTGTTCATTTGGCTTTCTTTGTGGCCTTACAAAACTTTATTAATAAAGAAAAAACTAATAAATATATTCCAAGTTTTCTGATACTCGATCAAGTAAGCACTCCATACTATGAACAGACTAAAAAAGAGAAAAAACTCAAAATAGCTTCTGTTGAGGATTTTTCAGAGTCTGACAGAAATAAGCTAAACAAAATACTACAATTTTTAGATGATTTTATTGAAGGATTTATTGTGAAAGAGAAAAAATTCCAAATAATCCTCTTAGAGCATATACCGCCTAATATTTGGTCTGAAGAAAAAATGAAGCATTACAATTTAGTTGACAAACCATTTACCCAAGGAAATAAATTAGTAAATCCAGAAAATATATCTTAAGATAGTTACTACCTCCCAAACTCACTCGGTTTTACATTCTTCCGCTTTTTAAAATAATTGGAAAGGTGGCTTTCGTCGGTAAAGCCAAACTCGTGGGCAATCTGCTTAATGGGCATGTTGCGGCCGGCAATACGCTTTTCGATAAGCTTGGTGCGCAGGTTGTTGATGTAGTCGCGGTAGGTCATGCCAAAGTTGCGCTTAAAGTAGGCGCTAAAGTAGCTTTGGGCAATATTAAAATGGGCGGCAATGGCCTTAACCTGCACCTGCGCCGGACTGTAAATATTCTGGTGTATGTAGGCAATGATCTGCTTATTGTCAAACGTGCAGCCCTGCGCCGGCAGTTCCATGCTTTTCATGGCCTCCTTTATGAGTCCGAATATCGAGAGGATCTGGTAAAACACTATAGGCGAAACCGAAACGTCCTTACGACAATTGTAGGCCGTGATGTTGCCAACCGTGTTCTTTAAGATGGTACGGCAGGGTTCATCCAGTTTCAGCACGCTTTCCTTAAGCAGTTTTTCGCGCATAAAATGGTAGGGCGTGTTGAGCAGCAGGTCGTCGGTAGCCAGGTTCTTCTTGGAACTGAAGTAACTATCGGTAAACTTAATGAACACAAAGCGCGTGCTTTTATGGATATCAAAGTAATGCTCATCGTCTGGCGACAATGCAAATAAATCGCCGGTTGTATAATTAATGCGGTTGTTGTTCAGGTGATGGATGCCTTCGCCATGCACAATGTATATCAGCTCATAGTAGGTATGGCTGTGGGTAGGCAGGTGAAACTTCTCTTCTTCAAACTCATCGATCGCCAGGCTCTCAAACTGATTTAGCTTTTTCATATCACATAGTTACAATCATGTATCGCAAATTTACAACTTTTTTAAACAGGCAGTACCGTACATTTGCAGTTCCAAAAATCTTAAACATCTGTACACATGAAACTAAGTCTGTTACCGCTTGCCCTGGGCGGGCTTACCATAGGCATAACCGAATTCGTAATGATGGGCCTGCTGCCCGATATCGCGTCTGACCTCAGAATCTCTATTCCAAAAGCGGGCCACCTTATTTCGGCGTACGCTATTGGGGTTGTTATTGGTGCGCCTATACTGGTACTTGCCGGACGTAACTTTCCTCCAAAAAAGATGCTATTAGCAATGGCGCTTATGCTAACCATCTTCAACGCGTTGTCTATCATCGCACCGGGATTTAACCTGCTGTTTGCGTCGAGGTTCTTTTCGGGGCTTCCGCATGGTGCCTTTTTTGGTGTTGGTGCTGTTGTTGCCAGCCGACTTGCAGACAAGGGTAAAGAGGCACAATCCATCGCCATTATGTTCTCCGGACTGACCATTGCTAATGTTATCGGTGTACCCGTAGGTACTTACATTGGCCATAATTTCGACTGGCGTTATACTTTTGTGCTTATAGCCATAATAGGTCTTATAACGTTTATATCCCTTTTACTGTGGATGCCGGACATCCCCTCTGAAAAAGCCGACAGCGTTAAAACGCAGCTTAAATTCTTCGGTAAAGCCGACTCATGGCTTATCATTGCTATTGTTGCAATTGGTACAGGTGGGCTGTTCTGCTGGATAAGCTATATCTCTCCACTATTGACCGACATATCGCAATTCTCTCCGGAAGATGTGCCGTACATACTCATCCTTGCCGGATTAGGCATGGTAGTAGGCAACTTTCTTGGTGGTCACCTGGCAGATCGTTTTTCGCCATCCAGAACTACCCTTGCTTTACTATTTGTTATGGCAGTTAACCTGTTGGCAGTGTACTTTTTATCGGGCAACCAAATCATATCGCTTATACTTGTTTTCCTTACCGGAAGCCTTTCTTTCGCGGTTATCGCCCCTATCCAGATGCTTATGATACAAGCCGCTAAAGGTGCCGAGATGATCGCTTCAGCGTCATTACAGGCAGGGTTTAACATTGGTAATGCACTGGGTGCTTTCCTGGGCGGACTTCCGCTCGTTATGGGTTATAACTATGCATCCCCTAATCTTGTGGGTGTCGCAATGGCATTAACGGGTGTTATGATAGTTCTTGTGGTTATTTCCCGAAACAAAAAACTGGCGATTGTAAAAACTGCATAAATTTCACATTTTGTTATTGAATAATCATACCCCGAAATCCTTTTTCGGGGTATTTTTTTACAACTTTGCCGCTTTTAAACTTTGCTGCTTTACTGCTCTTATTCAAAAAACTAAAAGCGTAACATTGTTTTTTAAACCACTGAATGTTAAAGAAGTAACCCTTAACAATTTTACGCACAAAAACGGCGTTTCAGGTACGTAAAGTGCAATATTAAAACACGCTGAAATGAGGTTTTCCACATTACAATATTGTACCTAAACTGTTATGATATGTATATTTTAACTATTA
>Ga0265780_10012089_pt1 | contig 10149 bp, 10 predicted proteins | sample P1T30metagenome_FD_192432 | JGI IMG/M metagenome (GOLD analysis project Ga0265780, IMG submission 192432) | Plant litter microbial communities from East Loma Ridge, Irvine, California - P1 T30 | ecosystem: Environmental > Terrestrial > Plant litter > Unclassified | place: USA: California... | reverse complement strand
ATCCTCTACACCATAAAATTCGCGTTTATCGGTTCTGAAGATGTGGACCACTACATCGATATAATCGAGCAGTATCCACTCACTATGTACAAGGCCTTCTTTACGCCATGGTTCTTGTTGCGTGGCTTTAAAAATTTCTTCTTCTACGCTGTTAGCAATTGCTTTAACCTGGGTACTTGAATCAGCATTGCAGATTACAAAATAATCTGACACGGAACTGAATATATTACGAAGATCTAATCTAACAATTTCATTTCCCTTTTTTTCCTGCATGCCATGTATGGCAAGTTCAGAAATGTAAGCGGATTCTTTTATCGCTTTGTTTTTTACCATCAAAAAGAATTAGTTTTGAACGATTTGATTTAATAACGTTTATACTTTGCAAAATAACATATTTTCAGGATTATTTATCGGACAAAATTTAGTCACCCTGAAAGAAGTAGATTCTACAAATACTTTTCTTAAAAATTTAGTGTCAAATTCCAAGCCATTACCCGAAGGAACGGTCATTATGGCAGAAGATCAATACGCCGGCCGCGGCCAGCAACAGAACCGCTGGTTTACAGAAGCCGGCAAAAACCTCTCTTTCAGTATTTTACTTAAACCCACTTTTTTACTTTTAAATGATCAATTCGCTTTAACCCAAGCTATCAGTTTAGGAGTCGCAAAAGCGTTGTCACATGTTACAGATAAGGGAATAAAAATTAAATGGCCGAATGATATTTATTTTAATAACCGCAAGCTGGGCGGTATACTGATAGAAAACATGGTGCAAGGGGCGCAGATCAAGCACTCAATTATTGGTATCGGCCTCAACATAAACCAGGAGCAATTTCCCGACTATTTACCCAATGCCACATCGCTAAAGCAAATCTTACATAAAGATTATGATTTGAAAGCTTTATTATCAGAAATTTGCGGGCATATCGAAGCTTGTTATTTGCAATTGAAAGCTGGTAAGGCTTCAGAATTAAATCAGGATTACTTAAGTTATTTATTTGGCTTAAACGAAACGCGTAATTTCAGGTCGAATGGTACGTTGTTCAGTGGAACAATAACCGGCGTGTCGCCATTGGGGTTATTAAAAATAAAAACAGGCCAAGCCGAGAACGAATACAATTTAAAAGAAGTAGAATTTTTAATCAATTAAGCTAATATGAAAAAAATAATGTCAGCCTTGTTTGTGCTGTTTTTGTACACAGGAGTTCACGCACAAATATTAACCCCGGTAAAATGGAGTTATGCAGCTAAAAGAATCAGCGCCACCGAGGCGGTTGTTTTTATGAAAGCCACTATTGATAATGGCTGGCATATTTATTCGCAAACTGTAAAGGATGGCGGGCCTATTAAAACCGATTTTAAATTTACCCCATCTAAAACGTATACATTGGTTGGCAAAACTATGGAGCCAACCCCGGTAACCAAGTTCGAAAACGCATTTAAAATGAATGTGAGCTATTTTGAGAAAGAGGTTGTTTTTCAACAAAAAGTTAAACTAGCGTCACCTAACGCAACCGTTGTTAAAGGCCAGTTGGAGTATATGACCTGTAACGATCACCAGTGCCTGCCACCAGAAGATGTAGATTTTAGTGTTACCATCAGCAAATAAGCATCGTTACATTAAAACATCATGAAAAATAAGCTTAAGCGTTTCTTTAGGTTGGGCATTGTACCGGCAATTATTATAACGCTTATTTTAAGTTTGGGAGTTAGTGCTCCTGTACGTGCTGCACAAGCCGATACCAGCGGTGTGGTGTTTACAACCATACCAACCGCCGCCGATAGCATTGCCGCGCAAAAAAAACTGCAAAAGCCAACTGCCGTAAAAGCAGCCGGCGCTACCATTGCTAAAAATGAAGAAAAACCAAAAACGCTTTGGCAAATATTTATTGAAGGCTTTTTAGGTGGGTTTGCAGCCTTATTAATGCCTTGTATTTATCCGCTATTGCCGTTAACGGTTAGCTTTTTTACCAAAAAGGCGGGCAGCAGGCAAAAAGCAGTATTTCAGTCCTTAATATATGGTCTCTCTATTATTGTGATTTATGTATCGCTGGGCTTTATAATAACGCTGTGTTTTGGTTCTGATGCCTTAAATTCATTGGCAACCAATGGCATATTTAATTTATTTTTCTTCCTGTTGCTGGTAACGTTTGGTGCATCTTTCCTGGGTGCATTTGAATTGACGCTGCCAAGCTCGCTGGCCAATAAATTGGATGAAAACTCTGACAAGGGCGGCCTTTCAGGCATATTCTTTATGGCTGCTACTTTAGTGGTTGTATCATTCTCTTGTACCGGCCCAATCATTGGCAGTTTACTGGTAGAAGCAGCAACTAAAGGCGAACGCCTTGGCCCTGCTGTCGGTATGTTGGGTTTCTCAGCAGCTTTAGCTATTCCGTTTACCATATTTGCTTTGTTTCCTTCGGCTTTGAAAACACTGCCAAAATCGGGCGGATGGTTAAACAGCGTGAAAGTAGTACTGGGCTTTTTAGAATTAGCTTTTGCGTTGAAGTTTCTATCTAACGTGGATCTGGCTTACCATTGGAACTGGTTCGACCGTGAGGTGTTCCTGTCATTGTGGATCGCCATTGGCGTACTGCTCTTCTTATATTTAATAGGCAAGATCAAGTTTTCGCACGATAGTCCGGTTGAGCACTTATCCGTGTTCCGTACGTTTTTATCAATTATTGTATTTGCCTTTGTGATGTTTATGATCCCTGGTTTATGGGGTGCGCCGCTAAAAGTGATCAGCGGATTTTTACCTCCGCCGGCTACGCAGGATTTTTACCTCACTAACGGTGGCGGTTCTTCGGATACAGCCCCACAGCAATCGGTATCTATAAAAGATAAAAAATATGAAGACCTGTTTCGTCGCGGTAAGCATGCCGGATTAAATGAGTGGTACGATTATGACCAGGCTTTACAGGTATCTAAAGAATTAAAGAAACCGGTAATCATAGATTTTACCGGTTGGAACTGTGCAAACTGCCGCAAAATGGAGCAGGAGGTATGGTCGAACCCGGAGGTACACAAACGTTTACAAAACGATTTTGTACTGTTGGAACTTTATGTTGACGAAAAACAAGAGTTGCCTAAAGAACAGCAAACGGTATCAAGCTTCAGCGGAAAGAAGATAAATACGATAGGGAATAAAAACAGTGATTACGAAGCTTCAAAATTTAATGTAAATTCGCAGCCGTATTACGTTATCATCAATGCCAAAGGCGATGTGTTGGTACCGCCGCAAGGCGCAAATTATAGCGTAGACAATTATATTAAGTTTTTAGACAGCGGAAAGGCTGCTTTCCAGAATAACAATGGCTCAAATTAAAAACGTAGGTGTTTATACATCAGGTGGCGATTCGCCAGGCATGAATGCTGCCATCAGGGCAGTTGTACGAACGGCATTATATCATGATTTACAGGTTACCGGTATCCGCCGGGGTTACGAGGGGATGATCAATGGCGATCTGTTTCCGATGGACCGCAAATCTGTGGCTAACATTATACAACGTGGCGGTACTATTTTAAAAACAGCCCGCAGCGAACAATTCAAAACTGCCGAAGGCCGCCAGCTTGCTTATGATAACCTTAAGAAACACAATATTGATGCCTTAGTTGGTATTGGTGGCGATGGTACTTTTACCGGTGCAAAAGTTTTCGGTAAAGAGTTTGATATCCCGGTTATCGGTTTGCCTGGTACCATTGATAACGATTTAGTAGGTACCGATTTTACCATTGGTTACGATACTGCAATTAATACCGTTATAGACGCGGTTGATAAAATCCGCGACACGGCAGAATCGCACGATCGTTTATTTATTGTTGAGGTAATGGGCCGCGACTCTGGCTTAATCGCCTTGCGTACCGGTATTGCAGTAGGGGCAGAAGCGATATTAATCCCTGAAACCAAAACAGATCTTAACGCTCTGTACCATAAATTGGAACAAGGCCGCCGTGATAAATCATCAAAAATTGTAATTGTTGCCGAAGGCGAAGAAGCCGGTGGCGCATTCGAGATTGGCCGTTTAATAAAAGACCGTTTCCCTAACTATGATACCCGCGTATCTGTACTGGGCCACATCCAGCGTGGTGGCCGCCCAAGTTGCCAGGACCGTGTATTGGCCAGCCGTGTAGGTGTTGCCGCTATTGAAGGGTTATTAGCCGGTCATCGTAACGAAATGGTTGGTATCATTAACGGCGAAGTTGCTTTTACACCGTTCGAAAATGCGATTAAGCATTTTATAGAGATCAACCCTAACTTTTTGAAGATAGTAGATATACTTTCTTTGTAAGGTAATCCGAAATCGAGAGTCGAGAAATTCTGATCCAAGATAAAATAAAGGTGTTAAGCGAAAGCTCAACGCCTTTTGTATTTAACCATACTTGTCATTCTGAATGTAATGAAGAATCTTCTGCGCTGTAAAAGCCACAGATCGAATAAGATTTCTCGCTATCGCTCGAAATGACAAGGAGGAGAAGATAGCCGACCCGCCAACCCCTTAATAACTAATTACTTAACAATCATTTCCATATTTAAAATATATTATTTACCTTTGCAGCCCCGCAGAATATACTCCGGGGACATGTTGAATACATAAACACAAACAATGGCAACTAAAATTAGACTGCAAAGACACGGTAAAAAGGGCAAACCTTTTTATTACATCGTAGTAGCAGACGCCCGTGCACCACGTGACGGCCGTTTCATTGAGCGTATCGGTTCTTATAACCCGAACACTAATCCAGCTACAATCGATATTAATTTCGACAAAACTTTAGACTGGGTTAACAGTGGTGCGCAACCAACTGATACCTGCCGTGCTATCCTTTCATACAAAGGTGTACTTTACCGCAAGCACTTACAAGGTGGTGTAGCTAAAGGCGCTTTAACTGCTGAGCAAGCTGACGAGAAATTCCAGGCCTGGTTAGATCAGAAAGATGGTAAGATCACTGGCAAAAAATCAACTTTAACTTCTGCAAAAGAAGAAGCCCGCAAAGCTGCTTTAGCTGCTGAAGCTAAGAAAAAAGAAGATAAAGCTGCTGCAATTGCTGCTAAAAATGCACCTGTTGCCGAAGAAGTTGAAGCTACTGAAGAAGAAGCTCCTGAAACTGAAGCACCAGCTGAAGATTCTGCAGAATAATTATTACTGCACTGATAATTTAATAGCGAAGTTCTTAACAGTTCTTCGCTATTGTTTTTTAAAACGTTTTGATAATGAAAACCGAAGATACTTTCCGTATAGGCAGCCTAATGAAAACCCGTGGCTTAAAAGGCGAGTTTCAGCTCTATGTTGATTTCGACGGCTTGGCGGATATTAAGTTTGATGCTGTATTTATTGATGTGGCAGGCAAGCTGGTGCCTTTCTTTGTAAAGTCGATCAAATACCCGCTGCCAAATACCGCTTACTTAAACCTCGACGGTATTGATACCATTGAAGCTGCTGCCAAGCTGGTAAAAAAGGATGTGTTTTTACCGAATACGCTGAAGCCAGAAATTGATGAAGAAGATTTTACCCTGATGGACCTTGAAGGCTTTATCGCCATCGACGAGAAGCATGGCGAACTGGGCGAAATATTGGAAGTGAACGAATATCCCCAACAAATCATCGCATTGGTAAACTATAACAACAAGGAAGTGCTTTTCCCGCTTAATGCTGCTACCATTAAAGGTATCGACATAGAAGGCGGCGAAGTATATCTCGACTTGCCCGAAGGCTTGTTGGATGTGTATATGGACTAATTAAGGAGTCAGGTATCGAGACTTTCCTTGTTAATTTCGCATCCCTCCACGGTGTCATTGCGAGGAGTGTAACGACGGCAAGCCCGTAGTATACAGATCGAATAAGTAATGGCGACGAGATTGCCGCGCTATCGCTCGCGATGACACGTATAAAAGAAACACTGGGCTTTTACAATATGTGCTTAACTTCATAATATCTGTAGTGCTTCTACGTCATCAAAATCCGAAATCGAACATCCGACATCCGAAATTAATATCTTTGTAATTATGATCCGTTTCGATATCCTTACTGTTTTACCTGGCTTGCTCGAAAGCCCTTTTGCGCATTCGATACTGCATCGTGCACAAAAGAAGGGGTTGACGGAAATTCACGTCCACAATCTGCGCGACTACTCGAGTAATAAGCATAAAAGTGTAGACGATTACCCTTATGGCGGCGGCAGCGGTATGGTAATTATGATTGAACCCTTTGCGGTTTGTATTGAAAAACTAAAAAGCGAGCGCGAATACGACGAGATTATATTTATGACCCCTGATGGCGTAACGTTAAACCAGGGTTTGGCCAACCAGCTATCAAGTGTTAAAAATATCATGATACTGTGCGGTCATTATAAAGGCATTGATCAGCGTGTGCGCGATTTATATGTAACCCGCGAAATGTCGATAGGGGATTATGTATTATCCGGAGGGGAGCTGCCTGCGGCTATTTTGGTAGACGCGATTGTACGGTTGATCCCGGGCGTGCTTTCAGATGAAACCTCGGCCCTGTCAGATTCGTTCCAGGGCGATATCCTCGATGCCCCGGTGTATACCCGCCCTGCAGATTGGAAGGGCCACAAGGTGCCTGATATCTTACTGAGCGGTAATACGCCCGAAATAGAAAAATGGCGCTTCGAGCAGGCCATGGAACGCACCAAAGCCAGGCGGCCGGATCTGTTGGAGTAGGTTTTATTGGTTATTGAGTTACTAAGTTAGTAAGAGTCATTAATTCAGTAACATAATAACCCAATAACTTTGCACCACCACAAAATGTTAATTACTTAAATAATGTGGAAAAATTTCAAAACAACTTTTTATTTTGGAAAATAATCCCTATAATTGCAATCCGATTTTTACGGGTTAAAAATCGCTTTAAGAGCTAAGAATCATGGATTTAGTAAAATTTGTTGAAGAGCAGTCAGTAGAAAAAAAGCAGGTTCCTGTGTTTAAAGCAGGTGATACTGTCAGCGTGCACTATAAAATTAGAGAGGGTAACAAAGAGCGTATCCAGGTTTACCAAGGCGTATGTATACAACGTAATAGCGCAGGTACAACCGAAACTTTTACCGTACGTAAAGTATCAAACGGTATCGGTGTAGAACGTATTTTCCCTATAAACTCTCCAAACATCGATAAAATTGATGTTAACAGCCACGGTAAAGTGCGTCGTGCTAAATTGTACTACCTGCGTGCCCTTACCGGTAAAGCAGCTCGTATCAAATCAAAAAGAGTATAAGTTTTATCGCTATATCTTACAAGAGCCTTTCTGTTTTCCAGAAGGGCTTTTTGTTTTGGTTTTTCACCATCACGTCATTGCGAGGTACGAAGGAATCACCGACCTACAGAAGCAGTGCTTGAATTAACGCAATTACCGATAATGATTGTGCTGTGCAATTATTATCGTTGGTCTGCTCATAGCCGCAGGGGCTTAGTTACTTTTGGATCAAGTGGCTGTTGCGCAACTAAGGGAAGCCACACACACAGCCATCTAAACGGGTAACAAGATTACGTTATCATTTTCAAGAACACTGTTTAGAAGAAGATTTAGTCGTTTTAAAAAGGCGTTCAAGTTCAATGCTGTAGTTTTAACTTTATGTTTTAACATCTTTTTAAGATTATAAGCAATCGCAGCCATTGTTAAGCATTTGTTAGCTTGTGCTATGCCTTTTGAGTTGACTCTTTTTATGCCCAGATAGTTTACAAGCGTACCGATGACCGGCTCGACAGTACTTTGCCGAAGTTTCATCAATAGCTTTGCTTTGCGGGTTTGCATCCGTTCATGCATGATATCGTAATAAGGCTTATCAATGGTTTCTTTGATAAGCAGCCTTTTTCCTTTAAAAGCGGCACAATCCGCTTTTTGCAAACATTTGCCGCAGCCCTTTACACCTGTGCTATACTGCTTCATCCAATATCCTGCGGTGAGGTAAGTCCCCTGATATGGTACCTTTACTCCTTTATCGCATTGATAATAATCCATATCAGCATCGTAGGTAAACCCCGCTCTTGTATAGTTGAACTGCCCTCTGTTGGGGATATATCCTGTTACCCCACTTGCCTGCAAAGCCTTTAACGCGTCAGCACTGCTGTAACCGGTGTCTGCTACGATTTCCTGTAAGGTAATGTCGCTTTCAAGCAAGGTTTCTTTCACGCGTCTTAATACCGCTGCCAGGCATTCGCTATCGCGTTTGTCCGCAGTAAAAGCCTGTACATGTGTGATCATATGCGTAGCGGTATCTACAGCCACCTGCCCAAGGTAATTCAAAGCAGTCGCCTTGCCCGGCTTTACCGACATCTTCGCATCAGGGTCTGACGGACTGTAATGGGTATCGTTCGATGGGTTCTTCTTGGGCTTTAATCCTTTATCATTCGGCTCATCACCCTTTTTAAGTTTCACTATGGGAACTGGCGACTCTTCGTTGTCCTGTAGTTCCCGGCTATAAGCATCGGCATCATCCATGATGTCTTTTTCAATCAAGCTATCTAACGATGCATTTGCTTTGATAAAGAACCCGTCGACGGCCTGTCTTCTTCCTGATACCATTCCCTTATCAATGCATTGCTTTAACACCTGTTTGAACAGTTCTGTAAATATGTGTTCACCGTAAAGTTGTCTTGTCCTGCTCAATGTGCTATGCCATGGTAAATCTTCCCCCAGATCGTGATCAATAAAATATAAAACATCCAGCCGCAAGCGGGAGGTGGCAATAATGTGGCGGTCGCTGTTCAGGTTTTCCAGGTAACCTACTAATATGAGTTTCATGAAAACTACCGGGTCGATGCTCTTTTGTCCCTCCGTGCCATAGTATTCAGCAGTAAGTTTATAAATAAAACGAAGGTCAAGCTGCTCTTTTAAACGCCTGTAAAAGTTATCGGCTGGGATATGGTCGGATAAATGAAAGTTGACGAATAGTTTTTCCTGGTAGGTCTTTTTCCCTTGCATATCCTAAGATAACAATCGGCAACTTATTAATCAAGACCTCGCGTGAGTTGCGCAACAGCCACTCTAAGGTAAAGTAACCAGGCCCCTGCGGCCATTGAGCAGACTACCGTTAACACCACCACCGTCTTAAATCAACCCGCATTACCACCAATCAAACCAAGCAAAAAAAGCCCCTCGCTAAGCAAAAAGCGGTGGCCCCGGCAGAAAAGCGTGGCCGTGTTGTGGCCTTGTGCGGTGGAGCTTTTTTCTGCCTTGATGTTTGTTACTTTACATCTAAGCCAAAAGTAACTAGGCCCCTGCGGCCATGAGCAGACTACCGTTAACACCACCACCATCTTTAATTAAACCGCACTACCACAAATCAACCCCCAAGCCCTTCGCTAAGCAAAAAGCGGTGGCCCGACAGAAACGCGGGCCACGCGCCGGCCCTGAGCGCAGAAGCGATTTTCTGTCTTGACTTTTTGGTTACTTTTGGGTCAAGTGGCTGTTGCGCAACTCGACAGCAATAGAAAACCAGACTTTAAAAGTCATTTTAGTGCACTTAGATTTCCATAATGATGACTTGTTTCTCATTATGTTCAATTATTTAAATCTCCGGCGGTTGAGCAACAAGAATTTGAGTGGCTTCATTTTCCTTCTTAGTTGCGCAACAGCCACTCAAGCCAAAAGTAACTAGGCCGCTGCGGCCATGAGCAGACTGCCGTAAATCTCAGCACCAGCGTTAAATCAAACCGCACTACCATAAATCAATATCAAACCCATCAATCACTCCAAAAACAAAATTAACCCCCTGATAATCACCTACTGACACACCCTTGTCACGAAAACTTTTAAAACCGCTTTTTAGCTTTGGTAATAAACCACCAACAGCATGAACGATATGTACCACCTGAGCGGACTGCGGCCCATGGAGATCGAGATGATCCGCGCCGAAGTGCGCGGGCAAACCATCCCCAAACGCGCGTTGCGCAACGGCGACGTGGGCCGGGCCGACGCCAGCCACGACTTTTTTACCATCCGTACCGGCAACGACTGGCTGGCCAGCCAGTCGCAGCAGCCCCGGGCGCAGCAACTCTTCGGCGAATTTTGGTACCAGAACGAGCTTTGCATCCTCTTTGCCGATACCAACGTGGGCAAATCTGTACTGGCCGTGCAAATTGCCAACAGCCTTTCGCGGCTCGACCCTATTGCCCCCTTCGGCCTCTAG
>Ga0265780_10012088_pt1 | contig 10149 bp, 6 predicted proteins | sample P1T30metagenome_FD_192432 | JGI IMG/M metagenome (GOLD analysis project Ga0265780, IMG submission 192432) | Plant litter microbial communities from East Loma Ridge, Irvine, California - P1 T30 | ecosystem: Environmental > Terrestrial > Plant litter > Unclassified | place: USA: California... | reverse complement strand
TTGGTGGAGGTAAGCGGGATCGAACCGCTGACCTCTTGCATGCCATGCAAGCGCTCTCCCAGCTGAGCTATACCCCCGTACCGGTGAAGAAGCAGGATTATAGACTAGGCTCTTGCATTATGCAAACCCCTGTCCGGGCATTTACAGGAATTTCTGCAGGCGCGCGCAGACCGTCTCGCGGCCGAACAATTCCAGTACCGCATCGATCGCCGGTGTCTGCAACTGGCCCGTGACCAGCAAGCGCAGCGGCATGGCGATCAGCGGCATTTTCAGGCTGTGCGCCGCCAGCACTTCCTTGAGCAGCGCGGCGATGGCCGGCTTGGTCCATTCGACGCCGGCGCAGCGCGCGGCGAAGTCCGCCAGCGCCGGACGCACGGCGTCGGTCAGGTGCTGGGCCAGCAAGGCTGCATCCGGGTTCGGGGTGCGGTAGAACAGCATCGCCGCGTCACCGAGTTCGACCAGGGTGTTGGTGCGCTCTTTCATCAGCGCCAGTACCGCGGGCAGCGCCGGGGCGTTGGCGAAATCGGCGCCTTCGCTTTCCATGCGCGGGCGCACCAGGCCGGCGAGGCGGTCGTTGTCGGCCTGCTTGATGTACTGGTTGTTCAGCCAACCCAGCTTTTCATGGTCGAAACGGGCGGCAGACGCGGTCAGGTGCTCCAGGTTGAACCACTCGCAGAACTGGTCCATCGAAAACACTTCGTCGTTGCCGTGGCTCCAGCCCAGGCGCGCCAGGTAGTTGAGCATCGCTTCCGGCAGGTAGCCCTGCTCCGGGTAATCCATGACGCTGACGGCGCCATGGCGCTTGGACAGTTTTTCGCCGTCGGCGCCAAGGATCATCGGCAGGTGGCCGTACTGCGGCAGCGGTGCGCCGATGGCGCGCAGGATATTGATTTGACGTGGCGTGTTGTTGACGTGGTCGTCGCCGCGCAGCACGTGGGTGATCTGCATGTCCCAGTCGTCCACCGCGACGCAGAAATTATAGGTGGGGGTGCCGTCGGGGCGCGCGATGACCAGGTCGTCGAGTTCCTTGTTGCCGATCGTGATCGTGCCCTTCACGACATCGTTCCAGCTGACGTCGCCGTCGAGCGGATTCTTGAACCGGATCACGGGTTGCACGCCTGCCGGCACGGCCGGCAAGGCCTTGCCCGGTTCCGGGCGCCAGGTACCGTCGTAGCGCGGCTTTTCGCCGGCGGCACGGAAACGTTCGCGCATCGCTTCGACTTCGGCCGGGGAGCAATAGCACTGGTAGGCCGTGCCGGCGGCGAGCATCTGCGCCACCACTTCACGGTAGCGGTCCATGCGCTGCATCTGGTAGAACGGGCCTTCGTCGTGCGCCAGCCCGAGCCATTCCATGCCGTCGAGGATGGCCTGCACGGCCTCCGGCGTGGAGCGCTCCAGGTCGGTGTCTTCGATGCGCAGGACGAATGTGCCGCCAAAGTGGCGCGCAAATGCCCAGCTGTACAGCGCGGTGCGGGCGCCGCCTAAGTGAAGGTAGCCGGTCGGGCTGGGAGCGAAACGGGTGCGGACGGCTGTCATGGCGTATGGATAAAAAGATAAAGGCGCTATTTTAACGCGTTCGGACCGGCTGCCGGACGGCGCAATCCGGGGCGCCATGCCCGCCGGCAGGGCTGCCATTACCCGGGGCGCATCAGTGCCGGAAACGACCCGTCTTTTCTTGTCTTTTCTCCATGAATCAACCTCTGGAATCTTTACACGGTCCCTGTTGTTCGCCAGGAGTGGAACGCGTTTTTCACCTTGCCGCCACTCACGTGCTGCTGCACGGCACGTCGATGGCAATCATGCTGATCATCGTGTACCTGTTCATCCCGACCGGCTGCTCAAAGCGGCCCTGGTCGCGCTGGCGGCAAGCACTGCTTTCCTGGCGCTGACTTTTGCCCTGGGAGTGCTCAGTGCGGAGTGCATGCTGACCATGGTGATGCTGCTCGTCCTGGCCAACCTGTTCGGTGTTGCCGCCGCGCGGCGCAGCGCGCACTTGTGGCGCGGACAGTTCCGCACCCGGCAGATCCTTACGATGTCGGTACGCGACGCCCTCACCGGCGCCTTCAACCGGCGTCACCTCAACGCCGGACTGCCCGATGGCGAAATCGGCCGCGCCCGCGACCGTGCACACCAGGTGCGCGCATGCGCATGGGAAGCCACCGAGACTGCCCGGGCCGCCTGAGAAACAAGCGTGCGAACCAGCGAGCAAAGACACGCGCAGAAGCCTCCGCCCATGGATGCGGTCGCAGATAGCCAGCCTGTCGTCTGCCTGTACCATCCACGCGACACCGGACCAGCAAGCCCGAAATTCCTGCGGGAAATTAATGTCTGCAATGCCGCCCTCCCTACACTGATTCCTTCGGCCATCGAACGGAGTCCCGGATGAGCAATGACCAGGCACACTGGGGCGACCGCTACCTCGCTGCGATGCGCTGGGCAATTCCACCGGCACTGCGCGAAGACGCTCCCCTGATGGCCCGCGCGCAGAACGTCGTCAACGCGGCGATGATCGCCGGTCTCTCCGGGCCGCTGTATGCGCTCGCTTATCACTGTCTTGGCTTCCACGCGGCCGCGCGCGAAATCCTGCTGTGCTGCGCGCTGATGCTGTGCGCCCCACCGGTGCTGCGCTTCAGTGGCAGCATCGCGGCGGCGCGCGAACTGTTCCTCGGCGCAGTGTTGTTCAATTTCAGCTGGCTCAGCTACCACCTTGGCGGCGTTACCGCGCCTACCGCCGCCTGGCTGCTGACCGCCCCCATGGTCGCCATGTTTCTTGGCGGCGTGCGCACGGCGCTGTGCTGGCTGGCTGCCAGCTGCGCTGCGTTATGCGCCCTGTACGCCACGCGCGACGGTGCACCGTCCGTGGGACAACTACCGCACATGCCCACGCTGCACCTGCTCTGTGGCGTGGGCTTGCTGGTCGTCGTGACTGTCTTCGTCCTTTTGTTTGAGCTCACCAAGACCAAAGGGTTCGTACATCTGGAGCAGGCCTTGCGCACCATCAACGAGCTGGCCATCCGCGATGAACTTACCGGCATCCACAACCGCCGGCACCTGCTGCGGCTGATCGAACGCGAACGCGCGCTCGGCCGCCATTTTTCCCTGTGCCTGCTCGATATCGATTTTTTCAAACGCATCAACGACACCTATGGGCACGCCGCCGGCGACGCCGTGCTGCGCACGTTCGCGCGCACGGTGCAAAGCCAGGTGCGCCCCGGGGATACGTTCGGGCGCTATGGCGGCGAGGAATTCCTGCTGATGCTGCCCGACACGCCCGCATCGAGCGCGCTGGTACTGGCCGAGCGGGTGCGCCTGGCCATCGAACAGATGCGTTATGCTGAAATCGGTTCCGGCGTCGCGGTGACCGCGTCGATCGGCGTGGCGGAATGCCGCCCTGGCGAGTCGGTGGCCCAGGTGATCGGGCGCAGCGACGAAGCCCTGTACCTGGCCAAGGCGGCAGGACGCAACCAGGTCGCCTGCCATGGAAACACCGCGGGAACGCTTGCTCCGGCGCCTGCCTCCCAGGACGGACCAGCCCCGCCTACCGCATCACGGCACGACACCGACGAGCTGACCGGCCTGCCAGGACGGCGCATGCTGACCGCACGGCTGCAACAGGCCATGCAGCGCGCGCTGCCCAATCACCGTCCGCTCGCGCTGCTGCTGATTAATATCGACAGATTCCGCGAAATGAACGACACCCTTGGCGTGGCCGCCGGCGACGCGCTGCTGGTGCGCAGCGCCACGCTGCTGCGCGGCGCCATTCGTGAAGGCGACGTCGTGGCGCGCTGGGGCGACGACGAATTCATTGTCGTGCTCGAAGACGTGGGCGGTGAAGCGGAGGCGCGCCAGGTCGCCGCCAAGATCACCGAACGCTTCGCCGCGCCGCTGCCGCTCGACGGCGTGGCGGCCGGGCGCCGCTGCTACGTGACGCTCAGCGTTGGCATGGCGCTCTTTCCTGGCAGTGATTGCGGCCTGGACGCCTTGCTGGGCCAAGCCGGCCGGGCGCTGGCCCAGGCGCGCACCAGCGCAGGCCACAGCATTGCCCTGGCCAATGCCGGCAACGCCTGCCAGGACGACGGACCGGCCCTGCGGGACGGGCTACGCGCGGCATTGGCCCAACAGCAACTGCGGATCGACTACCGGCCGCGTGTCGACCTCGCGACGCGCCGCATCACCGGCGTCGACGCCCTGCCATGCTGGCAACACCCCCACGATGGCCACATTGCCAGGGACCGCTTCCTGGACCTGGCCGAGGAAACCGGCCTGATCCTGCCGATCGGCGACTGGCTCTTGCGCGGCGCCTGCCTTCAGCAGCGCGCCTGGGCCAGCGCCGGCCTGCCGGCCGTCCAGGTCTCGGTCAGAATGAGCGCGCGCCAGTTGAGAGAACCGGCCCTGGCCGCGCGCGTCCTGCGGATCGTCGCCGAGACGGGCATTGCGCCACGCTGCGTCGAACTCGAGATTCCCGAAGGCGCGCTGGCCGACGACCTGGCGCACAAGCGCAGCACGCTGGACGCACTGCGTGCCGCGGGGATGCAGATTGTGCTGGGCAAGTTCGGGACCGCCTACTCGAGCCTGCAGTATTTGAGCGACCTGCCGGTCGACATCCTGAAACTCGACGGCAGCTTCGTGCGCCGCCTCGACGGCGCAGGCGCGCGCGGCTGGACGATTGCCGAAGCGATCGTATCGATTGCCCACAAGCTGGCATTGACCGTCATTGCCGAAGACGTCGAGACGGCGTTGCAATCAGCGGCTCTGGTACAACTCGGCTGCGACCAGGCCCAGGGCGCGGCCTTTCACCGGATCATGCCTGCCGAGGCCGTTGCGGCCCTGCTGCTGCGCTCGCGGCCGCGCCTCGTGGCCGGGCACGGCGTTGCCCTGCACGACACGGTCGAACTCAGGCTGGTCTGATGGGAATGGTGCGGGCGCGCAGCTGGCCGCAACCGCCGTCGACATCCTGTCCCGCCGAATCGCGCAATTTGGTCAGCACGCCCCGCGCGTGCAAGGTGCCGGCGATGGCGCGGGCCTTGTCCCATGCCGGACGCCGGAACGGCAAATCGGGAATGGTGTTGTAGGGAATCATGTTCAGCACGGCGTATTTGCCGCGCAACAGGTCGACGATGCCGTCGAGCTCGTCCTGTCCGTCATTGACGCCATCGAGCAACGTCCACTGGTATTGCACCGGGTAGCCGGTCAGGCGCGCGTACTGTTCGCCCAGCGCGACCAGGTCCGCGGGCGCGATGCGCGGCGCGCGCGGCAGCAGGTGGGCGCGCAGGTCCGGCTTGGTCGTGTGCAGCGACAGGGCCAGCGCGGGTTTCACGCGCCCGGCGCCCAGGCGCTCGAACACCCGTGGGTCGCCGACGGTGGAAAACACCAGGTTCTTGTGCGCGATATTGCCTTCCACGCCCAGCAGTTCGATGGCTTCGAGGACATTGTCGAGATTGTGGGCCGGCTCGCCCATGCCCATGAAAACGACTTTTTTGACGGGACGGCGGCGCCGTGCCAGCACGACCTGCGCCACGATTTCCCCGCTGCTCACTTGCCGGATCAGCCCGTCGCGACCCGTCATGCAAAAGCGGCAACCGACGGCGCAGCCCACCTGGCTCGACACGCAGACGCCATCGCGCGGCAGCAGCACGCTCTCCACGCTCTGGCCATCCTGCAAGGCCACCAGCAGGCGCGCCGAACCGTCTTCCCCAGGATGTTCGCTGACCAGGCGGGTCAGGCCGTCGAGTTCGGCGTCCAGGGCAGGCAACGCTTCCCGCACGGGTTTCGGCAGAAAATCCGCCGGGCGCCGGCGGCCGCGTTCGTGCGGTGCCACCTGGACCCAGTCGCGCAACACGCGCTGCTCATGCAAGGGCAAGGCGCCGAGCGCGCGCAACCTGGCCCGGATCGCCCCGATCTGCACCGGTCAGTCGTTCTTGATGACGATGGTCGGGAATTTACTAGTCATGTCCTTTGCCTTCTCGGCAATCTTGACCGCGACCTTGCGCGCGATCGCACGGTACACCTCGGCCACCGGTCCGGTAGGGTCGGCCACCACGGTCGGGCGGCCCGAATCGGTCTGCTCGCGGATGGCCATGGTCAGCGGCAGCGCGCCAAGGAAATCGACGCCGAAATCCTTGCACATTTTCTCGCCGCCGCCGTGCCCGAAAATCGCTTCGGTGTGGCCGCAGTTGGTGCAGATGTGCGTGCTCATGTTTTCCACGACGCCGAGGATCGGGATGCCGACCTTCTCGAACATTTTCAGGCCCTTGCGCGCGTCCAGCAGCGCGATATCCTGCGGCGTGGTGACGATCACGGCGCCGGTGACGGGCACTTTTTGCGACAGGGTCAGCTGGATGTCGCCGGTGCCTGGCGGCATGTCGACGATCAGGTAATCGAGTTCGCGCCAGTTGGTCTGGTCGAGCAATTGCTGCAGCGCCTGCGTGACCATCGGGCCGCGCCAGACCATCGGCTCGTCGGGATCGATCATGAAACCGATCGACGACACCTGCAAACCGTGGCTCTCGAGCGGCTCCATGGTCTTGCCGTCGTAGCTTTCCGGACGGCCCGAGACGCCCAGCATCATCGGCTGGGACGGGCCGTAGATGTCGGCGTCGAGGATGCCGACATTGGCGCCCTCGGATGCCAGCGCCAGCGCCAGGTTGACCGCCGTGGTCGATTTGCCGACGCCACCCTTGCCCGATGCCACCGCAATGATGTTCTTCACGTTCGGCATGATCTTCAGGCCACGTTGCACCGTGTGCGACAGGATCCTGGTCGTGACGTTGACACTGATGTTGCCGGCGCCCGGCAGCGCCTGCAGCGCGGTGATGACGCTGTTGCGGATCGCGCCAACCTGGCTTTTGGCCGGATAGCCGAGTTCGACGTCAAGCGCGATATTGGCGCCATCGACCTGGATGTTCTTGACCGATTTCATGGACACGAAATCCTTGCCGGTGTTCGGGTCGATGACTGTTGATAAAGCGGACTTGACGTCTTCTGCTGCGATGCTCATGGAATTCTCCGGATAAAGTAGCGCGCAGTGTAGCGCAAAACCCCCGATCTTTTCTGGCCACCCGGTGAAACTGCTGCGCCAATGAGACAAGACAGAGAGAGAGCAGAGGCATGGCAGAGACAGGGCAGCCGGAACAGCGCCACTGCGCAATCGCTGGCGTCGGCTGGTAAAATGCTTATTTCCAAATATCGATAAGCGCCACACCATGACACGCAAGCTGTTCGTCACCACCGCCCTGCCCTACGCCAACGCAGCCTTTCACATCGGCCACATGATGGAATATATCCAGGCCGATATCTGGGTGCGGTTCCAGCGCATGCAGCAGGATGCGAACGGAAAGCAGAGCGAAGTGCACTTCGTGTGCGCCGACGACACCCATGGCACGCCCATCATGATTGCCGCCGAAAAGGAAGGCATCACGCCGCAGGAGTTCGTCGCCAAGATCGCTGCCGGCCGGCCCCAGTACCTGGACGGCTTCCACATCAAATTTGACAATTGGTACTCGACAGATTCCCCCGAAAACGTTGAGCTGTCTCAAGGCATCTACCGCAAGCTGCGCGATGCCGGCCTGATCACGACCAAGGTCGTCGACCGGTTCTACGACCCGGTCAAAGGCATGTTCCTGGCCGACCGCAACATCAAGGGCGAGTGCCCGAACTGCGGCGCCAAGGACCAGTATGGCGACAATTGCGAAGTCTGCGGCGCGGCGTACCAGCCGACCGAACTGGTCAACCCGTTTTCCGTGTTCACCGGCGCCGAGCCGGTCATGAAACCGTCCGAGCAGTATTTCTTCGCGCTGTCCGACCCGCGCTGCTATACCTTCCTGAAGGAATGGCTGAATACGCCCGGCCGCCTGCAGCCGGAAATGGTCAACAAGGTGTCGGAATGGCTCGGGGACGCCGGAGAGAAGCTGGCCGACTGGGACATTTCGCGCGACGCGCCGTATTTCGGCATTCCGATTCCCGATGCACCGGGCAAGTTCTTTTACGTCTGGCTGGATGCGCCGGTCGGTTACCTGGCCAGCCTGAAGAATTACTGCGACAAGAACGGCATCGATTTCGAGGCCTTCCTGAAAGACCCTGCCACCGAGCAGGTGCATTTCATCGGCAAGGACATCGTCTCCTTCCACCTGCTGTTCTGGCCGGCGATGCTGAATTTTGCCAAGCATCCGGTCATCGACAAGCTGAAAGTCAATGTGCACGGCCACCTGACGGTGAATAACGAGAAAATGTCCAAGTCGCGCGGCACCGGCATTTCGCCGCTGCGCTACCTGAACCTGGGCATGAACCCGGAGTGGCTGCGTTACTACATCGCGTTCAAGCTGAATGCGAAAGTCGAGGACCTCGATTTCAATGGCGACGATTTCGTCGCGCGCGTGAACAGCGATTTGATCGGCAAATACGTCAACATCGCCAGCCGCTGCGCAGGTTTCATCGCCAAGAAATTCGACGGCAAACTGGCCGCCAGCCTGTCGCCAAAAGCGCAGGAATGGATTGCCCGGGCGCTCACCAACGATGGCGCCGAGCGCCAGGCCAGCATCGCGGCGCATTTCGAAGCGCGCGAATACGGCAAGGCGCTGCGGGAAATCATGGAAATCGCCGACATCACGAACCAGTTCGTCGACGAAAACAAGCCATGGATCCTGGCCAAGGATGCGGATAAAAACGCCGAACTGCACGACGTGTGCACGACCGCGCTGATCCTGTTCCGCCAATTGACGATTCTGTTGTCGCCGGTATTGCCGCATGTGGCCGTCCGCGTCGCTCAATTCCTGGGTGATGGCGCCTTCACATGGGCCGATACCCAGGGTGCGGCGGTGTATGACACCATGCTCGGCCGCACGATCGGCGCGTACAGCCATTTGATGCAGCGGATCGATCCGAAAATGGTGGAAGAGTTGTTCGACAAGCCGGTGGCTGCGGTGGCTCCTGCCGCTGCAGTGGCCGCGGCGCCAGCGGAAGCCATTGCCGTGGAAGCGGGCGATATCGAGGAACTGGCGCCGGAAATCAGCATCGACGACTTCACCAAAATCGACCTGCGCGTGGCGAAAATCGTCAACTGCGAGCACGTCGAAGGGTCGAGCAAGCTGCTGCGCCTGACGCTCGATGTAGGCGAAGGCAAGACGCGCAATGTGTTTTCCGGGATTAAATCGGCTTACCAGCCGGAACAGTTGATCGGCAAATTGACCGTACTGGTAGCCAACCTGGCGCCGCGCAAGATGAAGTTTGGCGTATCCGAGGGAATGGTGCTGTGCGCATCGGCGTCGGATGAAAAGAAAAATCCCGGGTTGTATTTGCTCGATCCGATGGCGGGTGCGACGCCGGGGATGCGGATTCGTTGATTGCTGTCCGCTTGTGCACGGTCGTCGTTACCATGACTACCACGTCATCCCCGTCGTTGCGGGGAAGACGTGTTTAGGCGGGTGATGAAACATTGTCACAGTAACGATAACACGCACTTCGCCCTCATCCACCCGCTTCACCCGGCGTTATAATGCCGTGCTTCTTTTGAAACCCGCCCTCGCGGCGCCCCTTCAAACATTTTTTGATTGGTAGCAATCCATGACCGACTTGACTTCCCTGCGCCACATTCCTCAAGCTAAGTTTTTCCGCAAGGGGGACGTGTTCGTCCTGTTCGGCGAGCTGTTCGGCCGCGGCTATGTGAATGGCCTCATCGACGAGGCGCGCAAGGCCGGCATGACGATCGTCGGCATCACGGTGGGCCGGCGTGACGAAAACAATGCGCTGCGCGCACTCGATGACGCCGAACTGGCCGAAGCCGAAGCCAAGCTCGGCGGCAAGATCATCAATATCCCGCTGATGGCCGGCTTCGACCTGGACGCCCCGGAAGGCGAGCAGAACCCGACCGAAATGCTGTCCGGCGTCACGCTCAAGGGCTGGCAGGAAGAAAAGCTGGACTGGGCAAAAATCGACGCGTGCCGTACCGTCGGCGTGCGCCGCTTCACCGATTCGGCCGCCCGCACGATGGCGGAAATCGACAAGCTGGTGCCGGATGGCGCGAATGTGTTCTTCGCCCACACCATGGCCGGCGGCATCCCGAAAATCAAGGCTTTCCTGGCCATCGCCAATCGTATCTACAAAGGCCGCGGCGAGCGCTTCATGTCCTCGCGCGCCCTGCTCGACAGCGACCTC
>Ga0265780_10012087_pt1 | contig 10149 bp, 11 predicted proteins | sample P1T30metagenome_FD_192432 | JGI IMG/M metagenome (GOLD analysis project Ga0265780, IMG submission 192432) | Plant litter microbial communities from East Loma Ridge, Irvine, California - P1 T30 | ecosystem: Environmental > Terrestrial > Plant litter > Unclassified | place: USA: California... | reverse complement strand
CCAGACCGATATTGTGATGGAGGTAGAAGGCCGGCGGTTCACGACCCGGAGCAACATCACCACCCGGCCGGGCTGGACGATCCTCTATAAGAACGACGCCGGCAACGAAGACCTTGCCGGTGACGAGGAAGCCGTGGCGCTCGACCTTCGCGCGATAGTCGCCGGGCAGATCGGCACATGCACCAGCGCCAGCGCCGACCAGCAGGAAACCAAGCCGAAGCCGCTCTACACCATGGCGACCCTACTGACGGACCTTACCCGCGTTGCGAAATACGTCCGTGACGATCGGTTGCGAAAGCTCCTGATCGAGAAAGACAAGGACAAGGCGGGCGAGCATGGCGGGATCGGTACGCCAGCCACGCGGGACGGCATCATTGCCACCTTGTTCGATCGCGGGTTCCTGATCGAGAAGGGCAAGAACATCGTCAGCACGCCGCAGGCTCGCGACTTCTACGACGCCCTCCCCGACCAAGCCAAATATCCCGACATGACGGCGATTTGGCACGAGCAGCAGCGCGCGATTGCTGATGGATCGAAGGATGCACAATCGTTCGTGCAGACCCTTGCCGATTACGTCGCGCGCGAGGTCGCGACCGTGAAGGAACACGGGTTGTCGATCAAAACCGACGCGCCGCCCTGTCCACTGTGCTCGAAACCCCTTCGCCGGGTGAAGGGAAAGAGCGGCCATTTTTGGTCCTGCACCGGCTATTCCGAGGGCTGTAAATTCACGGCCGAAGATAAAGCCGGCAAGCCCGTGCTGACCAAGAAAGAGCCGGCAACGGTATCGGCGATGCACAAGTGCATGGCGTGCGGATCGGGTCTTATCCGCCGACCAGCCGCTAAGAAGAAGAACGCTTATTGGTGGAGTTGCAGCGGATACCCCGAGTGCAAACAGACCTATTTCGACGCCAACGGAAAGCCCGATTACAGCAAAGGAAAAGCAGCATGACCGACGAAGCCCGGCCGATCGAGGACGTGAACGCGGATGCGATTATCCGTCAAAAGCTGATGGACGCTGAAATCCCCGGCGCGGTGATCGAGTTTGACCCGGAGGAGGCCGATCGCGCCGGGGCGTTCGTGGAGGATGCCTTGAGCGAGGAAGACGCCCGAGCGGCCGAGGACGGACTTGAGCCGGCCACGCCGGCACCGACCGCAACCCGGTCGCTTCTCACCCTTGCCCGCGTCAAAAACTAATCAGCGGAGGCTATCATGGCCGAGGACAAAAAGCCGTTTCACGAGCGCGTAGCCGAGAAGATCATCGACCAGCTAAAGGCCGGGACAGCGCCATGGCAACGGCCATGGAACCCGGCCGCCCCCGGTGCCGAGGGCAGCGGTTCGATCATCCCCATGAACCCGACGACCGGAAAGCGGTATCGTGGCGTCAACGTCGTGAACCTCATGTCCGAGGGCCACGAAGACAATCGTTGGATGACCTATAAGCAGGCCAGCGCAGCCGGCGCACAGGTCCGCAAAGGCGAGAAGGGCTCGCTTGTCCAATACTGGAAATTCGATGACGAACAGACGCTGAAGGACGATCAGGGCAAGCCCCTGAAGGATGCCGAAGGCAACACCATGAAGGTCCGCGTGGAGCTTGAGCGCCCCCGCCCCTTCTATGCCGTGGTATTCAACGCCGAGCAGATCGACGGCCTGCCCCCTCGCACACCGCCCCAACCTCCCGAGTGGAACCCGATCGAGCGCGCCGACGCGCTGCTACAGGCCACCGGGGCGAAGATCAGCGAAATACCGGGCAACCGAGCGTTCTACAGCCCAGCCACCGACAGCATCACCCTACCCGAGCGGTCGCAGTTCCCCAGCGCCGCGCAATTCTACGGCACGGCGCTACATGAGGCCGGCCACTGGACGGGGCATCCGAGCCGACTTGATCGCGACCTCGCACACCCGTTCGGATCGGAGGGGTACGCCAAGGAGGAGCTTCGCGCCGAGATCGCCAGCATGATCCTTGGGGACGAGCTACAGATCGGCCACGATCCCGAGCAGCATGTCGCCTACGTCGCATCATGGATCAAAGCCCTTGAAGACGATCCGATGGAGATCGTGCGCGCCTGTTCCGACGCCGAGAAGATCAACACCTACATGCTCGCGTTCGAGCAGAAGCAGGTTCAGGAGCAGGGCCAGACCGCCGAGATAGGCGAGCCGCAGCCGACCGCGATCCTTACCCCCGAGAGCGCGAGCGAAGCCGACAGGCTGGCATTGCTGGCGCAGCCGGTCGCGATCGTGCTGGACGATGCCGATCGTGAGTTCAGCCACTATCACGGCTTCAACCACAGCTATGATCCGACCATGGGCGCACCGCACGCGACCCTTGAGCGCGCCCTTGCCGCAGCCGGCATGGTGCAGATCGGCGACGTGGTTGGACGAGACACCACCGATTACCCGGCGATGTTCCAGACCGCGATTGAGCGCCTGTCCCCGGTGTTCGGAATTGTCCCCGACGACGAAGCGTTCAGCAACGCCTATTACGAACGCAAAGGGCTGGCACAGGCGTTCGCCGAGACAGGCGAGAGGCTGACCCGCGAACCGACCTTTACCGTTCAGACGTGGGACGAGCAGGAGCGGCAGTTTGCCAACGTCAGTTCCGGCTTGAGAGCCGACGCGGCGCTGGACCTATTCGTTGACTTGAGCCGCGAGTATCGCGCGCCGCATGACAACCCCAACGCGGTTGCCGGCTTGGACTTCACGGGCGAGAGCCGGATCGTCAGCGACAACTTCGGGCATGTCGTCGCGGGGACCAGCAACCCGGCAGATCACCGGCCGGGCGAACCGACCATCCCGGCCGGGACGATCGATTGGGCTGACACGCAGATCGTCAGGCTGGCGAAGATCGAGGACGGATCAGACGACCGGGCCGAACGCTGGCAGCATCTCGCCGAGAACGACGCCCGATTGCACGGCACTGGACCCACGATCGTCGCCACGGCTCCCCCGGCCCAGATCGCCGACACGCCGACGCCGCTTAACGTCCCCTTCCGCGAGAAGAACGAAGCCAAGCAGCTAGGCGCGCGATGGGATAAGGACGGCAGGACTTGGTATGTCCCCGCCGGGGTGGACCAAGCGCCGTTCGCCAAATGGGCGAAGGAAGGCCCCGCGCCGGCCGTGGAAGGCCAGAACCAGCAGCAGGCACCAGCGCAGGTGGAAAGCCCCGCGCAGGCCCCAGCGGCCCCCAGCGCCGAACAGGAAGGGCAGCAGATGACCGATCGCAGCAACACCCCGAAGCAGCCGGCCGAACGTAAGTATCTGGCAGTCCCCTATGGAGAGCGGAACGTCGCCAAGGCGGCCGGCGCGCGATGGGATGCCACGGCTAAGTCGTGGTACGCGCCCGAGGGCAGCGATCCGGCGAAGCTCGCACGCTGGAACCCGGAGAACCGCCCAAACAGGCAGGACAAGGCGATTACTCCCCAGCAGGAGTTTGCCGACGCGATGAAATCGATGGGGCTGACGGTGCCGAGCGGGCATCCGATTATGGACGGCCAGCGCCATCGCGTGCCGGCCGAGGGCGATAAGGGCAAGGAGACGACCGGATCGTACCGCGCCTATCTGGACGGCCACCCCGCCGGCCACATCGAGAACTTCCGCACGAACTTGGACATGAAGTGGAAGTTTACCGGCGCGGCGCTTTCCGAGGAGGAGAAAGCACGGCTCAGCGCCGAGGCGGCCACCAAGCGCGACGCGCGCGAGCGTGAGCAGACCGCGACCTATGCGGAGTCCGCCCGGCGCGTGCAGATGCGCGCGGCCGGCTATAGGCAGATCACCGAGCCGACGCCGTACATGACGGCCAAAGGGATCGGCCCGACGATCGGCGCGATGACGGACGGCAAGGACGGAACGATCCACCTTCCCGCGATCGACGCGCAGGGGCAGCACTGGACGACGCAGTATATTCAGGAGGACGGCACCAAGCGGTTCGCGAAGGACAGCCACAAGGAGGGCTGTTTCCATGTCGTCAACGGCACGCTGGCAGACCTTGAACAAGCGCCGAGGCTGATGATCGGCGAAGGCTATGCGACCATGACGACGATCGGCGACGTGGTAGGCCACGCAACCGTTGCCGGGTTCGATGCCGGCAATCTTCCCGCCGTGGCGAAGGCGCTTCACGAGCGGTTTCCCGACAAGCCGATATTCGTCATGGCCGACGATGATCTACGGGTGCAGCAGACCCACGGACACAACCCGGGACGCGATAAAGCCAATGAGGCGGCCGAGGCCGTAGGCGGCAAGGCGGTTCACCCCATCTTCGCACCGGGCGAGCAGGCGGCCGATCCCAAACGGTTCACCGACTTCAACGATCTTGAGCAGAATAGCAGCCTTGGACGTGCTGGCGTTGAGCGCCAGGTCAACGCCGCCCTGCAAACGGCACAGCAGGCGTTACCGACGCCAAAGCTACGGGTGGACGAGGAAACCCAGCAGCAGCGGCGATCGGGGCCGGCGATCGGAAACGACCAGCCGGCCCAGCGGCGTAGCGTGCGCCTGTGAAGCTCCATGTTCTATATGCCCTAGCCGCGATTATAGTGGTCCTGATCGTCGTGATGCTGGCGTACCTTGCCAGCACGCGAGGAGGGCGGGTGCGGTTGGTGGCTAAGCCAATCATGACGCCGATCGAGCGCGAGACGTTCGGCTACATTCAAGCCGCCGTCCCACAGCTACGGGTTTATGCTCAGGTCGCGATGGGGGCGCTTCTTAGAACCGAGCCGGGAATGTCTCGACAGGACGCGGCCCGGTTGCGGAACCGCTTCTCTCAAAAGATTGTGGATTATGTCATCGAAGACCCGGCGAGCGGAGAGGTGGTCGCGTTGGTCGAATTAGATGACCGAACCCACAATGCAGATCGCGACCACACGCGGGACGCGATGACCGCAGCCGCCGGATATTTCACGATCAGGCTCCCAGCCGGGGAGCGACCCACGTTGCAGAACGTCCGATCGCGCGTGACAGACGGGCTTGAGACGCGGCGTGCTGCCATAATTGCCGCCCAAACCTACGTAACGCCGTGATTTACCGGCTTGCTCTCACCAGCCTGATTATGGCGACTGCTACGCCGGCCGACGCGCGGCGGTGGAAGCCTCCCCGCCATCCTCTGCCCGCCGAGGAGACAACCGGCGTCCCCACGTCGATCTACGACGGGGACACGTTCCGGTTCGGCAAGATACCCGTGCGGATATGGGGAATCGACGCCCCGGAGAAGGACACCCGGTTCGGTCCCGCCGCGCGCGCCCAGCTCGTGCAGCTTGTTGCCGATCGGCGCGTCACATGCCGAGACACCGGGCAGCGCAACCACGATCGGATCGTGGCGCAATGCTGGAACTGGCGAGGCGTAGAGATCGCATCCGCCATGGTGCGAACCGGATGGGCGGTCGATTGGTCGACCTTTTCCCGGGGCCGCTACCAGCCATCCCAGCGGGCCGCACAGCGCGCTCAAGCCGGGATGTACCGCTATGGCGTCCAACCGTGGCGCTAAACAACGACTGCAGCATAGACAGCCGCGTCTAGCGTTCCTTGCGTCGGGTCGGAAAAACCGGCCCGCGCACCGTCATACGATCGGCATCGAAGGGGCGTTGCAGCTTCACCACGTCATCATAAGAGCCGCGCAACCACGTATCCACGTCCGCCGGATCGAGGATCGTAATCATGGCCTTGGGATGGATCGGTGCGACAAGCGGATTGGGATCGCATGTCACCATGGCAAAGCTGTCACCGGCCTCCGTGTGTTGCCAGAAGCCGGCGACAGGGAACACCGGCAGATCAGGCACGGCGAACCACATTTCCCCCTTGAGGGGCTTTTTCCCATCGCCGAGATCGTGCGGTTCAGGGGTAAATTCGGCAAATTCCGTGAGTGGCACCACGCAGCGGTTTTCCGGCTTTTCAGCCAACGCCCGCCACTGTTTCAGCCCAAGGTTGCGGACGTTCGTCATCGGCCAAGGTGCTTTGCCCCCGGTAACGTCCCACGTCATCACGTCCCAAGCGCGTTCCCCGTCATGTTCGCGCACGACGTAATTGCGGCTTTTCGGCCGTAGCTCGCTTGGGTTGAAATGGTTGTCGCGGGGACGCGGCCGGAACAGCTTCGCGGCCGAGCCCCACAGCGTTTCCGGTTCCCCGGACATGCGAGCGCGGTTGCACATCGCCTTAGTTGTCCACGGCCTTGTCGCGTATCGCCTGCACTATCCGCCCGAGCAGATCGAGGACGCGCGGGTCCGTTTCGCCTTCCGAGAAGGCTTCAACTATTTGGGCCGATTGCTCGAAACCGTCAGGTGCATTTTCCATGGCGTTAGACTGCCCGACCGGGCAGCGATCGGCAATGCGCCGATCGGCGCCGGCCGAGGCCGGCGATGCGGAGCGGGCTAGGCCCGCCGTGTCTTTGCTCGAGCACGCCGAGATCCGCTGACGCGGACGGCTCTGCTCGAGCATAGACACGAACGTCTATGAGATCCACGCCGAGCTTAGCGGCCGTTTCCTTGCGACGCTTGCCATGCGGCAAATTGCCCGGCGGTTGAGGTTTCGTCTTGCGCTGCGATCGCCGCTTCCTCCGCGTCGATCACAGCTTTTTTGAAAGAGCCGCCCTTAGAGACTTCCGCCGCAAATTTCCGCCCGGCGTTGTCTGCTTGCTCTTTCGTAGCGAAGCGACGTGACTTCCTTCCCGACCCATCCATGTCGAACCACCAAGGTCCCGGCTCTTTTCCAATTACATCACCGATCGCCATATCCGTCTCCTTCAACCACGATATCGGCAACGCTCAGCGTAAACTCAAGCGAACGTCGGCGATCACCGGGCGATCGGTATCTCAGCGATGTTTGTCGTCCACGACGGGCTCTTGCGCTCCCGTTTGGTGTCATAGCTCCGATCGCCCTGCCCTTCGGCCGCAATGCGGACAGTGTTGCGGCCGAACCGACCATTGAGTCCGTCGATCGCCGCCAGCAGCGGGGCCGCCTTCGGATCAACGGTCGCGAACAGGTCGATTTGTGCCGCGCTCCCCGCGTGCAGCCCTTCCAGCATCACCCCGCATTTCGTGTAGATCGAGCCCGGCACGAACATGGAATCCGCCATGTTGCCGGCAACGCTGGCGATCGTTCGCGGATCGTGGGTTGCCGGCGACAGCCGCGCCGATCGCGAAGCGGACGGTGCGTTTGGCTTGTACCGGCTCCCATGTGCAAAGGCGATCAGGCGCGAGGCGACCAGCCCTTGCGCGCGTATCTTCTCAGCAGCGCGCACCGCCCGCCTCACCATCGCTTCGCGCAGCGTGTCCCGATCGCTGACAGGCTCCCCGAAACAGCGCGTCACCGCCGTTCCTTTCAGCGGCTCAGGCTCCGGCGAGAAATCGACACATTCGATGCCGTTGAGTTCCCGGACGAGGCGTTCAAGCACGACCGTCCCGACGTCGCGCGCAACCGCGGCTGGCAGCGCCGCCAGATCGGCGACGGTGCGGACCCCGAGCGGTCGCAGGCGTTCCGCCAATGCCCGACCCACACCCCACGTCTCCTCAACGGCAAATTCCCGGAACATGCGTTCACGCAAACCCGCGTCATGCAAATCGATGACGCCGTTCCAGACCTTTTCCGATGCTTTCGCCAGCGCGTTCGCTACCTTGCTCAGCGTTCGCGTAGGACCGAGGCCGATCCGGGTAGGCAAGCCGATCGATTGCTTGATGGCCTCGCGGATACGGTGCGCGGTTGCCACGTCTCCCCGGCCGTTTGGCAGGACCGGCAGCCGGAAAAAGGACTCATCGATCGAGTATATCTCGACCGTATCGCTATATTCAGCGATCACCATATTGAAGCGGCGGTTTATGTCCGCATAAAGTTCATAGTTTGAGGAGCGAAGCTCCACCCCATGCCGCCGGATGATGTCGCGAATTTTGAAGACTGGCGCACCCATCTTAATATGCAGCGCCTTCGCTTCGGCACTTCGCGCGACTACGCAACCGTCATTATTTGATAGCACCACTACTGGCACATTGCGGAGCTTCGGGTCGAAAAGCCGCTCTGCCGAGACATAGGCATTTTCCAAATCCACGATAGCGTGCATTGTCGCTACGCCTTTAGGTTGCGGACGCAGGCCCGCACGACGCCCCAAATCTCCACGCCCAGTTCACCGTCAGCGACAGTTTCCGGGTAGGACATGTTGCTATTGCGCGCCTCTAGGTATGGCACCCCTTGGCGTATAACCAACTGGCGGATCACAAACCCGCCATCCACGATTGCGATTACGATCCGGCCGTTCGCCGGCTTCGCGTCGCGATCGACCACCACCACATCATTATCGTACAGGCCGGCATCGAGCATCGAGCTACCGCTAACCCGAAATACGAAGCTGGCGGCGCGATCGAGGCGCAGCAATTCGACTAGATCAATGGCGTCTTCCCGCCAGTCCTGACTTGGCGACGGGAAGCCAGCACCGGCCGCACCGACAATCTGCAACCGGAGGTCTGGCGGAATTTCGGCGATCGGAATCGGCCGATCGGATTCGAGAGAGAGGGCTACGCACGACATGGCCGCCCTTGTAAGCCCGAACGGAACAGATTGGGAACGCGGAAAATATTAAAGGTGCTATTCAACCGCTTCCACAACGGCAGGCTTGCCGATCGCGGGTCGCGTCAGCCCTCCCCCTCCGGCTCCAAAATCGCGGCGAGAACCGCCATGCGCTCCCCGGCCGATAACTCCCGATAGTTGCGTTGCCACCGAGCCGCTTTCCGCTTGATACGCTGGCGATCGGTGAAATCGATGCCGGCATGATCGGCCCAATGGGCCGCGTTCGCCGCATAATTCATCCAAAGCATTTCGGTTCGAGGACCGCCGCGCGTCTTCACCTGATAGCTCAGCGAGCGCCATGCCGGCGACGGCAGCAGCTTGGCGTAGAGGTCCGAGGGATAGCCCGAGATCATCACCGAGGCCGGCAGCGAACCCAGCGCGGCGATCAACGCCTCGTGGTCCGCGTCGGTATAATCGAACCGATACCGCTTGCCCCCGCGTTGTGCGCGGGTCGCTTCCACATAGGGCGGATCGGCATAGATCAGCACACGGCCGGCCGAGGCGAAATCGAAGCTCCGCAGGAATGACAGGCAATCCACGTTGTAGGTTTCGACGCCTTCGATCGCCCCGAAGCTGGCGAACGTCTCCGGGTCAATTTCCAGACCGATCGAGCGTGCCGAGGGAGGCTTGCGGTGCATGATGATGCCCGAGCCGAGGTGCGTTTCAATGTAGGTGTCATGCGGAGGCATGTTGGCGATTACCGCCTGATAAGACCCCTGCCCCGACTTCGCGCCCATGTAGGTCAACGAGGAATCCACTTCCAAAAGATGCAGGGGGGAAAAGTCTCTCCCTACGATCGAGCCGCCGATCGGCGTCTCGCTCTACCCTCTCAGCAGGGGGCGAGCCCCCCGCAACGCCCCCCGATCGCACGCCAGAAAGGGGGGGTGGCCGACAGCCAGGTCAAATCGTCTCATGATCGCCAGTGAGCACCAACACATCGACTGCAGCACAGACATTCGCGTCTATGATCGGCCAGATCCGACATAGACATTCGCGTCTATGGTCATGCCCGGCACAGCCCGTCACCGGCTCCGGCCTTTAGATTGCGTGGGAGGGGGAAGGTCGCGGCCGGGGATCGTCGCGCGCCCGTTCGCATAGACAATCTTCGGACTGTCCCCGACCTTCGGCACCTGTTGGAAGCTGGCGGGATCGTGACGAGCTACGCCGTTCCCGTGGACCTGATAGACCCCCTTGGCACTGACATGCAGGATCGAGCCGGCATAGGTCGCGCCATCATCGGGCTTGGCTGGCGTTGCGGTATCGAGGCGGAACACGCCCTTTGGCAACATGCCTTGCGGGTCCGACTTCTGGACCTCCCACTTGCCTTCAAACCGGCGTTCATGGAGCCGGCTTCCGTTCATGACGACGACCTGTTCGGCCCCGTCAGGGATTGCCCGGCCGGCCGGCACCTTCGCTGCCAGATCGGCCAAGGTGCTGCCCCGGCCCAAGCTCAGGAGATTTTGGCCGCTACCTTGTCGCGGAGTGTCGCGTCCCGGTTCAGGTTCCGCACGCTGTCCAACATCGCGTCCTCGAACATCGAAAACTTGGGGGTAAGGCGCTTGCCCTTGGAACTGGCGGGCGCAGTCGTCGGTGACGAGTCCGGCTGACTTT
>Ga0265780_10012086_pt1 | contig 10149 bp, 8 predicted proteins | sample P1T30metagenome_FD_192432 | JGI IMG/M metagenome (GOLD analysis project Ga0265780, IMG submission 192432) | Plant litter microbial communities from East Loma Ridge, Irvine, California - P1 T30 | ecosystem: Environmental > Terrestrial > Plant litter > Unclassified | place: USA: California... | reverse complement strand
CGCGATCCGTACCGGCGGTATCGTACGCCAGCACGGTCCCGGGCGCTTCATACTCGTGATACACCTCGGGGACCGCGACACAGTAGCCGTGCCCCGCGATATACGCCGCCAGTCGCCGGATCGGCGCCGTCACCTGATAGATTTCCGAGAACAGCAAAACCCCGGGAAACCGCCCCTCGATCGCCGGACGAAACACATGAACCCGCATCACGCCGCCATCGGCCGAGGGCAGGTCGACGAATTCGTCGCTGGAGATGATCATGGCGCGGTATCCCGATAGAGCTGCTCAGCCGCGCTACCGCATCGCCGGGGCTCGTTCACGGGAAATTCGGCGTACGCCGCCAATGCACGCGGCCAGTGTCGATGGTTCGATCGGAACTTGGCGAGATGGGTCCGGTCGATACCCGCCATGCCACGCATCTCGTGTCCAAGCGTCACGCCTGCTCCAACGCCACTTCGCCACAGTGCCGGTTACAGCGGCGCGAGCATCTGCTATTCGGTCGGCGATGCGTAGGCTCCTGCCCTTCCTTGCCTGTCTGATGCTCGTACTGACCACTTGGGTCGGGCTGGCGCATGCGGCCGAGGTTGGCGGTTGCATCGAGACCAGCCAGTACGAAGCTGCCTTGCATATCGATAGCGATGGCGATCAGGTCGCGGCCGATGCCGACAAGGGCTATCCGCATCATCACGGCAGTTGCCACGCGCACCATATGAGCGCGCCGGACTCCGACGCATTGGACGGCATAACCGGTCCAGCCGGCGCCACGCTCGTGTCCTTCGACGGCGCGGCGCTGGTCGGGCGGAGCGCCGATACTGCGCTGAGACCGCCCCGGGCCTGACGCGTCGATCGGGTGCGCGATGCGCGCCTGCGTCTACTTCGTCAGGAGCATTCCCATGCATCGTATTTTCGCGGCTATCGTGGCCGCAGGCGCCTGCGCATCGTCGCTGCAGGCCCAGACCCGTCCGCCGGTTTTAGCGGAACCGGTCCTAACGCTCGCCGAGGCGCTTGGCCGCGCCGGCGGGTTGTCGCCCTTCCAGGATGCTGCGTCCGCCGGCGTTCGAGCCGCCAAGGCCCAGCGCCGGGTCGCGGCGCTTCGGCCGAACCCGTCGATCGTCGCCGAGACCGAGAACGTCGCAGGGTCCGGGATCTATCGCGGCCTGCGCTCGTCCGAAACGACGCTGGGGTTGGCGCTGCCCCTGGAACGCGGCGGCAAGCGGCAGGCCCGGATGGCACTCGCCGACGCGCAGATCGGCCGCGCAGGTATCGCAGCAGCGATCGCGCGCGCCGACCTCCGACTGCGGGTCACGCAAGCATACGTCGTCGGGATGGCCGCGCAACGTCGTGTAGCGGTCGCACGCGATCAAGTCGGGATTGCCGCCGAAGTGCTCCGCGCCGCCAAGGTCCGGGTGCAGGCGGGGCGCGCCTCACCGCTGGAGGAACAGCGCGCAGACGTAGCGCGCCTTGCCGCCGAGGGCGCCTTGGAACGTGCGGACCGTTCAGCCGCCGTCGCCGCGACGAACCTTGCCCGGCTTATTGGAATGCCGGTCGGCGCGCTCGACAACTCCTGGTTCCAGCAGGTGGACGCGCTCAACCCCCTCCAGCCATCCGGCCCGACGGGCACACTCATCGCCGCGGCCGCCCGCGCGGATCTCGACACCGCGACCGCGCAGGTGCGGCTCGCGCGAAGCCAGCGCGTGCCGGACCTGACGCTCAGCGCCAGCGCCCGACGGCTCGAGCAGACCAACGACACCGCCGCCGTCTTTGGCGTCTCGATCCCGCTGACCGTCTTCAACAGCGGCCGATCGGCTATCGCCGTTGCCGATGCGCAGCGCGACCAGTCGGACGCGCTGCGCCGCGTGGCGTTGCTAGATGCCGAGCAGGACATCGCGACCACGCGAGCCGAGGCGGCGAACGCAGCGACGACCGCGCGCAACGCGACCGGGCCTGCACTCGCCGCTGCCGTGGAGGCGGCGCGGATCGCGCGCATCGGCTACCGCGAAGGCAAGTTCGGGCAACTCGACCTGCTCGATGCCGAGCGGACGCTTCTCGACACCAGGACGGCGGCGATCGACGCGCTTGCCGCCTATCACGACGCACGCGCGCGCCTCGAACGGCTGACTGCCGAAGCGCCGATTGCTAAGGACACCGACCGATGAACCGCACGATTTTGCGCGCGATCGCGCCTGCCGCTGCCGCCTTGGCATTCGCAGGCTGTGGCCCCTCCCCCGACCCGGCGCCCTCTGCCAACGCGGTGGCAGGCGAGGATCGAGAGAAGGCTTCCGGCGATCCCACGGTCGTGACCCTGTCGGCACAGCAGATCGCCGACGCCGGTATCGAGGTCACGCGCCCGACCGTCGGCGGCGTCACCGGCGCGATCGAATTGCCCGCGACGATCGAGGGCGATCCGCAGGGCGTCCAGGTCGTGGCCGCGCCGATCGGCGGCCGGCTGGTCTCGCTCACCCGCAACCTCGGCCAGCCGATCGGCCGCGGCGAGACGCTGGCGATCATCGAGAGCCGCGAGGCAGCGTCGCTCAATGCCGAGGTCGAAGCGGCCGGTGCGCGGTCCGCGCTTGCCCAGTCGAACCTACGCCGCGAACAGCGGTTGTTCGCTGAGCGCGTTTCACCCGAGCAAGACCTAGTCGCAGCCCGAACCGCCGCAACCGAAGCCAACATCGCGCTCCGACTCGCGCGGCAGCAGCTGTCGGCCACCGGCGGCGGCGGCGGTGCGCTCAACCGTATCGCGGTGCGCGCGCCGATTGCCGGCCAGGTGATCGCCCGGTCGGCTACGCTGGGGCAACAGGTCGCGGCCGATGCCGAAATTTTCCACGTCGCCAACCTCACCAAGGTGTCGGTGACGATGTCGCTCGTTCCCGCGGATGCCGGCCGCGTGAAGCCGGGTGCCCGCGTGGAAGTCACGTCCGCCGGCCGCCGCCAGGATGGCCGCGTGACCTTCGTCTCGCCGATCCTCGACGAAACCACGCGCCTCGTCCCCGTGATCGCGACGATCGACAATGCGGGCGGCCTGTGGCGCGTCGGCGAGAATGTCGGCGTGTCGGTGCTTCTCCCCGCCAGCGGCGACCGCAGCATCGCCGTGCCCTCGGCTGCCGTGCAGATGATCGGCGACCGGCCGCACGTGTTCGTCCGGACCGCGACCGGCTTCCGGGCGACGCCGGTGACGCTCGGCCGCACCAATGGCGGCGCGGTTACCGTGACCGCGGGCCTCACCGGCGAGGAGCGCATCGCCTCGACCAACTCGTTCACGCTCAAGGCCGAACTCGGCAAGGGCGCGGCGAAGGACGAGGACTAGGCCATGCTCTCGCGTATCGTAACGCTGGCCGTCGAGAAGCGCTGGCTCGTCCTCCTGCTGACGCTCGCCGCCGCGCTCGCCGGAATGTTCGCCATCCAGCGGCTGCCGATCGACGCCGTCCCCGACATCACCAACAACCAGGTCCAGATCAACGTCCGCGCGCCCGCGCTGTCGCCCGACCAAATCGAGAAACAGGTCGCCTTCACCGTCGAGACCGCGCTCGCCGGCATCCCCGGCCTCGACTACACGCGGTCGCTCAGCCGCAACGGCTTCGCGCAGGTCACCGCGGTGTTCGACGAGAAGACCGATATCTACTTCGCCCGCGCCCAGGTGGCAGAGCGGCTGCGCACCGCCGAGGAGGATTTGCCGGATGACGTGGTGCCCGAGATGGGACCGATCGCCACGGGTCTCGGCGACATCTTCATGTGGACGGTCGAGTACCGCGAGCTCGACCAGGTCCGCCACCGCAACGGCGAGCCCGGCCTGCAAAAGGACGGCAGCTACATCACGCCGGAAGGCGACCACCTCGTCAGCGAACCCGACAAGGCGACGTATCTGCGCACCGTGCAGGACTGGATCGTCACCCCGCAGCTGAAGAGCAGCGCGGGCCTTGCGGGGGTCGACAGCCTCGGCGGCTATACCAAGCAGTATCTCGTCGTCCCCGATATCCAGCGTATGGCGGCAATGAAGATCACGCTCCAGGACCTCGCCACCGCGCTCAAGCGCAACAACACCAGCGCGGGTGCGGGAATCGTCGACCGCAACGGCGAAGGCCTCGCGGTCCGTGCCGACGGCCGGATCCGCAACGCCGACGAGCTCGCACGCACCGTGGTCGCGACGCGCGAGAGCGTGCCGATCCTGCTCAGCCAGATCGCCACCGTCCGCACCGGCCAGGCATTGCGGATGGGTTCGGCGTCGGAGAACGGCCACGAAGTCGTCGTCGGCACAGCAGTCATGCGGATCGGCGAGAACAGCCGCACCGTCTCGACCGGTGTCGGCACGCGGCTACAGGAGATCGGCCGGGCGCTTCCCATCGACGTCGTGGTGAAGCCAGTGCTCAACCGCACCGAGCTCGTCAATTCGACGATCGCGACCGTTGCCCGCAACCTTGCCGAAGGCGCGGTGCTGGTCATCGTCGTGCTGTTCGTGCTGCTCGGCAATTTCCGCGCCGCGCTGATCACCGCGCTGGTGATCCCGATCACGATGCTGCTGACGAGCATCGGCATGCTGAAGGCCGGCGTGTCGGCGAACCTGATGAGCCTCGGCGCGCTCGATTTCGGGCTGATCGTCGACGGCGCCGTGATCATCGTCGAGAATGCCCTGCGTCGTTTGGGTGAGGCACAGCATGGTCGCAGCGAGCCATTACCCCTGAAAAAAAGACTCGATCTAGTCGCGGCATCGGCACGCGAGATGATCCGCCCTTCGGTCTACGGCCAGGCGATCATCATCCTCGTCTACGCGCCGCTGCTCACCTTCACCGGCGTCGAGGGCAAGATGTTCGAACCGATGGCGCTGACCGTCATCATCGCGCTCGTCTTCGCCTTCGTCCTGTCAATGACCTTCGTCCCCGCGGCGATCGCGATCGCACTGAGCCGAACCGTCGACGAGAAAGAAAGCCGGATCATCGGCTGGCTGCGCCGACGCTACGAACCGGGTCTCGGCAAGGCAATGCGCCGCCCGAGCATCACGCTGGGCATCGCCATCGGCGCACTGGCGCTGGCGGGAATCGCCTTTACCACGCTCGGCCAGGAGTTCCTGCCGCAGCTCGACGAAGGCAACATCCTCGTCCAGGCGGTCCGCATCCCCGGCACCTCGGTCGACCAGAGCCAGGCGATGCAGTTCCAGGTCGAGAAGGTCCTTGCCCGCCAACCCGAGGTCCGCTTCGCCTTCTCGCGCACCGGTACCTCGGAGATCGCCAGCGATCCGATGCCGCCGAACGCCACCGACACCTTCGTGATCCTGAAGCCCAAGGCGGAATGGCCCGACCCGAGCCTCGCAAAGGAAGAACTCGTCGCGCGGATGGAGCAGCAGCTCTCGACGCTGCCCGGCAACGCGTACGAGATCACCCAACCGATCCAGATGCGCTTCAACGAACTGATCGCGGGCGTGCGCGGCGACATCGCGGTGAAAATCTTCGGCGACGACTTCGGCGGCATGAACGCCGCCGCGGACCGTATCGCCGATGTCCTGCGCAAGACGCGTGGCGCGGTCGACGTCCGCGTCGAGCAGACAGAAGGCCTGCCGATGCTCGACATCCGCCCGAACCGCATGGCAATGTCACGCATCGGCGTCACCGCGGGCGACGTGCAGGACACCGTGGCCGCCGCAATCGGCGGACGCGAGGCCGGCATGATCTTCGAGGGCGACCGACGTTTCCCCGTCGTGATCCGCCTGTCCGAAGCGTCGCGATCGGACCTTACCCAGGTCGCGCAAATCCCCGTCCCGACCTCGGCAGACGGGTTCGTCCCGCTGTCGACCGTCGCCGACATCGCGGTCGTCGATGGACCCAACCAGATCAGCCGCGAGAACGGCAAGCGCCGCGTCGTCGTCCAGGCCAACGTCCGCGATCGCGACGTCGCGGGCGTGGTCGCCGACGCGCGTGCGGCGATCGATACGCAGGTGACGATGCCGCCGGGAACCTATGTCGAATGGGGCGGACAATTCGAGAACCTCGCCTCCGCGCGCGACCGCCTGATGCTCGTCGTGCCGGTCTGCTTCGCGGTCATCATGCTGCTGCTCTACGGCGCGCTCGGCTCGGTCCGCGACGCGGCGATCGTGTTCACCGGCGTGCCACTCGCGCTGGTCGGCGGCGTCCTTGCGCTCGTGGTTCGCGGCATGCCGTTCTCCGTTTCGGCCGCGGTCGGGTTCATCGCGCTGTCGGGCATAGCCGTACTCAACGGGCTGGTGATGGTCTCGTCGATCCACGACCTGATGGCACGCGGCATGGACAGGGCTTGCGCCGCGCACGACGGCGCGCTCGCCCGGCTTCGGCCGGTGGCGATGACGGCACTGGTCGCAAGCCTCGGCTTCGTACCGATGGCACTCGGGCACGGCGCCGGCGCCGAAGTGCAGAAACCGCTCGCGACCGTAGTGATCGGCGGCCTGATCTCGGCCACGCTGCTGACGCTGTTCGTCCTGCCGACGCTCTACGCCCGCTTCGGCGCATGGACGGCGAGATTAGAAGGTTCGGATGCTCCGACGGTGCAAACGCAGACATCATCGGGATAGCTCTGCTCGCAATCTAGTCGCCGAGTTGCGGGATGAGGTCGGGCTCGGCGACGACGAGATCGCGGTAGACGTCGAACTGCGCCTGTTCCCGACACTGGCACAACGTCACTGCCGCGCTCCAGCGTGTAAAGTACCGTCCGCCCTCGCGCGCCTGACCAACGCACAATGCCTGCGCAATTCTCGGCGGACAAAGTCTTCGTGCGGTCTGATCCAGACCAAATGGAAGGCGTTCGATGAAGATCACATACCTGGTCACGAGTATATTCGCGGCGATGCCCCTGCCTGCCACGGCGCAAGTCCGACAGCAGGCACCGGAGCCAACACAGATGAAGTCCCAGGACACGCCTGCTGAGCCGAGATTCAGCGGCTTCAAGATCGGTGCCGATACCGACTGGAGACGAACGACGGTTCACTATGACCTGCCACTCCTATCCTCTGTCATCGATCGCAGGAAAGACGACGTTGGGTATAGCCTGCATTTGGGATACGATAACGAAGTGGGCCAAAGCTTCGTCATAGGGTCCGAAGTTGCGATTGGACGCGGCGATACCAATCTCTTGGCCGACGAGGCATTGGGCGTCTACACTCTGAAACCGCGCTGGTCGCTCGATGTTTCGAGCCGTGCAGGATTACTCGTGGAACCACAGATACTGCTGTACGGCCGCGTCGGCTATAGTTTGCTCCGGGGTCGCGAAAAGACCGATTTTCGCGCCGTCCCGACCAGCGACGTGAAAGCCAAAGGTACCGAGAATGGCTTCCTGTTTGGCGGCGGCATCGAGACGGCCGTGTATTCCGGACTGTTCTTGCGGGCCGAATATGACAAGATCGACTATGGAAATGGTCTGACGACATCGAAGGTCTTGTTCGGCATCAACGCCGGCTTCTGATCCTCGTGTAAATACCCGTCGGCCCTTGGTGACCCGCTGTGGCGATCACCAAGGGCCGACGGAAGAGGCTCACCGTGGCGGATCAGGCACACGTCCTTCGTCGCGCGCCGGGGCGGTCATGCTTCCGCTGACGCTCGCAGTTCCGGATCCGGCTGTCGGCCATGTCCTGCATCGTCTTGTTGATCTCGGTGGCGAGGCGAGCCCGTTCCAAGGCCTCGACACCCTGCGCGTCACGGCGTTGCTGTTGAGTCAGCATGCACCCCGTATAGTCCGGGGACCCATGCGCCGCGCCAAAGCTGGCACAGGTATCGATATCCTGCGCCAGAGATACACGGCGTCGCTCCTCGAGCGTTGCACAACCGTTCAAGCCGACGACCAGTAAAATACTGGTCACGATCGGCACCACTATGCGCAGGATTGGCGTCAGAAAATACAATGTCATCATAGATACCCCGATGTCTGCCGACGGCGTGTCCAGATCAGGTCTGATCTTGCCGATGCGGTCAGATGCGGGGCGAACATTGCGTGTGTATGGCTCGGCCAAGCACCGTTATCGATCGAGAAACTCGACCCGCACCACCGTGCCGTTCACCGGTGCCGCGAGGATCGACACGCGTCCGCCGTGCAGTTCGACCACCTGCCGCACCAGGTTCAGGCCGAGGCCGGCGCCCGTGGATCTCGGCTTCAGGCGGTGAAAGGGCTCGAACACGCGCTCGCGTTCCTCGATCGGTATGCCGATGCCGTCGTCCTCGACTTCGAACCCGTGGCCCAGCACGCGGACGATCACGTGACGGCCACCATGCTCGATCGCATTCTGCACCAAATTCGTCAGCACGCGCTCGATCGGCCCCGCGTCGCCGCAGATCGTGCACGGTTCGACGATCACCACTTCGATCGTGCGATCCGCGGCGATCAGTAGCGGCGCGAGCTCGGCGGCGACGCGTGTTACCAAGGATACGAGATCGACGTCGGCCTGCTCGCGGGCGACATCCAGACGCTGGAGATCGAGCAGTTGCTCGGCCAGATTGGCGAGCCGGTGCACATCGCTGCCAAGGCTGCGCGTCGCCGCCTCGTCCGCGCCGTCGACCTTGATCCGCAGGATGGCGATCGGCGTGCGCAACTCGTGCGCGGCCGAGGCGATAAACCGCCGTTGTCGCTCATATCCCTCGTCGAGGCGCCGCAGAACGTCGTTGACCGCGCGAACCAGCGGCAGGATCTCGGTCGGCACCTGGTGTTCGCCCAGCCGCCAGCCGCGACGATGGGCATCGATCCGTCCCGCCTCCTCTGCGATCCGGTTCACCCCCGCGAGCGATCGCCTGACGATCCACGGCGTGACCACCAGCGAGACCAGCGCCAGCAGGACGATGACCAGGATGCTGAAGAGATTGAACGCGACGAGTAGCGAGACCGTCAGCTCGGTCAGCTTGCCGTGCGCAAGGATCGTCAGCTTGCCCGCCGGCGAAACCTCCTGTCGAATGACCGCGGACAACCCATAGGGTGGCGCCCGGTCCCGGATCTGCATGTAGGAAAGCCGGTGCAGCGCACCACCGAAATGCGCGTATGGCGGCGGTACCTGGCCAAGCGTGACGTTGCGCCCGCGATCGTCTTCAGCGACGAACCAGAGACCGGGCGTTTCCGCGCGCAATCGCGCCAGTTCCGGTGTCGGGCGCACCGTCATTCGGCCATCGGCGTGGCGAACGATCGACTGCGCGATGACGCCGGTGATCGTCTCCTCGGTATACGCGACGTTGCTGCTCATCCGCATGAACACGAGGAGGATCACCGAGAGCATCATGGTCAGCGTCGCGAACTGGATCAGCATCGGTTTGACGATCAGCGCGCGCTTCAGCGACGGTGGCCGCGCGTTCACGACGACGCCTTCAACAAATAGCCGACGCCTCTGATCGCGTGGATCTCGATTCCCGCACCCGCCTCGGCCAGCTTTCGACGAAGACGCGATATGTGGGAATCGAGCGTGTTCGACTGTACCTCGTCATCGAACCCGTACACCGCGTGCTCGAGCGACTCCCGCAGCACCGTTCTGCCGCGACGCTTGACCAAGGTCGCAAGGACGCGAAGTTCGCGCCGGACGAGGTCGAGCCTGACGCCTGCAACGACGGCCTCGTCGTTGGCGACATCGAAGACGAGCGTGCCGACGCGAATTTCCTCGACGGCCAAGTCCGCAGGGCGACGCCTGACCGCGCGAATGCGGGCGAACATTTCCTCGAGCGCGAACGGCTTGATGAGATAGTCGTCGGCGCCCTCGTCCAGTCCGGCAACGCGGTCCGATATTTCCCCGCGCGCGCTCAGCACGATGATGGGAAGTCCGGGATTGCCAGCTCGCAGCGACGGGACCAGCGAGAGCCCGTCGCCGTCCGGCAGGGTCCTGTCCAGCAGGACGAGATCATAGGTCGCCGAGCGCGCCGCCTCCCGAGCCATCGTCAACCGATCGACGTGATCGACGACAAAGCGTTCTCGGGTGAGAGAACGACACAATGCCGCAGCGAATTCGACTTCGTCTTCGACGATCAGGATTCTCACCAAGGGACCTTATGAAGACGGGCTACGACGCCGAACCGCCGCTCTACGCGTTCCCACCAGAAGATCGCGCATCAACCTTTGCTATGGTCCTGGTGTATTGCCGCAACATTGCGTTCGCCGTGACGGCCCGGTTCCAAACAGCATCAGGCAAAGACCTGCCTCAAGAGGTCTCGACATACCCCTTG
>Ga0265780_10012084_pt1 | contig 10149 bp, 6 predicted proteins | sample P1T30metagenome_FD_192432 | JGI IMG/M metagenome (GOLD analysis project Ga0265780, IMG submission 192432) | Plant litter microbial communities from East Loma Ridge, Irvine, California - P1 T30 | ecosystem: Environmental > Terrestrial > Plant litter > Unclassified | place: USA: California... | reverse complement strand
CTGAACACGCCGAACATCTCGGCGCGCTCGCCATGGATCAGGCGCCAGAAGCGGCTGTTCTCTACGTCTTCGCCGCGCTTGATCCAGCCGGCGCTTTCCAAAGAGGAGAGAAAAGCCGGCACCTGCGCCGGCACGGCCAGCCAGTCGTTCACCGAGCGGCCAGCAACGCGGCAGTAATCCGAGTGCATGTTCTTGCCGACGACGGCCTTCTGCACCAGGATGTCGACCAGTTCGTCCTGGATGTCGAAGTCGGCGATCACGGAATTGGTGCTGGCGCCGAGCTCGTTCAGGCGATAGCCGTCGAGCACGCGGCGGTAGAACTCGGCGCGGTCGCCCACGCGCGGCATCAAGTCGACCAGGGCCTGCACGGCCTTCTGGGCGTGGCCGGTGGCGGCGTTGTCGACCGTCACGTGCAGCGTGAAGTAGTACGGGTCGATGCCGAATTCGTTCAGCTCGTACGAGGTGATGAGCAGGTGCAGCGGCAACTGCTCGTAGCCGAGGTTGTAGCCGATGATCTCCGGCAGGAAGCGGTCGCCGCTGTGGCCCAGGGCCAGCTGGATCGCGCCTTGCAGGAAATGGTTGTCGCTCAGCTGTTCCCAGCCCTCGCAGCCGTGGGTGGCCAGCAGCTTGCGGTAGATGGTCACGTGGTTCTTGTCCGGCACGCCTTCGCCCAGCTCTTCCAGGTAGGTCTTGATGAGCGGGTGGAAGTCCGGGTTGTCCCAGTGGCGCAGCATGCCGTACAGCCAGGCGCCGTCGACCAGCTTGGTCGGCGCGGCGGCCTTCAGGAAGTTCAGGGCATGGGCGCGGTTGCCGAAGTAGCGGCGCGGCGCACCGGCCTTGCGTGCGTTCAGGTAATCGCGGTATTCGAGGCCGACGGCGTCGGTGCGGGCCTGGATCCAGGCCGGCAGTTGCGCCAGCGTCGGCGGCAGGTCGGCGGGAATGGCCTGGACGGCGGCGATCTGTTCGCGCAGGAAGGCTTCGGCGGCGCGGGCATTGCCCAGCGGGTCGGCCTGGAGCGCGAAATACAGGTCCTTGGCCGGGGTTGCCGCCTGGTGGGCGGCAGTGCTGGCGCTGGCGACTTCAGGAACATCGGTAACGTACGAAGGCGTCATGGAATGCAGGTCCGGTTCTTGTTGATTGATTACCAGAATTATCCAGACTGGGCTATTCGAGGTGAATCGGCACGCGTGCTTCGAAGGTGTAAGACAGGGATTACAAAAGTATAAAAATGTTAATGGAAAGCATGTTTATGCTTGCTTTCGGGTCAATCGCCGAGTGAAATGCCCAATTCGCGGGCAGTGGCAACCGTATCGCCGTTCAAATGCACGGTCTTGGTGCGCCCGGCCACGTCAGCCAGCGGCACCAGGTCGATGGCCTTCCAGCCGAGCGCGACCATGACACCGGCCTGTCCCTCGGCCAGTGCGCGCACGGCGGCGGCGCCGAAGCGCGAGGCGCAGACGCGGTCGAACGACGAGGGACTGCCGCCGCGCAGCAGGTGGCCGAGCACGACGCTGCGGCATTCCTTGCCGGTCAAGCCTGCCAGTTCGGCCTCGACCCGGGCGCCGATGCCGCCCAGCCGCTCGGCCCGCCCGATCTCTGCCGCCGCCTGCACCTGGCGCTGCCCTGCCAGTGGCTGGGCGCCTTCAGCCACCACGACCACCGAGTGGTGGTGGCCGCTCCGTTCGCGCCGGTCGATGGCGGCGGCGACGCTGGCGATATCGTAGGGGATCTCCGGAATAAGGATCGCGTGGGCGCCGCCGGCAATGCCCGCGTGCAGGGCGATCCAGCCGGCGTAGCGCCCCATCACCTCGACCACCATCACGCGGTGCTGGCTGTGCGCGGTCGTGTGCAGGCGGTCGATGCACTCGGTGGCGAAGCCGACGGCGGTATCGAAGCCGAAGGTGGAAAAGGTGTGGACCAGGTCGTTGTCGATGGTCTTCGGCACGCCCACCACGCGCAGCCCACGCCGATGCAGGGCTTCGGCAATGCCCATCGAGCCGTCGCCGCCGATGACGACCAGGGCGTCCAGCCCGCGTTCACGGCACAGGCGCACGACCTCGCCGGTGCGGTCCTGCTCCATCAGGCTGCCGTCGGGCTGGCGGGTCGGGTAGCGCAAGGGGCTGCCGCGGTTGGTGCTGCCGAGGATGGTGCCGCCGAGGTGGCCGATCGCATGCACGTCTTCGGCGGTGAGGCGCTGCACCGGTGCGCCGGCGCAGGTGTCCGGCGCCAGCAGGCGATTGAAACCGTCACGGATGCCGTGGCACTCCCAGCCTCGGCCAAGCGCGGCCAGGACCACCGAACGGATCACGGCGTTCAGGCCCGGTGCGTCGCCGCCGGTGAGGACGCCGATGCGCGCGATGGCGCCGCCCGGCTTGTTGCCTGATGATGCGTCTGTTGTCACTGTCCATCTCCCCAGGCCCGGCGCCGCCGGCATGGATCGACGATAGCACGCTGCCGACACCGCACGGCTGACGCACACGGGAACTGAAGCACGGGCATGACAGGTCTAAGCTATTGAACAGGCGGCACGATTTTCGGCGCTGTCGAAGGAGAGATGCCATGACGCAATCCCAGGTCCTGATTGTCGGCGCCGGCCCCAGCGGCCTGGTGCTGGCGCTGTGGCTGAACCGCATGGGTGTCGACGTGCGCATCGTCGACCAGGCGCCCGGCCCCGGCACCACCTCGCGTGCGCTGGCGGTGCAGGCGCGCACGCTCGAACTTTACCGCCAGCTCGACCTTACGCTGCCGGTGCTCGACGGAGGCTATGCGGTCGAAGCCTTCAACGTCTGGGCCGAGGGCGAGCACAAGGCGCGCATCGAACTCGGCGCGATCGGCGCCGGCGTCACGCCCTACCCCTTCCTGCAGATCTATCCGCAGGACCGGCATGAACGCATGCTGTGCGCACGCCTGCAGGAAGCCGGCGTGCAGGTCGAACGGCAGTGCACGCTGGAGGGCTTCCGCGAAGACGGCGACGCGGTCATCGCCCAGCTGCGCAACGCGGCCGGCAACGAGGAACAGTGCGAGGCGCGCTATATCGTCGGCTGCGACGGTGCGCGCTCGAAAGTACGCGAGATCATCGGCGCCGGGTTCCCCGGCGGCACCTACCGCCAGGTGTTCTACGTGGCCGACATCGAAGGCGAGAGCCCGGCCCTGAACGGCGAGCTGAACATCGACCTCGACGAATCCGACATCCTGGCCGTGTTCGCCATGGCGCCGCGCGGGGCCGGACGCCTGGTCGGCACCGTGCGCGACGAACGCGCCGAGCGTGCCGAGACGCTCACATTTGCCGACGTCAGCGGGCGCGCCATCGACAATCTGATGATCAGCGTGCACAAGGTGAACTGGTTCTCGACCTACCGCGTGCACCACCGCGTGGCCGAGCGCTTCCGGCGCGGGCGCGCCTTCCTGGTCGGCGACGCCGGCCACATCCACAGCCCGGCCGGCGGCCAGGGCATGAACACCGGCATCGGCGACGCCATCAACCTGGCCTGGAAGCTGGGCGCCGTGGTCCAGGGCCGCGCGCCCGACGCCCTGCTCGACAGCTACGAGGCCGAACGCCTGCCCTTTGCGCGGCGCCTGGTCGACACCACCGACCGCGTATTCAGCTTCATCACCGCCGACGGCCCGGTGGCCGAGATCGTGCGCACCGGCGTGGCGCCGCGCCTGCTGCCGCTATTGGCCCGGCTGCCGTTCACGCGCGAGTATTTCTTCCGCACGATTTCGCAAACGGTGATCCACTACCGCCACGCGCCGCTGAATGCGGGCACGGCCGGCAAGACCCATGGCGGCGATCGCCTGCCCTGGGTGCAATTTGCGGACGAGGAAGCACAGTCCGGCATGCATCCCGACACGCAGCGTGATAACTACGCTCCCCTGGCCCGGCCCGCCTGGCAGGCCCACGTCTACGGGCAGGCCCGGCCCGAACTGATGCAATGGTGCGACCACCAACGCGTGACGCTACGCCAGTTCCCGTGGAACGATGCCTGCGCGCACGCCGGCCTGGCGCGCGACGCCATCTACCTGCTGCGGCCGGACACCTACGTCGGGCTGGCGGCGGGCACACCGTCGATCAGCGCGCTCGACGAATACCTGCGCGCGAATGCGCTGACGCTGCACCGCTAGTCTGGCAGAACAATCAGTGAAACCAGCTCACTCCGGCGCACCTTCGCGCGATTCGATCAGCGCCACCTTCAGCCAGCCTGGACGGCGCATGTCGAAGGCTTTATAGGCGTCGATCACCGATTCCATGCCTTCGCGCTGGGTAATGATGACGGTCGGATCGACGGCGCCGGTACGCACCAGTTCTATCAGATGGGGGATGTACTTGCGGTGGTTGCAGTTGCCCATGCGGATCGTCAGGTTCTTGTTCATCGCGTTCCCGATCGGGAACGAGGTATCGTCGGGCGGATAGACGCCGATGATCGACAGGGTGCCGGCCTTGGCCAGCGCCTCGACCGCCCAGCGCTGGGCTTGCGACGGCGCCTGGCCGGGGCGCCAGTTCTCGCCATCCGGGTGCTGCACCGGCGCTACCGCCTCGACTTCCTTGGCAAATTCATCGGCAAGCTCCGCCGCCTTCTTTGCTGCCGGCCCGTGGTGCGGGCACTCGGCATCCACGCCCACCGCGTCGATGGCGCAGTCGGCGCCGACGCCGCCGGTCAGCTGCTGGATCACCTGCACCGGGTCTTCCTGGTCGAAGTTGATCACCTCCGCGCCCTGGCGCCGCGCCATGTCCAGCCGGTCCGGCAGGTTGTCGACCGCCAGCACGCGCCCTGCGCCCAGCAGCTTGGCCGAGGCGATGGCGAACTGGCCCACCGGGCCGCAGCCGAACACCACCACGGTGTGGCCGGGCTGGATATTGGCCAGGTCGGCGCCGAAATACGCGGTCGGGAAGATGTCGGACAGGAGGATGGCCTGGTCGTCGCTCACCGTATCGGGCAGCTTGATCAGGTTGATGGCGGCAAACGGCACGCGCGCCTTTTCGGCCTGCAGCCCGTCGAAGGGGCCGGTCGCCTTTGGTCCGCCGTAGAAGGCGGTGCCGGCCGCCGGGCCGTTCGGGTTGGCGTTGTCGCACTGGCTGTAGTAGCCCGCGCGGCAGTAGGAGCAATAGCCGCAGGCGATGGTCGAGGGAATCACGACGCGGTCGCCGACCGAGAGGTTGCGCACCTCGCTGCCGATCGCTTCCACCACGCCCACCGCCTCGTGGCCCAGGATGGTGCCCTTTTCCATGTTGCTGAAGGTGCCGCGCACGAAGTGCAGGTCGGTGCCGCAGATGGCGCTCACGGTGATGCGCACGATGGCGTCGCCGGGCTCTTGGATAACGGGTTCGGGTACGTCGTCGAGGCGGATGTCGCCGACGTCGTGGAAGACGACTGCTTTCATGGTGTTCCTTTCTGTTGGCATGCGAATGAATGCCAGCGAACTTAGCATTCCGGCCAGGGGCCGGTGCGCACGTTACCGCCGGTCATTGCAGGACCCGCCTGGGCAAATTGACGAGTGGCAAAGCTGCGCCGCCCGGCCGCGTTTGCGCGGAAGATGGTTCACAAAAGCGGGCCGGCGCAGCAGCACGTTTGCCGGGCCGTCCTCATTCGTCAATCATCATTGGAGCACCATGGATCTCACCGTCAACAACAGCACCACGTCCGCCTTCCTCGTCACCGTCTTCGCCGAACTCCAGGACGGCAGCTTCGTCGCCAAGGTCATGCCCGAAACCGGCGTGCCCTACACGCCCTACTGGGAAAACGAAGTCGACCAGGTGATCGTCTACATCTCGCCGAACGAGGAGCAGCTGGCCGCCATCCTGGCTGCCCTGAACGAGCGCCGCCTGCCGTTCAAGGACTTGCAGAACTACGGCTCGGTGGCCGGCGGCACCTCGACGATTCCCGTCTGAGGCACAGCATGGATACCACCTCGCTCTGGCAGGGCACGGCCGCCAAGTCGGCCTGCCTGGCCACGCTGCAGACCGATTTGAAGGTCGACGTGGCCATCGTCGGCGCCGGCATCACCGGGCTGACGGCGGCCATGCTGCTGGTGGACGCCGGCAAGCGCGTCGCCGTGTTCGACATGCACAAGGTCGGCGCCGGCGCCACCGGCAACTCGACCGGCAACCTGTATCCGACGCTGGACGTCAATTTGCAGGCCATCGCCGCCGAGTCGGGGCCGGAGACGGCGGCAAGCGTCGCGGCATCGCGCCGCGCCGCCATCGACTGCATCGAACGCACCGCCGAACGCCATGCCATCGATTGCGCCTTCCAGCGGGTCGATTGGCACCTGATCGCCGCCGATGCCGCGCACGCGCAGCTGGTGGCCGACGAGCAGGCCGCGGCTGCGGCGGCCGGGCTGGAGGCGTCATTGGCGGACGGTTCGCCGCTGCCCGTCCCCGCCGTGCGCACGCTGCGCGTGGGCGGCGCCGCCCAGTTCCAGCCGCTGGCCTACGTGCGCGGGCTAGCCCAGGCCATCGGCAGCGAGGATTGCCTGATCTTCGAGAACACGCCGGTGCTGCGCATCGACGACGATCCCGCTATCGTCCATACCGAACACGCGAAAGTGCATTGCGGCGCGGTGATCCTGGCCACGCACACGCCGCCCGGCATCCACCTGGTCCAGTCCAGCATGGCCGTGGTGCGCGAATACGGCGTCGCCCTGCCCCTGCACGGCGCTGCGCCCGCGCCCGGCGTGTACTGGCACATCGGCGCCGAGCGCCATTCGATCCGCAGCTTCAGCGACCGCGGGCGCGACTACCTGGTTGTCGTCGGCGCCGCCCACTCGCTCGGCAAGGCCGTGGTCAACGAAAGCCAGTACGACATGCTGGAGCGTTTCGCGCGCGCCCATTTCGACGTCGGCCCGGTGGCCTACCGCTGGTCGGCCCAGCGCTACCGCATGCCCGACAAGCTGCCCTGCATCGGCCGGAATATCGACGCCAGCAACACCTACATCGCCACCGGCTTCTCGGGCGACGGCCTGGTGTACGGCACCCTGGCCGGGATGATGCTGGCCGACGAGATCCTCGGCAAGGACAATCCCTGGCGCGACCTGTACCGGGTGGGCCGCATCGACAAGGAAGCGCGGCCGGAAGGCTTCGAACAGGAATCAACCCAGGCGCCGCAATGCAAACCCTTGCAGCTCGACGCCGCCGCCCGTGCCCAGCTCGAGGGGGTAGGAGCCGGCGAGAGCCGCCAGCTCGAGGTGCAGGGCCAGCCCATCGCCGTCTACCGCAACCGGGAAGGCCAGCTGCATGTGGTGTCGGGCAAGTGCACCCACATGGGCTGCGGCCTGAAGTGGAACGGCGCCGAGACCAGCTGGGACTGCACATGCCACGGCAGCCGCTTCAGCGCCGAGGGCAAGGTGCTGGAAGGCCCGGCCCTGGTGCCCTTGCCGCGCCTGGACACGGCTGCCGGCGACGAGGCCGACGAGGAATACGGGATCGGCGAAGTGTGATTCAGGAGGCGCGCGCCTGGCGCGCGTCCGCCGTACTGCGCGTGACCAGCACCGTGGCAATCCGCCGGTCCAGCACCTCGGCGACCTCGAAGCGCAGGTTGTCGAGTTCCACCGCCTGCCCGACTTCGGGCAGCGTGCCGAAGCGTTCCAGCATGAAGCCGGCCAGCGAGGTATAGTCGTCGTTCTCGCTCACCAGGGCGTCGGTGCCGAGCACCTGTTCCAGGTAGTGCAGATCGGCGCTGCCGTCCACGCGCCAGCGGCCTTGCCCTTCTTCGCGCACCACCGGCAGTTCGTCCTCGTCGGGGAATTCGCCGGCGATCGCTTCCAGGATGTCGATCGGCGTCACCAGGCCCTGGATGGTGCCGTACTCGTCGGCAATCAGCACCACCTGGCCGTGCGAGCGCTTGAGCGTGTCCATCACCTGCAGCACGCCGCTGGCGTCAGGCACGATGATCGGCGGGCGCACGTGGGCCGGGTCGATCCGGCCGGCATGGGTCAGGTCGGCCATCAGGTCCTTGGCGCGGGCCACGCCCACGATGTCGTCGAGTTCGCCCCGGCACACCGGGAAGAAGCCATGCGGCGTGTCGAGCAGCTGGGTGCGGATGGTGGCGGCGTCGGCTTCCAGGTCGATCCAGGAAATCTCGGCGCGGTTGGTCATGATCGAGCGGATCGAGCGCTGCGACAGGCTCAATACGCCGCTGACCATGTTGCGCTCCGCCGGCTCGAAAGCGTCTTCCTGCGGCTTGCCTTGTGCAGCCTCCGTGCCGCTCGACACCGCTCCCGGCGTCGCCCCGAGCAGGCGCAGCACGGCATCGGCGGTGCGCTCGCGCAGCGGCAAATGCGCCTGGTGCTTGGCGAAGTTGCGGCGCGCCAGCTGGTTCAGCGCCTCGATCAGCACCGAGAAGCCGATCGCAGCGTACAGGTAGCTCTTCGGAATATGGAAGCCGAAGCCCTCGGCGATCAGCGACAGCCCGATCATCAGCAGGAAGCTCAGGCACAGCACAACCACCGTCGGGTGGGCGTTCACGAAGCGCGTCAGCGGCTTCGAGGCGAACAGCATCACGCCCATCGACACCACTACCGCCGCCATCATGACGCCCAGCTCGTCGACCATGCCGACCGCGGTGATGACGGAGTCGAGCGAGAACACGGCGTCGAGCGCGATGATCTGGGCCACCACCACGCCGAAGGCGGCGAATTCGACCGGGCCGGCATGCGCATGGGTCTTGCCTTCCACCCGTTCGTGCAGCTCCACGGTCGCCTTGAACAGCAGGAACAGCCCTCCCAGCAGCAGGATCAGGTCGCGCCCGGAAAACGCCAGGCTGCCGACCGTGAACAGCGGCTCGGTCAGCGACACGATCCAGGAAATCATGGTCAGCAGGCCCAGGCGCATCAGCATGGCCAGCGTCAGGCCCAGCAGGCGCGCCTTGTCGCGCTGGTGCGGCGGCAGTTTTTCGGCCAGGATGGCGATGAAGATCAGGTTGTCGATGCCGAGGACGATCTCGAGCACGACGAGGGTCAGGAAACCCACCCAGATGTTCGGATCGGATAGCCATTCCATGGTGCCTGCCCCGCTTGTGATTGGATGCCCGATTGTAATGATCTTGCGGCTTGCGGGTCGCACGCGACCGGCGCGCAGCGGGTATCATGATGGTTGAGCCGCACAGCGCCTCCACCCGAACCGCCCCGCCACCATTTTTACTCATTCGCATTGCATGAACGCATGACCCAGGCCGACAACGACGACCAGGATTACCAGAGCAGGCGCCAGTTCGCCGCGCTGTTTCAGGAAGCGCCCATGTGTATGGCCCTGCTGCACGGGCCCGCGCACGTGGTCGAATTCGTGAACCCCGGCTACCAGCGTCTGGTGGGCGGGCGCGACATCGTCGGCCGCCGCATCGCAGAGGCGCTGGACGATGCCGCCACCCAGGGCTACGTTCACATCCTTGACCAGGTCTACCGCGACGGCATGCCCTATGCGGCCAACGGCGCCCGCTACGCGGTGCAGGCGCAGCCCGGCGGCCCCGTCGTCGAGCGCTACGTCGACTTCGTGTTCCAGCCGGTGCGCGGGCGTTCGGGCCAGGTGAGCGGCGTACTGGTGCTCGGCTCCGACGTCACCGAACGCGTGCTGGGCGAACTGCGGCGCGACGCGCTGGCGCGCCTGACCGACGAATTGCGCGAACTGCGCACGCCCGAGGACATCACCTGGTGCGCCGCGCGCATCCTGGGCGAAACCCTGGGCGCCAGCCGCGCCGGCTTCGGCCTGATCGGCGCCGCCGGCGACACCGTCCACATCGACCGCGACTGGTGCGCCGAGGGCGTGGAAAGCGTGGCCGGCGCCATCGACCTGCGCCAGTTCGGCAACTTCATCGACGAGCTGCGCGCCAACCGCCCGGTGGTGGTGCGCGATGCCTTTGCCGACCCGCGCACCCTGGACGCGGCCGAATCGCTGACGGCCCTGAGCGCCTCGGCCTTTGTCGACCTGCCGGTGGTCGAGGACGACCAGCTGGTGGCCCTGATCTTCGTGAACGCGGTCGGGCCGCGCGACTGGTCGAAGCAAGACCTGGCTTTGATGCGCGAAGTCGCCGAGCGCACCCACACCGCCAGCCAGCGCCTGCGCACCGAGATCGCGCTGGCCGCCAGCGAAGCCATGTTCCGGACCATCGCCAACGCCATGCCGCAGATGGTGTGGTCGACCCTGCCGGACGGCTTCCA
>Ga0265780_10012083_pt1 | contig 10150 bp, 7 predicted proteins | sample P1T30metagenome_FD_192432 | JGI IMG/M metagenome (GOLD analysis project Ga0265780, IMG submission 192432) | Plant litter microbial communities from East Loma Ridge, Irvine, California - P1 T30 | ecosystem: Environmental > Terrestrial > Plant litter > Unclassified | place: USA: California... | reverse complement strand
GAGATTGCTCGCGTATTTCGGCCAGTTCGTCCCAACTGTTAAAAGTAATGAGCGAAGAAATATTGAACACTTCGGGATAAGGTGTAGTGGCTCGCAAGGCCTCCAACAATTGCCTACGTTCGGTTTGAGTTTTATAACGGATATCTTCCCCGTCATACTCCAAACAGTCGTAAGCAATTAAGGCTACCGGGCTATCTTCCAGTATTTTTTTGCTCAGCGTTTTACGGCCAATACGGGTTTGCAGCACCGCAAAGGGCAAGGGTTGTCCATTGCGGAAAGAAAGGATCTCTCCATCAAGCACCGTACCATCAGGCAGGTGATGCAACAATGCGTGCAGCTCGGGGAACTTATCCGTAGCCAGGTCCTCACCCCTGCTCCAGATAAAGATCTCCCCTTCCCGTTTAATGAGCTGCGCGCGGATGCCATCCCACTTCCATTCAGCCTGCCATTCATGGGCATTACCTAATAGGGTTTGCATTGCCTCCGGCGATTTTTGCTTTTCGGAGGTTTCCTGTACAGGGTAAGCCAAAAAGAAAGGGTACGGGCGCGATACATCTTCCAGCGCGGTATCGGTATGCACCAGTTCTTCGTACAAATAAGTTTCGGGCATCCAGTTACCCATCATACGGTGGGTTATGGTAGCGGCATCCAGCTCGGCCACATCGGCCAGGGCTTTGATCACTAAATTTTGCGATACCCCTACCCTGAAACTACCGGTGAGTATTTTATTAAACACAAAACGCTCCTGTGCATCCAGCATAGCCCACGAGCGCGTTAACCAATCGTGCTTTTCTACCTCCGGCAAATTGTTGAGCGCGTTAATTTCGCCTATCCATTCGGTCAGGGTCTTACTACTGCTGTTGCCATGATCGGGCAGTAAGAGCGCCACCGTTTCGGCCAAATCGCCTACCACATGGTAGCTTTCCTCAAACAGCCAGGCCGGAATATTGGAAGCCTCGATGGCCCAAGTCCTGAACTGAGTAGCATTAATTTGCCGCTTGGGCTTACGCCCCGAAAACAGGGCAAGCATGTGCATCTTATCCGTATCGGGTACGCAATTAAAGTAGTTCTTCAGTACTTTAACCTTCTCGTTAGTCTTGTTGGTTTCGTCTAACGAAGTGAAGAGTTGGGCAAAGGCTTTCATAGAACCCCTCCCAAACCCTCCCCAAAGGAGAGGGCTTCAATATCTGTTTGGTCGGGCGCTTCTTCAGGCTCCCTCCCCTTTGGGGAGGGCTGGGGAGGGGTGTCTTCCGTAGAGGCTTGTATAGGGTTACCTTCCTCCTCACCCCCATACAAAGTATGCACCTCATGGGCATCAAAGCCAATATCTCTTAAATATCTGGAAAACGTAGCAGTTGAGCCGTGCGTTAAGTAAACCGATTCGCAGCAGGTGGCATCTATGGCGCTAATGAGACCGGTCCAGTCGGCATGGTCGCTCATTACAAAGCCACGGTCGGCCGCACGGCGGCGCTTGGCACCCCGCAAGGCCATCCAACCCGAGCAGTAGCCAAAGCTATAAGGGCCAAACTTGCGCATCCAGGGCGTACCCACCGACGATGGCGGGGCTATAATGATCCCCTTCCGCACTTCCTCCTTTACCGATTCCTGGGTAATGCGGTGTGTAGGCTGCAGATCAATGCCATTACGGCGCAACGCTTCATTGGTGTTTTCAATAACCCCGTGGGTATATACATTGCCGATGGAAAGATCGAGATTCTGCAAAATGCGCTGGGCTTTGCCTAAAGAGTAGCCTACAATCACGGTAGCCAAGTTTTGTTCCACATTTTGCAGCCACCAGTTATTTACATCGGTAAATATCTCCGACTGGGGTTTCCACTTGTAAATAGGCATCCCAAACGTGCACTCCGAAATAAAGTGGTGGCAGTTAACCGGCTCAAAAGGGGCACAAACCCCATCATTCTCTGTTTTATAATCGCCCGATACTACCCAAACCTGCCCCTGGCTCTCCACCCGGATCTGCGCCGAGCCTATAACATGGCCCGCCGGGAACAGGCTTATCTCTACACCGTTTTTCATTACCTTTTCGCCATACTCTACCGTTTGCAGTTGTATGTCGCCCAGGCGGTAGTACAACACTTCGCGCGACAGGTGGTGGGCCAGGTAGCGCTTGTGGCCGGTGTAAGCATGGTCGGCGTGGGCATGGGTAATTACGGCATCGTCCACCGGTTGCCAGGGGTCGATGTAGAAATTTCCCCTGGCACAGTAAATGCCTTTATCGGTAAATTCTAAGAGAGGTTTGTGCAGCATACCCTGATATAACCGAGTAACTGCTGCTAAGTTTTAAAGGTTGGTGTACCGGGGTTTACCCGGTTTATTTGTAAATGTAATTTTTTGAGGTTTTTTAAGGAATTATGTATTTATTGATGAATAATATAAACAATCATCAATAAAGATCAGGCAATAAATCATCACGCTATCCTAAGTGTAAATCCATAATTACTCATGGATTTACACTTAGGCTTCGGCAGGAAAACGGCATAAACTAAACCGGGTTGCAGCCAACAGCAGGGCTAATATATCCTGATCATAACGGTTGACCAATAGGGCAACTGTTAATTTATCCACTCAAATTTAGTGTAAGGTACCAGTACCTCGGGTATTTTTATTCCTTGCTCAGTTTGATTATTTTCTAACAAGGTAGCCACAATACGGGGTAAGGCCAGGGCACTGCCATTTAAGGTATGGGCCAGCTGTGTTTTACCCTCAGCATTACGGAAACGCAATTTTAAGCGGTTGCTTTGGTAAGTTTCAAAATTTGATACGGAAGACACTTCCAGCCAGCGTTGTTGTGCCGCGCTCCATGTTTCCATATCATAAGTTAATGATGCTGTAAAGCTCATATCGCCCCCGCATAAGCGTAAAACACGGTACGGCAAGCCTAACTTTTTCAGCAGGCTTTGCACATGCTGGCTCATTTGTTCTAATACGTCGTAAGAAGTATCGGGGTGTACTACCTGGACAATTTCTACCTTATCAAACTGGTGCAAACGGTTCAACCCGCGCACGTGTGCACCATAAGAACCTGCCTCACGGCGGAAGCAAGGGGTATATCCTGTGTTTTTTACCGGCAATTCATCGGCCTTTAAAATAACATCGCGGTAAAGGTTGGTAATAGGAACTTCTGCAGTTGGGATCAAATAGAGGTTATCCTGCCCTACAAAATACATCTGCCCTTCTTTATCCGGCAACTGACCGGTTCCAAAGCCCGAGGCTTCGTTTACCATTAACGGCAGCATAACTTCATTGTATCCGGCTTTTTCGGCTTCATCTAAAAAGAAAGCAATTAGCGCACGTTGCAGTTTAGCGCCCTTGCCTTTATATACCGGAAAACCGGCACCGGTAATTTTTACCCCTAATTCAAAATCGATCAGGTTGTATTTTGCAGCCAGTTCCCAATGCGGCAAAGCATTTTGGGCCAGGTTTGGCTTTTCGCCATTCTCTAACACCGTTTCGTTATCCTCGGCGCTTACGCCTTTAGGTACACTACTATGGGGCAGGTTGGGCAGCACCAATATTTTTTGCTGCAGTTCCTGCTCAATGTTGGCTAATTCTTCACCAAGTTTTTTGATATCCTCTTTCCAGGTACCGGTTTGTGATTTTAGCTGGTCGGCTTCAGCTTTTTGGCCGGTACGCATCAACTCGCCAATACGTTTGGCTGCAGCATTGGCCTCGGCCGAAGTACCGTCTAACCGGTTTTGCGTTTGCTTGCGATTGTCATCAAGTCTGATGATCTCATCAACCAGTTCGGGCTGTTTGAAATTTTTTACAGCCAAACGTTCTAAAACCTGTTCCCTGTTATCGCGGATATAACTAACTTGCAGCATTGAATTTTAAATTTTCACCGCAAAGATAGGTATTCAGTTGTCTGTTTTAGGTTGCCTGTTGTCAGATTTATTGACAACAATTCAACCTACTCATACAAATTGCAGGCAACAGACAACCGAAAACAGGCAACAGACAACTGAAATGACTGGCAAACTTTACTTAGTACCAACGCCTATTGGCAACCTCGAAGATATGACCTACCGGGCTATCCGGATTTTGAAGGAGGCTGATTTGATACTGGCCGAAGACACCCGCACCTCTGCCCCCCTGCTTAAGCATTTCGGCATTGAAAAAAGGGTATTTGCCCACCATCAGCATAACGAACACCAATCGAGCTCAGAAATTGTGAAGTTTTTGCTGGAAGGTAAGAATATAGCGCTGATTTCTGATGCCGGTACACCTGCCATATCCGATCCTGGGTTTTTTCTGGTTCGCGAGGCTTTAAAATTTAATTTGCCGGTAGAGTGCCTGCCGGGGGCAACAGCCTTTGTGCCTGCGTTGGTTAACTCTGGCTTCCCTACCGATAAATTTTGTTTTGAAGGCTTTTTGCCCTTAAAAAAAGGCCGCCAAACCCGATATAAATTCTTGGCCGAAGAAGATCGTACCATTATCTTGTACGAATCTCCGCACCGGTTATTGAAAACGCTCGACGAAATGGCCACTTACTGGGGAGAAGACCGGCAAATCTCCGTATCGCGCGAATTGACCAAAATGTTTGAAGAGACCGTTAGAGGCACAGTAACTGAAGTGAAAACTTATTACGAAACACATCCGGTTAAAGGAGAATTTGTGATTTGCGTGGCGGGAAATTCGTAAATCTTCGGCAATTTTTAATTTTCTTTTTGGTTAATTTAGATTGATAAATTTCTTATAATAGCAGTCATTTAATTAATAGTATAACTTGTTGATTAAATAATCGTTAAACCGCTATTATATTCTTGCTTTGATTTTTAATTCTAACGAATCACCACTCGACAGCAGTGTTGATGAAAAACTTTTTAAGCTGCTGGTTGCCCGCGTAAAAGACTACGCCATTTACCTGGTAGACCCTAACGGCTACATACTCAGCTGGAATGAAGGTGCGCAACACATTAAAGGCTATAGTGCCGAAGAAATTATAGGTCGCCACATTTCTACTTTTTACCTCAATCACGACGACGAAAAAAAGCGTTTAAGATATAACTTAAACCAAGCCTTAAAAAACGGCATGTACGAAAGTGAGGGCTGGCGTGTTAGAAAAGATGGAACCATATTTTGGGCTAATACCGTTTTAACTACTTTGTATAATGATGCAGGGCATCTTATCGGATTTGTTAAAGTAACCCGCGATTTTACAGAACGCAAGGAATTACAAGAAAAGCAGGCGCAAATTAATATTGAGCTTGAAAAGCGCGTAAAACAAAATACAGAGCAAATTATAGCCAATGAGCTTAGGTTCAGAAAACTCATTGAAAACAGCTATGAGGGTATTTCTTTGTTTGATGAGAATTTAAAAGTGTTTTACCGCAGCCCCTCTTCTGAACATATTAATGGCTGGCAACAGGGTGAGCGAGAAGTAACCAGTGCGCTTGACATTGTACATGCTGATGACAGGCCTGGCGTTGCACAGCTTTTTAAAGAGATGCTGCACAAGCCTGCCGAGAATTTTTTAGTGACCTGCCGGGCGCTGCATGGGCAAGGGTACTACATATGGTTGGAGTGTGTATTTACCAACATGCTGCACGATGAAAACATTAAAGCCATTGTTTGCAATTTCAGGGATATTACGGCGCAAAAGAATGCAGAAATGGAGCGCGAAAAAGTTACCCTCGATTTAGTGCAGCGCAATAAGGATCTGGAACAGTTTGCCTACATTATATCTCACAACTTAAGAGCCCCTGTTGCTAATATTACAGGCTTATCGCACTTATTGCAGCATACCATAACAGAAGACCACGAGGGTGCCGATGTTTTAAAAGCATTAAATAAATCTGTACACCATCTTGACGAGGTCATAGCTGACCTTAACCATATCTTACAGGTAAGCAATGAAGTGAATGATAGAATAGAAACGGTATCGTTATCGCAGCTTTTCAAAGAAATACAAATAGGACTCAGTTCCATCATTCAAAAAAATGAAGCTACGCTGCAATGTGACTTTAATGAGGTGGAAAACGTGTTGAGTTTAAAGGGCTTTCTTTACAGTATATTTCAAAACCTTATTATCAACAGCATTAAATACCATAGGCCCGGTGTACCTCCGCTGGTTACCATCAGGAGCGAGTTAAAGGATGGTAACATCCTTATCTACTTTAAAGACAATGGTAAAGGCATTGATCTGAAAAAATTTGGCAATCAAATGTTTGGCCTTTACAAGCGATTTGATCAAAGCGTAAAAGGTAAGGGCATAGGTTTATTTATGGTTAAAATGCAGGTGGAAAGATTAGGCGGTACTATTGGTGTGGAAAGCGAGCTAAACACCGGGACAGCATTTACCCTCAACTTTCCGGCTACTTTGAAAGCCGGCGATTAGTAATCACTTTACTCATTTTTTTGATTAACGATACCGCTGGTTAAATGCAATTTATCATACTTTTAACCCTGGTTCGTCGTTTCTTTGTATCGCATGAAAAAAAATCTTTTACTCGCTGTTTTCTCAGGGTTACTGCTATGGATTGCCTGGCCGCCAACACCCTATACCAGCCTGCTGCTGTTTGTAGGCCTGGTGCCTATGTTAATAGCGATGGAAAACATCATTCAATCGAAGGTTAACAAAAAGGGACAATTTATTTTTGCCACCACCTTTATTGGTTTTTTTATATGGAACAGCCTGTCTATTTACTGGGTATATAATTCTTTGAAAACCATAGGCCCGCTTATAGCTATACCTATTACATTGATACCTTATGCTTTAGGTCCGCTATTAATGGCGGCATCATGCTGGCTATATTTTAGAATGAGATTAGTTACCGGCCGCCATTGGGCATTACCTGCGCTGGTTTGCTTTTGGATAGGCTACGAATATTTGCACCAAACCTGGGATCTTAAATTTCCATGGATGACCTTAGGCAACGGTTTTGCCGTGAGCCACAAGTGGATACAGTGGTATGAGTATACGGGTGTTTACGGTGGTACCATTTGGATATGGGCTTGTAATATTCTTCTATTCTTGTTATATATAAGCCTCCGCGAAGCAAAAACCAAAGCATATCGTTCAAAGCTAATGATTGCTTTTGCCGCCGTTTTAGTTCTTCCGATGGGGTTTTCCTTATTTAAATATTACAGCTATCAGGAACAGGAAAATCCGTCGAACGTGGTGGTGGTGCAGCCTAATATTGATCCTTACACCAAATTTAATTTACCGGCTTACCAGGAAATACAAACGCTTACCCAACTGTCCGACTCGCTGGCCCAGCCCAATACCGAATATTTTATATGGCCCGAGACTGCCATTGCACAAGACATTAATGAAGATCATTTTGGCAGCACACCCGAATATGCACAAGTAAAGCAGTTCTTAAATAAATACAAAAACGGTAACATCATTACCGGTATATCTACTTACAAGTTTTATAACAATGCTAAAACGTTAAGCGCCCAACTAATGCCCGAAAGCAACCAGTACGTGGATGTGTTTAACACGGCGGTGCACATTGAAAATACCGGAAAGCTGCAATTTTATCATAAATCTAAACTGGTACCCGGTGCCGAGGCTTTACCTTTTGGCTCATTGCTCCGCTTTTTAAAACCAGTTTTTGAACACCTGGGTGGTTCGAGTGGTGCATATGGTAGCCAGGCTGAGGCAGATGTTTTCTATACCGAAAGCGGCATTGGGGCCGATCCTGTGATTTGCTATGAAACCATTTGGGGCGATTGGGTGGCGCAATCGGTACGCAAGGGTGCCCAGTTTATTGCCATTATTACCAACGACGGATGGTGGGAAAATACCTCGGGTAAAGATCAGCACCTGGATTATGCTAAACTACGGGCTATTGAGAACCGCCGGTGGGTATGCCGCTCGGCTAACACCGGTATTTCAGCATTTATAAATCAACGGGGCGATGTGGTACAGCAAAGCGGCTGGTGGATTAAAACGGCTTTAAAACAAGATATTAATTTAAACTCCGAACTTACCTTTTACAGCCAGCATGGCGATTATTTGCCCAAAGCAAGTTGCATTTTAGCCTTCCTGGGTGTTCTATATCTGATATTCCGCCGGTTTAAACCGGTGAGACAATGATGAAAGAAAAAATGTCATTGCGAACGATAGCGTGGCAATCTCAGCTTGTTTAACAAGCTGAGATTGCCACGTCGTTATCACTCCTCGCAATGACATATAGTATTTAAGCAGTTAACTTAATAACCGACAACTCAACCACGCAAACTATTTAGCTTGCGCTATTACCGCTTCATTCAAACGTACATACTCGTCGTTCTTGGCTTCTTTAGCTACACGTACTCCTTCTTGAGCAGTAGCAGCTGCGCCGGCTTTATTTCCCATTTTAAGTTGGATACGTGCTTTCCAGTATTTATAATATGGTGCTTTTTGATCAGTTTTTTCTGCCTCGGTAACCCAAGCTAACGCTTTGTTCAGGTCCTTGTTGTTTTCGTAGTAGTATTGTGCGGCGGCAAAGTATGGCTTTTTATCGCCTTGCATAGCGGCATCAATACTGGCCATAATACGGCTGTCTACCTCGGTGGTTAAATGCAGGGTAAGGGCTGTACGCTCCCACATCAGGTTTAACTCGGCGGTAGTGGGTTTTACATCAGCAAACTGCATGGTAAATGTTTCTACAGGGGCTGAAGTTTTGTCAGCTTTTACTTTAAAGCGCAAAAAATCATCGGCTTGCTTATATTCATAGGCTCCCCATTGCTTGGTGGTCTTGTTCAATATGATGGTCCATTGGTTTGCATCAGGTATAGTGAACAGTGCATACTCACCAGCCGGAACCTTATTACCTTCAATAGTTACGTCATCGGTAAAAGTAATTACCGTAGCCGAGTTGGCACCGGTACGCCATACTTGCCCGTAAGGCTCCAAACCGCCAAAAATTTTACGGCCTTTGGTATTGGGACGAGAATAAGTAATGGTAACTTTTCCTAATCCAAACTCTTGGGTTATAGTTTGAGCCGAACTTGCTTGCGGCATTTTTATGCCCTGTGCCTGCACGTTGGCTGCACTGCCAACTGCCAGCAATGCTAAAATAAGTGTAAATACTTTTTTCATTAATCTATGATTTGATACCAAAGATATAGAATAGTATAAGAAGCGGAGTGTTTTGTGCGGAGGATTGTGAAACAAAAAACGGTTATAAATAAAAAGCCCCCCAGTCTTGCACCGGGGGACTTTCAACCTAAACCTTATCACAATTAAATTGGTAAGTTTACCAATTCATATATACTAACACAATTGTTGTACCAAAAATTGCATTGGGGTCTCAATATTTTTAAAAATTCAATTTATTTGCCCAACACTTCCAATTGGCAGCAATTATTTAACAATTAACTGCAATAATGTACAACTTCCTGCCAATAATGTTCAGCAATGTGTACAGAAGTGTCAGCTTTTACATAGTTTGACTGGTTTTGCTTTTCCGCAGATAACCGTCAAACAAATACAGCGCAAGTACAATATCAAAAAACACAAACCCTTTTAAAGCCCCGGTATTTAATATTCCTTTCAAAGACGGCATATGCAGGTTTAAAGGTATGTTGATCTTGCTTCCGGCTACTGAACTCCAGTTGGTATCTGCCAAGGCTATACCCAATACCACTAATATACTAACCATAAAAAATGCAGCAATGGCTTTCATAATACGGTTATCAATAGCCGCTTTCAAGGGCTTGCTGGCTTCCTGGTTGCGTATGGTTTCCATTACATTGTATGTAAAGGCCATCGGCGGTGCATCAAGTTCTATGCTCTCCAACTCCTTGCTGAAAGAAAGCAGTTCTTCATACTTGTGCTGGTATGTTTTATCGGTGGCAATTAAATGACTGATGCGTTCGCGCTCTTGTGCTGAGCCCAAACCGTCCAGGTAATTCCACAACTCTTCCTCAATGTTGTTCATATCAGTTCGTTAACTTCATGTTTTAAATTACGCTCCAGCTTCTCTTTCAAACGCTGGCGCGCCCTGAATAGTTTTACCTTCACATTATTAGGCTCAATACCTAAAGCTACAGCTATTTCTTCTAAACTTTGCTCACCCTTATAAAACAGGGTAATAATCATGGCGTCATCAGGCAGTAACTGCTCAATGGCCTGGTTTAAATAATATGACCGCGATTTGTTTTCGGCCAGGTTATTTTCAAATGCCGCATTTTGGTT
>Ga0265780_10012082_pt1 | contig 10150 bp, 8 predicted proteins | sample P1T30metagenome_FD_192432 | JGI IMG/M metagenome (GOLD analysis project Ga0265780, IMG submission 192432) | Plant litter microbial communities from East Loma Ridge, Irvine, California - P1 T30 | ecosystem: Environmental > Terrestrial > Plant litter > Unclassified | place: USA: California... | reverse complement strand
TTTCGGATTGGACAGCGATCACATTACTAATGAAAGAAATATCTATTCACGATTTATCCGCGATGAGCGCTTTATTGCTCTTTTAGAGATACATAATTTTGATATAGACGAACTTGAACAAGCTTTCAACGAAAAACAATGAGTTTACAAATTTTCATAAATGGGAAAAAGTTTGAAGCGCCGGATCAATATCTTACCGGACATGACCTGAAAGCGCTTGCCGGGATACCGTTTGAAACGGAATTGTATCTTTCGCTCAGAAGGCCTTATGAGGACGAACTAATAGGAGATGATGAACACGTGGATATCTCCAGACCGGAGACAGAATATTTCTATACTAGAAAGCTTTATAGGTTCTTCATTAATGAAATTGGTTTCGATTGGAACAAGCCATATATTACAACCGAAGAAATCCGCAGTGCGGGAAGAGTAGACCCGGAACTAGACCTTTATCTTGCGCAACTGCTCGATCAGCCATTGACCAATAAAGACCGGATCGATTTGACGCAGTCAGGGAAAGGGCAATTCATCTCAAAGAAACGAGGAATGGATCAAGCAGTGATCGTTAATGGGCGGAGTAAACCTTGGAATGATGACTTAATTGCTTTCGACCAGGTGATCATTCTGGCATTCGGAAAAATGGATCAGTCCATGACGCGTGCTTACACTGTAACCTATAGCCGTGGAGCGGAATCAAAACCGGATGGAATTATGATAAAAGGCAACGAAATACGTGTTAAAGACAAAATGATTTTCAATGTTACAGCAACTGATAAATCGTAGTCCTGACCTTAAACGCCTGCGGGATGAAGGTTATGAAATAGAGGTACGGAACGGCTATCTTATTGTTAAACATATTCCCTATCTGGATAATAAACTAACGGTTAACTACGGACAACTGATTAGTTCTCTCACCCTATATAATGACCGCACCGCGCGTCCGGATTCACATGTGGTTTTCTTTTCGGGAAGTCAGCCATGCGATTCGATGGGACAGCCGATTACAGCGATTATGCACTCCAGTCAAAGACAGGATTTGGGGGGAATTATTGTTGATCACTCGCTCTCTAATAAACCAATCGGCGGCTACAATGATTATTATGAAAAGATCACGGTATATGCAGCTATCATTAGCGCACCTGCAAAAGCGGTAGATTATCAGGTGACGGAAAAAACATTTAGAGTGATTCACGACACCGAGAACGATTCCGTATTTCAATACATTGACACAAATTCGAGCCGGTCGAATTTTAATGCAATCAACACGAATCTACAAAAATACCATGTTGGCATAGTGGGTCTCGGCGGCACTGGAAGTTATATTCTTGACCTAGTGGCCAAAACTCCAGTAGCGAACATTAAGTTATTTGATGGCGATGTGTTGCTCCAGCATAACGCTTTTCGCTCGCCGGGCGCGGCCACGGCCGCTCAGCTTGACCAGAAACTGAACAAGGCTGTATATTTTGCTAAAATCTATTCTGCTATGCACAAGCATATCCAAGCTGTTCCCGATTTCGTCACACCGGAAAATTTACAGGCACTGGATAATCTCTCCTTTGTATTTATTGCTGTGGATAATAATAGAGTAAGGAAGCTTGCTACAGACTACCTTCTGCAAAAAAAAATACCTTTTATTGATGTTGGATTGGGAGTAGAAATGGTAGATGACAAACTGTTGGGAACACTTCGCGTTACTGCCGGAACGCCAGAAAAAAACGACCACCTCTTGGTCCGGATTCCCACTGAAGATCAGGGAGACAATCTTTATTCAACTAATATTCAAATTGCTGATCTTAACGCATTGAACGCCGCCCTAGCCGTAGTGAAATGGAAAAAAATGGCCGCTTTCTACCAAGACTTGGAAGAAGAGCATCATAGTGCTTATTCGATTAATATTTCAAAGATATTCAATGAAGACAGTCCATCATCAATTCGTTGAATACGTACCGGAATTTGAGTTGGTCGAGGAAGGGATATTATACATCTCAATACCCTTTGCCACTGCTGTACATCGTTGCATGTGTGGATGCGGTATGGAGGTGGTTACGCCGTTATCTCCTAAAGACTGGCAGCTTACTTATAACGGAAAAGTGGTAACTCTGAGTCCATCCATTGGCAACTGGAAATTTAAGTGCCGTTCTCATTACTGGATAAAAAAGGGGATGGTTGTTTTTGAAAAAAAGCAAGTCAATCCGCGTTCACGTCAGATAAACAATAAAAATATTAAGGGAAAAACTAGCCAAATCTCATCAAAGGCCAACATATTAGGCTTTTTCCGACATAAAAAAAGCGGCAAATGATTTCGGATATCTTTGTAATATAATACTTTTCATATATTAGGTGCATCAAACCTTAAGCATGGCGCAGTTTTATAACTTCAATCATCAGTTTGGCGAATTCTTCGCCAAAACATTAATGGAAAAAATTTCCTTAAAGTTAATGCCCCTAAAGGTCAACATCTCTGATCTAAGATACGTATAAACTATTATTAACGTTCTTTATTTAATGATTGACTAATCGCAGATGATAGACACACAATTTTTTACGTGATGTGTTATTATCGTATATTTGCGCAATTTTTTACTTTAACTTTTATTTAAAAAAAATACTAATCCAAATTATGGCAAAGCCAATTAAAGAAACACCCATTTTGACAGGCAGGGATGCTGTTAACTTCTTTCAGGTCATGAAGGCATCAGAGAGTAAAAGGGTTTCGCCGGCTGATTTATCAAAAATTAAAGAGAACGCCGCGCGTTTGAAAAACATCCATAAATAGTTAATGCCAAATATTCCTGTTGGTCAGGAGAGGCTTCTAAGGCTCACTCCTGACCATGTAATCAAGCCCTTTGATTGCGATGACCAAGACCTAAACGACTTCCTTCTTCAAGAATCGAAAATATTTTCAAGCCAATTACTCGCGGTCACTTACGTTCTTGAGAACGAGGATGAAACCATCGCCTTTTTTAGCCTATTGAATGATAAAATTACTATTAAGGACGGTAGTCATGCGGGAATCTGGGCATTTCTAAGAAATATCTTTCCCTTTTCTAACGAGTTAAAAAGTTTTCCAGCTGTTAAGATAGGACGGCTTGCAGTAAACAAAAAACATAAGCATACAGGCGTTGGGACTTCCATAATATCTTTTTTAATCGACTCCTTTCTTACAAAAAACAAAACCGGGTGCCGCTTTATCACTGTTGACGCATATAACCGATCTCTTAATTTTTATGAGAAAAATGGATTTTCATTTTTAACTATAAAAGATAATGGCAAAGACACCCGACTTATGTACCTGGACCTTCTGCCTTACCAATCCGTCATATCCGATTCGGTTGAATTATAATCGGTTCCAGTCTATAACAATGCAGCTTCAGCGTCAAGCCATTATTAGGTAGCACCATTACCTTGAAATTACTTTATCGGCGCTTGAGCAAAAATGTAGAGATTTAAAGAGGTTAGAACAGATTACTAACTACAGACTAGAATACGAAATATGATCACTGAAGAAACCGTTAGCGGCTATTGGTATGTACCTGGAAAAGATCATATCCATTTCAACGGCCAGTTAACTTTTGGTCCCGAGCATTCGCCCCGCCTGCTACTCACGGCGACCAAAACACACGACCTTTCTAGCTTCCCTTTCGATACAGTAGATTACACAATATGGGGCTATAGTATTTCGGGCGACCCAATTACACTGTTTGGTTGTAACCGGCTAACGGTACGCAGCGGTGGTGGAGGCGTTCAAACAGCGGATTTTAATACTGGTAGTATAGCTTTTGGGGCCCATATCTCTTCTGCAGACGAAGCCTCGATCGATTCAGTAAGATTTTCTTTTGCTGGGATGGAAGATTGGATGGGGGTTTTTGAACAGGAGATTGAATTTGCCAGCGATGACATCAATGCCTACCAATTATCGGTTCAACGCCCCAAAGACATCCCTTTTAAAATTAATGAAGAGATAACCGGTGCATGGACGTTTTGGACCAGCAGACCATATATCAAGTCACGGGATATAAGACTGCAGCAAGATAATCTGTTTAGGTTGGAATTTAGGCCAGCCGTTTCGCTTTCTTGTGTATTAAAGGAAGTGTGGTCATTTCAATTGCTTTATACGCTGTTTACCTTTGAAAAAACTTGGGTAAAATGGATTTATCTCGGACATAATGATAAGGAACTTCGTTTGTTTTATCGGCAACGAGGCGTTCTGTCAGAAGAACCCGAACGAATCTTTCCTTTAATCCAATTTGTACATGTTGCCTCAAAATTTGAGGCCGCAATTAGCGCTTGGACACGACTTAGACCCGGGCTTAAGCAAGTAATGGGCATCCTAAATGCCAATATTGGCATTTCTGACCAATACGTACACAATGATTTTTTAAACATTGTACAGGCGGTTGAAGCTTATCATAGAAGAGTGCTTCAGGACACTGATGCTCTTAAGGACTCAAATGGACCTCGGGTTACACGAATATTAGCAGCGGTAAATGACCCTGAAGACAAACAATGGTTGCAAAATCGGCTGGCTTTCAGTCATGAACCCAACTTAGCCGCACGTTTGAAAGAATTACTTGGAGTACATAGCCCAGCTCTATTTGAAGAACCGCCATCAAAGAAGCAAATGAATAAACTAATCCGTAATGTGGTTGACAAGCGCAACTACTATACGCATTATGATGTTTCTTTGGAAAACAACGAGGATGAAACTGTAAAACTAATCGGCCTTACAAAGTTTATGACATTGCTTCTGGCTTACTGTTTACTGGCCGAAATTGGTTTTGACAGCGAATTTCTGCAGGGAAAAGTTTACCGACGTTACCGTTTCAGGCTATCGAAAGGGGAGAAAGATTAAACAAGGGGAATGTATATCTATATTATTCCTAGTTACCCTATGAAGGCGCTTTCCAAAAATTGGCATGTATGCTGCCATTTACGCATTTATTATTAACATATAAATAGCCTCACTAAAGCAATCCCTTCAAACATCGAGGGGTTAGCTTCATTATTTAGACACCCTCACTTTGATAGACAGATACGCTAATTGAATCAATTAGTTGCGCCTTAAACAAGTTTATAGGCTACCAATCATATGAAATGAGAGAGAAAATGGTATTTATATATTAGATTTTATATGTCAAATTTGACGAGTCTTATATGTGTTGACTAGGGAATTTATATATCTCACTAAGGCAGAGTGTTTAGGTAGCATTTAAACATGTCCTTTAGTCAACTTTTAAAATTGGAAAGGCGATGTATTGTTGGTTAACTCTACACTTAGATAGAGCCTGGTTTCCAAGACAATAGGTGTTAATTCGTATAGTCAAAATTAATATCGTTATCATTAATAACAACATTATATTCGTAAACAATTATCAAAATCACAGAATGTCTGAGTTTACAATTACTATAAAGAAGAGTGCTACTATCGACGATGTGGAAAGTTATTATGATTTGCTTCATAAGTCTGCGGTCGTTCGCGCAACTGTAGATCTTTGTTTACCTGCCGAGTTTAGCCACGATAACTTTGGCCTGGTCCCACAACTATTGCAATTTGTTATTACTTGGATTCGGTATAAAAAATCAAAGCGCCTATTAATTGATGTAGTAAACACCGAAAAAGAGACAATTGAAGACTTATATAAAAATGAGCTTATCTTTCCATCCGTTATTTTGGCTTGGTATAATAATGGGGTTTACCAAGCTTCAAATGGCGAAACCCTTAGTGGAGTTTTAAATTTCAAAAACAGAGAATTTATAACCAAAATGATGGCGGGTGAGTCCGTTTACCATAAACTTTTGCTTGCAAACTTTGAGCATTTACCGGATGAATATCAACTTCCATGCTTTGGAAACCGGTACGAGTTCATTCGCACAGAATATAATCTCCAACAAAATCTGAGAAAGGGCATCGGTGATGTATTTTACTATACAACGATTGAGCCAGAGTTTGTAAGTATTTATCCTGATCTCGTTGCAATTATCTATGAACTCATGAAAAACACTTTTGAGTGGGGGAAAGAGGATGAGGATAACGTTCCATTAGAAACAAACATGCGAGGTGTTCTGGCAAAATTTTTTAAAAAGTCACGGAAAGCTCTATTGGAAGACATGGGAAATCATAAAGGGCTTTCAGCTTTTTTTGCAAGTGGTGGGCATAAAGAGAACGCAAAAGGTGAACTATATTTTGTTGAAATTTCCATTTTTGACGGAGGTATAGGTTTTAGTCGAAAATACCGATCAAGGCATCCTGATGAAACGGACCTTACCGATATTAACATTTTAAAAAAATGCTTAATAAAGCATAATACATCTGCTAAAACATTGGAAAAAGATGACAAGGGAATTGGATTGGATCGAATTCTGCGAGTCTTAGATGGAAAAGGCTTTCTACGAATAAAAACAGGGCAATTATGTGTATATAGAGATCTGATTGCGAACCGCTATCAAGATAACCGCAAAACTGAAAATATGGTTCTTTTTGATTGGAAGTCCCAAAATACTGAGCGTTATACGAAATTTCGTAACTCGGAAGGTGCTCTCATTACGATTCTATATCCTTTAGCCAGTAATATATGAATAATTTTTTCTTATATCGGTGTGATTATAAGGAGGGCATTAAAGCCATATCAGCAACCGTTATATTCTGTGATAAACAAACAATTAACGAAAATATTTTACAGTCTGAAATTCGCAGGTTCTATGAAGAACATTATCAAACAGATCGTATTTTTATTATTGCACCAGATTTTCTAGCGAAGGAGATACAGGCAATTTTCATAGATCGGCTTGATGAGACATTTATAGGTATACCGAGACGACAGCAAACCTCTTTAAGGGCAGGCCTCTTCTTGCTTTTGTTCGATAAAAAAGGGAGTCTGACCTGTGATAAACCAATTCCAGAAGGTTTTAAAAACAAACACCTTAACGAAGGGCTTCAAAATATATTCATTAAACGAGGTGGACTTGTGACATCTGCAGGCGCTCACCATTTTGTGTTTCCTTCTGGAAAGCATTGCGATAAATTCCTTAGAACCGGAAATATTCTGCTTTATAGTTCTGAAATATACTTTATTGCCTATGCCATACTTGGCCATTATGATGAGACAAAAATTTCGCAAATATATTGTGATACATCATCAATTAATTCTATTGCTTTTGCCCTTGTTGAGTTAAAAAACAGGTTCTTATCCCATGAAGAAAGAAAAAGTATCTCTATAGAAAGTTTCAGCTCATATGAGGGTTTATATAGAAATCCTGTACCTTACTCTGCCAATGCTTTGTTGTTAATTTCCGCATCAACTTCTGCCAATATCATAGGATATATATTAGACAAGCAGAAATTGATAGATCGTGACAACATATTGATTTTATATTTTTTAGGTGATGATTTAAAATTAGCCAACATCAAAGACCAACTTATCTGCAACTTAAATTTCACATCTGAAAATGCCAACGGTATACCTGTATATAAGACATATAATGGTGAGGAGTGTAGTTTATGTAAAAAAGGCTCCTATCCTGTTAAGGTAGCCGGGGACGTCTTTTTATTAGAAAAACCCCATATTAATCGTGTGTTACTGACGGTTAGAGATGCAGAGCAATACCTATCCGGTTTCGCGAAAGAATATATGTCTAAAGGAAACAGTGAGCATGTACTAAAAGTAAATTATAAAGAAGGGGCAAACGCCAAGTATGAAGTTTATATAGACTTCTACGAGATACTACAGGGATTAAAGGCGAAAAATCGTTTTTTTAATTTTAAGGACAAATTAAAGGATTATATAAACCAGTACATTCCAAGCAATGCTCGATACCTCGTTGCTCTAAATGATCAGGCTTCCATAGATTTTGCCGACTACATATTGGCCGAAATCAAAAAAAATTATAAAAAAGGGCAACTACCCAAACGCCTGAAACAAGATGAACTGCACTTGATACGAAAAGGAACTGAAGGTAGTGTCATTGTTATTGGCTCTTGTATATCTAATGGTAAAAACCTGCTTTATATCAGTCGAGCACTGCGTAAATTTGACGAACTTAAAATAGTCTACTTTATTGGGATTTCAAGGACTAAGAATTCAAAGTACTTAAGCAGATTGAAAAGCAATTTAAAGCAAGGAAAATATGGTGGGGAAACGAATAGCTTCCTTGAAGTACAAACGATTTATTGTGATAATTCTTCTAAAAATACTACATGGTTACAGGAAATTAATTTCCTTACAAAGTTCATGGATTATCTGCGGAAAAAAGAACACCTTCCAGTTAAGACTCTGAGTTTTCTAGAAAAGAGAAAAAAAACATTAATGGCCAGTCAAGGAGATTCAAAGCGCGGTCTGGCAAACGAATTGTTTTATCCGAGGTGGGAAAAGAAAGTTTATAAACAGTTAGAACTTAGAAAGAACTTTGCGTTTTTTAAATTCGACGGATATGACGGTCACGTGAGCCAAGGTGACGTTTATTTTACAATATCAAACATCTTAAACACTCTTCGCAATCGTGACCCAGAAATTGGCAAAGATGGCAACCCTATAAGTTCGCTACAGCAATCTGCATTTGTCAGAAACCTTTTAGACCCTGGCAACTTTGATCGCTTTAACGACGGCATAATTCAAGCATCCCTACTTCGTGGTGCCTGTGCAGAAGAATTAGCTTATCAGATTGAGCCAGATCTCTCACTTGAAATGTTTGGCACTTTTGAAACCTTAATAAAATACCATCTTCAAGATCAAGGCGAGGCACTAATTGAATTTTTATATGCGTTAGCTTCACAAAAGATGTCATTGCTTCCAAATCACTTGCAGGACATCATCCAATTAGTAAAAACGCAATGCGACGAGGAACTAATGGTGCTTATAGCTGAATATATAAATTATGTTTGGTTTGAATTACCAAAGGAAAAGAAAGAAGCTTGGGAAATTGAACTCAAACAAGGAATTAGTACTTCGGTCCTTTCAGAACCGGCATCGATGTTTTAAGAACATTGCAACATTTTAAAAATCTAATTAACCGAATGGCCTATTATAAAGAGATCTATTGAAAGACATTTTAAATTCATTAGAGCTGAAAGCACTATGGATCTTGAAATGATAGTATGTCTTTTAAACTTTTTTAATCTTTGTGTATTTGAACATAGCGCTTAAGTGCCGATTTTTTTTAGGTCATACTCCTGATCTTAAATTAATAACTATATTTCTATAAATAGCCAGTTCAATTTCAGCATGATTGCGACTGATGAAACTTATAGACTCAACAATTCTCAAACCGGTGTTAACTTCCTCGGTCTGATCAGTGACTTCTTCATATATATTTAGGTTTAGTAAACTTCACCATTATAAGACGCTTTCCACACACGATTGAAACCCACACTTATTTTAAATGTTAAAAGGAAAAGCCTTTTCCTATGCCAACACAAAGTATCTACTTCAAATTCCGTCGTCCATTTGACCTTTCACCCCATCCATTTGAGATAGGCAACTTTCTAGGCAGGGATAAGCTTTTAGAGGACAACTTTTTTTTACTCAAGCTGTACGACGTTAAAGAGCAGGACTTTGCCGGCTATTATGAGTTTCATTTGAACTACTTTTTGGGGAACCACCCAGATGAACAAGAAGGGTTCTTCGATCATATCCTAGACATCATCAAAGTCCGGATAGACTACTTTAAAAAGTTAAAACCCTTTACGCGCACTTATGCCCGCAATATGGCCAATGTTCGTAATCTGGAAGCGTTCGTAGCGTTTATGAAAACAGTCGACCGCTGGCATAAACTGGAAACCATCGAATCGGTCATAGCTGAGAAAGACCGGGAGATCGACAGGTTAAACACGCGATTAGCTGGACTGGAAGCAGAACTAAAGGAATCGCGTATTTACGACACAACTGAAAAAGTGAACATTACCAAAGGCGGTATTGCCGCTTTCATGGATCTGATGAAGCAAATACAGAACGTGCCCTTTGAGGCGAACGCCAAACTGGTCAACGCACAAACCCAGGCACCCTACTATAAAATGATCGCCAAATACTTCAAACACGGCGACAAGGACATCTCTATTGACACTGCCCGTAACTACTTCCCTGCCACCAAAGGCGATAAACCGGCCAAGTTCATCGAGATCGCTGAAAAAGACAAGCGCTACAAGATCGTTCCCCAA
>Ga0265780_10012081_pt1 | contig 10150 bp, 13 predicted proteins | sample P1T30metagenome_FD_192432 | JGI IMG/M metagenome (GOLD analysis project Ga0265780, IMG submission 192432) | Plant litter microbial communities from East Loma Ridge, Irvine, California - P1 T30 | ecosystem: Environmental > Terrestrial > Plant litter > Unclassified | place: USA: California... | reverse complement strand
GCTGATTTTCAGTCGGCGCAGACCTCGAAAGAGATGTCAGTAGTGCTGTCATCTCGGTACTAAACAGGCTACCGGGCGCTTACTTGTTTGTGTTGGATTCAGTCGTCAAGCATTTCAGAAAGTAAGCCCATTATAACAGTCCTCCATTGTCGTGCGCTGATTCTCAGAATGATTGACTCGTCCACCTCCGAGGAGCCTGTGGAGCGATACATCAACAAGCTCTCGCTCTCACTGGGTCGAAGTAGGTTCCGCTTGTATTTGCCATATCGAAGCTGACCGTTAGCAATACTCCGCCCCGTATCCGATACCGACCTGACAATCGGAGACCGTACGCCCTCGCTCTTCCTCGGCGACTTGATCACTCTCTACTCCCAGATCTTCCCACCGCTCGTCGACAAGAAGAAGGAAGAGAAAGAACGAGTCATGCCAGTACGCAAGCGTACTGCTCTTGTCGATCAACGGATCTCTCGAAGTCGCTTGAGTGGAGAAACGAATCCACAAGATCTCTTAGAAGCTCAACACGCCCTGACCAACCCTCGACGACCTATCTCGCCTATCCCAGAGAACAAGGCGTTGCCTGACCCAAGTCCATCAGTGAATGCCCTTGGATTAGGTGATCCGGCAAAAACAGAGATCGATCGACCTCAGTCCCTAATTCAAGAGACTGAAACGCCAATCGAGATGAGACCCTCCGATACCATTCCACCCCTTGCCACTCCTGTAGCCCCCATGGCAGGTGGAGATGCTCCGCCATCGTTTGCCGAACCGAACGATAGTGGTGATGAAGGTGATGCTGGCTTCGAAGATGCGGCTTCTGCTACTATGCAATACCTCGCTTCCGTCGGGGATGCACCTGAAGATCAACCTGTAGCCGGGGCTACTGTAGGAACGGGTATCTCTGGATTGAAGCGGGCTGGGTCGGGCGAGACTAGTCGACTAAGAGGACCACGAGGTGAGTCTTTGTCCGGTATTTATGAGAAATGCTAATGTTGTTAGGCGTCAGAGGGCCAAGACCTGGAGGAGCTAGGATGCCATCGCAGAGTGGAAATATGATATAGGAGATCTGAAGGAGTGCGTTGCCCGATATCTGTGCCGGGCTCTGCTGACCCTCAGAAAAGTGTAAAAAGACAGTAGTAAACCATCTTAAACGCTATCGCTGAGCGATCGCAAGTACATCCGTCATGCAGTATACATATATGTACAAGTCAGCGAGCCAATGGACCGACAACTCTGACTGCAGTATTTACACACGTTCATTTAGGTTTTATACAACTACTGGATCTTTATATCGAAATATACAAGTCAACAACGGACACCGCGGACTTCTGACATACATTTCAACATGAGTCTGGAGAATTCAAACACACCGACAGCACGAGCAATCGATATTATATGGCAGTACGTCATGCCCACATCCCGGTGGTTGTAGTCGTTCGGATCGGATTCCTCTTGATCGAACGGGACGAGCCAAGCGTCTGTGCCCTTTCAAGTCGAGCCCGCTGGACCTCACACTGAGTAGTCGCGAAGTCGTCCTCGGTATCGCATTCCGACTCATCCTACTTGGTCAGCTGAATATGAGGGAGGGGAGCTAATGACAGACACCTGATCTATCATCATCGTACATTCCCCAATCAAGGGCACTTCGAGGTCTTTTCACCTGAGCCCGGAACTGATCTGCAACCACATCCCCCATCTTTGCCATCTGCCTCAACCATGCTGACCCTTCTCTCTTTGCCTTCTCCTCATCTCCCCACCTCGCGCTGAGGTTGAAGAGCGACCAGCGACAACTGGCGATCTCCTCATACTGCTTTCCCTCCTCTAATAGCTTGATCGCTTTCTTGATTTTTGTCGAGCAAACCACCAATCCCTCTGATTGCCAGGTATCTGGATCGTCTATATTGATGTATGAATCTCGTATCTCTCGATACCGGGATCGTCGATCGTCATCCTTCACTCGACCCAGTGCAGGTGATCTGCAGACGGAGCAGGTGCAGTTGAATCGCCAAGTCTCGAAGAGAGCTTGTTGGCGATCGGCATACCCCAGTGAAGTATCTTGAAGGTAGCAGGCGGAAATTTCTTCTCCTTTTGCGATCGGGCGTAATGCCCTCAGAACTGATCTTCAGCTTCGTCCATGCAATTAACGGAACTCACCCATATTACCAGACTCGAACCATGTCCATTGAGCATTTGGTGCACAGCTATGATTGACTCTACAGATCGTTTCGAACAATCCCGACCTGCAGCGGTCCTCGACCTCTCCATCCGCGTCGATTGCAATGACTTCATTGTCCAAGTCATCAATCAAATCGCCCCCTAAGGGAATCACATTGGTAGCGACAATATCGATTAGTCTATTTGAATGATAAGGAGCAAGGGTCGGTTTGAAAGAGTGGAACAGGTCTTGTGATCTTTGAGACAGGCGAGAGAGTCTGGACATGACTTGCTGGGTGTGCGGTGGGTGGTCGACAGTGAGGAAGGGAGACTCGGTGATAATAGCTTGACCTTGAAGGATGTTGGTGGTCGCGATAACTCCCAGTCCTTTTCCTGGGATCGGACGTATGGCGCATCGACTTTGCGCATTTGGTACCGGCGTGGGGATTATCGGCTCGACTGGTGGTTGTTGCTTGACCGGTTCCAGTTTCACTGCCGTTGGCCCTTTCGCTGTTTGGATAAGTGGTGGCTGGGTCACGGTCACTGCTGTTATCGATCGCACTATCGCATCTGCTAGCTCCGCTATCGCTGGATTCGCCGCCTCCGACGTCGCAGTGTTCTCTGCAGGATTCTTCGCAGTTTCGACAGTGGTCGATCCCTCCGGCGGTCGCCTCACTCCTCGTTCCACCGTGTCTGGCTCCGCGATTGCCACATCCCCCAATACATTCGACCATAAGCTCAACTCATCCTGCGTCCAAGAGGGCATCTTCTGCGCCCGGGTCGCGGATCGGACATCAGCCATGAAATCGTAAAATTTCGGTTCCTGCCTCTCTGCCTTCACTTTCCTTTCCTTCCTCTTCTGCCTTCTCTCCTTTTCGTCTATTTTGGTCCTACGCTTCTGGGCTTTTGATATCCTGTCGAGCGATGACTGGTCGCGATTCATATAAACCAAATTATCCTGCCATAGAATACGGTTATCCGAAAATTTCATTCTTTTGTGGACATCTTCATCCTCGAGGTAGTGGTCGTCTTGCTGAACAGCGCATGCGGCTACCAGTAATTCTGTTTCGATCTCGTAGTCGTCCCCGTTGTTGCACCATGGCTCGGTGTAAGGGCTGGAGGACGTAGTGCAGGATGAAGCATCGGTACTGGGTGTAGTTCGGCTACTAGAGGAAGTGGTATCGGAAGGTGTACATGATGACCTGATACCGGGTGATCGATACATACTTGACATTTTGCGGTAGCTTGAGTTGGTGAGCATGATGAAATGTACGAATTAGTGAGAGCAGTGAGAATTAGGGATCAGCATTCTGGCATGCTCTCCGTATGAGCAGGATGGTGAATTATTGATGAGAGAGAGAAAGGAGAGAAAGGAAATGGAGAGAAGAGAAGGAAGAGAAATTCATTATGCATCTGTTACGCACAGACCATCGTATGATAAGATAGTGAAAATAGAATTTGATGGTACCTGTATTGGAGTGTGGAATTCTTGGACCTTATACGCGTCAGTCCTTTGGATAGAAGCAAGCCTTGTGTATTATGAATTGAGCAGGACGCCACAGGTCGCGTCCAACTAGTCACTATGCATCACTTGCAGGTCGGGATATGTCTCCTCTTGTCCTTTCTCATTTGCCTCCTATCGTTTTCGACAACCATGCTATGGTCAGCTATTGGTGACGGTGCTTATATTGCCGTCCAAGGTGTATCATCAATCGATCGATTGCATCAAAACAAGCGAAAAGTCGATGCACCTGATGCGACCGGCTCCACGAGCAAGAGAGCCAACAATCCCTCTGCGCCCAAAGAATCGAGGACAGACGACATCACCTTTCTTGGGACAACGGTTGCTGACCCGGTCAAGCCAATTCCAAAATGTCGCGTCAGCCGGTCGAAAATCGATAAACAAGGTATGGGCCTTCGAGCGAATACCAACATCGAGCCTGGCGAGATCATCATCGCGGAACGACCATTCCTCGTCGTTGACTACCCACTACTGGAACCACAGATTCAGCAAGCGTATCAAGACCTTTCCAAAGCCGAACGCCTGGTCTTCCGCTCTTTCAACGGCAAGCGAACAATGAGAGAGTGTAAACAGAGAATTTCCGAGATCATCGCCAATAACGTTATTCCGCTTGGCGAATCGGAGGATGGGAAGCCCACTCAAAAGTGGAATGTTTCAGTATATATGTAAGATCAACCACAGTTGTGTACCGAACGCTCGATGGACTTGGTCGAGTGATGTCAAATCAATGGGTAAGTAGCCTCTGTCGATGGGAACCTGACGAGTCAGAACTGAAGGCCATCCTCCCGATCCAAGCGAACGAGGAAGTCACTGCCTGCTACCTTGATGACCATGCCGAGTTGTATGCCGAACGTCAAGCTTTTCTTTTGGCGAACTGGGGTTTCACCTGTAACTGCAGGCAATGTTTTACGTCGAAGTCGAAACGAGAAGCGAGTAATAAGCAATTAAAGCGATATCAAGTCATCCGGGAACGTTATATTGGCGACGACAATGCGGAGAACTGGGAGATCCTCGGCTTCCAAGAATGCTGGGCGAGGATCGAAGAAGGGATCCGCCTGTTGACTCGAGAAGAGAGATACAACGAAGTCGCAGATTGCTGGGAGTCGTTGTTCCATTTGGCGGTAGGATATGGAGAGCATGCCAAAGCCTTGGATGCTGGTAGAGGCTGGATCGCGGAGCTCGCCAGAACGGGAGACATCCTAGAGGAAGTCGAGTTGAGATGTTTGAGAGACCCGGAGATCTTGGAAGATTGGGGTCGATTCATCAAAGCTGTCGACAACGAGGTAAGTACTCCTTTACACATGCTGCCGATAGCTGATGAGTAGTTTGCGCCCGAACCAGAGAGCGATGGTGAAGACGATTTCGAGTCTCATTGGACCTCCTCCAAAGGGGGTCGCGTATCCAGAAAGCATGCTCTCCGGAGACCTCGAGCAAGGTCCCAATCTTCTGTATCTTCTAGTGAATCTTTTATCAGCTCCTCCTCTTGTTCTTCATCCTGTTAGCTTGCTAGATGTTACCCTGTCTCGGCTATATCCGATGCATCCCTTGGCACGGGATGCCGGCCCATTTGACAACCGGTAACCCCACCCTATACCTTATGCTCATGTGCTTGTGTCCGGAGCATGCTAATAAGTGTACAACACGATCATTATGAGTACCATCAGTATTCAAGAATGTGAGTCTCATCTCATCAAGCTCCGACAACTGATGCGGAATTAGGTGATCGTATCATCACTGCCTCAGGGCAAATTTTGGAGATGGAACAGGTGACCATTAGAGGCCAACCTCAGCGGACCTGGAAGACTGTGAGGCTCATTTCACTTGACAGCTGACAGCAAACTGATATTATAGCTCCCCAAGACGTTTCGAGAGTTTATCCTCACAAGCTTTGAAGTCTACCCAGACCGAATCTTCATGTCGAGCCCTTTACCGCTCTCGCAAGGGGTAGACGCAAGGGAACACGTGACTTTCCAGGATACTGTCAAGAAGGCCATCAGAGTTGCTGCATGGATGAGGAGTAAAGGTCTGGGTCTAGGAAGTAAAGTCGCGATTGGAGGAGGGAACTCTACGGGGTACGTCAATAAGCAAGACCTCGAACTGACTTCAGATGGGTGGTCTCGTGGCTTGCTATACACCTGATTGGTGGTATCGGGATTGCTTTGAATGCTTGGCTGTAAGTTCTCTTGTACCGAACTTGGCAAGAATTCTGATCCCCTAGACCGCAGGATGCTCTGCTACATTGCTTGAAACTTACGAAACCGGACATGATCCTAATTGACGAGGAGCGGGTCGAACTCTTTTCGGCGATGATGGGTGACCTGCCCGAGTCAAAGATCTACTGCTGGTCTGAACTGAATAAAAGTGGGGGAGATATCAAGGTAAGCAGGACCTTGTAACACAGCTTACCTCCAGTCGAATGTGGATGAGATCTCGAAAGTGACGTCTTCACAGGTCCAAGAAATCCGGGAGGGCTCATTCCTAAAAGGTCAGGATCTTGGTCCAGAGAGCGATGCTGTCATCTTCTTTACCTCTGGGTATGTCGGCAGGATAGCTCAGATACTGATGACAGTACCGGAGGCAGACCGAAAGCGGTCCTGAGTACCCAACGTATGGCGCTGTCAAATCTCTGGTCTGGGTTCGTGGGTGAGCTCCACACCCTAAAGTTTATAAGGGCGAGCTGATGACAGCCCCCTTCCGAGCAGCTCTTCGGGCAGGACAACCACTGCCACCTCTTCCCAAGCCTAGCGATCCACAACGTACTGTCCTGCTCTCCATACCGCTCTTCCACGTTACTGGAAACCTCTCATGGTTGATGCGGGCTATACACGGCGGATCCAAGATGGTTTATATGCGCCATTGGAACGTGAAGGAGGCAGTCAAACTGATCTTGAACGAGAACGTTTCGGTCATAGGCGGGTATGTTGACCCCCTCTATCCCGTTGTCTTCGCCGGTCTGACGTCAAGGGTTCCAGCAGTCGCTGCTTCGCTATTGCATAGCACAGAGCTACCGAAAGAAAGGGACTTCGCGACTGTCTTCTATGGCGGTGCTCCGCCAAGCAAACAGCTGGCTGCGGAGGTCAAGCAGAGATGGCCAAAAGCTGCCATGTATGTTCCGCTCTCTTGTGCGGTCACTAATGATAGTGTACAGGGGTACGGAATGACGGAAACGAACGCATACGTCTGTTCCGTGGCTGGAGCTGATTACTTGGAACGGGTAAGCTGCCCTTCAAACTTTCGTGCATTGGCTGATGTACAGCCGGAAAGTACCGGTCCACCAGTCCCTATAAGCGATCTACGGATAGTCGATCCGATCACAAAGAGGCCACTCCCAAGCGGGCAATCGGGTTTGCTGCTAGTGAGAGGTCCTCAGGTGATGAAGTGCTACTACGGAGATGAGAGTAAGCGAGACTGATACGCTTTTTCTGACATGTGTAGCTGCTACAAGAGAAACAATCGATCCCGAAGGTTGGTTAGACACTGGGGATGCAGGGTTGATCGATGAAGAGGGCTTTCTGTACATCAAGGATAGACGTAAGCTACGCCTAACACAATTGAATGTCCCGCTGACAAGTAGTGAAGGATATCATTATCCGCGGAGGCGAGAACGTCAGTCCGCAGAATGTCCGTGGGGAACTTTGCTGACGACAAGATCGCTTCACAGGATGTAGAAAATGCTTTCTACGCAGATAAGCGAGTAGCAGAAGCCGCGGCTATAGGTGTACCAGATGAAAGACTGGGTGAGCTGGTTGGGGTCATAGTCTCTCTTCATCCCTCTTCTTCGGGAGTCAAGGAGAGTGATCTACTGGAATCCGTTAGACCTCGGTATGTTCAGCTATTGAGAACTGAATTTGTGGGAGCTGAAACAATAGGCTGGCAAGACACGCTTTACCCGCTATCATCGTGATCAATGACGGGCCGCTGCGTGAGTTTGGACAAAGTGTGCGCTAACGTGTCAGCAAGAAACGTGAACGGGAAACTTGTGAAGAAGGACTTGAAACCCTCGCTGGTCAAGACATGGAACGAGAGGAACGCAAAGAAGACAAGAAGCAAGTTGTAATACCTAGGGACATGTATTCGAAGTGCGCAAGATGACCGATGTTTAAATTACATATTGATACAGTACAAGCCATTCTTCCTGCCAACATATATACGGCATCCTGCATTCCGGGGATGATTGTAGTAACCTCGACATTTCAAAGCCCATCATCAGCTCTCCAAGGGCTTCCGTCAGCTGACTCCCGCCACAAATCGACTCACTCCGACCACCTCTCTTCATGCGGAGCATCCTTGTCCGCAAATCTGAGGTCCCCACTCAGCCTAATTCTGTTCTCCGGATCCCTATTCACACCTCCAGCGTGGATCATATCTTATGTCAGTGTCCCGTCTAGGGAGCAAGGCAATCCTTACAGCTATGATGAAAGACGGCATCTCCCGCTTGGAAATCTCCAATCAACCACTTCCTACCTTCTCCCCTTTCCTTGGTGAATTGCGCGAGATCCTCGGTCACCATCCCCGTAGGTATCATCTGCGGCTTCAGTACTTCCAACTTCAAGCACGCCACACTCACGTTCTGATTGAAAGCGCTCCTGGTTTCACCGTCCGTCAATCCACCTTGCCTAGCCTTGTTTGTGAACTCCCTTTCCAGCTCTTCTCCCAGACTCTTGGAGTCTTCGAGATACATCAATCCACCTTGAACCGGAGAGCAATCACCAATAGGTAGCCAAGCTGTTAATGAAGTGGCTGGACCACCTCGAAGGAAGATCTGGTCGTAGTGTACACCCGTCGTAGTCTTGGTCGCATTAGGTACATTGGCACGGTATAGTTGTCGACGGAAGATCATGGGCGTTGTCCAATGAGGCTGTAGGCGGTGAACCATCTGTACCAGGTCTTCCTGTCAGTCTCCAGAAGAGAGCCAGGGACCGACAGGAGCTCACATTCGTTATCTGCGAAATCCTGGGCCCAGGGACTGACTGTCCCTTCTGCACTAAGCTTGTAGTAAAGGCCTTGATTCGGTTTTCCAGCCAGATATGCAGCATTGTCAGGCCCGACGAACTGATCAGGATCAAGACCCGAGTAGATCCCGTCTATAGCTTTAGTACCGGGAGCTAGGATTCCAGATGGAGCAGTATGTTCGAACCACCTACTATCAGCCCTTTCTGTGATGAGGCCTCACTTTCGACGCATTTCAAGTACAAGATCGCGGGGCATGACTCCTCGAACATGCACCACTCCCTTAGTATCTAGCTCTTCTCGAAGAATATCATCCCCAACATCAGCTGGAAAGGGCTTCAACCAACCAAGTCCGTCTGTCGGTATTCCGTCAACTTCGATATCTTCCAGGCGATATCCCGATACTGGTACCGTCAATATTGAAAGAGGTCAATCTTCACATACCTGACTGCTCATCCTTGTGAATGGTCGTGATGTCAGGCATGCTGAGTATTGAAAGCACTATGACATAGAGCTCTGCTGTAGCGTACAGGTATACAGTTATCTCCGTCCACGGAAGTGTACGACTTCTTCGGGGGATTCTGTCTTCTTCTAGACTTCGGCACCGCCTACACCCCGGATTAGCTTTGTCGGGGCTCGAAAGGATGGCTCATGCCCTCGGAGGTTTGGCATCGACATCGGAGGGTTGATCGAAATGGAGATGGAGGGGAGCTGGAGCTGTACAGCGAAGAGAGCACAGAGTGCGCTTTTTCGTAGACCCTCGGTCACTTTTCATATTCTAACCACTTGCAGTTCATGCGATGGATGGTCGATGCAGAGAGCGCGAAGAAGGTGATCAGCGAACTACGTGTAGGCTGCATCACGGATAGCAAAGCACAGCACAATGGTAGCATGTACATCAGGAGAAACTGTAAAATCCACCTGAAGCCACGATATTTTTGGTTGTCATTTAAGCGGTGAATTGGTTAAAGTGTGTCTGAGTCACGTTGTGTGGATCGACGATGTGAACCTCGTCCTTCGACCTGATCCAGGGATACCAGAAAGAAGTATCATTTACGTGGTTGGTCTGAGGCTCAAACCAACGTGAAGGAGTGGTCTCGAGAAACGGAAGGACACTTTCCCACGATATATCTACACCAAACCTAATCTATCCGCAACTCTCTTTTCCCTACTATATACCACTCAGTGACCTTTACACCACTCACACACTACAATGTCATCCACAGCAATCCCAGGACAACCTACAATCGAAGATTACAGACGTAAGTCCTCAATCCCGTTGAGATTGATGGACAACTGACACGGTACTAGGCACACTCAAAGCCCGCGAAGAACACGTTAGGGAATCATGGATTAAAGCTATGGAAGCTAGGATAGTCCGTGGGGAACTGCAAAAGTGTTACAGGGGAGAAGGAGTCAACCAGCTCCAGAACTGTAAGGAGTTGGCAGAGAGGTATGCTAGTATGATTAGGGAAAACAAGGTATGTCGCTTTTCGGTATTGGCAACTTTGAAGAGAGAGTTGCTGA
>Ga0265780_10012078_pt1 | contig 10151 bp, 15 predicted proteins | sample P1T30metagenome_FD_192432 | JGI IMG/M metagenome (GOLD analysis project Ga0265780, IMG submission 192432) | Plant litter microbial communities from East Loma Ridge, Irvine, California - P1 T30 | ecosystem: Environmental > Terrestrial > Plant litter > Unclassified | place: USA: California... | reverse complement strand
TTCCCAATTATCCTTTTCTGCATTAATCTTTGCCTCCGCGGTAGATGTACAAAAGTCCATCTGACTTACTGGATTAGTCAAGTACACATTGTTGAGGTGAGAGACACACTAAGCTTTGATTATCAACACCAGTATTGAGAATCAGAAATGGTGATCTTGACAGCCACCCAGCGTGCTTACCAATCGCCTGTTCTTGAACGCATTCTCGCCTTGGGGTTGAACGTGCTCATCTGTGAGCGTAGAAGTCATAACCTTTGTGGATGTAGGATTTATTCTAATACACACCGGTTGGTGAGGGCTGGGGAAATGCTAGACAGAACTTTGAACCATGGTTTTGATATGCCCCCGACTCAGCATAAATTGTATGGTCTTATTAAATTAATCTTCATGTATACTTCTAACTTGTTCTCTGTTGCACTTTCTTCGCCACACCAAAATTGCCGTGGTGGTAATCTTCCCTTTCAAGCAGTGTATGTTACCAGATGAAGCGCTGTAGATTACCAGGCTCGCTAGGCCACGTGAATGTCCGGTACAAAAAGGCGTATGCCACAAGCGCATTGATCGCGAGTAGCCATATTGTCTCCAGAACCACTCGCACATCATATATCGTCTTCCGACTCAGCTGTCTTTTTGGAACTGAAGTAGAATTGTATGGGACATGCGACCGCCAAATTATCCATGGAATGATGAAGTAACGGGGCTCTACGAGTGGAGCTGTGATAACGGAAAGAGCGGTAGTAATCAACCATATGATTACGAAGCTGACCTGACAGGATTGGTGATATACCGTGTCCCTGGAAGGACAAGTTCCATCCTTCTCTTCTGCTATGTCCTTGGTTGTTGGCGGTGGATCCAGGGCTGGCGAAGCAAGAGACTGAATAACCAACCATCCACATATGTAGTATACTGGGGCTGCAAGATACTTTATTGTTGGATATAGTCGGATCATCTTGAAAATGTAGAAAATGTAGTGTCGATTATCGGCCAAGGTATACGGGTGAATGATGGTGTTGAAGTGAACCGCAAGCAAACTGCAGAAAATCGCCAGCGCAGATACAACAAGCGACGGAAATCGATACGCTGAAGTGGTGAAATGTTTTTCACAAATCTGTTGATGACGTTCCGACATCAACGGCACAACGGGTTTAAGGAGTGGTCCTATTAGGAGTGGGGCCGAGAAGAATGCAAAGTAGGGCCAAATGTACAGCATTTGTGGGAGATGAATGGTAGCTGTGTGTGCAGATTTGTCGCCTATAACTGTTAATATTGTCATGGTCAATATGCTTTCAGGGCTTACCAAGGACAACACTCCCGTTCCAGACAACAAAACCAGCGAAGAGAATCAAGAGTATGATATATGGTATAACAACCTTGAGCACTACCAAAGGCTTCCGGATTGCTGCAATTACCACTGAAGTTACAAACACTATGACGTCTAGCAAGTGTCAGTCAGTACCAGTCTTTGTAGTCACAGCATGTCTTACGCACCTTGAGGTCCAGCATCTTGCACGAGGCAATCAATAATTCTGCCTTCAGACCAACTATTTTGCAGAACCGATTTTATGTCACCACTGTTTGCGGTGGCTAGTGGTGGTACATCTTTCTTTAATGCATCAACCACCGCAAGTCCAGCCGGAAAAACAGCCACCCAAAAAATGTTGGTTTGCCGAAAGAAGAGCGAAAAGACACCAAGAGCAACAGCGCTGAAGTTTCTAAGAAGACTCCAATTTGACCTCGAACTTTCGAGATACGCCGCATAAGTAAACAGTACAGTCAGAGTTGACATCACATCAGTGTAATATAACGCGGAGAAAAAGAAGAGAGGGGGAAACAACGCCATGTTGAGAGCAGAGTGAACATGAGAGAAGACTGTGGGATCGGAAGTAAGAGAAGCCTCTCCATGTGCGACGCGAGAACGCATGGTTGGGTTGTTGCGCACTCGAAGTAAGCGTTGGATGGTATAGCTCAAAATGAAAATGAGACAAATAGCCTGAGCATTCAATAACCGTAGGGCACGGGTATCGCAGCCCAACAAGGGCTTGAAGGTCTTGGATACCACATATCTATGATCATGGTCAGTGTTGTGGCGTATATGGTCGTTTTAAGGTGCTCGTACAGGCCTGGTGGAGTGGTTATCTTTGGATCCCAAGAGTAATCCCCTTCGCAGTACTTCTTAGCCTGAGGAACATGGAAGAACTCGTCCTGGTTCTATTAGCACCTGGAACGGCGAGAAGTAGGTAAACTCACGAGATAGGCGTCTGGTACGAGGTTCGATACATAATTAGACCACGTAGCCGTAACGGACACAAGGAACACGAGAGCACTAGGCAAAGACAATGATTCGAATAAGGAAATCATTGAATGTTCCCAGATGCGCGGAAAGAGGAACGACTGTTTGGAAGAAGGGATGATATCAGACATGGCGCGCAGAATGATGGTGATGCGGGTATTGGTCAAGAAGCTAGGCCCGATTCGGCTACTTACCGAAAGCTGGAGCGCGTCTTCCGATGTGGCAGCTTCGCTGTCCGCGATCTGTACAACAATTCGAGGCACCACATCTGCGTATCTAAACATGGCATTGCCTCTTCCGCCGGGCCTGACACCCCCGGAGATTGCATTCCTGTGCGAAATGGAGCTTGTGACAGTGATACCACGTCAGAAACTCGAAGGACTAGAGCTTCTTGGAGTACGCGTGCCCCTCCAATACCCCTCCATGCGCTCTCTACACTTGAATTACATGTATATTGATGATTCTGATGAATAGATAGGGACCTATCAGACCTCTCAACCCACCTCACAGAACCAACATCCCTCTCTGGCTAGCCCTACTATTAAAGCGCCAACGCCGTGCCAATATCCTCCCACCGCCATGGCTCAATACACACTCTCTTACCGCAATCCTCGACCACGAAACCGAACATGGGGAGACATTCTCTCCCCCTCCACGGCTACCCCCACAACCTTCGAACAACACATTTCCTACCTCTCCACCGTTCCTATCGAATTCGACGGCGGAGGCCGCGCCAGACGCCTTGCCATATCACTGGCTTGAGCTGGGCGAGATGCTGCTTGAGGCAGCCTCCGATGACTTTGAAGAGCCAGATCATGTACGGAAACTGCTGCGAGGACTGCGGGAAGTGCGAATGGCAAAGCTTAGAAGTGGTGTAGAGGTGCTGGACGCGGGAGGTGGTTTCAAGATGAACGGCGTTGGCGGCATGGAAGTAGGAGAGGGTAGATCATTCATCACCGGCGTCATTGATGGATTAAGGCATGTTCCTTGAGATGCTGTCAGACTGGCATTTACTGACGCTTAGCAGGAAAATTGCAGCTTCACGAGAACAACAACGCAAGGACCGAGACCGAGAAGAGCTGGAGAACGGATACTCAGGCACAGCTGATTACGACGACGATGACGAGATGGACATGCAATGAATGCCCATCTTGAATGCTCGCTCCATGAGACAGGTGGATTTATCTCATCTCTGTTGAAAGCAACTGCCGATTCGGCCAAAGTTCATTGACCTTGGCTATGAGCATGGCCGCCCCTAAAAGCGGCATCGTTCGAACACTGACGAAACACATACCCCGCAAGAAGTCCCCTACAGTAGACCACCAGATATCTACACTGCGTGCCCTACATCTTACAAAAGTCAAGGTTATCCTCACAATGGCATGACATACAAGTCATCATAATCATATATTGCCGAACCGAGACGCAGGGGTAACCTTGGAGTATAGCGTGCTCAGGGCCGTTGGTCGGGTCCACAAAATAAACCTTGCGACAGACGCCACTGCCAACAACTGATAAGTCGTACGATTAATGGCATGGTCTTGCCTTGGTTGTTGTAAACATATTATAGCACGCGCGTTGCCTCTCAAGATACATCGTCTTGCATGTCCCTTGACATATCCCTTCCTTCTATGGAGCTTGCTCTTCTGTCTGGGCCACAAGATATCCGGAACATCCGTCGTCTTCGTTGTTTGTCATTGTTCGTTCCGGGATCTCGTGTCTCCCTTTTTTTTTGCCCTGGCCCACAACGCAACCTTGCACGCCGTCAGAGAAATTCTGAAGGGTCGAGAATGTGGTCGGTTGTGTGTTATCCGTGCTTTTGGGCATCAAAGCTTCCTTCTCACTCAGTACCGCCGATGAATGCTTCCGATGAGCTAGAAACATCTTCGCCGCAACACACGGTCTGGACGCATATCCCTGCTTCCTCGCTCACCACATGGAGACAAGGCAGTCCGAAAATTTGCAAGACAGAAATGGGGTGAACAGATGAGGACTACGGTGATGCTTGTCTGTGTGCCAGGGTCGATCATTTACCGACCGGGGCAAAGTTACTGATTCAGTAGCTTCCGGTGCTAGTTCGGCATCCACAAAAGGATTAATTGAGTGAGGTGCGTCAGCGCACAATCGGTGTTGGTTGTGCTGTGTATGTGCAAATCAGCATTGAAAATTAACAAAGGATCGATGACTTTTGGGTATGGAGACGAGATGCATGGCCTGTGGTTTCTCCTAAACACAGGCGCATTTACACCCGTCGCCGACACGTGGCTACGGGGAGGATCTTGCTGCTGGCTTTTCTTTTGGCTTGCCTGCACGTCCTACTTTGTACCCTGGTAACAGTCAGTTATTTGCTCTGCATGTCCCAGCTGAGCGACAACCGTCGTGAGGCGCAAGACTGGCTGACACGTGCGCTGAGTAACGATCGACTTGTCCAACAGCAGGTGCGGCCCATAAGGCCGTGAAGAAGCAAAAGTGACCACGCAATATACCACGTGTGCGTGATGCCACCACCTCGACACGCACATTCCATATGCATGTAACAATGTAACTTCCCGATCAGTGGCCGTGCATGCAGAATGCGACTCGCGGGAAAGTGAAGGGGAGGGATTCTGAGTCGTGGTTCGTTCGGCATCAGTCAAGAAGGAAAAGAAGAAAAACAAAAGAACAATAGTTGCAAGACCAACAGCAGCCAACAGTGCTGACTAGACCGATATTGATAACCGATAAGCAACCGGCGGTTGTGAAGTAAAAAACAACAACAACATCAATAATAACAAGGGCCTAGATTAGCGTTCGATGTGACTGTGGAGGTGCTAAATGTGGAAAATGTGTAGGAATCGCTTAGCTGATGAACAGATGTGCTATTGGTGCCCGAGAGAGAGAGAGAGAATGAGACGACCAAAAGCAAAAAGATGCAGAGACAAAGAAGTGGGACTATTGATCGTTGAGAGCAAGTGCCCCGAAAAGAAGGAAAAAAAAGTGTCCTGTTTCAGTGCGCGGGGTATTGCACGAAGCAACGAGGCCAAGGCAACCACAACTCGTTATCTTGGTTTGATAATGGTGAGTGACAATGTGCCCACCCCCCTCTCGGGAGCTGACCTCCATGGCTGTGCTGTAGCAGACATTGTTTACGAAAAAGGCAACTTGAACCCCAGACACAAACCCAGAAACCATAGCCCAGGGATTCTCTAGAGCGTGACGATCACCCGGTTTACGGCACTATCTCACCAATTTTTTGGGGGGGAAGGGGGGGGGAGAAAGGAAGCCCGGGCAATGGGTATCTCGGTGGTTTTTCCCCCTCAAAGTGGAGGTCGGGGTGGACCGATTACTACTCGCCACCATCAGATATTTGGAGATGTTGTGATAATTGGGGTAAGTGGCGGATTGACCACGGCACCCCAAAGGCCAAGATTGAGGTGTTTGTCCAGTTGGAGCATGTAAAGCTGTGGGATTGTAATGCTTTGGTGTGAGAGAGGGTTTGCATAGACCAAGGCTAGTATTTGGAATCTCTGCCACTGGGCTTACTACAGGCGGCGAGATCAGAGGTGATATGTCGGAGGTACGAATGAGAGGTAAGGGAGTAAGAGATGTAGGTCATCTAACTGGACGAACAGAGCAGATACTAATGATGCTGTCCTTCTCTTCTGATCCCCTGGCGATAATCCGGGAGTTGGCGAAGAATGCATTTGGATGCCCTCGCACACCAGGTGACTAGTTGATATTTTGGTAAGCAGTTAAAATCTTCATCTCGTGTGTGTGTGTGTGTGTGTGTGTGTGTGTGTGAGAGAGAGAGAGAGAGAGGAAGAGAGTGAGAGTGAGAGAGAGAGAGAGTCAAGTTGGGCGGTAGTCGCGGTGTGTGTGCTGGCAGGGTGTTGGCCACTATGCATTGTTAGAAACATGTGTGTTCGTCCAAATGTATCCTTGCTAGATTTGTTTGCAACACATGTCGAATATTGTTTTAGTCAGACAAACCTAATATGTTTGCCACAGTATTGCATATACCAGCTACTGGGTGTGCAAACAACACGGACAACTCTATCGTATAAACAGAGACAACGGACGCAGCGGCTTGGCAAAAAACAAAGTTCAATGGCCACATCCCATTCCCCGCGACACGCGCATGATGGCCATGGATTGAAGGCTGTTGCTTGTTCCCGAAAGCGGACCGTTATGCATGGCCAAGCGCTGTAGGTAGTGATCTACGTCCGAAAGGGTGCGCTGCCAGGTTCCGGGCCAGGCTGTTTCTTTTGCCAAAGCATAATGGTGATTCCAGCGGCCTTTGAATTCCCAAATTACTACTCACCTTTCAACACCAATACCAGTATCCTCAAACGCAGATCACTCACGGAACACACTACGGCCGTCCCCCATCTCCATCGTATCGCTGCAATAATCTACCAGGGGGGCAATAGCAGTCATCAACAGTATCCGATCGACTTACTCTATGCAGCAAGGTACCGTGCTCGAAAAGAAGCAAGTCAAGCGGAAGCTGACACGTTTGGTCGATCTACCACCAGCTTAAGCAAGCCCGCAGCGCATGGATGTCGGCATGTAACGCGAAGGACGCAGATTTGATGCTTCATCGTATCCGTCTCGAAGAAGTGAGTATGGCGGAGATCATTATTTTCCCACCAATAGGGATACTGCGGATCTGGTTCCTGGGCTGCCTGGTTGGAGCCGATAGTGAAACGAGAACCTGGTGCGCGGGTAAGATGTGATTGCGGGAAGGCTCGTGTCGTATCTCCCTCGGTCTTGGGTGAGTCTGAGAAGAGCCTGGGGGAGGCAGGAGAGGTGAGAAAGTAGTGAGGGGTCGCGTATTCGAGGTTGTGCGTGTGATGTGGAGATGACCTATAGGCGTACAGGTGTATTTATCACTTGCATTACTGTCTCACATTCTCGTCACGGATATGTATGGAGGTGATGTACCAACCTTGCAGTTGCATACACGGCAATGCAGGTACGCCACCCGATAATGGTTCGGCAAGCACATGACAGATGGCAAACCGGCATGGTTGTGTTCTCGGTCTCTTTCGTTGTGTTCTCGTGTTGAGAGCTGACGGAGACGAGTCGGATTTCACCTCGTAAGCTGCAGGCGCGGTAATCGCTTGGCCTTGAACATGGATGCTGGGTCGTGGGAAACCGGGGAAGAAGCGGGGACCCTCGTAATGGAATCGCAGAAAGGCTTGTGTACTGGCGCTCAGGATGAGAAATTTTACTGAAATGAGTTGATTTGCCAAGTCTACTGATGTTGAAGAGACGTGTGTCGGAAATGCGCGTTATGACAATAACTTTCGGAGCTTCGGCCGAAGCATCCCACTGGCAGCTCAGCTGTGCCCGAAACGACGGCTTCAGAGAGTATTTCTGTACAAATGCCTCCTAAGGCACTGTGCTCTACCTACGGTTGGACTGGCTGTTTCCAGGCTTTTCACCTAGGAGGCTCCTGCTGGTGCTAGTCCTCACGTAATCTTGAGATCTTGGAGCGTGGCTAACCGTCGTGCATGGACTATGACGCCATTACCGCGCTGTGCTAATCAATGGTATTACTCGTTGAGAGCTTGGGACAGGTGGTCAGCGACATGGTGAGGTGCAGGGTGTTGGAGAATAAATAGAAGATGCCCTAACCCTGGCTTCGTTTTGAGTAGAGGCGGTTAACTAGGCGCTTTGCCGGCAAGAAGGAATTTTGTTGGGTAGTGTAGACTGAAAAGCAAACGTGTTTCGCGAAATCACGCGCGCCCGATCAACACCCGTTATCTCCATCGCTCTTCTTCTAGTTGGACAGCATGTACCGTCGATTGTTCGATCCATCGTACGGCATATGGAAGCATTATCCCAAGTTTGTGCAGATGACGACAACAATGGCATTGATGGCTCACCTGGGCCTGAAGCAAAGTTGCGCCGCATGGTCTCGACCGCCGACGCCGTAAAGACGCATCCAAATCCACTCACATGACTTGTGACAGGCCTTTTTGGAGGGGGGTGAAGTTCCTGGGCCTCGGCACTGTTGCAGCTTGCAGCGGAGCGACGTCCGTTTTGCGACTGATGCACCATGGCGACCGCGCTCCCGGGTCGCTATGATGGATTGTGGCGCGGGTGAGGAGGACTGCCAGTTCCTCCTTCTGCGGCGTACCTGCAGAAATCCGATCCTTCCGAGTTGGAAGGATTATCACGGCAACCACTGCAATACGGCGTGGTGCGGCCACGGCTGTGCCTGTCCATGATTTCGGCCTGATGTCAACATGCCTACCGTGACAGAGTCTTGGACAGGTCTAGGCGTTCGATATAACGAATCGTCTGTAGACTTGTGCAATGTGTCGTGAAGAGTGGGCCATTGGGCTTTCGGCAGCTAACGACACCCCGCGGTGGGTAGCTTCGTTAGCGGCCGAGCTAGCTTCGGTGTATCAGGCTGCCGAACGGGTCGCCGCTGATAGGTTTATAATAGCTTGGAATAGGGCCGAGGAATTGGTTGAGAAAGTTTGCACACTCGAACTGTCGTTCAAGGCGTATACACGGGAAGAAGACACTCTGCGCCGTCTTCGCGCCCCCACGGCTAGTTGTCCGGTTAGGTGAAACTAGATGATATCAGGAAGAAGACATCTGCGCAGCATGAGGTCAGCGGTCCACAAACGATCTTCAGCTACCCCGATGCTAGAGCCATGGGGCTCATGCACTGGGGAAGCTAGATTTTGGTGACACGAAGCTATATGGAAAGGCTATTGTTCTTAAGGTTTTTGTACACGCCCTAACCTGATTGCAAATCTCGGTTGGCAGATGACTGACTGATTGGCAGGTGGGCGCTGTCGATGTATTCAAATGTAGGGTTGACAGTGAAGGATGACAGGGCCGGTCGCATGCCAGACTATCGTTGACCGAAAGCTGGTGTAGCTACACCGGTATGCGGTCATGGGGCGTAGACAATCACCTGCTTGGTTGGACCGAGTGCAGTGCAAGTTGCTTCGCTATTCCAATAGCCGGCCGGTCACTCAACAACGGGTCTGGCCAGCGTATCCATTTTGACGACAAGCGCACGATAATTGTCCCCACTGTAGCGATTACCGTGCCGTAGCCATGATGGAGTTGGGACGGCAGTAGACAATCGCATCGACTGGATGGAATTCAGTACCGACATGGCAAAGTTCGATAATGCGCGCTGAGCACCAGTACTGAGAGAGAATGCGCATGGCGAAAAATATAGTGTAGTCTGTGCCCAATTCTCCTTTTGGCAGTGCACGATGTGGATCTTGTTCACGACGCAGATCCCGAGCTGCTTCAGTGCTATGCTGGAAGAAGCAGCCGTTTTTTTGCATGTGCCGACAGGGGTGGGCGCTTCGAATGCGGGCAATCAATACGTGATCGACATAAGGGTGGAGCGCAGCTTTGAGTAGTATTCACTGCGTGGGGATGCGTGGGTGGCTGTGGGTGGCCCGGCTGAGGAAGGTTGAGAGGTGAGACAATAAGAAAAAGCTGCGCAGAGGGGTCGACAGTTGGGCAACTGGGGCACCATCAACTCCTTAGCGCGGGCTGTTTAAACCGAGTCTAAGACGAGCGAGCGGCTTCCACTCGTCTGCTAAGGTGATTGGAGAGCTGCTAGGGCCGCGGAATCAGAGTCGTTGCTCCGTGGCAACCGTTGTTGTTCGCTACGGCCTGGTTGTCTGCCCGGGCACTGCGCGTTGGGTAAAGTGGTGTCGCAATCTTGGGTGATGCGGCCGCGTTGGAAGGGCTTGATATCGATGCTCCTCGACATGGAGCCTTGGCACGTGATCATGTGGGCATGTGACGGCGGTCGACAGGTCGCCGTCGTTGGCCGCAGGGTGAAGGGTGAGTATAAGGCAGTCGTGGCAGGTCGCCGTCACAGGAGTTGAGCGAC
>Ga0265780_10012077_pt1 | contig 10151 bp, 6 predicted proteins | sample P1T30metagenome_FD_192432 | JGI IMG/M metagenome (GOLD analysis project Ga0265780, IMG submission 192432) | Plant litter microbial communities from East Loma Ridge, Irvine, California - P1 T30 | ecosystem: Environmental > Terrestrial > Plant litter > Unclassified | place: USA: California... | reverse complement strand
TTCCAAGGGTTTCAAGTGGCTCATCTACAGTAAAGCCCGGATTATCGGTAGCAATTTCAAACAGTACACCGCCCGGTTCCCTAAAATACAGGCTATGAAAGTAGTTCCTGTCTATTTGCGGGGTAATATTTAACCCGGCTGCAGCCACTTTTTCGCGGAACTCCATAAGCACCTCATCATTGGGTACCCTAAAGGCTACGTGGTGCACGGTGCCGTTTGCCACATGGCCATGTTTTTCTTCTTTAAGCTCTACAAGGTCAATAACATTGGCATGATCAACAGCATCGGTAGTATAACGGTAACGGTTGCCTTCCTGTGCGGTTAATTTGTATCCAAAAATATCGGTTAAAATAGCCGCCGTACCGGTAATGCTGTTCAGTGTAAGCGTAACATTATGAAAACCCCTTGTAGCAACATCTGCCTTAACTTCAACGGTTTCCCAAGGCTTGCGGTCATCGTTCGCCACTTCTGTAAGCTCCAGTTTTAACCCGTCCGGGTCAAGAAAGGTTAGGTAACGTTGCCCAAATTTTTGAGAAGGTTTGTTGTATATTACATTATGGCTGTCAAGGCGCGCCATCCAGAAATTAAGGCTGCCTGCAGGAACAGAATATCCGATTTCGGTAGCCATTCCGGCACCCCTGCGCCCCTGTGGTATACCGCTTCCCCATGGGAAAAATGTGAGTATGCTACCGGCGCTGCCCACTTCGTCGCCAAAGTAAAAATGGTAGGTACCCGGATCGTCAAAATTCACGGTTTTTTTAATGAACCTAAGACCCAATATTTTTGTATAGAAATCAAAGTTGCGTTTAGCGTCGCCTGCAATAGCAGTTATGTGGTGCAGGCCTAATATGTTATTTTTCATGGTAAATGATTATTAATTTTTAATACTGTAAAATTACACCACAATGCATGCTCAAATCATTGAACTAAGACAAGAAGGGGCATTGAACCAGTTCAAGAAAAAGCTATTTTATGCTTTAATTGGCTTGGTTTTAATAAAGCTATAACCCTTGTTCCTGATATTATGGGCTAACTTTGAGTGAACCAATACATAAAAAGACATGAAAACTATAAATTCTATAATATACTTAGCAGCTATTGCCATACTGGGCATAACGCTTTCCTGTGGTGGCAGTGCAACTGCTACGGACCAGCAAAATACCGGAACCATGGGCAATGCTTCAGAAATGCGCACTTCCAGCGACATGAATATATCTCCTGCCAATATGCTGGCCCAGGATCCGATGTATCGAAAAAATGATACAGTAACGGTGCTTAAAGATTCCGTTAATTAGAGACCCTGACGATTAAAATAATTGCCTGATTTAAAATACTGCATTTTAGATATTTATGTTTTTTTTAATAAAAGCATAGGAAAGTTTTAGTAAACCTGCATCTATCTTTGATTTACATATTAATAGCAAGAAATTATGAAGAAATTAATTTTTACCACATTATTTGCAGCAGGCCTTATGCTTGCTTCATGTGGCAGCAACAAAACAGAGGGAGAGGCTTCGGCTGATAGTACCGCTGTAGATACGGTTAGTACGGCACCTATGGATGCAGCGCCAACCACCACAGCTACGGATACTGCGGCACCTATGAATGATACTGTAGCGCCTGCTCCATAAAGATAATAGAGAGGGAATGTTTAAATCTTTCCTCTCTTTATTTATTATTTTTTAATGATTACATAATATTTATAAACACAAGGGATTGTAAATTTGATGTTTATAAGCCAAAAAACAATATAACTATGAAAATGCCTTTTAGCAAAACCATAAAATTAGCAGCTTATACCTTTGTATGTGCCGGTTTATTAAGCCTCACAGCATGTAAAGGAAAATCTGATTCGGGCGATGATCACGGATCTGACGATACTACCGAAGTAAAGGATACTACTCCTGCCGAAGGCATGACCGCTGTACCTGCCGGAGATACCATAGTTAGAAAAAACGATACTATTGTAAAGACCGGTACAAAAAACGATACAAAAGAGAATCCTGTTGGAGAGCAGGTACCATAAAATATCATACATTAAATTTGGGAAAATTGGCAGCTTTACGGCTGCCTTTTTGTTTTATAAATATGATGCAATAAAAAATCCCCGTGGCATTGCCGCGGGGATTTAAGCTGATTAATATAGATATAGGGGGCTTAGTATATAATCTTTTTGCTTACCCTTCCTTTGTTTGTATTTATTTCAACAATAATTACCTCCTGCGCAATGTGCAGTCCGATAATTGCCGTTTGGGTAGCGTTTATACTATCTTTTTGGTATAGCTTCCTTCCACGGATATCATAAATAGTAACATCGGTCATTTCGGCTGTGCCGGAATTAATATGGATGGCGCCGTTTTGCTGATACAGTACCACCATATTTTCAAGCGCCGGAGTTTCTGTACCCAGCTGGCCTTGCGGCATATAAACTACCTCAAACCTGCTGTCAAAGGTACCTGCATCGGTTGTAAAGGTGTACGTGTTTTGGCTTAGGTTTGTAAGCGTACTAAAAGGTTATCTTTTAAATACACCACCTGGCCGGTGCTAAACACGCCGTCTACATGGTCAAGGTTTATGGTATACTGGCCTGCTGCGGTTACTGCAAAGCCCATAGGCACCACATCTGTAGCGGTAAATGCCGGCCGTGCCTGTATGGCAAGGTTGCTTTCCGCTGCTTTAGAGTATAGCCTTGCACTGCCTTCATTGTTTAGCAGTCTGCCGTCATAACCATAGTCAAGATCAAGTGTTGCGCCATCCATGTACGCTATAAGTGCCTGGCCAAAAGCATTTTTTGGAACTGAAATAAAATCGCCAATTTTTTCCAGATTACAACTAAATACCCAAAAATCCGATTAAGTGCATTAGTGATTTTAATGTTGCACCGGTTATTTGTTAAAGTCTACACATAAAAAAAATCCCCAGACAAAATGTCCGGGGATTGGTTGATTTAATACGGGGGAAATATTAAATTTAGTAAACAATTTTTTTGCTCACCTTGCCTTTTACTGTGGTTATCTCAATTATGATAACCTGCTGCTGAATAGCAAGGTTGTTTATAACGGTTTCTTCGGCATCGATGTTATAAGCACTGTATAATTTCCTGCCCCTCACATCAAATACATTCACATCGGTTATTTCGGTACCGGCGGCGCTTATGTTTATAGCATTATCCTGCTGATATACAATTACATTCGCCTGTGTAAATTCTGATACACCCAGTGCACCCTGTGCTGCATATACTACTTCAAACCTTGTATTAAATGTTCCGGCATCTGTAGTAAATGTATAGTTGCTATTGGTAATGTTTGTTACAGTGCCCAGTACGTTATCTTTAATAAAGATCTCCTGGCCCTGGCTAAACACACCGTCTGCGCGGTGCACAGTAAACGTGTACTGTCCAGGTGCATCGGCCCTGTAGCCCATAGGCACTACATCTGTAGCGGTAAAGCCGGGCCTTGCCTGTACAACTAATTTCATGTTTTCCAGGTTAGACCAAATTGATACTGAACTGCCTGCAGATATAGCCTCTGCATCGCGTCCGTAATCCAGGCCAAGGGTTGCCGTGCTGCTATACACAAGGGCTGTCTGGCTAAACTCGTTGTTATTGCCTGTCATGTTTAGCCATATCCTTGATTTAAGGGCATCTTCATTTTGTGCCGTTCTAAAGAACTGGCCGTTGTGTACATCCTGCCTTCTCATGCCTGCATTAAATGTTAGCTGTGGTGTAGCACCTGTAGCAAATTCATCTTTTGTTTTTACCAGGAAGCCCTGACCCGGATTAATTACCCAGTTTGCAGCATCGCCGGTATTAAAGTAGCTGTCCCACTCGTTACCGCCATAGTTGCCTTCGCCCGGGTTACCGCCTATAGCATGGTTATAGGTGTACACATCATACGTAAGGGTAGCATAGCTTGATGCGTTGTTGTTGTTTTTCTTTCTCCAGAAATAAAGGGCAGAACCTGTTTTTAGTACCGATAAGTTTGTATTAAAAAAGTCGTGTACATTGATAGGAGAAGGGTATGGGTTACCCACAGCTGTAAAGCGATTGCTAACAGTACTAAGTGTTTTTGTTATTGTACCGTTGTTTGGCACGCCCGTAAAGCGTCCTTCAAAAGTTATTGCTGTAGTACCTGCATTATAGCCTGTGGTGGTGTGCTGGTCCGGCATACGAATAAGGTAGCCGGTAGCAGTATTAAAGCTGGTGTTTGCAGGGTCGGCAACCTTAACATATAGTTCCTGGTTACTGGCCGGTACATAAGCATATGTATAAAACCTGTCTATAATTGTAGCGGGAGAGAACGCCAGCAGGTTTTGGTTAGCAACCGGCGTTGACCAAAGTGTATAGTCAAGCCTGAATAGGTTAGAGCTGTTTTTTATAACGGTAATATTGCCTTCGTTTGCCTCAGTTGCAGTATCCTGCATTAGGTGTGCCCCATTTTGAAGTGTAAAGCTTCCGCTTACTACTTTGATAGATTTATTTAAGTGTATGGCATAGTTTGACGGTATGCTAACCACGGCGTTGTTTTGTACAATTATTTTACAGCCGTTAAGGTTCTGAGCTGCACTGTAGTTGCCTGTAAAGTATATAATGGTGCTAATATCGGGCAGGCCGTTGCTCCATACAGTACCATTCCAAGTTGTGCTTTTAGGGCTTACTGTACCCGCTGTTGCGTATACCTCCGGGTATGAGTTTTGTGTAACTACCGCCCTAAAATAGGTTGTTTCTGTAATTGTGCCTATTTGTGCGGGTGTAAGTGTTGCAGTTGTATTAGCAATAGTGGTAGCACCTGTAAAGCTGGCGTTTGTGGATTTCTCCCAGCGTACTACGTTACCTGTATGGCCGGTTAGGGTAAGGTTTGCCGAAGGTGTTTCTGTACACAGCAATTGCTGGCTGCTAACTGTACCGGCTACTGGTGGTGCCTGTACTATTACCTGTGCCGCGGCTGTAGATACTGCACCAAAACTATCTGTAACCGTAACGGTATAGTTATAGGTGCCCGCAGATGTTGTAGGAGGTGTAAAGGTAGAGCCTGTGCCTAAAACGGTGCTGCTTCCGGTTGCCGTCCATGAGTAGGTATAGCTCGCAGCACATTGCTGAGGTACTAAATTAGCGGTAAGGGTTACGTTGTTGTTAACATGATAGGTACCGGCTCCTGTTACGTTTACGCTAAAACCTTTAGTAACTTCATATAAAAAGATATTGTAATTTGTATTTACCGCTACAAGTGCCTGATATCTAAGGGTAATGCGGGTAGCAGCTGCACCGGGGCTAAAGCTAAGTATTGCCGGCTGGTTGTTTTGCAGCAGCCCAAGCACCTGTGCATTAACAGGAAGCCCAAGCAATGAAGAAAGGGTAGTGCTGCCTACACCTACCGGAGTTGTGCTGGTGCCATTGTAAGCCGCTACTGTTATACCATTAATAAGGTTTGCTGCTAAAAGTCCCGGTGGGATAGAAACTTTAAGATTATAGGTATCTGCAGAGGCAGAGGCGCCTTCAAAGTAAATGGTTTGTTCAATCCATTCGCCTGCACCTAATACGCCAAGCGACAGGCTTGAGTGTGTGGTAGCGCTGGCATCTATGGCATTGCCCGGGTTTGTAATGTTTATATCTACTACAGATAAAAGGCCACCTGCATTATATGAAGTATAAGGAGCACTGGCACAAGTAGCAGTGCCTTTTTGAAAGTAAGCGCCAAATACATCAAGATATTTGCTGTTGTCTAACGTACCGCCAATAGCACGGTTGGTTATTTTAATACGCCTGTAAGCCGCATTATGGGTTATCCTTAGAAAGTGTTGCCCGGCTGAATTAAAAACAACCTTAAAGCTTTCTGAATTAAAAGTGCTGTTGGTATAAACACTGGTACCGGTTGCTGTTATACCTTCTACAATAATGGTTTGGTTACCGATCAAGATGGTGTTAAGCGCCCCTGTAAGCAAGTTACCGATGGCACCACCGGCAAGTACACCTAAAACATTGTTTTCAGGGTCGGATGACATTTTAAGGTACACTGGTGTGTTTGCAGGAACATCTTCTGTAAATGCAATTTCAACAAACCTGTTGTTTTGCGATGCGTTAAGAACATTATCTACAGAGCTGATCCTGGCAGCTGTAGTCAGATAATCTGATCCGGTATCTACTGCACTGCTAACGCTTGTAATGCCCGCAGCAGAGTTTGATTGCATAACCGAAGCCTTTACGGTAGTAACCTGCGCATTTGCCGAATAGCAAAACGCGAGGAACATGATGATAATTTTGAGGGTAAATTTTGAATTCATAATACAAGACTATTTGTTTATGAAGCAAAATTCTTTTAGATGCCAGCGCTAAAAAAGCCAATTAAAATTTCTATCGTTAAACGAGTGTTTTTTATCGGCAAAATGCATGTAGCGTATAAGGTTTAAAAACAGCGATTTAGAGTATTTTTAATGAAAAAACCCCGCTATTGCGGGGTTTTTATGATGTTTTGGGGGACGTTTATTTAGTATACTATCTTCTTGCTTACTTTGCCCTGAAGCGTGTTGATTTCTACAATAATAACCTCTGTTGAAATGTTAAGGCCTGATACCGAAGTTTCGGTAGCATTAACATTGTTTTTGCTGTACAGTTTCCTGCCACGGATGTCATAAATAGTAACATCTGTCATTTCCGCTGTACCTGTGTTGATGTTGATCGTACCATTTTGCTGGTACACCACTACCATATTAGCAAGATCAGGAAAATTTGTACCTAACTCGCCCTGCGGCATGTATAGTACTTCAAACCTTGTATCAAACGTACCGGCATCTGTAGTAAACTGATAAGCAGACTGGCTCAGGTTAGATACTGTACCGTTTAGGTTATCTTTTAAGTATACTTGCTGGCCTGTGCTAAATAAACCGTCTACATGGTCAATACTCATAGTATACTGGCCTGCAGAAGTTACTGCAAAGCCCATTGGCACTACATCAGTAGCGGTAAATGTTGGCCTTGCCTGTATGGCCAGGTTGTTACCGGCTTCTCTCGAGTAAAGTTTTGTATTACCATCACCCAGCATCTTAGCATCATAGCCATAATCAAGGCCTAATGTACCTTGTTCAAGGTAACCCACCGCTGCCTGGCTAAAAGCAGTAGTACTGCCGGCAAGGTTTAGCCACAGTCTTGATACGGCAGGCTCATCGTTATTGTTAGCTGTTCTAAAGAACGACTGGCTGCTTTGGGCAGGTTTACGCATGCTGTTAGTAAAGTTTACTGTAGCAGCGTTATCAAGTCCGGATTTTAGCTTAACAAGGAAACCCTGTGCAGGCGATATGATCCAGTTTTCATTAAAGGTTTCGCTGTTGCCACCTGTATAAAAGCTTCCGTTAGTATCGGCGTTGCCGCCTATCTGGCCGTTGCTGGCGTAAGCCAGTTTTGTAAGGTGTGCATAGCTGTTTGCTGTGCCATCGTTTTTCTTTCTCCAGAAGTAGATACCGCTACCGGCTTCAAGAGTGCTGCTGTTTTGAGCAAAGAATTCATTAACACTTATAGGCGACGGGTAAGGGTTAGCTACTGCAATGTAGTGGCCACTTTGATTTACCGTTCCACCTGTTGTTGTGTTGGTGTTTGCCACCGTTATGCCTAAAGCTACAGTACCATTATTTGGTGTACCGTTAAATGTACCAATGTGTGTGTAGGTAGATGTACCGTTTGCATAACCTGCATCGCCGGATATTGCATCTGGGGTACGGATAAGGTATGCCTTGCCCGGTGTAAAGTTGCCTGCTGCATTTGTAGCAAAATACTGCTCCCTGTTGGTTGATGTAGGTGCATTCCAGTTATAAGCATACGTATAAAAACGGTTGCTCAGTGTAGCCTCAGAAAAGGCTTGCAGCTGCTGCGCTGCTACCGGAGCACCCCATAAGGTATAATCTAACTTAAATAATGGGTTGCTGTTACGTAGTACCGTAATTGCCGTTACGTTATTATTTGTAGTAGCCGTTGCATCTTGTAAAAGCGCGGCGTTATTGCCTATAACAAATTTATCTGCACCTGCCTGGTTATCTACTTTATTCTTAACAGTAATTGTAGTACCTGCGGTAATTGTAGTTACAGGGGTTAGAGCCTGCGTTGCACCTGCTTTAATGATAAGGTTGTTGCCAATTATCAGGCCATTTGACAGCGTTTTAGCGTCCGGACCTGAAAGCGCCACATTTACATACTCTGCTCCGGCGATATTATTAACCGTTTGTGTTCCGGCATACTCAATAGTACTTTCCGGCTGGAATGTTTTAGCTGCATAATTTACAGGGAACTGGCTTGTGCCGTTAAGCAGTAGTGTAGCACCTGTAGCAATGGTAAATACACCGCCGTTAGCTGCCCTGTTAAGGGTAAATGTGCCAAGGTTTAGTGTACCTGTGTTAACCGTTACGTTACCTGAAGGGGTAATAGCACCATTAAGCGTTACATTAGCATTAGTAGCTATATTGCCTGCTTTAGTAACAGTAGCGGGGAATGGAGTAGTGGTTACACCGTTAAAGATGTAATTAGTAGTGTCATTAAATGTTTTTGTACCTGTTGTGGTTACAGCGCCTGCTATACCGGCAGTATTTGCCGTAATTATAGTTGAGCCCGCAGCCGAGGTAAAATTGGCCACACCTGACAGTTTATATGTGTCAGTATTAAAGGTTCCACCATTTTCAACAGTAAACGTAGTACCGCTCCCCGTTAGGAAGTCGCGGTTGGCTAATTTAACATAAGCGCCGTTCTTAACATTAAAATTAAGGTTGGTGTTTGTAGTTGAAGCCACATCAGCAATCTGTGTAGTGGCATCGGTTAATCCGTTTCCTGTACCTGTAAAGTTAAACGCACTATTTACAGACTGGTTGCTAAATGAAGCTCCGTTTGCAATAATTAAGTCTCCTTTTAAATTAAATACCGATGTTACACTGCCTGCAGATGTAAAATGTGGGTTAAAAGTACCGGCATTTATAATCAAATCTCCATCAATATTTAAAGTCATAGCAGAACCTGAATTTGACGCTGTAGTGCCTCTAAAAGTTCCCGTACCATTTTTTATTACATTACGGTTAACTGTTAGGTTTTTTTGTCCAGACTGCGTTTGTATGCTAATAACTCCCGTTGTTGTGTTGTTTATTATTAAATCCCGTCCAACAGTTGCTGCGTCTGTGTTAAGCGTAAAGCTTTTTGACGAAGAATTATCGATTGTGAAATCGTGATGTGTCACTTTATAAGTACCCTGTGGAATTACATAACCTACTTGTCCGTTGCCACCTCCAAAGGTAGTTGGTGCAAATACCAAGTTTCCGAATTTTGCAAGTGTTGTGGAGTTATCCGTAATATCTTCCGGCTCAAATAAAGGAGCACTGCTTACATAAAAAGTATTAAATGTAAAAGTTGAGTTACCCGCGAATGATTCAATGCCTTTCCATAAAAAGGTAGCCATGTTTGAGGAGAAAGCATTTACAACTACTTCTGCATTGTCTTCAACTGTAAATGTAGCCGTAGTGTTGCTAAGGTTAAACAAGCTGCTGTTGATGTTTAATTTACCACCGCCTTTTACCAGTATTGAATTACTGATAGGGTAGGTGCTGGTTACTGTTAACTCTCCTCCGGATAATATAATAACGTTAGTTGCGCCGTTTGTTGCCGATGTAACTGCACCCTGAACGTACACTGTTTGTGCAGCTCCCGGTACACCATTAATATTAACGGCGCTCCAGCCACCCTGGCCAGGCGTAGTACCTATACAAGGGGTGTTAACAGCGGTATTACATTTACACCATGTAGCAGCACTGGTGTATGCACCGCCTGTGGTTGCAGAAAGGAATGAGTTGTAAGGATAAATTACACTGGCTACCGTAACAGCTACGCTACTGTTAGTAGTACTTGCAAGGTAGTTAGTACCTGCATCCTGACTAACGATAAGGTTAGCCGTACCTGGAGCAACACCGGTAATGGTGTTACCGGCAACAGTAAATATTGCGGTATTAGTGCTTGAGTAGTTAAAAGCACCGTCTGATAACGAAGCTACATTGGCAGTGCCGATAGTAAAGGTTGTAAGGCCTGTAACAATGGCATTAGTTGTAAAACCCGGGTGGGCTATTTTATTAATTGTTGCAGTAATGCCCGGTTGCGCAGATAGTGTGTAGTTGCCTGCACCTGGACCGGC
>Ga0265780_10012076_pt1 | contig 10151 bp, 10 predicted proteins | sample P1T30metagenome_FD_192432 | JGI IMG/M metagenome (GOLD analysis project Ga0265780, IMG submission 192432) | Plant litter microbial communities from East Loma Ridge, Irvine, California - P1 T30 | ecosystem: Environmental > Terrestrial > Plant litter > Unclassified | place: USA: California... | reverse complement strand
GCGTCACGTGTACGGGCTGATCGAGGCCTTCATGAAGAAGAAACTGGGCGGGACCGAAGCGAAGTAATTTGCCGCTCCCAATGCAAACAGCCGCCGGTGGAAACACCGGCGGCTGTTTTTTTTGCGGGACCCGTATTACTTGGTCGCGTCGTGGATCTTTTCCTTCAGGTCGCCCATCTTTTCCTGGGTCTTGCCTTCGACCTGGTTTGCCAGGCCCTTGGCCTGCTGTTCCTCGCTGCCCACCAGCTTGCCGGCTTCTTCCTGAATCTTGCCGCCGATGTCTTGCAGTTTGCCGTTGACTTGGTCCTTGTTCATGCTGTTCTCCTTTGCAGTGGCACACGCCGTGTGGCGATGTATGACTCCATCTTAGACCCGGAGACGATACTGCTCAGTTAGCGCACGCACACAACACGGACGACGCTGGCGAGCGACGGCATGAAACTTCAGCTGATAGCATTTTGCTACGTCATTCACCATGCCGGCTTTCCATGAACGATCAACCGCGCTACCCGCCCTCCCCGCCCGCGGCCAGGCCGTCGCCCGAACAACACCAGCTGATGCGGCGCACCGTGCTCATCGACGGCATCGCGATCCTGTTCCTGGCGCTGGCCGCCGCGGTCTACTACGCCGCCGACGCCCTGCTGCTGGTGTTCGCCTGCGTGCTGTTCGCGGTGCTGCTGTACGAACTCAGCGCCATCCTGCAGCGGCGCCTGGGCTGGAACCGCAAGCTGTCGCTGGCGGTCGTGGTGCTGGCGCTGCTCGCCATCATCGGCCTGGGCGGCTGGGCCATGGCGCCGCAGATCTCGGAGCAGTCGACCCAGCTGGCGCAGGAAATCCCGGCCTCGATCGAGCGCCTGCAGCAGGAAGTCAACCGCCACCCGCTGCTGCGGCGCATCGCCGCCGGACTGCCCGACGCCAGGCAACTGAGCCAGTACCTGGGCAAGATGGTGCCGGACGCCGGCCTGTTCTTCGGCGGCCTGCTGGGCGCGATCGGCAATGTCGCCATCATCGTGTTCGTCGGCATCTATTTCGCGCTGTCGCCCGGGATCTACAAGAAGGGCATGATCCGGCTGGTACCGAAACCCAGGCGCGAACGCGCGGGCCAGGTGCTGGACACCATCGGCGACAAGCTGGCGCGCTGGCTGGTCGGCAAGACCATCTCGATGCTGGTCGTCGGCGTCGTCACCTCGGTCGGCCTGAGCATGCTCGGCGTGCCGCTCGGGCTGATCCTGGGCATCATCGCCGGCCTGCTCGACTTCATTCCCTACGTCGGACCGATCATCGCCGGCGTGCCGGCGGTCCTGATCGCGCTGTCGATGGGGCCGGACATGGCGCTGTATGTGGTGCTGCTGTTCCTGGCGGTGCAGACGGTCGAGGGCTATGTGCTGCAGCCCCTGGTCGAGGCGCGCGCGGTCGCACTGCCGCCAGCGCTGACCATTGTCATGCAACTGATCTTCGGCATGCTGTTCGGCTTTGCGGGGGTGGCGCTGGCGACGCCCTTGACGGCGGTGCTGATGGTGCTGGTGAATATGCTGTATATCGAGGATATCCTGGGCGACCGGCCCAGGCACTCCGGCGATGCGCCCTAGGCCGCCCAAAAGAAAACAGCCGCACGCGGCGGCTGTCCGATGAGGCGGCTAGCGCAGGATCAGCGATTGCCCTTGTTGACCGTATCCTTCAGGTCGCCCACTTTTTCCTGGGTCTTGCCTTCGACCTGCTTGGACAGGCCCTTGGCCTGCTGTTCGCTGCTGCCTACCAGCTTGCCAGCTTCTTCCTGAATCTTACCGCCGATATCTTTGGCCTTGCCTTTGACTTGGTCCTTGTTCATGATGAACTCCTTTCGTCGGTGAGGTGCCGCTTCGCGAGTCGAAGCGGCATGTCACCAGAATAGGATGATGAGGACAATCATTCTGTACGCGAATTAACAAAGCGTTCACTTTTCTTCATCACATTGGTTTGCGCCAAACACTCGCCAGCCAGGGCTGCTGTTCGCGCGGCAGGCCGTCCGGGCGGTAGTAATGGTGTACGGGCAGGAAGCCGGCGCCCACCACATGGCTTTCCCAGGTGGGGTAGTCGTGGAAGCTGCCGTAGCGCGGGCCGTTCCAGCCTTCTTCGTTATTGCCGCGAGGATTGGAACTGAACAGTACCCCACCCGGCTTGAGGGTCGCGAACAATTGCTCCAGCACTCTGGCCAGGCGGGCGCGCGGCACGTGGAACAGCGAGGCGTTGGCATAGACGCCGTCGAACATGCCGGCAGGCAGGCGCAATTCGAGGAAATTCTGCTGCCAGACCTCGCAATTGCTGTAGTCGCGCGCCATGGCGACGAACCGGGCGCTGCCGTCCAGGCCGATGGCGCGGTGGCCGAGCCCGGCGAAGGTCTTGAGGTCGCGCCCCGGCCCGCAGCCGAAGTCGAGGATGGTATGGGGCGCCGGCGTCTCGATCGCGTCGAGCAGCGCGCCGATGTTCTGGCTGACGTCGTGGTCGACGGTGCCGAGGAAGAAGCGGCGCGCGGAGTCGTCGTAGTGCTGCAGCGTGCGCCGCGTGATGTCGTCGAAGTCCTCGTTCATGGGTGCCGCGCAGGAGTGGATGTCGGACCCATTTTAGGTCCGGCATCCGTTCCTGGGCGCTGCTTACTGCAAAAAATTACCAGACGCGCACGCGCTCGTCCGGCGCCAGGTAGAGTTTCTGGCCCGGCTGCACGTCGAAGGCCTTGTACCAGGCGTCGAGGTTGCGCACGGTGGCGGCGCGGTATTGCGGCGGCGCGTGGCCGTCGGTCAGGATACCGCGCCGCTCGGCGGCCTCGCGCGCCTTGTTGCGCCAGCTCGAGGCGAAGCCGGCGAAGAACTGGCGGTCGCCCTCCTCGCCCGCCTTGGGGTCGGCGGTCTGATAGGCATCGTAGGCGGCGGCCAGGCCGGCCAGGTCGGCCAGGTTCTCGGACAGGGTCAGCTGGCCGTTGACGGCCAGGTCCGGGAAGGGCTTGTAGGCGTTGAACTGGGCCACCAGCTTTTGGGACGCGGCCTTGAAGTGGTCGAGGTCGCCCTTGGTCCACCAGTCGCGCAGGCGGCCCTGGGCGTCGAACTGGGCGCCCTGGTCGTCGAAGCTGTGGCTGATCTCGTGGCCGATGATGGCGCCGATCGAACCGTAGTTGGATGCGTCCGGCGCCTTCGGGTCGAAGAACGGCGGCTGCAGGATGGCGGCCGGGAAGTTCAGCGAATTCTGCAGCGGCAGGTTGACCGCGTTGACCAGTTGCGGCGGCATCGACCATTCAGTGCGCTCCGGCTTGCGGTGCAGCACGGCGATGCGCTGGGCGGTGCGGAATTCCTCGGCGCGCATGGCGTTGCCGAAGGCGTCGTCGCCCGACACCTTCAGGCCCTCGTAGGATTTCCACTTGTCCGGGTAGCCGACGCCGACCGTCAGGGTCTTGAGCTTCTGCTGGGCCTGGGCGCGGGTTTCGGGCGCCATCCATTCCAGCTTCTCGATGCGCTTGCCGAAGGCGGCGACGATGTTCGCCACCATCTGCTGCATCTGCTTCTTGTTCTCGGGCGGGAAGTACTTGGCCACGTACATCTTGCCGACCGCCTCGTCCATGGCCGCATTGGTCGCGCCCAGCGCGCGCTTCCAGCGCAGCGACTGCTGCGGCGTGCCGCTCAGGGCCTTGCCGTAGAAGGCGAACTGCTGCTCGGCGAAGGCCTTGGGCAGCACGCCGGCCATCTGGTTGATGCGGTGGAAGGCCAGCCAGTCCTTCCAGACCGCCAGGTCGATCTTCTCGACCAGGGCCGCCTCGCCGCTCACGGCGGACGGATGCCAGACGATGAACTTGTCCTGGTCGGACAATCGCGCGGCCTTGAAGAAGGCGTTCCAGTCCAGGCCCGGCGCCTTGGCGGCGAAGTCCTTGCGCGCCCAGGTATTGTCGGCCTTCAGGACGTCGGCCGAATCGGCGCGGCTGGCGTGGCTGTTGGCGATGTCGACTTCCAGCGCGAACACCTTGGCGGCGCGCGCCTCGGCGTCGGCAAGGCCGGCCAGCTTGAGCATGGCGGCGATGTGCTGCTGGTACTGGGTGCGCAGGCCGGCCATGCGCTCGCTGGCGTCGAGATAATAGGCGCGGTCGGGCAGGCCCAGGCCGCCCTGCAGCAGGTAGGGACGGTTCTTGTCGGGCTCGTGCAGGCCTTGCGCGACCCACAGGCCGAACAGGTTCTCGGTGGCGAAGTCGGTATTGTTGAGCGGGTCGACGTCGGCGCGCAGCGATTCGCCCAGCGCGCGCGCCAGCTCCGCGCGGGTCTTGATGGCGTCGATCTTCGCCAGCACCGGCTTGAGCGGGGCGGTGCCCTTGGCTTCGATCGCCGCCTCGTCCATGTAGGCGCCGAAATAGTCGGCCACCTTGCGCGCCTCGCCCTTGGCGGATTTGTCGGCGCCGGTGTCTTCGATCAGCTTGACGATGCGCTGGTTGGTCTGCTCGGCCAGGTTGGCCATCGCGCCCCAGCTGCTGCGGTCGGACGGGATCTCGGTCTTGGCCAGCCAGTCGTTATTGGCCCAGGCGAAGAAATCGTCGCCCGGACGCAGGGCGCCGGCCGGACGGGTTTCAACGGCCGCTTGCGGGGCGGCCTGCCCGGCTTGCGCGGCGGCGCCTGCGGGCGCGGTGGCGAAGCTCGCCCCGCACAGGGCCAGGACGATGGCGGTCTTGATCGGCGTCCAGCTGGTCTTCATGAATCTTCCCTCGAGGTTGGTATCGATGCATTGTAGACCATGGCCAGGCTTGCCACGACCGCTGCAGCGGAGAAGCGGCCCGGTCCGGCGATTGGACAAGCTTGCCAGGCCGAAGTTCGAAAGTCGTGCAAAAAAGGCAAGCGGCAGCCGATCGTGGCGTGCGCCATCAAAGCAGTATGATGGGCAAAATCCCGTTGGCAAAAATAAATTCAAAAATTTCTTTCGAAAACCCTAAAGTTCTCGGAAGCAGGTCCGTTAAAGAAAGACAACCGGCAATCCGGCCGGCGCTCGAGATACTGGAAGCAGCCATGACGTCCAACGAAGTCCTCGCTATGTACGAAAACATCGCCGCCCTGACCGGCCGCATGGCAACTGCCGCCACCGAGGGCGACATGGACGGCCTGGCGCGCCTGGAAACCCAGTGCGCGATCCACGCCAGCGCTGCACGCAAGGGCGTGCCGGCCCTGGAAGGCGCCCAGCGCAAGCGCAAGATCGACCTGCTCAAGCAGATCATGGCCAACGACCGCGCCGTGCGCGACGTGACCGAACCCTGGACCGGCCAGCTCGACCGCGCCCTCAGCCCGGCGCACTAAGTTCCCGTTTGCCGCCGGCGCGCGCCGGCAGCGAAAGCCCCTGTCGTCCGCCCACCGGGCCGTGCCGCAGGGGCTTTTTGCCGTCCGGGCCGCCAGGAAGCGGGCGGGCAAAAGAAAACCCGCGCGGCTTGCGCCTGCGCGGGTTGTCCGGGGTGGCGGACGGCGCTGCCGTCCTGCCTGAATGGGAGAGCGAATACCAGGTATCTCCTGGCATCGCCTCTTGCCGGTTGCATCCGGCGTCCACCTGCACATTGCCGGCAGGCGAACCGCTTCCGGGGACAGGCGCTTCTTCAGCGTTCATCCGTTGTCGCGCCACGCTATCGGTGGTGGCTGCGGCGGATCCTGATCCGTTCGTGTGACCAAGAGATCACTTGCGCTCGAGTATAACGGAAAAATCCGGCTCGTGTAGATAACTTTTTATCAAGAAACGCCCGGGTAGCTAATCGCCTATTCGAGGCTCGGTTCGGCTTCGCGCGCGGCCTGCGCGGCCGGGGCCGGCGCAGGCCGCGCGCGGGCGCCGAAGCGCGCTTTCAGGCGATCGACCAGGCCCGGCGCGGCCGGCGTGCCGGGCGGGCGCGGCTTCCCGCGCCGGGCCAGTACGACGCCGCCGGCGCCCAGGCCCAGCAACGCCAGCGCGGCGCCGATCCAGCCCCAGGGCAAGCCTTCGTCCGGCGCCGCCTCTTTGTCCTTGTCCTTGGGTTTGCGCGGCACCAGCGGCTTGATCGCGCGGATCGGCTTGGGGCCGGCCGGCTTGATCTCGGGCTTGATATCGGGCTTGTTTTCAGGTTTGTCCTCGGCCTTGTCCCCGGACCTGGGCGGCGCGTCGGCGGCCGCGGTGGCGCCGGCACCGGCCGGCGCGTCTTCATGCGCGGCGACCGGTGCGGCGGGGGCCGCATGCGTCGCCGCCTTGTGGGCCGGCGGTTCCGGCGCAGCCGGTGCGGGCGCGGCGTGCGGCGCGGGCGCGGGATGGGCGGCGGCGGCTGCTGCAGCCCCCGCCGGCGCCACGCCCAGCGCCACCTGCAAGCCCCTCACCTTCTCCTCCAGCTTGCCGAGCTGCGCGCGCAGTTCCGCATTCTTCTCGCCCAGCGCCATGCAGGCCTTGGCATCCTCGGCCTGGGCCAGGCAGGCGGGCGGATGGGCGCCGGCGCGGGCGGCCGCCAGGGGCAGCCCGGGCAGCGCGATCGGCGCGGCTTTCGGTTCGGCGCGGACGGCGGCCGGCACCGGCGGAGTCGCGGCCGGCGGCGCCGCCGGGCGTGCGCGCGGCGCCGGCGCCACGGGCCTGGGCGCGGGCGCGGCCGGGGCAGAGACCGGAACCGGAGCGGGCGCCGCGACGGCCACCGGAGCCACCGCAACCGCAGGCGGCGCCGGCGCCGCCACCGGTGCCGGCGCGCGCACCGGCGCCGGGTTCGGATCGGGCGTCAGCCACAAGGTCGCCAGGCGCACCACGCGCTGGCCCTTGTCGAGCAGTTCGACGTAGAGGTGCAGGTGCCCGGCCTCGACCGGACGCAGCGTGGTCGCATGCAGGAACTGGCGGCCGTCGCGGCGCATCACCGACAGGTTCAGGCTCGACAGCACCGCCGGCATCGCGATGCCGGCGCCGTTGTACACCTCCGGGCTGGCCAGGCGCACCTGCACCGGCGCGCCGGCGTCGTCGATCAGCGCCAGTTCGATGTCGGCGACCAGCGGCTGGCCGATATGGGACGAGACCCGCGAATCGCCCAGCTCGGCCGCGTGGGCGGGTGCAAAGGCGGCGGCGACGGCGGCCAGCACGAGGCTGGACAGGCGGCGCAGGGCCGGGCGACATACTGGGCGGGAGACTGGGCGGCGGGTGCGGCGAACCATAAGATCGAAAAGTGAGGGCTTCAGCGTCGTTAACGGCGCTTGCGGTACACTCTTTAATGCCAGCCCCCTTAACTCCGCAAATAACAGGAAAACAGGACGCATCCATGGAAAACAGGATAGAGAAGGACAGTTTCGGCCCGATCGAGGTACCGGGCGAACAGTTGTGGGGCGCCCAGACCCAGCGCTCGCTGCACCACTTTCATATCTCCTCGGAGCAGATGTCGCCGGAACTGGTTGCCGCGCTGGCCCAGGTCAAGCGCGCCGCGGCCGCGGTCAACCGCTCGCTGCACAAGTTGCCCCAGGACAAGGCCGACGCCATCATCCGCGCCGCCGAGGAAGTGCTGGAAGGTCGCCATGCCGGCGAATTCCCGCTGTCGGTCTGGCAGACCGGCTCCGGCACCCAGAGCAATATGAACATGAACGAGGTGCTGGCCAACCGCGCCTCCGAACTGCTCGGCGGCGAACGCGGCGAGGCGCGCCTGCTGCACCCGAACGACCACGTCAACATGGGCCAGTCCTCGAACGACATGTTCCCGACCGCGATGCACGTCGCCGCCGCCATCGCCGTGGCCCAGAACCTGCTGCCTTCCCTGGCGCGCCTGCGCGGCACGCTGGAAGTCAAGTCGCGCGACTTCGCCGACATCGTCAAGATCGGCCGCACCCACCTGCAGGACGCCACCCCGCTCACGCTCGGCCAGGAATTCTCCGGCTACGTCGCGCAGCTGGAATTTTCCGAGCACGCGATCAAGAGCGCCCTGCCCGGCCTGCTGCTGCTGGCGGCCGGCGGCACCGCGGTCGGCACCGGCCTGAATGCGCATCCGGAATTCGCCAACCGCATCGCCGCCGAACTGTCCTCGCGCACCGGCCTGCAGTTCAAGTCGGCGCCCAACAAGTTCATGGCCCTGGCCGGCCACGACGCGATGGTAGCCGCCCACGGCGCCTTCAAGACCCTGGCCACCGCCCTCATGAAGATCGCCAACGACGTGCGCTGGATGGCCTCCGGCCCGCGCTCGGGCCTGGGCGAGATCACCATTCCCGAGAACGAACCTGGCAGCTCGATCATGCCGGGCAAGGTCAATCCGACCCAGTGCGAGGCGCTGACGATGCTGTGCTGCCAGGTGTTCGGCAACGATGTCGCCATCACCGTCGGCGGCTCCCAGGGCAACTTCGAGCTGAACGTGTTCAAGCCGATGATCGCCCATAACTTCCTGCAGAGCGCGCGCCTGCTGGCCGACGGCATGCGCTCCTTCGACGAGCACTGCGCGCGCGGCATCGAGCCGAACCGCAAACGCATCGGCGAACTCATGGAACAGTCGCTGATGCTGGTGACCGCGCTGGCCCCCCATATCGGGTATGATCGCGCCGCGCAGATCGCCAAGACCGCCCAGCACGAGGGCCTGACCCTGCGCCAGGCCGCCCTGCAATCGGGCTTCGTCGACGAGCAGCAGTTCGACCAGTGGATCGTGCCGATCGAAATGACCCGGCCGAATCCGGCCTGAGTCTCCAGTCGCGCCCCTGTCGTCCCCGCGCAGGCGAGGCCCCGTTTTCCGGGTACTCGGCTGCGCGGGGACGATGTCGTTTCATCGGCCGGCAACAAGCGAACTCAACAGTACGACATCGAATAAAACACGAGGATAGAATATGGAAAAGACAACATTTGAACTGACATCGGAGTTCATCGAACTCAACCAGCTGCTCAAGCTGGCGGGCGTGGTGGACAGCGGCGGCGCCGGCAAGCATGTGGTGGCCAGCGGCGCGGTGTCGGTCGACGGCAAGAAGGAACTGCGCAAGACGGCCAAGATCCGTAGCGGACAGAGCGTGACGGTAGCCGGCACCATCCAGATCAGCGTCCGCTAGACGGCACCGGCGGGCGCGCCGGATGAGCCGTACCCAGCGGTAAGTTTGACGTTTGCGCGCTGACAAGCTTGGGCAGACCTCCTTCTCTATATTGAAGACGTAACATTCGGCTAAAGGTGAGGAAGATGGAAACCCCGGACCCAAGCTCAGTGACGCAGCAAAGGCTGATCGGCGACCTGCGTCTCGTCATCGAGAATGCGGAAGAACTGCTCAAGAACACCGATCACTACACCGGTATCGTGTACCAACATGCCCGCGCCAAGCTGGCGACGGCCCTGAACGCGGCCAACGAGGAACTGTGCCGTTTCGAGGAAGATCAATTGAACCGCATGATGGAAGAGACGCGTGCGGCCAATGAACTGCATCACGACCTGAGCGGCGAAGCGCGCATCCTGCGCGCCTTCTACCACTGAGCGCGCGGCGCCGCAATCGCGGCGCCGCTTTCACTGTCCGTCCCCTTCCCTCAGACTCCGGGCACGAGCGCCTCGATGACGCCCGGCGCCAGCCAGCGCTGCAGGCAGCCGCCCACATCGAAGTCCTCGTCCAGCGCGAACGCCGCATCGAGCGCGGCGCCGAAGGTAGCGCCGGCGCGCAGGCAGGCCAGCGCCGCGTGTTCGGGCGCGCCGATTTCCATTACCTCCACCGTCCAGCGCCGGCGCAGCAGCAGCGCGTGGCTGGCGCGCTCCAGCTGCTGCGGGAAGGCCGGGCCGCCGTCCTGGTGCGCCAGCCACAGCGCCGCCGTCGCCCAGGGCGAGGCATGCAGGCGCAGCGCCGGATGCAGGCGCGCGCGGCTGGCCTCGAAGCCGGCCGGATCGAGGCCGGCCAGGCTTGCCGGCGCATCCGTGGCGGCGCCGTCGGGCGCGTAATGCGCTTCGTGCGCCAGCCACTCCAGGCGCGCCACGTCGGGCAGATAGGGATACTCGAGCGCCGGGGCGAAGCCGTCGAGGAAGGCCGGCAGCGCGGCGCCGAAGCGGTTCAGGTCGGGATCTTGCGAAGGATGGGCCGAGCCGTAGGCCTGCGCCAGCGCCGCGAAGGCCTCCTCGCCGACCAGCTGGCGCAGCACCGGATAGGCGGCCGCCAGCGCGCGCTCGCGGTTGGCGCCCAGGTTGCCGCGGTAGATCGCGAGCCGGCCTGCGCCGCCCTTGAGCAGCGGCG
>Ga0265780_10012075_pt1 | contig 10152 bp, 6 predicted proteins | sample P1T30metagenome_FD_192432 | JGI IMG/M metagenome (GOLD analysis project Ga0265780, IMG submission 192432) | Plant litter microbial communities from East Loma Ridge, Irvine, California - P1 T30 | ecosystem: Environmental > Terrestrial > Plant litter > Unclassified | place: USA: California... | reverse complement strand
TTGAACTGCTCTCGACGCGGGTGATGCCGGCGCTGCGCGACGCGGCATGAGCGCGCGTCGCAAGCGGATTGTCGGGATCGGCGGTACGCTGCGCGCCGGTTCGAGCAGCGAGCGGCTGGTGCGGGCGGTGCTCTCCGCCTGTGCCGATGCGGGCGCGGAGACGACGTTGTTCGATGGCGCGTCGCTCGCGCACTTCGGGCATTTCAACGTCGAGGATACCGCGCGCACCGATGAACAGCGGGCCTTCATCGAGAGCGTACGCGAGGCCGACGGTCTTGTGATCGGGACGCCGGGGTATCACGGCGGGGTTTCGGGGCTGGTCAAAAATGCGATCGACTTGCTCGAAGATCTGCGTGGGGATGTACGCCCGTATTTCGAGGGGCGTCCGGTCGGGCTGATCGTATCCGCCGCCGGGTGGCAGGCGGGCGGCGTAACGCTGAGCGCGTTGCGCGGGATCGTCCATGCGATGCGCGGCTGGCCGACGCCGATCGGCATCGCGGTCAATTCGGTCGAGCAGCGGCCGTTCGACGCCAGCGGCGATCTGGCCGATCCAGGCATCGCCTCTGCAATTTCCGCGCAAGCGCGGCAGATCATGACCTTCGCACTCGAGGCGCACGCAGTATGACCGATACGCTTTCGCTCGAAGAACAAGCCAGCCTGTCCGCCGGCGGCGCGATGTGGTCGACGCTGGCGCTGCCCGCTCACGCCATTCCGGCGGCCACGATGGCGGATGGTCCGATGGGAATCGCCAGCGGGCGCGTCGACGAGCGCGACGTGTCGCTGCTCACGCCCTGCGCGACCTTGCTCGGCGCGAGTTGGGATGTCGATCTCATCGCACGGATCGGCGCGCTGGTCGGTGGCGAAGCCGTCCGCTGCGGCGTCGACGCGGTGCTCGCGCCCAACGTCAATATCGCGCGCAGTCCACTCGCAGGGCGGGCGTTCGAATATTTTTCGGAAGATCCCTTTCTCACCGGCGCGCTCGGCGCGGCCTGGACGACTGGCCTGCAATCGACGGGGACCGCCTCGGTGGTCAAGCACCTCGTCTGCAACGACAGCGAGACGGCGCGCGACACGATGAACGTCGTTATCGACGAACGCACGCTGCGCGAAGTCTATCTGCTGCCGTTCGAGCTTGCCGCGGCGGCCGGGGCAGGGGGCATGCTCGCCGCCTATAACCGCGTCAACGGCAGCTATTGCGCCGAGCAACATCATATCCTCACCGATATCGTGAAGGGCGAATGGGGCTTTTGCGGCGTCGTGATGAGCGACTGGTTCGGCACGCACAGCACTGTTCCCACGATCACTGCCGGGCTCGACCTCGAAATGCCCGGGCCGGCACGCTTTCTCGGTTCCAAGGTCGGCGCAGCCGTGTTGGCCGATCAGGTCGATCCTGCGCGCGTTGCCGATGCGGCCGCGCGGGTCGCCGGCTTTGCGCGGCGGTTCACCGGCGCCAAGACGCCCTCTATCGCCACGGATGCGGTCGACGATCTGTTGACCGAGGCCGCCGCGGCGGGGTTCGTGCTGTTGCGCAATCAGGACGATCTGCTGCCGCTCGTTCCCGGTCGCGATGCGACGATCGCAGTGATCGGCCCCAATGCCGACGCGCCATGCTATCAGGGCGGCACCTTCGCCAAGATCGCGGTGACGCCCGATGCGGTGCGCCCGCTCGAGGCGATCCGCCGCCGATATGCCGGACAGGCCCGGATCGTTCACGAGGTCGGTGTCGATCCGGAGCCGCGACTGCCCTCGATGCCGGTGCGGCCAGCGCGCGATCTGGGTGACGGCTGCGCCGTCGGCATGACGATCGACTATTTCGACGACACCGCCGTGTCCGGCACGCCGCGCTTCAGCGAGACGCGCGCAACCAATTCGCTCGTCTGGTTCGTCGGCGTTCACGAGCAGGGTGCGTGGGACCGCGAAGCCGCGATCCGCGCGCATGGCTGGTTCACGCCCGAGTGTGACGGCGACTATCGTTTCTATCTCGGCGGCACTGGATCGGTGGCGATGACGGTCGATGGCACCGAAGTGCTGCGCCGCGACGAGGCCGTAGCGGCCTCGGACGTGATGGGCACGCTCAAGCGTGGCGATGCCGATTGCGCCGTCGTGCCGCTCGTCGCCGGTCGCGATGTCATGGTCGAGATCGTCTTCCGGCACACGCCCGCGCGAGTCCAAGGTTTGTGGTTCGGCGTTCGCGCCCCCGATTCGGCGCAGGCGATGCACGATCGTGCGGTTGCGCTCGCGCGCAGCGCCGACGCCGTGATCCTGGTTGTCGGCGAGACATCGGACTCGAGCGTCGAAAGCAAGGACCGTGTCGATACGCGGCTCGCCCCCGAGCAGCTCGCGTTGATCGAAGCGGTCACCGCGGCGAACCCGCGCACCGTGATCGTCGCCAATGTTGGCCACGCGTTCGATGCCGCCTGGGCCGACCGCGCCGCCGCCGTGCTGGTCGCCTGGTATCCGGGGCAGGCGTTCGGTCGCGCCTTGGCCGAAGTGCTTGCCGGGGATCGCGAGCCGGGCGGGCGGATGCCGGTGTCGATCGCGCGCGACGAGGCCGACTATCCGGCGCTGGGGCTCACGCCCGACGCAGATGGAAACCTTGCCTATACGGAGCGCCTTGCGGTCGGCTGGCGCGGTATGGAGGCGCCTGCCTACGCGTTCGGCAGCGGCATCGGCTATGCCCGTTTCGCGATCGAACAACCGACGATCGAGGGCGCACGGGTCGGCGTGACGGTGCGCAATCTCAGCGAACGCGACGGCAGCACTGTCGTCCAGGTCTATCGCTCCGCGCCCGAGCGCGCGTTGGTCGGGTTCGCGAAGGTCTTCGTCGCGGCAGGTGCGCAACGCCAAATCGGCATCGATATCGAGCCGAGAATGCTGCGCGTATGGTGCGCGGACGGGTGGGTGGCGATCGCCGGACCGCTGTCGCTGCACGTCGGGCAAGCGTCGGACGATCTCCCGCTCGTCATCACGATGGAGGCCGTTCCGACCGTCTTGACGGCGTAACCATATTGGTATTAGAACGCTGATTATAATTCGACGATGGTGTCGATCATGAAATGCGGGCGGTGCCGGATGGCGACCGACCCGCTGACAAAGGGGAGGACAGCATGAATACATCCGATTTCCTACGGCTCATGGCCACGACGGCGCTGATCACCACCGCACTGCCGGCGATGGCGCAGACCGAGCCCGCACCGGCGCAATCCGGTGTCGACGCCAGCGCGACCGGCGCGACGCGAGTCGCCACCGGGGACCAGGCACCCGATAATGCGAACGCACCTGCCAACCAGTTGCAGGACATCATCGTCACCGCGAACCGTGTCGAATCAAGCGCGCAGAAGACCGCCACGGCGCTGACTGTCTATAGCGGCGCCGACCTCGCCGCCGCGGGCGTGACCAACGTCACCAACCTGCAGCGCATCGATCCGAGCGTAAACATCGTCACGTCGACCGGCGCTGCCTATGTCGCGATCCGCGGCATCGCCTCGACCGATGTCACCGAAATCGGCGATCCGTCGGTGCCGATCGCGCGCGACGGTTTCTTCACCAACCGCTCGTTCAGCATCGCCACCTCGATCTACGATCTGCAGCGCGTCGAAGTGCTGAAAGGGCCGCAGGGGACGTTGTTCGGTCGCAATTCGACCGGCGGTCTGATCAGCCTGATCACGCGCCGGCCGGGCAAGGATTTCGGGGGCAATTTCTCGCTCGAGGCCGGCAATTACAGGACGGTCAACGCCGAAGCGGGGGTCGATATCCCGCTCGCGAGCTGGGCGCAGTTGCGCCTCTCGGGCGTCGTGCGCCGACACGACGGGTATCGCGAGTTGCTCGGCGTCGGGGGGCGCGGTGACGACGACCAAACCAGATCGGGGCGCGTGACGCTTGCGGTGCAGCCCTTTGCCGGGTTCGACGGGCTGATCCAGTATCAGCACGACGACATCAACAATGTCGGCGATGTCGCGGCGATCCGTCCGGTCGCCACCATTCTTCCCGCGAATTTCGACGAGAAGCAGTTCTTGAATTACGCGCCGACCTTCAACCGCATCAACGGCAACCGTATCCGCTGGGAATTCAGCTACGATCGGCTGCCGCTCGGCCTGACGCTGACCTATGCCGGTGGGTATGATTCGCAGCAGTGGCGCCACGCGCTCGATGCAAGCGGCAACGCGGCCAACCCGGTCAATTTCCTCCAGGCCGAAAACCCCGACACGTGGAACCACGAAGTCCGCCTCGCCACGCCGCAGGGCGGCGCATTCCAGGCGCAGGTCGGCTATTTTCACTTCGACGAGACCAACTCGCTCGACAGCGGTTTGCTGCAGCGTGCCGGGACGTATGCCGGGCAATATCTGGTTCGGTTCCGTTACAACACCAAGACCAGCTCGGACGCGGCGTTCGGCCAGGCAAGCCTGCGTTTGACCGATACGATCAAGCTGACCGCGGGCGCCCGCTACACGTGGGACAAGAAGGATCGGACTGGCACGTCGCAGCTGCGCTGCGATATCGCCGGAATCCCCGCCTTCCTGTACCCGATCGTCGGGTGTGCGGGCACTCCGCCAATCCTGCCCGGGCTCGGTAACGGCACGCTGCGTCAGCAGCGTCCGACCTTCCTCGGCGGGATTGACTGGACGCCGACCGATCGCAACCTCGTCTATGCGAAATATTCGTCCGGCTACAAATCCGGCGGCTTCAATTCCAACGGTTCCGCTCCGTCGGTCGATTACGGCCCCGAGAACGTCTATTCGTGGGAAATCGGCACCAAGAACCGCTTCGCGGGTAGTAAACTGCAGCTCAACGCCGATATCTTCTACCAGAACTATAAGGGCTATCAGGCGTCGCAGAACTCGCCCGTGGTCTCGTCGGGTTCGGGTGTGTTCAACATCGGCAGCGCCAAAATCTACGGTGCCGAGGCGCAGTTCATCGCCTTGTTCGGTGCCGCGCGTCTCGACCTCAACGGCACCTACCTGCACGCGCAGTTCGACAAGAATATCGGCACGGTGAGCAGCACCAATCCGCTTAATGGAGATGCGGTGTCGCGCAACGTTTCGGGCAACGACTTGCCTAACGCGCCACGCTTCGCGCTGACCGGCGGGCTCGAATATCGCTTCGACTTCGCCAACGGCGCGACGCTGACGCCGCGCGTCGATGGGAAATATTCGACAGCCTATTACTACAGCGTGTTCAACGATGCCGACACGCGCCAGACGGCGTATGCGACGGGCAATGCGCAGCTGACCTACGCGCCGGAGGGTGGGCATCTGCAAATCTCGGCCTTCGTTCGCAACTTCACCGACAAGGCGGTGTTCGCGAACGCGTCGCGCAACTTCACCGCGATGCCGTCGGTCAACACCTATCAGTTCCAGCCGCCGCGCACCTACGGCATGCGGTTGAGCTTCAAGTACTGATCGTCCCGGGCAGCGCCGGCGTCCGCGCTGCCGCTGCCCGTTTGGATCTGGTCGTGGCCGTCTCGTCCTGGTGGCCGCTAACCGTGTTGGAAAGGCGTCCGATGTGATGCGCGTGCGTGGTCTCCTTCTGCTCGTCGCGCTGCTGAGCACGACAGCGGCAAACGCACAGACGGTCGCCGCCGCCGATCCTCTGGTCGACGGCTTTCGCGATCCCCCCGCCAGCGCACGACCGCGCGTCTGGTGGCACTGGCTGAATGGCAACATCACCGAAGACGGGATCACCAAGGATCTCGAATGGATGCACCGGATCGGCATCGGTGGAGTCCAGACTTTCGACGCGACGCTCGGCACGCCGCAAATCGTCGAGCGGCGCCTGCCGTATATGACGCCGCCCTGGAAACATGCGTTCGCGCACGCTTTGGCGACCGCCGATCGGTTAGGGCTGGAATTCGCGATCGCCGCTTCGCCCGGCTGGAGCGAGACAGGCGGCCCGTGGGTGGCGCCTCGCGACGCGATGAAAAAGCTTGTCTGGAGCGAAACCGACATTGCTGGTGGGATCCATTTCCGCGGTCCGCTCGCACCCCCGCCCGTGACGACGGGTCCGTTCCAGGATATCCCTTTCAAAGATGACGAACCGGGCGGTACGGCCGTCGCGTCGCCCAAGCCCAGTTTCTACACCGACGTCGCGGTTCTGGCGTACCCGATCGCCGTCGGCGCCGCGCCGCCCGTGATGGCGACGGACGCTCTCGGAACGCCCCTCAATGCCGCGGCGCTGTCGGACGCGTCGCTCGTGTCGGCCGTCGACGTGGCCAAGGGAACGGCCGCCGCACCGGGACTGGCGATCCTGCGATTTGCCGCCCCGCGGACGATCCGCGCAGCGACGGTCTTCATAAGCGACGCCAAAACGACGTTTTCCGAGCCGGAGTTGCGTCCCATCATCGAGGCAGAAGTCGATGGTATTTGGCGTAAGCTTGCCGATGTTCCGCTCGGGGTTGTCCCGACAACGCTGTCGTTCGCACCCGTCAGCACGCGCGCGGTGCGGCTGGTGCTCATCCCGAGCGCCCCATCGGCGCCGATGGCTACCACCATCGGCGCGCCAGGCGCCGAGATCATCGACATATTCCCGAAGCCGCCGGTGAGCCCGACAGTCCGCCTCGGCACCTTTGCCGTGAGCGATGCTCCGCGAGTCCATCGCGCGGAGACCAAGGCGGGGTTCGACATCGCGCTCGACTATTATGCGCTCGAGACGCCCGCCAGTTCGGGGGTCGATCCCTCGCGCGTAATCGATCTCACCACCCGGCTGAGCCCTGACGGCACGCTCGACTGGGCCCCGCCGCCAGGACGTTGGCGGGTGCTGCGGCTTGGTTCGACGCTGCTCGGCAAGACCAACCATCCCGCCACCCCCGAGGCGACGGGGCTGGAGGTCGACAAATATGATGGGGCAGCGGTCCGGCGGTATCTCGAAACCTATCTCGACCACTATCACAACGCCGCCGGCACAGGTGCGATCGGCAAAAGTCTTGGCGCGCTGCTGACCGATTCGATCGAGGTCGGCGCGTCGAACTGGACGCCGGGCATGGTGGCCGCGTTCAAGCGGCTCCGGGGCTACGACCCTACACCCTGGTTACCCACGCTGACGGGGGAGGTCGTTGGCTCAGCGGCACGGAGCGACGCGTTTCTCTACGACTATCGGCGGACGCTCGCCGATCTGGTCGCTGATGCGCATTACGGAACGCTCGCTGCGGTGGCGCACGAGCATGGCCTGAAAGTCTATGGCGAGGCACTCGAGGACAAGCGTCCGGTGCTTGGCGACGATATGGCGATGCGGGCGCATACCGACATTCCGATGGCGGCGATGTGGACCTATGGCGCGGAAGGGCCGCGCGCGACACTGATCGGCGATGATCGCGGCGCGGCGTCGGTCGCGCATATCTATGGCCAGAATCTGGTCGCGGCAGAGTCGCTTACCGCCGCCTTCTGGCCCTGGGCGTTCGCACCGGCCGATTTGCGGCCGATGATCGACCTGGAATTTGCGAACGGAATCAATCGGCCGGTGATCCACACCTCGGTCCATCAGCCGCTCGACCGGGCGCCCGGGCTCAGCCTGGCGATGATCGGGCAGTATTTCACGCGGCACGAGACCTGGGCCGAGATGGCGAAACCCTGGGTCGATTATATCGCCCGCACCAGCTTCCTGTTGCAGCAGGGGCGCAATGTCGCCGATCTCGCGTATTTCTACGGCGAGGAAGCGCCGATCACCGCGCTCAACGCGGTCACGCCGTTGACCGATGTACCGCCGGGCTGGGGCTGGGACTATATCAACGCCCCCGCGCTGAGCGACGCGGTAACGGTCGAGCACGGGCTGATCGTCGCGAAAGGCGGCGCGCGCTACAAGGCGCTCTATCTCGGCGGCACCTCCAGCCGCATGACGCTGCCGACCCTGCGCCGCATTGCTGCGCTCGCCGAGGCGGGGGCGACCGTGATCGGCAAGGCGCCGCACGGCAGCCCGAGTCTTGCCGACGACGCCGGAGCGTTCGCAAAGCTCGTGACGCGGTTGTGGGCCGGGGGGCAAGAAACGCGGGTGGGGGCTGGCCGCGTGATCGCCGTGGACAGCGTCGCGCAAGGGCTCGCGCGAGCCGCGATCGCGCCCGATTTCCATCATAGCGGACCCGCCGACGCCGAGCTGGCGTTCGTGCATCGGCGCACTGCTGACGCCGATATCTACTGGGTCGACAATCGCCAAAATCGAGTCGCGCAGATCGAGGCCAGCTTCCCGGTCAGCGGCAGGGTTCCGGAACTGTGGCACGCCGAGACCGGCCAAAGCGAGCCGATCTCCTGGCAACGGGCCGGCGGATCGACCGTGACCCCGCTTACGCTAAAGGCGCACGAGTCCGTGTTCGTCGTGTTCCGCAAGCGCACATCGCTGAACAGTGAGACCGTCGCACAGACCGTCGAGACGCCCGTCGCGACGTTGACCGCGCCGTGGTCCGTGACGTTCGAACCCGGGCGCGGGGCGCCTGCCACAACGACGATGACCGTGCTGCAACCGCTCGATAAAAGCGCCGATCCGGGCATTCGCTATTTCTCTGGAATCGCGACGTACAGCAGCGAGTTCGACGTGGGACAGGCAAACGTCAACAAACCGCTGGTGTTGGATCTGGGCAGCGTCGGGGACGTCGCTGAGGTGCGGATTAACGCTCGGAGCGTCGGAACACTCTGGCGTCCGCCGTATCGTGTCGATATCGGCAGCGCGGTCCGGGTCGGTCGGAATAGGATCGAAGTGCGGGTTGCCAACCTCTGGGTCAACCGCCTGATCGGCGATGCGCAGCCGAACGCGCATAAAGTGACCTTCACCACTCTGCCGACGTATCGCGCCGATGCGCCATTGCGCACGTCCGGTCTGGTTGGACCGGTGGTGCTGTCGGCCAAGCATTGAGGGAAATTTCGACCGCGCTGAAATCCTTATGCGGACAAGAGCGGGCGTTTCTAAGTTGTCTCGGCTGCGAAGCCATCGGCTGGGCTGAGACCGGTCTAGTAACCAAGGCAAGTGGCACTCGACCGGCGAACCGAATGCCCCAGCTTGCTCGGCCACGCGTTGGTTCACCTGGCCGGGGCTGCCGCTGCTTGCGCCGCTGCCGATGATCGCCGGGGCGGCATGGCTGGTGGCGTGGCGCGGGTTGTGGTCGGCGCGGGGGGAATGGCTGCCGTTCGCGGCGTCGATCGTGCTGTTCCTCGCTTCGCTGATCGGGATCGGCATCAACATAAGGTCGGCGGCGATCCCCGGCGCGCTGACGATCTGGCCGGGCGTGTCGCAGCCGCGCACCCAGATCATCGTGGCGGGCGCCCAGTCATCATCGTACCGGTGATCCTCAGCTACGTCGCATTCAGCTACCGTGTGTTTCGCGGCAAGGTCGAGGATCAGGAGCCGGTGTATTGATGGAAGCCGGGCAGGTCAGGTGCGTTGCCAGGTGCGGCGCCAGACCAGCGGCGTCTCGCCCACGAATTTGCGGAACAGCCGGGTGAGGTGCGCCTGATCGGTGAGGCCGCACGCGCAGGCGATCTGGCTGAGCGAATCACTGGTCGTCACCATCATCCGCTGCGCGCGCGCGATCCGCTTGCGCGTGATGAACGTGTGCGGCGTATCGCCTGTGCTGATCTTGAACGCCCGGCAGAAGTGGCCGTTGCTGAGCCGGGCGATTTCCGAAAGGCTGCCGATCGGGATATTGCTCGCAAGATTCGCTTCGATGTGCCGGACGATCAGCCGCAATTGCCAGCACGCCAGCCCACCCCGAACCGGCGCATCCGGTCGCGCCGGCATTGCCACCCTCGCCGGGGGGTGGCGCAGCAGCAATGCGATCTGATCGAGGCAACGCCGCGTGGTAGCGTTATCATTTCCAAGCGCGATACGAGCCTGTTCGACGAGCGTTTCGACGTCCGACGGTAAGGCTTCCGGCCCGAACGCGGCCAGATTGCGGTGCGCGACGGCTGTGCCCCCACGTATCGCATCCTGCTGCATGGTTCCGGCTCCCTGTTGCCGCGCAGTGTAGGCGTAATCCTTACGCCGGCGGCACTCACCACAGGTTGGAGAGGCCTCAATCTTAGGTTGGTTTGACTATACCATCGTATCGGGTCGGCACCGTAGGCAGGCGGCGCGTGTCAGGATCGTCCAAGTGCTGCCGGGATCGTGCAAGACCCGGGTCGCCCGCGCGGGGCACGTCGGACAGGCTGCGCCCCGGAGATCATAATGCCGTCC
>Ga0265780_10012074_pt1 | contig 10152 bp, 7 predicted proteins | sample P1T30metagenome_FD_192432 | JGI IMG/M metagenome (GOLD analysis project Ga0265780, IMG submission 192432) | Plant litter microbial communities from East Loma Ridge, Irvine, California - P1 T30 | ecosystem: Environmental > Terrestrial > Plant litter > Unclassified | place: USA: California... | reverse complement strand
CGCCAACGCACCATCCGCCTGCAGCGCCGCCAACTCCTCAGGCAACAGCATATCAAAGATGTGGGTCACAGCACTGCCGACAAGTAGGTTATAGAATTGTTTGCGGATCTCCGAGCCAAGCGTGCTGCTGTCCCCTTCGACAACCTCGTTCGAGATCTGCAGAATCACGCTTATGGCTCGGATCTTTGTGCCAAAGGACGCGTCTGGTGTGGCGCTATCCCTGACCTCCTCTATGATTTCTCCAATCTCCTCGGTGGCTTGGAAGGAGTTGTCGTATTCTTTGCTGCCGCGGCTGTCGCTGTAACGGTTATATACGTCGTGCAGTTGGTTCAGAGGATCGTTGGGGTCGTATCTGGACATGGTTGCAGAAAATGTGAGGGAGTAGGCTCTGGTTCGGTCTGGACGGGTGGCGGAAGACGGCGAGAATGATCGATTGTGTGTTGTCTATGTTATGTAGTCAACTACACGCGTGGACGCGTTAAGTGCAACCTTTGCCAATCTGCTTAACCATTCTGAGCAGTGATCGCCCAGGGGTCTTGACCGTATCGAATACGGCCCACCAAGCCACGACGCTTTGTCCGACTCTACTCCAACTCTGGTCACATAGCCACGGTGAGAATCTTTCTGCCAATGGAACTTTCGGGATCCTGTGTTCCAGAAACCTGGGCATTCTCCGTGCCATCCGACTGTCCGCTAGAACACCCACAGTAGGGCTGCAGTACTAAGGTCGAGGACGGAGAAAACGGCGTGGATGACTCGGTGTTACAATGGACGACCCATAAGTAACTTCCTGCTATACCAGCGTACGGAATACGGTGACAGCAAACTGCAACAATGCTTGCAACAAGCTGAGCCATGACGATGGTCGAGGCAAAGGCGAATGCGGTGTGCTGAACTACGTATAAAGGTAGAGCGCAACCAAGACAACTTACAGTATTTCCAGCAGTACACCAAACTGATCATCATTATGGTCGGCAACCTCGCTTTCACCCTTTCCTTATTTGCGGCTTTCCACTCTGGTGTCTTCGCCGCGAAGACTTGCAAGACTACGCCATACCGCAGCTCATGGCCGAGCGAACACGATTGGCAGGCTCTCAACAGTTCCATTGACGGACGTCTTCTGAAGACCGTCCCAGTGGCCTCTTCATGCTGGGCCGACAACCCTTTCGGATCGCAAGTCTCGTGTGATACCGTAGAAGACGGTTGGGGTTCCGGCCACTTCCACCTCGATCAACCCGAGAGTATCGACTATCCTATGTGGGCGAACAATTCTTGTCTACCACCTGGAGCTTCTGGTTACGACAAGAAGCAGGGATGCGAGCTCGGAGGCTTGCCCGAGTTCATCGTCAATGCAACACAGGAATGTCATGTTGCGACTGCTCTCAAGTGGGCCGCTGAGAGGAATATCCGCGTCACCGTCAAAGGTACCGGCCACGACATGAACGGAAGGTATGTCATTCGCCTGCATCTCGCATTTTTTGGGACTACATCCTAACTTCTACAGATCGAGTGGCGCGTATTCGTTGTCCATCTGGACACGACACTTCCAGAAGCTGGAGTTTCATTCGAACTGGACTTTGCCTTCTGGCGGCCATCACGATGTGGTCATTGCAGGCAGTGGTCACGGCTGGGGAGAAGTCCTCACACCAGCTATGAAACTGGGCAAAGTTGTTTGCACCGGCCAGGACGGCTCCGTTGGCCTTGGTGGGTGGACTACAGGAGGCGGTCATGGACCTCTGTCTGGCCAGCATGGTCTTGGGTCACACCAAGTCGTTCAGCTGACTGTGGTGACTGTCCAAGGCGAAATCCTCGTGGCCAATGCACAGCAAAATACGGAAATTTACTGGGCTCTGCGTGGTGGCGGTGGCGGCCAGTACGGAGTCATCACCGAATTCGTCGTGAGAACTCACCCGGCTCCCACAGAGGTGACCTCTGGAATTATCTCGATGTTCCCGCAAAACGCATCAGGGTCCGTCGAGGCATCCTGGGAAGCGGCGGCACTGCTGTTGAGCGAGCTCCCAGACATCATGGACAAGGGTATGGCTGGGTCGGCTTCCATGGCCACAGGCAAGACGATTGCCGCATTCAACCCTGCCTTTGACGGGCCTAAAGACGGCATTGCGGTGACACAAGTGTTGTACACGTACGGCAACGGGTCCAACGCTACCTTTTTCAGCCTGGTGAACCCGCTGCTCAACAAACTGAACTCGCGCTTCAACGGCTCAGTCGCCCTCAACCTTACCGCAAGCACAACACCTGGCTACGAAACTTTCTACAAATCCATCTCTGGCAGCAACGCCGCAGGTGGCGGAGGTATCATGTCCAGCAGGCTTCTCGGAAAGAAAGAACTCGTAGACACGCCTCAGGCGGAGATTGTCTCCTACATCAAGAGAGCACTGACTTCCGAGACCGGAAACGGCATGTATGCGACTATCGGATTGCAAGGCGGCCCGATCATGGCGAACATGTCCGGCGAACGTTTCGCGGCAACAAACCCAGCATGGCGATCCGCTTACCTGCACTTCATGGCCGGAGGAGCCGAGCCCTCTTCGGACCTCGCACCGCAAGAGCAGCTGACGAGCAGCGGCGACTGGATCGAGGCGAACAAAGAAGTGATGTGGAGGGAATGGGCGCCCGAGTCGGGAGCGTACATGAACGAGGCCAATCCGCTCAACACGCACTTTGCGCACGATTATTACGGGTCGAACTACCCCAAGCTCCTCCAGATCAAGGAGAAGTACGACCCGAACATGACCCTTTACGTGCTGTCGGGCGTTGGAACGGAAGGTTGGACCTACGATTTGAACTCGGGAGAGTTGTGTCATGAGTGATGAGTTCTTCAAGGCCTGTGGGTGTGGAGATCGTGACATCAACTTGTGCGAATGCAAGGCGATGGCGCAGAAAAGCAATCCTTCGCTCCTCATAGCTGTAACTTTAATAAAGCTCCATCATCAAGCTTCAACACAAGTCGCAGACTTCTCAGAGTCTCCAACACCCTGATCGATGCAGCACGACTTGAAAGTGTCGACGTCCATCCCCATCCCTCCATCTTCCACAGTAGTCTTGGTGTCGCACTGCCCGATGGAGCCGAACTTGAGATTGTCGTTGCCGTCCGACTGGTCGGAGCAACAGACTTCCGAGGCGGCGTCGTCGACGTCGACGCCGTTGTCGCAGAAGCACGTGTCGGCCTCTGTAAGCTGGCCCGCGGTTTGGGCCATGGTTCCTCTGAGGAATCTGTGATGTTGTTAGGTTCGTACTGGGATAGGCGGACTCTAGTAGGGCGACGTACAACAGAGGAAGAAGAAATGCAGCCGTGGCGAAGTTACGGAGACTCATGGTGTGGATTTGCGTGGTTTGGTCGAATGGGATGTGGTTGAAAGGATGCAACGAAGAACCAAGCACCTTCGTGATCATGTCCGGTCCTTTATAGAAACGCTCGACCATATGCCACCCGACCGACGGTGAGCGAGGCGGTAACGTAGACGCGTGTCCTCGTCCCATGTATGCATCGGCTCACTGGAAACATTGGCTACGTTACTGTGCTCAACGAATACGAAGTTCGTGGATGATCAGACTCAGAGTCGGTGTGCGCAATGCGCTTCATGAGAAATGATCATCGGCATGGATCAAGTGCTGTGATGTTGCCGACGTACATGGGAGGGAAGATCACTCGTGGTGAGTAACGATCTAACCGAAAGGAACCAGTGCAAGTGACCTATCGGATATCTATTTGGGAGGCGACGCCCGCCAGCTTGCATAGTCTCGTTGGGGTAGGGTGCTATTGCATGGAGTCGTCCAATATAAGGCGGGGAACTAACCATGCTCTGTGTGGAAGTTTAGCAGGTCGTCGACCTTGTCACAAGTGTCGTTCATTCTAGACGTGGATTGGTCTTCGAATACCGTACACTGGAGCAGATCGTGAGGTTGTGAGACTGGGCAAATGCGACTACACCACGTGTTGACTATACTATAGAGTAAAACGATGTTCGTATCTTTATGCTTGATATGATTGTAGCGATGATTGTAATGGTGGCGCCCCACGGCCGTTGATCTTATCATTGCAGAATCTAGCATCGTCACAAAGGCGCCACTACGAACAGATCATTCGACTTATCAACTCACTCTTGCAACATGCTCTCAGTACATACGACCAGTCGTTTCGTCCTGAAAATATGACCGCACATCGATGTTCTGCTGCAAGGCTCCGTCCGCATGTTGGTCAACCGTGGTATGGCAAGCCTCGCCTTGGAGTAACTGAACGGCGCGAAAGCAATGTTCCGGCGATCAATCGTGAACGACGATTGGCGAATGGCGATCATGGGAGCGATCTGGTGTGTACAGATTCTTACTGTCTAGGTGCGGTTGTGAAAACGATGATCCTGGCAGTATCTCGTGCGGTGGCCGCTTAACAAGTGATGAGTACGATCGCACAGAGTTCCCCAAATGATTTTGGAAAGTGACGGAGCATGTTGTGATCATGTGTTTACCGCACGTGTGATGTCTGTAGACATTGATTTTCGTTGCGATATCGCGAGAGTCGTCGTTTTCAAACCTGGCCAAATGAGTCAAGCGACGCTACTATCAGAGCCTCGCTAGCGACACGAAGGGTCGGTTGTATCGCCGGAGCGAATTTCGAGCTGTGGTTTCCTAAGGAGAAAAAATCAGTCAGCCTCAGCATCTCTAGCCACCTGCGTATCGCCATTCAACATACCTGCAACAGTCTCCAACCGGTTCTCCTTCTCGGCCTTGTCCCAGACATCGTGCGGTATGCATCCGATATTCCAGAACGTGCACTGTGCTCCATCGACAGCCAAGTTCGACAAGTCTTCGGCTCCGAGAGAAGCGTACTCTTCGTTTCGGTAGTCATCCTTGAAGTGGGAAGTTAACGCGGCCACCACAGAGCTTGTGAGTGCCGCATGGTTTTCGAGGAGCGGGAACCCTCCGATTGCCTTGATTTCAGGCGCCTTTGGACAGCGGAACGTGTGACATTCGCCCTCGATGATGCGAACCACAGCCTCGTGAGCACGGTTCAATCCGTCGGTGCTGAGCGCCCTGATGTTGATCTTCAGGACGGCTTTATCACTAATGATGTTTTCAGCAGTACCCGCATGAGCACTGCCAACGGTTACCACGACCGATTCCTGCGGGGCAATTTCTCGGCTGACGATAGTCTGTAGCTTCATCACGATGCTGCTCATGATCACGACGGGATCGACTGAGTTCTGCGGCCGAGCTCCATGTCCACCACGGCCGTGGATGGTGGCTTGCACGCTCAGCACCGCGCTGTTGACAACTCCAACTCGGCTTGCTACCACGCCAGCTCGCATTGGCATGGTGTGCCCGGCAAGGATAGCGTCTGGGACCGGCACACCGAATCTCTTAGGGTCGTATAGCCCATCAGTCACCATTGCTTGTGCACCGGCTCCATTCTCTTCACTGGGCTGGAACAACACAATCAACATGCCGGACCAGAGCTTCCTGCAGCCTGATAACGCGCGGGCGGCGCAGAGCAACGAGGTCATGTGCATGTCGTGTCCGCAAGCGTGCATAGCAGGTATTGCTTCTCCCGTTTGTTCGTCCTTGCCAGATTTCTCGCTGCTGTATGGCAAGCCAGTCTCTTCGCGCAACGGCAAGGCATCGAGCTCCGCTCGCAACAAGACCTTTTTACCAGGTCCATTGTCCAGAATACCGACTACGCCTGTGCCTCCAATCCCGGTTGTGATCTTGAAACCCTCACCTTCGTTGTCGGCGTTTATCTTGCGCAACTGGTCTGCTATGTATGCAGCGGTTTCTTGTTCTTGCCATGACAGTTCCGGTGTTCGATGTAGCTCTTTGTAGACTTCCTCATATTCTCCAATGGCTTGCAGCGCGTGCTGAATTACGATGTCCTTGGTCTCTGACATGGCGCTGCGTCTGTTGTTTTGTCGTGTCGGTGTCTCGGCACACAATACTTCTTGAGCGACGTGTCGGCTGATATGTACTGTGGACTGCTGTGATAGTGTGTCGATCGCATGGTGTCATGGTTCCGGCACAAATTCGGTGTCTTCGATAAGGACCATGATGAAGCGATACCGGCCGATCACAGATTGTGAACGGAGTCCACGTGAAGAAACATCCTCGGATGTCATCAACGTACCTTAACAACATTTGAAGTCAAGTATAGAGAGTGGTACTTGCCAAGTACGCACCTGTTATGGAGCACGATGAGGCAGTATGATCGCCTGCCATGGCCCTATGCAGCTCGGGATCTATTCATCCGATGGGCGCAGCACCTACCGACCACAACAACGCCAATTAAATATGTGGCAAAAGTTATCTTGGTATCATCGCATCATACGGTATACCATCGAGAATCTGACCCCTTCAGAAGTGATACAGGCTATTCATGATGATACGTTGAACCACTAATGATTGTAATACACACCCGGATCGTTCATCCAAGATATTCACTCTTAAGACTGCTTGATCCAGACCCAAAACTATGCGAAATCAGACTATTTGCACGATTCTAGCCGTCTTTGTATACCTGATAGCCACATCAGTCGCAGAGGGTATTCGAGGCGTCAATCTAGGAGGATGGCTTCTGGTGGAAAAATGGTAAGTGGCGAACAGCCCGCATCACTCTTCCTCGTGCCTCAGCTGACCAGCATAGGATATCTCCCTCATTGTTTCGATCCACCGGAGCAGAAGACGAATGGAGCCTATGCAACACACTGGGGAAAGAGAAGTGTCTAAAACGGCTCGAAGAACATTGGAGGTCGGTTGAGATATTCCAACGAACCAATCCATCCACAATAGACCCATCACTGATACTGCGAGCAGCTCCTTCATCACTCGCGATGACTTTGAAGACATGAAATCTGCTGGGCTCAACGCCGTTCGCATTCCAATCGGATACTGGACGGTTGACATCCACCCAGATGAACCCTACGTGACCGGCCAGTATCCCTACTTGATCCAGGCAGTGCAATGGTCCAGCGAGTTCGGATTCCAAGTCATGATCGATCTCCACGGTGCACCGGGATCGCAGAATGGACAAGACAACAGTGGATTAATTGGACCTGTTCTCTTCCCAAGCAATTCCTCCAACTCGGATCGAAGTCTCGACGTGCTTCGTAACCTGACTGCAGAGTTCTCGCAAGACATCTACGGCGGGGCTGTCACGGCCATCGAGTTGCTGAATGAGCCCAGGCTAGACGATGACAACTTCCCCATGTCGCAGCTCAAAGAATTTTACGACGACGGTGTGGAAGTGGTGAGCAGCGCGAGCGCGGGCTCCAATCCCATAGACATAGTGATCCACGGTAAGTCAAACCATCGCACGAAGCAACCAAATCCACCCAGCCCAAGCCACGCACCAACTAACAAAACAACTAATCCAGACGCCTTCTGGGGCCCCTCATACTGGTCATCCTACACCCCCCTCGCCAACAAGTCACAATCCCAACAACAACCAACCCTCCTCCTAGACTCCCACCAATACTACGCCTTCCCCCCTCTCGCCAACCTCACCCGCCCCGAAATCCTCTCCCGAATCTGCAAAACCTCACACCTCCTCGAGAAAAACACCCCCCAAGCCTCACCCCCAAGCCATCCAACAATAATAGGCGAATTCAGCCTCGAAACAAACACTTCCTCACCCCACCACCAACCCAACAAAAACAACAACCTCCCCACCCAACCTCAAAGAACCTGGTACCGCCTCCTCTTCGAAGCCCAAACCGCAGCCTACTCTTCTTCTTCCTCCTCCTCCTCCTCCTCCTCCTCCGCAGGCTGGTATTTCTGGACCTGGAAAACCGAGCACGACATCGACACGTGGAGCTACCGGCGCGGGTGGAGGGATGGGTGGATTCCGGCGGACGTGGGGGATCGGGGGACTTTTGTTTTTCCTTTGCTAGAAGGAGGAGAGGAGGCTGGGTGTGTGGACGTTGGATTTGAGTGGGAGGCGCCGGCTCGGGTTGGTGGGGCGGCGGCCGCGAAGGGGGTAAGGGGGATGTGGTGGTGGGTGGGAGGGGGGGTACTTTTGGCTTTGAGGGGTGGTGGTAGTTGGTGATAAAACGGGTGGGTCACGCGTTACGGAGAGGCACTTACAGGACTTGATCACGCTACGTTGACGCTTAGAGCAGAACTGTTCTGACGAGAGCGGAATCGATAAATGGTATAATCATCGATCTGAACACTATATGTGCATTTGCATGTAGGGTATCTCGCTGCGCTATACAAACCAAAAGTCATGAAGAAGGAATTATGAATAAAGAAAAGGGCAAAGCATCAGAAGGCGCCAACCCCAGTCAGACGAAAGTCGGGACCACAGGGCGCAGCCACCAAGCAAGCGAAAATCGATCAACCCAAAAACTTCTTCACCTTGATCCCCTGCAACCCCTTAACACTAGCCCACACAGTCTCGCTAACTCTAATGGGCAATTTCCTGCCTTTCAGCCTCTGATCGATAAGCCACAGTCCCACGACGAACTGCTCCTTGTTCAGAGAGGACTGAGCTGGCGGCGAAGGCTTTCCTGGCTCGCTGGCGACGACAAGATTCCAGATTGTTTCGAGTTCGCTTTTGGGAAGGCGGGAGCGCATCCAGAGGTCGCGGACGACCATGTTGGAGATATCGTTGGGTAGACTGGGCGGGAGGTGGAGGCCGCGGTTAGAGGCGAAGAGACCTTCGTAGCGCTTGCGTTCGCGTTCAGTTACGGCGTCGCGCCAACGTTTGCGATCACCTGGTTTTGAGTTAGCTGTGGCTCATGTTGTCGAGATGGGAGAGCTTAGAAAAAGGGATAGCTTACCTTCGTGATGCTTGTTGGGATGCTTGGGTCGCAAGTGGCGCTTCTTCTTGTGTTTGCCATAGGGATGCTGCCCGGTTTCGCTCTCTGAAGAGGACGTTTCAGGATCTCGGAGGGTATGACGCATGCCCACTTTCTTGGGTGGCTTTGACGACTTTGACGACTTTGTAGGACTATGATTGCGAGAATGAAAGGGTGACAGGTGGCTGTAGTGTTGTTGGTAGGGCGGAGAAGTTGCAGCTTTGCTAGGAGAGCTTGCTCGCGACGTTGCAAGACTTGAGGCGACCATGGCGTTTGCGAGATCCTCGCCGAGAGTGAGGGGAGTTTTGTGCTGTCGTGGGTACAGTTGGTGGTAGGCTGCGCTCACACTAGGGTTGGAGTGGTTTGATATCGAGCGGACGGAAGAGTTGTATTGTCTAGGTGATCTGGCGATGTCGATTGGTTGTGTTAGGCCGGCTGACCCGCTTTGAGAATTAGGTCTATGTCGAGACCTTGCAGGTGGAGGAGTCGGCGGTTGTTTGGTCCTGTCTGCAGTCTTTTGCTTGTTTGCACCAGTCTGATCCGCCATCGTAGCCTCCGATGCGGAGACGTATTCCTCCCCATCCGAGCTCATGCTTTGGGCGCGGGCACGGGAATGAACTCCATGTCCTTGAGGCTGTGATGGCTCCGACTGGCCTTGGATTTGGGAATCTTTGGCTGGGTATGATGGGTATCCGGCGCCTGGACGAATTTGGCGTTGTGGGAGCTCTGCGGGCTTCTTTTGGACAAACTCATCACCTGCTCTTTCAAGTGATGAAGCTTGGGCTTGATCACGAAGGTCCATGCCACCGACGGGCTTGCGAGAGGCATCTGGGTTCTGTTTGGGCCTGGGTGATCGCCGAGAGTTATGCTCAAGTATGCCAACGAATGATGTGGTCGGTGAGATAGGCTGAGGCTTGTAATGGTGTTCGGAGAGTCGTCGAGGTTTCGGTTTGAGAGGAGGAGGAGGAGTCGTTCGGTGGGTGTCTGCGCGCTCTCTTTTGACAACATCCTGGGAAGTGGCCGTGGTCGTGGCAGGAGCTGGGAAGGGAGAAGTCGAGGCAGGCGGTCTTCGTCGCAGACTCGATCCAGGTGTTACAGCGTTCGGACTGTTCCCTCTGCTCCTGACCAGATCTCCATTGCTCTTCGACGCTCCTCCGAAGGCCAACAAGGCGCCTAGCAGTGCCGCATTAGGTGTTGTGTCCTTGTTGTTGGCAGTAGACGGGACCCGCGACGGGGACCTCTGCGCGCGTGACATTGCCGCAGATTGGAAGAGGCAAAGTCTCGCATCGTATTCAGAAGCAGACCAAGTGAAGTTGTGGTCGAGTGCAGGCCAAGTCGCAGGGAA
>Ga0265780_10012073_pt1 | contig 10153 bp, 10 predicted proteins | sample P1T30metagenome_FD_192432 | JGI IMG/M metagenome (GOLD analysis project Ga0265780, IMG submission 192432) | Plant litter microbial communities from East Loma Ridge, Irvine, California - P1 T30 | ecosystem: Environmental > Terrestrial > Plant litter > Unclassified | place: USA: California... | reverse complement strand
CCTCGAACTGCCGCGTCACCCGCAGAAGGAGGAGCTGGGCGTGCGCAAGCTGCCGTTCTCCCGCGAGATCTACATCGACCGCGACGATTTCATGGAAGAGCCGCCCAAGGGCTACAAGCGTCTGGAGCCGAACGGCGAAGTGCGCCTGCGTGGCAGCTATGTGATTCGCGCCGACGAAGCCATCAAGGACGCAGACGGCAACATCGTCGAACTGCGCTGCTCCTACGACCCGGAAACCCTGGGCAAGAACCCTGAAGGCCGCAAGGTCAAAGGCGTCGTGCATTGGGTGCCGGCCGCTGAGAGCATCGAATGCGAAGTGCGTCTGTATGACCGCCTGTTCCTGTCGGCCAACCCCGAGAAAGCAGAAGAGGGCAAGACCTTTCTGGACAACATCAACCCGGGCTCGCTGCAGGTCCTGACCGGTTGTCGCGCTGAACCGTCGCTGGCTGATGCTCAGCCGGAAGACCGTTTCCAGTTCGAACGCGAAGGCTATTTCAGCGCGGATCTGAAGGACTCGAAACCCGGTCATCCGGTCTTTAACAGGACTGTGACGCTCCGCGATTCGTGGAGCTAAGGTAGGCAACGTGCTTTCTATCTACAACACGCTCAGCAAGAGCAAAGAAGTCTTCAAGCCGCTGGATGGCAACAAGGTGCGCATGTACGTCTGCGGCATGACCGTGTACGACTATTGCCACCTTGGCCACGGCCGCAGCATGGTGGCCTTCGATCTGGTGACTCGCTGGCTGCGTTTCAGCGGCTACGACCTGACCTATGTGCGCAACATCACCGACATCGACGACAAGATCATCAATCGCGCCCGTGAAAACGGCGAGGCCTTCGATGCCCTGACCGCGCGCATGATCGATGCGATGCACGAGGACGAAGCGCGGCTGAACATCCTCAAGCCGGACATGGAACCGCGCGCCACCGATTACATCGGCGGCATGCATGACATGATCCAGAGCCTGATCGACAAGGGTTATGCTTACGCGCCGGGCAACGGTGACGTGTACTACCGCGTCGGCAAATTCCTCGGTTACGGCAAGCTCTCGCGCAAGAAAATCGAAGATTTGCGCATCGGTGCGCGGATCGAGGTGGACGAAGCCAAGGACGATCCACTGGACTTCGTCCTCTGGAAGGGCGTCAAACCCGGCGAGCCCAGCTGGGAATCGCCATGGGGACCCGGGCGTCCGGGGTGGCATATTGAGTGCTCGGTAATGTCCACCTGCTGCCTGGGTGAGACGTTCGACATTCATGGCGGCGGCAGCGATCTCGAATTTCCGCACCATGAAAACGAGATTGCCCAGAGCGAAGCCGCGACCGGCAAGACGTACGCCAATGCCTGGATGCACTGCGGCATGATCCGCATCAATGGCGAGAAGATGTCCAAGTCCTTGAACAACTTCTTCACCATTCGCGATGTGCTGGATAAATATCATCCGGAAGTCGTGCGGTACTTGCTGGTGTCGAGCCACTACCGCAGCGCGATCAACTATTCCGAAGACAGCCTGAAAGAATCCAAAGGTGCGCTGGAGCGGTTCTACCACGCGCTGAAGGGGCTTCCGGTCGCTGAGCCCGCAGGCGGCGAAGCATTCGTCGAGCGCTTTTCTGCAGCCATGAACGACGACTTTGGCACGCCGGAAGCCTGTGCCGTGTTGTTTGAAATGGTCCGCGAGATCAACCGTCTGCGCGACAGCGATGTCAACGCAGCAGCAGGTCTGGCAGCGAGGCTGAAAGAGCTGGCGAGCGTGTTGGGTGTGTTGCAGCTGGAAGCCGATGATTTCCTGCGCGCCGGCGCCGAGGGGCGCGTCGACGCTGCCGAAGTCGAAGCCTTGATCGCCGCCCGCCTGCAAGCGCGCACCGACAAGAACTGGGCTGAATCCGACCGCATCCGCGACCAGCTCACCGCCATGGGCGTCGTGCTGGAAGACGGCAAGGGCGGCACGACCTGGCGCTTGGCGGATTGATCGTCGGCGCCAGTTGATACCCTTCGCGGGCACGCGCGCTCCTACACGTGGGAGCGCATCCTCTGACGCTCCGCGTCACCGTTGACGCCGGGCGTCAAAGTCGGGGGTTACCTCGCGAAGCGTGGGGACGATCAGTGTCCCGAAGTTCAGTCTGCAAAATGATAGCGTCTGGGGGCCTGCTGCTTTTGGCGCCTAGGTGCTTTAGGCCAGTACTGCAAGTGACGTGTACTTGGCAACCATCGCGTCTGAGGTAATCAGCTTCATCGGTTCAGTGATGGCGGCAGCAACGATTAGCCTATCAAATGGGTCGCGATGATGGTGTTCGAGATCTTTGACTGCGATTGCATGTTCTACGCTGACAGGCAGCTCGATAAAGCCGCTGTCCCGGCAGTACTCTTGAATCTCCTCGAGATCGGCCGTTAGTTTCCCCAACCCAATCTTTATCGACATCTCCCAGAACGTGGCGGCGCTGATGTAAACCTCAGTAGCGGTTTCGATCAGTTTTTTTGCTTTAGGAGAAAGCTTCGGGTCGTCTGTCAGAGCCCACAGAAGAATATGAGTATCCAGCAGTATCCTCATGAGCGACTGCCTTCGAAATCATCAAGCACCGCGTCAGAAAGCGGTGCATCGAAGTCGTCGGGTAGTTGAAGAATACCTTTCATAGCACCGATGCGTTTACCGGTGGGCCGCCCGATCGGGACGAGGCGCGCCATTGCGCGACCATGTTTAGCGATCGTGATGGTCTGGCCCGCCGCAGCGTCATCCACCAGTTTTGACAGGTTGTCTTTGGCCTCGCCTAGGGGAACGATGATCATGACGGATGCTCACTGGAAATATTGGCCAAATATAGCCATATATTCATTCTCGACCAAGCCGCCGTTACAATTCTGTGCGGGTCGTTCTCCGCTCTGCTCGGGAATGCATCGTCTGACGCTCCGCGTCACGTTTGATGTCCAGCGCACGGACGATTGGATATTGGAACTGTAGGAGCCGGCTTGCTGGCGAATGCGATGAATCATCCATGGAGTGATCCACTGACCCACCGTTTTCGCCAGCAAGCCGGCTCCTACAGGGCTCTGTGTTTCGCCAGCAAGTCGGCATTCGCAGGGGCTGAGTTTCGCCGCAATATGTCGGCCGGGCTCAGGCTAAAACCCCTGTTCCCGCAGCCGCTTGTACAGGGTATTCCGACTCACCCCCAGTTGCTTGGCCAACTGCGAGATGTTCCCGCCGGCCGCCTGCAGCAACTCGTTCAGCTCTTCTGGCGTGTCCAGCGCGGCCTTGCGGTTGAACGCTGTTTCGGGCTCGACGCTCTCGCAACCTATCGCCAGATCCGCGAAAAAGTCCTCCGGCAGATGCTCCGTGGAAATCGGCTGATCGTCGGCCAGCGCCAACGCCACCTGAATCACGTTGCTCAACTGGCGCAAATTACCCGGCCACGGATGACGTTCGAACAGCTCCATCACCTGCGGCTCGAAACCTGCCGTTTGTTGAGGTTCGCGGTGCTGTTCCCAGATGGCAAGCACCAGCCCGGCCTTGTCACTGCGCTCACGCAGCGGCGGCAATTCCAGGTTCAGGCCGCTGATGCGGTAGTAAAGATCCTGCCGAAACCGCCCGTTCTGAACGTGTTCGCGCAATGAGCAGTGGGTGGCGGAAATCACCCGGATGTCCACCGGATAAAGCTCGCTGCTACCCACCGGCTGCACGCAACGCTCCTGCAAAACGCGCAGCAGGCGCGCCTGAACCGCCAGCGGCATGTCGCCTATTTCATCCAGAAACAGCGTGCCCTTGTCGGCCTTGCGGATCAGCCCAATGCTGCCTTTGTGGTGAGCGCCGGTGAACGCACCTTTTTCATAGCCAAACAGCTCGGCCTCGACCAGCTCCGACGGAATCGCCGCGCAGTTGACCGCCACCAACGGCTGATCGGCTCGCGAGCTGGCGCGGTGCAGGGCTTTGACGAACACTTCCTTGCCCACACCCGTCTCGCCCAGGACAAGCAGCGGCACGTTCTTCTCCAGCAACCGCTGACCCTGACGCGCGGCTTTCTCGACACGCTCATCTGCAGCGCAGAGCGCCACCGACGTCGGAGCGGAAGCCCGCGCAGCCTGGGTAACAGGTACGGCCCGAAGCTTGAGAACAGGCGCCTTGGGCCTTTTCAGCACGCTGTGAAAGCGGTTATGGCCCAGCGCCTGGAGCGGGAAAGGCTGGCCTTCGACCTGATCCAGCAAATGTTCAATGGGCGCCTTGAACAGGTTCTCGATGTGAGCGTTCAGCAAGCTGACCCCCAGGAGATTGTCAGCGCGTCGATTTGCGCACAGCACCCGGCCGCTTTCATCGAACACCAGCAACCCTGCCCACTGGCTGTCCAGATTGTTGAGGCCGGTATTGAAAATGAGCTGGAAATAGCCGTCCTGAAACTGGTCGAGGATCAGTCGGTTTTCGATGGTCTGGCTCATCATCTTCACCATCCCAAGGGTATGGGAAGGCGGCAGGAAGCTGTCGCTGGACACATCGAGCACCGCAATCATCCGTCGCGACGCATCGAAAATCGGTGCGGCAGAACCGGTCATGAAGCGGTTGGCTTTCAGAAAGTGTTCATCGTGTTCAATGTGAACAGCCTGTTCACAGGCAAGCGCAGTACCGATGGCATTGGTGCCAGCCCCTTGCTCCAGCCAGCTGGCGCCTGCGACGAAGCCCGGTTGCTGGTCCGGCTCGACGAAGCGCTTATTGCCCCAGGAGTTGAGCACCTGGCCTTGTTGATCCGCAAGCAGGATCAGGCAATTGGAATTGCTCAGAATGTTCTCGTAAAACGGCAGCACCTGCTGGTGGGTGGTTTGCACCAGCGAATGGTGACGTTCCAGCAGTTGCGACACTTGTTGTTCGGGCAAACGGCCGAAGGAGGGGCGTGACTGGTGGTCAAGGCCGAACTCGCGGCAGCGGGCCCACGAATCCTGAATGATGGTGTCGTGGCTGGGGGATGCGCCTGGTGTGGCCATTGAATGGCTCCGTCCGAGTACTTCTTATTGTTGTCGAGATGCCGGTTGGGCGGAGCATCCCTGCTCGAAAACGTCCACCCATTGTTGTTCAGGATTGTTCAAAGTCAACGTTCATTTTGTTCAAGTGTTCAGCCTTTGCTGTTCATTTAAGTTCGCCTGTGAACGCCCCTCCATGCGAATAAGCAGCGTAACCGCTCTGGCACGGGCTTTTCAGCGCTTGGGCTGAGCGTGCAGCGGATTGGCACGATTGTCGCTATCCAACAAGCGGTCGGCGAATGTCACGACCCGCCGCAAGGCAAAACACGCAACACCCCGAACAAAACAAATAAAAAGGGCACGCCATGTCTCTCACGCTTGAGCACGTCAGCCGCGCAGTCGACGGTCAGATCTGGATCGACGATGCGTCGCTGAGCTTCGAACCCGGCTCATTCAATGTATTGCTGGGGCGCACCTTATCAGGCAAAACCAGCCTGATGCGCTTGATGGCCGGTCTGGACAAACCAGACAGCGGCCGGGTACTGATGAATGGCAAAGATGTCACCCATGTCGCGGTGCGTCATCGCAATGTTTCGATGGTTTATCAGCAGTTCATCAACTATCCGAGCATGACCGTCTACGACAACATCGCCTCGCCACTGCGCCAGGCCAAGATGTCGAAAGAGGAAATTGACCGACGCGTGCGGGAAACCGCCAAGATGCTGCGCATCGAGAAATTTCTCCCTCGTTACCCCCTTGAGCTGTCCGGCGGCCAGCAACAGCGCACCGCCATGGCGCGGGCACTGGTCAAGGACGCTGAATTGATTCTGTTCGACGAGCCTCTCGTCAACCTCGACTACAAATTGCGTGAAGAACTGCGGCAGGAGATGCGCCAGCTGTTCGAGACGCGCAACACCATTGCTATCTACGCCACCACCGAGCCGAACGAAGCGCTGGCGCTGGGCGGTACCACGACGATTCTGCATGAAGGCCGGCTGATCCAGAGCGGCAGAACACCCGAGGTGTATCACCAGCCGAAAACCGTGCTGGCCGCCGAATTGTTCTCCGAGCCACCGATCAACCTGATGCCGGGTCGCATTGAAGGCAACGAAGTCAGCTTCGCCAACTTTGCTCACTTCCCGCTGAACGTTGACCTGCGCCGCATCGGCGATGGCGACTACCGCTTCGGCGTGCGCCCGAGCCATCTGAGTCTGGTGCCCTCCAACGACGACGACCTCGAACTGGCAGTGACCGTCGAGCTCGCCGAGATCAGCGGCTCGGAAACATTCCTGCACGTGCGCAACGAGCATTTCTCGCTGGTGCTGCATTTGCCGGGCGTTCACGAGTACGACGTGGACACGCCGATTCGCGTGTACATCCCGACTCACAAACTGTTCGTATTCGATCAGCAGGGCGGCCTTATCCAGGCGCCGGGCCTGCGCATGGCGAGGGTTGCCTGATGGCCGAGATCCGCTTGCAACAACTCGCACACAGTTACAGCGCCCACCCGTCAGGTCCTGAAGACTACGCGATCCGTGAAATGACCCACATCTGGGAGCAGGGCGGTGCTTACGCTTTGCTCGGCCCGTCCGGCTGTGGCAAATCGACCCTGCTCAACATCATCTCCGGTCTGCTCAGCCCGTCTGAAGGCAAGGTGATGTTCGACGAGACTGTGGTCAACGACATGTCGCCGGAGGAGCGCAACATCGCTCAGGTTTTCCAGTTCCCGGTGGTCTACGACACCATGACGGTGTACGACAACCTTGCTTTCCCGCTGCGCAACCAGGGCATGCCTGAAGCCAAGGTCAAGATCAAGGTGCATGAAATCGCCGATGTCCTGGACCTGCAGCCGCTGCTGAAGAAAAAAGCCAAGGGCCTCACCGCTGACGAGAAACAGAAAGTGTCGATGGGTCGCGGCCTGGTTCGCGATGACGTGTCGGCGATCCTGTTCGACGAACCGCTGACCGTGATTGACCCGCACCTGAAGTGGAAGCTGCGCCGCAAGCTCAAGCAGATTCACGAGCAGTTCAACATCACCATGGTTTACGTCACGCACGATCAGCTGGAGGCATCGACCTTCGCCGACAAGATTGCAGTGATGTACGGCGGTCAGATCGTGCAGTTCGGCACGCCACGCGAGCTGTTCGAAAAACCGCATCACACCTTCGTCGGTTACTTCATCGGCAGCCCCGGCATGAACCTCATTGAGGTCAAGCCTGAGGTGGGCGGTGTGGGTTTCGGCGGCATTCATCTGCCTCTGTCCGACGCCTTGCAGCAGCGGCTGGCCGCGACTCAGTGGAGCACCTTGAAAGTCGGTATTCGTCCCGAATTCGTGCATGTCTGGGACGGACCCGTTGACGACGCCATGCAGGCTGAAGTGACCTACGTCGAGGATTTGGGGACCTACAAGATCCTCACCCTCAACCTGGCCGGCCAGCTGTTGAAAGTGCGCATGCAGGAAGACAAGCCGGTGCCCCAGGGCCAGGCATGGATCAGTTTCCCTGCGCAGTGGCTGATGCTGTACGCCGATGAATTTTTGCTGGAGGCCGCTACCCAACCAGTGCCGGCCGGCGAGGTGCCCCATGAGTAAAGTGCAGAACAACAAAGCCTGGTGGCTGGTCCTGCCGGTGTTCCTGCTGGTGGCGTTCAGCGCCATTATTCCGATGATGACCGTGGTCAACTATTCGGTGCAGGACATCTTCGATCAGTCCAGCCGCTACTTCGTCGGCGCCGACTGGTTCCGCCAGGTGCTGCAGGATCCGCGGCTGCACGATTCGCTGCTGCGCCAGTTCATCTACTCCGGCTGCGTACTGCTGATCGAAATCCCGCTGGGCATCGCCATTGCGCTGACCATGCCGACCAAGGGTCGCTGGTCTTCACTCTGTCTGATCGTGATGACCATCCCGCTGCTGATTCCCTTCAACGTGGTCGGGACCATCTGGCAGATCTTCGGCCGTGGTGACATTGGTCTGCTCGGCTGGATCCTCAATGATGTGCTGGGCATCAGCTACAACTACGCGGCCAACGCGTCGGACGCCTGGGTGACCGTGCTGGTCATCGATGTCTGGCACTGGACCTCGCTGGTGGCATTGCTGTGCTACTCGGGTCTGCGCGCCATTCCGGATGTGTACTACCAGGCCGCGCGTATCGATCGGGCGTCCAACTGGGCCGTGTTCCGTCACATCCAGTTGCCGAAGATGAAGAGCGTGCTGTTGATCGCGGTGATGCTGCGCTTCATGGACAGCTTCATGATCTACACCGAGCCGTTCGTGCTCACCGGTGGCGGTCCAGGCAACTCGACGACCTTCCTCAGCCAGACCCTGACGACCATGGCCCTCGGCCAGTTCGACCTGGGGCCTGCGGCGGCGTTCTCGCTGGTGTATTTCCTGATCATTCTGTTGGTCTCGTGGGTGTTCTACACCGCCATGACCCACAGCGAAAAGAACTGAGGCACGCCCATGAACAAGCGCGAAAAAGTGTCGTTCAAAAAGCTCATACCGCTGTGGATCTACCTGCTGTTTCTGCTGGTGCCGATCTACTGGCTGGTCAACATGTCTTTCAAGACCAACACCGAAATCCTCGGCGGGCTGACCCTGTTCCCACGGGACTTCACGTTGGCGAACTACAAGGTCATCTTCACCGACGAAAGCTGGTACAGCGGCTACATCAACTCGCTGTACTACGTCTGCCTGAATATGGTGATATCGCTGAGTGTCGCATTGCCAGCGGCCTATGCGTTTTCACGCTATCGTTTCCTCGGCGACAAGCACCTGTTCTTCTGGCTGCTGACCAACCGGATGGCGCCGCCAGCGGTTTTCCTGCTGCCTTTCTTCCAGCTGTACTCGTCCATCGGCCTGTTCGACACGCACATTGCGGTAGCGTTGGCGCACTGTTTGTTCAACGTACCGCTGGCGGTGTGGATCCTTGAAGGCTTCATGTCCGGTGTTCCGAAGGAAATTGACGAAACCGCCTACATTGACGGCTATAGCTTTCCCAAGTTCTTCGGCAAGATTTTCATTCCGCTGATTGGCTCGGGCATCGGTGTGACTGCGTTTTTCTGCTTCATGTTCTCGTGGGTCGAGTTGTTGCTGGCGCGTACGCTGACCTCGGTCAACGCCAAGCCGATCGCGGCGGTCATGACGCGTACCGTTTCGGCATCAGGTATCGATTGGGGGGTGCTGGCAGCGGCGGGGGTGTTGACCATCCTGCCGGGCATGCTGGTGATCTGGTTCGTTCGTAATCACGTGGTCAAGGGCTTTGCTCTTGGTCGTGTCTGAGGAGTCGAAAAATGGAGTGGATGTCCTGGACCCTGCCGACTGCTATTTTCTTCGCGTCCATCGCTGCGATTCTGGTGGCGATGACCGCGTGGGAACTGCGCTCGGCGAGCATTGAACGTCGCGGGTTTTTGCCGATTGCCACCACGCGAGGCGATCGTTTGTTCATCGGCCTGCTCGGCAGCGCCTATCTGCACCTGCTGGTGATTGGCGCGACCAGCTGGAATATCTGGGTCGCCTCCGGGCTGTCCCTGGTGTGGCTGTTGGTGGTGATGCGTTGGGGTTGAGAAGGCTTTAGCGAAGGTTGAAACGCGGGATCACATAAGAATCAACACAAGAGGTGTCTATGTTCAATAAGAAAAACAAGCTGCGACATAGTGTGACGGTAGCAACGATGGTGATGCTCAGTGGCTTGAGCGTTTCGGCCTGGGCCGACCAGTACGAGGATGCCGCCAAGAAATGGGCCTCCAGCGAATTCAAACCGACCACGCTGTCCGATGCCGACCAGCTCAAGGAGCTGGAGTGGTTCATCAAGGCGGCCGAGCCGTTCCGTGGCATGGACATCAAGGTGGTTTCCGAAACCTTGACCACCCACGAATATGAATCCAAAACTCTGGCCAAGGCGTTCACTGAAATCACCGGCATCAAGGTCACCCACGACCTGTTGCAGGAAGGTGATGTGATCGAGAAGCTGCAGACTGCCATGCAGTCCAACCAAAGTATCTATGACGGCTGGGTGAACGACTCCGACCTGATTGGTACTCACTTTCGCTACGGCAAAGCGATGTCTCTGACAGACCTGATGGCGAGCGCCGAGGGGTCGAAAGTCACTTCCCCTACGCTTGACCTCAAGGACTTCATTGGTACGTCTTTCACCACCGCGCCAGACGGCAAGCTTTACCAGCTGCCCGACCAGCAGTTCGCCAACCTCTACTGGTTCCGC
>Ga0265780_10012070_pt1 | contig 10154 bp, 11 predicted proteins | sample P1T30metagenome_FD_192432 | JGI IMG/M metagenome (GOLD analysis project Ga0265780, IMG submission 192432) | Plant litter microbial communities from East Loma Ridge, Irvine, California - P1 T30 | ecosystem: Environmental > Terrestrial > Plant litter > Unclassified | place: USA: California... | reverse complement strand
TTTATCAAATCCTGAAACAACAAAGTAGCCTTTATTTTTCAATCCCATACTTTTTACATTATTTTGTAATTCAAAAAATTGTGCTTCACCTGGCTTATTAATCTTAAATACTGCATCGCTATTTTCAGTTAGTAATTTAGAAACATTCATCATGTTCTCCTTATATGTATATAAATATTAATGTATTTAAAACTGTAAATCAAATTATGCATAGTTCCATTTATCTTTAACTGAGTAATCTGCCCAAGGATCTTCAGCACTATATTGACCAACATAAAGCACTTCACCATCACGGATTATCCATTCCATACCATGTTCGGGTTCCCATTCACAATTAAGATCCATATGAATAACAGGATTTTTATTCTCATTTGGCTCAGGAATATTTATAAAGTTAGGTGATACTATTTTTAATACATCACGAATGGATGCAAATTCTATAACTGGCTCACCAACTTCTTCTAAAAATTCATTACAGTATCTTATAGAAGCTCTACATAATTGGTCAATTAAATCACTACTAAATAAATTTAAATACTCTGCACAAGCTTTAGCATACTCAACATCCCTGTGTTCAGCAAAAAAATTAATGTGGTGTTTAAATAAATCTGAGTAAACCCTACCTTCCAATGGCCAATTTTTGTTTGAATCTATATTGATAATTAATTCATCCATGATTAATCCTTATGTATTTACTTAGTATAACAAATAATTAATATAAATACATAAATATTAAAAATAAAAAAGGAGCCGAAGCTCCTTATATTATCTAGTAACTTGACTACTAAATACTTTTAAAAGATTAGGATCAAATGGAAAATCATTCGGCAATTTTTCCATTTTTTGCTCATTGTTAGCTTGAATCAACATTTGCTGAACAAAATCACTATGGCTTTTATATTCACCTTTTGCAATTTTTGTATTCAAAAAATCTTTTAATTCAGTTGGTAATGAAATGATTAGTGTTTCCATAATATATAATAATGTAGTTTGAACCTTGATAATATATTGCAGCGCAACATTTGTCAAACTTTAAATGAGCCGAAGCCCCTTATTTTATTTTGGTGTAGAATTACTTACATTATATAGGGCAACACTATCAGTATTTAAAACAACTGTTTCTAATCTACTTTTCTTTTGGAATATTTATCAATAGAGTTAATATTTGGATAATGTTTTTGTGTTAAATATAGTGCAAAGCAATCAGAGAATCCTTCTAGAATATTACTAGTCATCTTCTATATATTTTTAGCAACCGTATCCTGAACCAACTAAAAGTAATAAATAATAAATTAAATAAAAAAAACCTCCTTAATTGGAGGTTTTTTATTTGGTGGTAATGGGCGGGATCGAACCGCCGACCTTCGGGTTATGAATCCGACGCTCTAACCGGACTGAGCTACATTACCATAATTGAACTACTATTAAAACTGGCAAGGGCGGTAGGAATCGGACCCACATTTAAGGATTTGGAATCCCTCGTTCTACCATTGAACTACGCCCCTATTAAATTTATTTAAAGCTGAAATCTCCTACATTTAGATGGGATTTGAACCCATGACCTTAAGCTCTACCAAACTGAGCTACTAAATGTTTCATCTAATTAGTCTTGTCCACCAATTAGAGCCGGAGTTCAACCTACTAAAGCAAGGACAAGTCACCTCAGCTTTAAATAAACTCTTATTACTTTATTTGTTACTAACTGCTTAAATTTTTGGCAGGGACGAAAAGAATCGAACTTTTACTAACAGTTTTCTTAAGGGTTCTATTGCGAAAACCCTTAGGAGACTGCTGTGCTGCCACTACACCACGTCCCTATTGTACTACTATTTACTTCTTACTTACAATTACCTTACCTGCACAACTCTCTTTTAAAACATCATTAATTCCACATTGTTCAGATGAAATAGCATCTATAGTTATTGAAGCGATTATATAAGCCCCGCCTAATAATAATGGTATTAATATAATACCGATTGCCAATTCAATTATGGAATAACCTTTTCTATCTTTATTTTTATTTTTCATCTAAGTTAATTATTTATGTTTATTTTTTACTGCTACTTTTACAACTAATACTGGAGACTCCTATCCGACTTGAACGGATCTCTTCGCATTTGCAGTGCGAGGCACAACCTCTATACCAAAGAGTCATTAAACTGGAGGCGTGTAAGGGAGTCGAACCCCTTTATAAGCTTTTGCAGAGCTCTACCTAACCGTCCGGTACACACGCCAAAATTACCACAAACAAAAAAAGCACTGGATTTCTCACAGTGCCTTTCTCAGATTATTTGGTTTTGCTGTTAAGCTCCACCTATTCCTTCAGAAAAAGCACTGCCTGCGGTATTACACCACATTTTCCAGCAACACATTTTGTTTTTGAAGTTGTTCATTTAAATAATCCGTGAAAGTCATTTAGTTTTTGTATTATATGATGGCTATTTTATTTTGTCAACACGTTTTTAATAAAAATTTTTGTTGCATTCTTTGCATTTATAACGCTGCTGTTTCATGCCAAATAATAATTCCATGCCATTTTTCTTTACATCAATACTGTGGCAATGTGAACAATTTTTTACCAAAAAATATTTTCGATGATATTCAGGAAATTTATTCTTTAAATAAACTGAACATGATCCTGAGTTCATGTTAAATAATGGTAACATCTCTTTGTAATCATAATGATTAGTAACTTTTTGACTTAAAATTATTTGGGCAATTTTTTCATATATATTATTTTGATAATTTGAGGCTTTATAAGCAGATGATACAATATATTTATCAGCATAAAAAATTTTACTATTTACTCTTAGCCAATCCCTTACTTCTTTCCTTGGTATATGCCATTTTTCTGAAAGAGATTGTTCAAATTCTTTATCATTTTTTATTAGTTCTATATCCTTTTCTCTTTGTTTCTTAATTGACTCATTAGTTTCTTCTAGTTTAGTAAATGATTTTCGAGCTAGTTTTTTTAAATTTAATGTTATGCCTACTTCTTGAATTTTTTCTGAATATTTATTTATCCAACTATGAACAGAATTTATTGTTCTACTCCATTTTTCCGCTAAAATCTCTAATTCAACATTTGTTATTTCCGTAACTCCACATTCACTTAGATCTTTAATTCGTTCTTCAAAAACATTATTATGCTTATTTTTTGAGCCATATGTATTAGTTTGTGAATGACAGTTTGGACATAAGTATTCTAAATTTTCTAAACGGTGATCTGAGCTATTACCATTTTTATGTTCTAATTGTAAGGTTAATGGCTTGTTGTTCCAAAATCCATGATTGGAACAACCACTACAAATATATGGCATTAAACCCTCACGTTTGATTATTTTATTGGCTTCTTTTCTATCGTATTTAGAATTAACACATAAAACTTCATCCCTAGTTAATTGATCTAAACTTTTATTTAAATTTCTATTAATAGGAGAATAACTAATCTTATTTGTTAAATAATCCTTTGCATCAATTTCATGCTTCTTCATCCACTTTTTAAAAGTATCGTAGTTTCCTGAGCTAGCAACTAATCCTTGATTATCTAAGAAATTAGATATGCTTGCACTATTTTTTAAATCTTCTATTAATTTATTTTTATTTTCCCAATTGTAGTAAGCCATTTTAATCCTATAATCATATTGTTTTTAGATTATAAAATTAAAATAAATTAGTCAAACACTTAGATAATACAAAAGCAACGTGGTGGTGCTTTTGTAAATATTTATTAGAGTTTATCTCACTACTGCAAATATTTCTGTAAATTTCGTATTACTACCATCTCCACGCGAACCCGCGAATTTTTGATTTAGTATTTGTAAATTTTCTATTTTATCTAGTTCACACATTCTCCAAGGGTATGGATTTTTACTATTAGAGCCTCCACTGAGTTGATAAAATAATAAATATTCCTTACCACCTGACATTCCCCAAATATGTGGTTCACCTTCTCTCAATTTTCCATCATATATAAAAGATAATAAATTCTTATTAAGTATGGCTGTTTTAATCATGGTTATCCTATTTAATTGTTTATTATATATGCATATATATCGAATATTCTAGTTTTTTCAACTGTAAAAATTTTCAGATCATTTTGACTTTACTTAACTAATTAATGATAATTATTTTTTAACTTAAGGACTTCAAATGAAAAAAATAATTAAAGTAATGACCATTTTATGTTTCAGTCTTTTGGTAACAGCTTGTGCCACATCTCCTATTACTGGAGAACGAATATCTACATTAACTCCTGGCGATAATCTCAATAAAGTAGTTGAAGTAGTAGGAAAGCCTGACGGTTTTGATACCTTAGAAGATAATGTTGTTGTTTATAAGTATATCAATAGATATATTAGTGGTTGGGATAATAAAACTACGGATTACTATCTCTTCTTTAAAAATAATAAATTAGTTTCTATTAAAAATGGAATGCTTCGTGAGAATAGTGCCAATCTTGCAAATGCTTTAAATTCTCTAAATCAACAATTAGATAATCAGAGACAACGAGAAAATGATTCTAGAATGCAAATAATAAATAATATGAATAGAAATCAACCACAAAAAGTTATTATATGTAAGAAAGGTGACTTTATGTGTTATTAACAAAAAAAGCACCATCAGGTGCTTTTTTTTTATTTTTATTGATTGTGTATTTTTTCTATTTCATATTCTGTTATTGGAGTCAAATAAAAATCTAAATTATCTGGTATTAAAAATTCATTAAAATCTATTTGAGATAATTTTGACCAATTTTTTATCATAATATAACTCTTTCTTATCGGATATCTATTATGATGATCATCAAATAAAATATGCATTTTTATTTTAATATCAAAATCAACTATTATTAAACTTAAAGTAAAATTTTCATCATCTGATAAATCATATCCATTACTTTCTATAAATATTAATTCATTATTTAATATCGGAATATATTCTTTTAAGCTCTCCATATCTATTTCTTTACAGATTATTAATGCAAGAATAAATTTATTATATTTTACTCCAGCATCTTTTTTCTTTTCAAAAATTTTACAAATACTAATTTCTTTATGATAAAAATTGTTTTTATTATAACCCATTTCCTCACCACAACACATACAAGTATATGTTAGAAATTTTCCTGCATATTTATAATAAATAATTTTTCCTGCACTATCATATGCATATTTAATAAATTTTTCTCTTTGTTTAATTATTTTACTGTTGGCTTTTGATAAATTACTCTCATATTCTTCTATAATTTCAGATTCTTTTTTCTTTAAATAATTATTTGCAATATTAATATATTTATAGTTGTTAAAATCATTCATTTCTTTATGGAAATATATAGCATCATTTATTTTTTCACGATCAAAAGATGATAAATTTATTTCAATACAATTGAGTTCGTTATTTTGTAATTTTCTTTTTTTAAGATCATTTACTTTATGCGAAACAAATACTTCAATAAATATATCTAAAGCATCTGCATTAGGCTGATCAATTGGCTTAACTTTTAATATAACATCTGGAATTACATCACCAATTTTAAGTTCCTTATTGGTATCAATAACTTCTAAAATAATTTCAGAAATTTCATCGCTATAACAGGAAAATTTTTCACCATTAAAATCTTTTTTTGAATTCATGGAAATTTTTTGTGCAGGAATTTTAAGTTGTTTAAGATTTGAGAAATAAATTTTGGCTTTTTTATGCAAATCTGTTTCATCATAATGCAATAATTTTTCTCTATATAAATTTTGCAATTCTTTTTCAGATTTTTCAGATGGTGTATGTGCGAAATGAGCATTTCTAACCTCACCCTTTCTTACAATTACAACTTGTTGGCAACATAAACAATGATATTGACCATTATTTTTATTTTTCGGAACTTCATCTATGTGTTTTTTTGAACCGCTTCTAATATCAATTGCATATTCCATTGTAACCATATTTGTTTCTCCAATAGTTTAATTTAATAAGATAATTTTTTAATTTTCGGTTTTCAACTGTAATATTTATAAATTAAAAAAGCCCCCTAAGGTGCTTTCTCATTTCATCTAGATTACAATCTATCTTGCATTGCTAAGTTAACAAGAGTTAATGCATCACTATCTGATACTTTAAATCCATTAGTTCCCATTATGGTAATGAAGTGCATGGGTTTAAGATTATCTTTTTTTGAAGGATAGTGTTTAATTTGTTCTGTATTATATGTATCTAAGTGCTTTTCCAATTGGTCATCACTAAATTGTAATTTTTCATCTTTAGTTGCAAATTTAGACTTATGTAAGACTAATAGACCACAGAATTTTTCACTATTACAGTCAGATAGTTCAGCTAATTTTTTATTTTGTATAGTTAGATTTAATGTTTCAGATAAGTCTTTATTTTTAGGATCTATTGGATACTGATATGCTTTTGTATATCCTGGATAAAATGTAAAGAATGAAAGAAATGCTCCTTTATACTTAGGATTCTTTTTAAAGTAATCAGCAACTTGTTTGTGGTAGATGTTTATGTCTTTGGCTAAGTCATTTTCATCTAAACCTAGTTCCTGTATTGTTGGGTCTTCTGGGAAGAAAACAACAATATCTGCTTTAGCACCTTCTTTTTTAGATCTATTTTTAATTTTTAGTTGGTCATCATTAATGCCTGTAACTTTGTTTAAAAATGCAAGGTTATCTTGTTTTGCAGGAGATTGAGTTGTGCTTGCTTTTGAAGTTGCTTCTATTTTTTTATCTTGTGCAAATGCAGTAGTTGAAGATAATAATGCTGCCATCATTAATGCTAATTTAAGTTTATTCATATAAATCCTTAATATTAAAAATTACCATTAATTTTAAAATATTCAACTACTATATTTTAGTAGACTACTTTTAATATCTGACTTATAATCCCATTTCGTTAAAATGGATGGATTATGGATAAGGTTGATTATGATGTAGTGGTTAATCATGTGGTTAAAATTTTACAAAATACTGTTGGAAAGTATTTATTAAAGATTAATGAGGGAGTTTATACTTTTAAGAATAGTGACAATAAATCACTTGATACTTTAAAAGATTTTTCTTTTGATTTAAAAAACCATTTGGTTAATAATAGTGATTTAAGTTTAACTTGGAGTGAGGATGAAAATTTTGAAGAATTTTATAGAAAAAGATTTTTTGAGCCTTTTATGCAACCATTTCATTATAAAAAGTATAAATTCTCTTTTGACCTTGGTGTAGAAGAATTCAAAAAACTAATAAATTTATTCAACTGTTTAGCCTTTGATCTTTCTTTATCTGTTTTTTTCCCATCTCATGCTAAAGCTAGTATTAAATCTAATCCTTATCATTTTGAATTTACTAAAGCGATTTTATCTCTGCATATTCAAGATACTTTTAATGATAAAAATACATTTTGGGCAATGTTTCGTTCAGAAACAAAAACGATTGAACTATTCTATCAAAATATAAAAAATCCTTTATTAAAAGAAGGATTGATAAACCTTTTAAAGAATAAGAAAGAAAAGATTGAAAAATATAGCGATAGTTGGTATGAAACTCTTATAGTAGAGGAGTTAAAGAATATTCTTCACTCTGATGATTGGGCTGAAGTTGCTTCTTATTTACCTATTTATTCCAAGGTTATTAATGAGAATAAAAATAACAATAATATTTTCAGTATAGGTGTGAATCCTGTTTATTATATTGATTTAGATAAGTCCAATCTTTTAAACTTTTCTTTAAGCACCATTACTGATGATGATATTTTTAAAATGATGACAGCAATTAGGGATTCTCTTAATATTACTAGACCATCATATATAGATAAAATGGAGTTATCTGATCCTAAGTATCCTGATGATGTTAATGATACAATTTGGAAAGATATCAGGGTATATGTTTCAGGTAAAGATATGAACGAAGTGGTAGTTGGAAAATTGATGGAATTGCTACAAAAAATGATTAGGGAGTATAACAGCGACAATATAGATAAGAATACTAATTTAGATAGCCATACTTTTGAGCGAAGAAATAACAATGCTAATTATTTAAGGAAAATGGCTGAAGTATATTGGCTAGACTTTGAGCTTAGTGGTTCAAATGGAAAAGATAAAAAAGTAAGTAAGGTTTAATTTTATGGACAATAATATTTTTAATATAAATTCAAGCCCAATTTATGGTATTGAAATAAATAAAATTGAATTAGTAGACTCTTTACCTTATGCAAAGTTAGAATCTGACCTTTTCTCAATGATGAATGAGATTAAAGATGCTATTAATTCAACTAAACCAAGTTATATAGACATAAATAATATTGTCTTATCAAATCCAAAGCATGCTTATGATTGGGATAATCCAACTATATATTTATCTGGTAAAGATATGAATAGAGATATGATATCTTTTATAATGAAGTTATGGATTGAAATGATAAGAATATATAAGGTTGAAAATTTAAATCAGAAATATGAGGATACAGATATATTCAATTCTAACCATATTTTAAAGGCTGAATATTTAAAGAAAATTACTACTATTTATTGGCTAGATTGGTTGGCATTGGATGAGATTAAAATTTCTAGTAAGAAAGAAATAAATAAAGTGTAAAATTAAAAGGCACCTATTAAGGTGCTTTTTTACATTGAAGATATTATTTATTATAATAAAGTTTATGAAAACACATCACACTTATTTAGAGTATATTTCTTTTCTTTTTGAAGACAAACTTAAAGATAGTCTTTTTTGTTTGATTAGAGATGAAAAGCAGTATAGTTATCATTTAAAAGATATTGAAAAATGTTCTATAGTTGAGAAAGAGCAGCATTCGTCTGTTGTTAAAGCATTCATTAATGATTTCAAATCCTATTTAACAAATAATACTCCACTTAACTTTATATATGGTAATAATGTAGATATATATTACCATTTTTCTCAATCAATTTTTCACCATATAATTCATGAAGATCCTTTCAATACTTTAGATTTTTCAGTTGAGAAGCCTACTGTTCAAGAATTGTTAAAAATAGGGCAATTATTTAAGGAAGGAACAATTCGTCTAGATACTATATTTGACAGAGTTAAGGATGCTATTGATGTTGACGTTGAAAAATATAAAGACTTTCTTTTATTTATGGCAACTATTCCTAATCATCATTTATTTTTAAAAAATCTCATTCCTATGAATACTATAAAATCTGAAGTTGGCACTTTTACTAGAGTATTCCAAAATGAAACTGATTCAAAAGTAAAAGATGCTTTTATCACTTATTTGGAAAATAGAAAAGATTTTATTGTAAAAATTGATAGTAAACCTTTTGAAGAGTATTTGTTATATCGTATTAAAAAAGGCTTTGCACCTAAGTATTGGTCAGAATTTATGTTTGCTTTGCCAAATTTAAAAGAAAAAGAATTGGAAGTAGTTAAAGATGACTTAATTGAATTTAGCAATGAAAAAATGTATCATTTAAATATAAATAAAGGAGCATTATATAAATTATGTCCTAGTATTCTTAATGATCAAGAATTAAGTAGAGTTGTGGAAAGTATTACCAAAGTAATAGATGCTAACAAACCAGCCGAAGTTAATATGGTTCATTACTACTCAATGCTTAATGATATTAAGATTATGTTCTCAGGCAATATTGATGAAAGTTATTTACATAAATTTAGTAACTTATATCAAAAAATGTTTGGTGAATATAATAGTGATAATGTTGTTAAATTTAGTATGGATGGAGATGATAGAGCAATCGCATTATTGAATAATGTAAAATATTTAAATAAGGCTGCTGAAACTCATTGGATGGATGTAATGTTGGAGCCTAGTAGTAATAAGAAGAATAAAAAAATTAAAATGTAATTAAGATTGGTGATTTATGAGAGATTATAGTTTATTAGAAGATATCTATTTAGGAGATATTGAGAAGATTGAAGAAAATAAAGGAAAAAAGAATATCACTTTAAGCGAATGTTTATTGGCTGTTAAGTGTTATAGTCTTAACCCTGACAAGATGAATTTTGATATAGCAAAGATTATTTTTGATGAATATACGTCCAAACATAACTCTAAAGAAGATATTAATGATTTAGTAGACCTAACTAAAAATGTGTCTAAAAATTCAGAAAATTTCTTAATTAAAATGGTAGACAATGAGCATATTGGCAAGTTTCTTGTTG
>Ga0265780_10012069_pt1 | contig 10154 bp, 4 predicted proteins | sample P1T30metagenome_FD_192432 | JGI IMG/M metagenome (GOLD analysis project Ga0265780, IMG submission 192432) | Plant litter microbial communities from East Loma Ridge, Irvine, California - P1 T30 | ecosystem: Environmental > Terrestrial > Plant litter > Unclassified | place: USA: California... | reverse complement strand
AACTCGCCGCGGTTGAGCTTTTGCCAGAATTTGCGGTAGGCCAGGCTGGCGGCGTAGTCGTCGTCGCAGAACACGCGGTGGTGTTCGCCGCGCACGTCCTCGATGGCATAGCCCATCAGGCCCAGGAAGTTCTCGTTGGCATTGACCAGCAGGCCTTCCATGTCGAACTCGACCACGGCTTGCGCTTTCTGCATGGCGTTCACCAGGCCGGCCAGCTCGGCGGTGCGGGCTTTCTCGGCGGTGACGTCGGTGGCGAACTTGACGATCTTGTGCACGCGGCCCTCGGCGTCGAGCACCGGGTTATAGGACGCGTTGATCCAGACTTCGCGGCCGCCCTTGCCGATGCGCTTGTACTCGGCGCGCTCGACCTTGCCCGAGGCCAGGTCGGCCCAGAAATCCACATACGCCGCCGACTGCTCGAACGACGGCTCGCAGAACATCGAATGGTGCTGGCCGACCACTTCTTCCAGGTTGTAACCCATGACGTCGAGGAAATTCTCGTTGGCGTGGGTGATATAGCCGTCGAGCGTGAACTCGATAACGGCCTGGGCGCGGTTGAGGGCGCTGTGGATGGCTTGCAGTTCGTGCACGGCGTTGTTGGATTCCTGTTGGCTGATTTGCATGGCTGACCTGTAGAGAGCGGATGAACCCCGGCAAGGTGCCGGAGGCGGGGCTGACGTTCTTTCTTGGTCAGCGGAAAGTATGATGCCGCAAATCAACGAATCAGTAAATCCGGCAAATCAGAAAAGTCCGAAATCATGAACACGTTGTTGCTACGGGACAACAGCAGCTTGACAGGCACAAGAACATGCTGAACTGGCACCAAATTTCCTACAGCTGAGCCGTCACTGGTCGTGTAACCGGAAGTCATCGCGAAACCAAATTTAATATTGCTGAGCTGTAGGCGCTGCCCAACCCCCCTCTCCCTCTGCCGAATTTTCTACAGCTGAGTCATAGCCCGACAAGGTCCTGACGCCCCGTAACAGCCTGGCTAGACAGGCCGACAAGACGCAACGCCGAGCGTCCTTCTATATAAGGCGCCGCTCGCCTCTCCGCACTGCCTTGGTGCACAGCTGCAACAATGATTCCCTAGAGCAAAAAAAGTCTTTGCACCAAATCGATAAATTCGATACCATGCGTTGCGTTGGGGCAATTCAGTAAATTCAGCACTCCCAACCGGCCTTTGCCACCCGGGCCTTTCCAGTGGGCGGCTTCGATACCGGAGCATTTGTGGACCGCGTCTTTCTCTTCCTGGCACTTTGCCTGTTTCAACTGAGCTCGGCATTCGCCGCCCCCAGCGACGTCAACGTCACCCTGCAAGCTTTCCAGGTCGTCGGCACTAAAGACGTGAAACTGGTCCCGACCACCCGCGCCAACCCAGGCGACACCATCGAATACCAGGTGACCTACCGCAACACCGGCGCCACCCCGGCACAGCAGACCAAGGCGCTGCTGCCGGTCCCGGAAGGCGGCATGGCTTACCTCCCGGACACTGCCTCCCCCGCCAAGGTGGAAGCCAGCCTGGATGGCAAGACCTTCGCCCCGGCGCCCCTGAAACGCGAAGTCGTCCGCGAAGGCAAGAAAGTGACTGAAGCCGTACCCGCAGCCGAATACCGCTTCCTGCGCTGGGACCTGGGCGACCTGTCCCCCGGCCAGGCGGTGACCGTGAAATCCCGCATGCGCCTGAACAGCGCAAATCGTTAACCCTAAGCCATTGTTTTGATAAGGAAAAATAAAATGAAACTTCGTTTGAACGCCCCTGCACGCCTGTCGCTCGCGGCATCCATGCTCGTGCTCGCTTCCCAGGGCGCGCATGCGGCCACCGCTGCCGGCACCGAAATCACCAACCAGGCCAGCGCCGTCTACCTCGACTCGCTGCTGCGTGGCCATACCGCCGTGTCGAACATCGTCACCACCGTCGTGCAGCAGGTCGGCAGCGCCGACATGGGCGACGGCTCGGCCAAGAACGCCGCCGCCAGCGCGCAAGTGGTGTACTCGCACAGCATCACCAACAGCGGCAACGGCGCCGACACCTTTACCCTCGGCTCGACCAACGGCGGCAACTTCGCCATGGCCAGCGTCGTGTTCTATGCCGACGCAAATGGCGACGGCATCGCCGACAACGCCACCCCGATCACCAGCACCGGCAGCCTGCCGGCCGGCGAGACCTTCCGCTTTGTTGCCGTCGCAACCCTGCCGGCCAACGCCGCCGCGGGCACCAACAACGAGCTGACCGTCACCGCCACCAGCACCTTCAACCCGCAAGTGGTTGCAAGCAGCAAGGACACCACCACCGTCACCGCCTCGGCCCTGATGGACATCACCGCCAACGCCTCGGGCAACGGCGCCAAGGGCGCAGGCGCCGGCGCGGAAACCGCGGCCGTGATCACCAACACCACCACCGCCGGCGCGACCACCCGCTTCACCCTGTACCTGAACAACGCAGGCGGCAGCAACGAGACCTTCAACCTGGCGGCCAGCACCAGCGCGAGCTTCGCCAACACCGACCTGCCGAGCGGCTGGACCGTGGTGTTCAAGGATGCCTTCGGCAACACCATCAACAACGCGGCCGTCAACAGCGGCGCCTACCGCCTGGTGTACGCCGACGTCACGGTTGCCGCCGGCGCCACCCCGGCCAGCACCGACCTCTACTTCCGCGCGCTGTCGTCGACCACCAACATCGGCGACACCATCCACAACGCGGTGAACGTCGTGAATGAAGCCGTGCAAGTGACGCTGACCAAGAAGCAAGCCCTGGACAAGACCTGCGACGGCGTCGCCGACACCGAGTTTAGCGCCGACAACATCACCACCGGCGCGGTGCCGGGCGCCTGCATCCGCTACCAGATCACCGCCACCAACACCGGCGCAACCGATGTGAACACCCTGGTGATCCGCGATACCATCCCGGCCTACACCACGTTCCACTCGGCACCGGGCAGTACCACCGGCGCGATCATCGCCCCGATCGTCAACCTGCTCGGCACGCTGTCGGCCACCATCGGCACCATGTCGCCGGGCCAGTCGTCGACGATGACCTTCGGCGTCAAGATCTCGCAGTAACGCCGCGATCATCCGCACCTGGCATCCGCCGGAAAACAATAAGTAATTAACAAGAAAGTCCCTGTCCACCGCCCCGCAAAGGCGGCGGATGGGGTTCGCTACGCCCGAATTCCTGACCTTGCTGCCATGAAAAATCGTTTGCGTCTCTGCCTGCCGCTGCTTCTCTCCCTGTTCACCCTGCTGTTTGCCAACGCTGGCGCCCACGCGGCGATCCGCAACCAGGCAAGCGCCGGCTATGTCGATGCCAAGGGCGCCGGCGTCAGCCTGAAGTCGAACACGGTGCGCGCCATGCAGCCGGAAACCATCCGTTATTTCACCAACGCAAACTACACCACGCCGGCCATGGCCACGACCTACGGCCGCGCCCTGTTCATCGAAGCCACCGCGCCGGCCTGCGATGCCGACCCGACCAGGATCGACACCATCACCCTGAACATCGCCTCGAAGAAGACCGGCGACACCCAGAGCTACCTGGCCGACGAAACCGACGTCGACAGCGCGGTGTTCCACATCACCTCCAAGGTCTGGACCGCGGAGTCGCGGAACATGGGCGATGTGAGTGCCAGCAACGGCGCCCTCGACGTCATGGCCGACGACACCCTCATGGCCACCATCGAAAGCTGCGGCAGCAAGACGGCCGTCGCCTCGATCCTGGTCGACCCGGTCGGTATCGTGTTCGACAGCAAGACCAACCAGCCCCTGCCCGGCGCCACCGTGACCCTGATCGACGTCACCGGCGACGGTAACGGCGGCCGCCCGGGCGAAGCCGCGATCGTCTTCGACACCGACGGCGAAACCCGCGTGCCGAGCACCTTCGTCACCGATTCCGACGGCCACTACCACTTCCCGCTGGTCGCCCCGAGCCTGTACCGCCTGCAAGTCGTTGCCCCGACCAACTACACCTTCCCGTCGAAGCTGGCTGCCGGCCTGCTGCCGGAAGGCCGCGAAATCAACCTGTATGGCTCCTACGGCGGCAACTTCATCGTCAGCGCCACCAGCGGCGTGGTCACCATCGACGTGCCGGTGGACGCCGTGCCCGGCACCCTGTACCTGGAAAAGAACGCCTCGCGCGCCATTGCCGAGATCGGCGACTTCGTCGACTACACCGTCATCGTCCACAACACCGCCGAGCAAGCCCTGGTTGGCGTGAAGGTCGACGACGTGCTGCCGGCTGGCTTTGCGCTGGTGCCGGGCACCGTACGTCTCGACAACGCCAAAGCCGCCGACCCGAAGGCCGGCGTCGCCACCGCCTTGCAATTCGACATCGGCGCCGTGCCTGCCGCCGGCAGCGTGACCCTGCGCTACCGCGTGCGCATCGGCGCCGGCGCCCTGCAAGGCGACGGCATCAACCGCGCCAGCGCCACCAGCGCCGCGCCACTGGTCCTGGCCAGCGTGGTCGCCGCCGCCAAGGTCAAGGTCGAAGCCGGCGTGTTCACCGAAAAAGGCGTGATCCTGGGTAAAGTCTTTGCCGACTGCAACGCCAATGGCGTACAGGATGCGGACGAGCCGGGCGTGCCCGGCGTGCGCATCTACCTGGAAGACGGCGCCTTTGCCCGCACCGACATCGACGGCAAGTACAGCTTCCTGGAAACCCGCCCACGCACCCACGTTGCCAAGGTCGACCAGTCGACCCTGCCGCAAGGCGCCACCCTGTCGGTGCTGTCGCAGCGCAACCTTGGGGACGCCGCCAGCCGCTTCGTCGACGCCAAGGATGGCGAGCTGGCCAAGGCCGACTTCGCCCTGGCCGGCTGCAGCGAGGCCCTGCGCCGCGAGATCGCCACGCGCCGTGCCGTCATCAAGGCCGACACCAAGGCGGCCGACGCCACCGTGCAAAAAGCGCCAGCCGTCAAGGCCGCCAAGGTAGACGTCGCCCAGCTCGACAACACCCTCGGCTTCGTCGACCTGAAGGACGGCGCCGTGCTGGCTTCGAGCCAGGCCACCGTGCGCGTCAAAGGTGCGCTCGGCGTCCGTTTCACTCTGCTGGTGAACGGCGAAGCCGTCGCTGACACCCACATCGGCCAGCGCAACAAGGTCGCCGAGCGCCAGCTGGAAAGCTGGGACTACGTCGGTGTCGCCCTGCGCGCCGGCAAGAACACCCTGGAACTGCGCCAGAACGACAGCTTCGGCAACGCCCGTGGCAGCAGCCGCGTCGACGTGATCGTCCCGGGCGCCCTGGCCAAGCTGCGCGTCGAACTGCCGCAGAGCAAAGTGGCCGCCGACGGCCGTGCTACCGCCGCCGTCATCGTCCGCCTGGAAGATGCCCAAGGCGTGCCGGTGCTGCAGCGCACCCCGGTCACTCTCGACGCCAACCTGGGCCAGTGGCTGCAGGCCGACCTCGACCCGCGCGAACCGGGCCTGCAGGCATTCGTCGAAGGCGGCCAGGCCGAGTTCGCCCTGCGCGCCCCGAACGAAGCCGGCGAAGCCAAACTGCTGGCCAGCAGCGGCACCGTCAAGACCGAACAGCTGCTCTCCTTCGTGCCGGACCTGCGTCCGCTGGTCGCCGCCGGCGTGATCGAAGGCGCCGTCAGCCTGAACAACATCCGCGGCAACGTCAGCAACCCGAACCGTTCGTTCGACGCCTTCGAAGACCAGTTGCGCAGCGTCTCGGGCAACATCGGCAATACCGAAGCGGAACTTGGCGCCCGCGCCGCCGTCTTCATGAAGGGCAAGGTTGCCGGCGACACGCTGCTGACCATGTCCTATGATTCGAGCAAGGAAAAGGAAGAAAAGCTGTTCCGCGACGTCGACCCGCTGGGCTTCTACCCAACCACCGGCGACGACGCCGAGCGCGGCTTCGAAGCGCAGTCGACCAGCCGCGGCTACCTGCGCGCCGACCGCAACAAGTCCTGGCTGCTGTTCGGCGACATGACCCCGCCGGGCGCCACCCCGGCCCGCAACCTGGGCGCCTACAACCGCAGCCTGACCGGCCTGCGTCACCACTACGAGGCAAACGGCCTCACCGTGGACAGCTTCGCCAGCCGCGACAGCACCCGCCAGATGGTGGAAGAAGTCGCCGCCAACGGCACCTCGGGTCCTTACCTGACCGGCAGCGCCGTGATGGTGCTGAACAGCGAGCGCGTCGAGATCATCGTGCGCGACCGTAACCAGACCGGCATCGTCCTGTCGAACAAGGCGCAGATCCGCTACGTCGACTACGACATCGAACCGCTGAGCGGCCGCATCATCTTCCGCGCGCCGGTGGCCAGCCTGGACGCCGACCTGAACCCGGTGTCGGTGCGCATCAGCTATGAAGTCGACCAGGGCGCCCCGCAGTTCTGGGTGGCCGGTAGCGCGGCCCAGTACAAGCTGAACAAGGCAGTGGAAGTCGGCGGCAGCTATGTCAGCGACCGCAACCCGATCGCCAAGTCGACCCTGTCGAGCGTGAACGCCACGGTCAAGCCGGACGACAAGACCACGATCATCGTGGAAGCCGCCCAGATGAACAAGGAACTGCACGACGGCAACGCCGTGCGCGTGGATGCCACCCGCAACGACGGCAAGCTGGAAGCCCGCGTGTATGCAGTGCGTACCAGCGAATTCTTCGACAACCAGTCGGCCCTGCTGCCGAAGGGCCGCCTGGAAGCGGGCGTGCGCGCCGGCTACAAGCTCACCGAGCAGGTGCGCCTGGACGCCGAGCTGCTGCGCACCGAAGACCTGGTGACCGGCGCCGCGCGCGACGGCGTGCAAATCGGCGCCGGCTACGCCTTCAAGAATGGCGTGCGGGTCGAAGCCGGCGTGCGTCATGCACAGGAAACCGCGGCTGAAGGCACCACCCTGGCCCAGCCTGACTTGACCAGCGTGCGCGCCAAGGTCACGAGCCAGATCCCTGGCCTGCCGCAGGCCAGCGTCTCGCTCGAAGCCGAGCAGGATATAAAGGACAGCGGCCGCCGCATGGTCGCCCTCGGCGGCGACTACCGCCTGGCCGGTGGCAGCCGCCTGTATGGCCGCCACGAACTGATCAGCAGCCTGGGCTCGAACTACGCCCTGAACGAAGGCCAGGAGCGCAACGCCACCGTGTTCGGTATCGATTCCGAATACATGAAGGATGGCCGCGCGTTCTCGGAATACCGTGCCCGCGGTTCAGCCCTGGGTTCGAAGGAAGCGGAAGCCGCGATGGGCCTGCGCAATTTGTGGACGATCGGCCAGGGCGTGCGCGCCAGCACCAGCTTCGAGCGCGTGCGCGTGCTCTCCGGCCCGGCGGCCAACGAATCGGTGGCCGTGACCGGCGCCATCGACATCACCCGCAACCCGCTGTGGCGCGGCAATGCGCGCCTGGAATTGCGCCATGGCGAAGACAGCGACGCGGTCCTGAACACCCTGGGCCTGGCGTATAAACTGAGCGAGGAATTCACCTTCCTGGGCAAGAACACCTACGCCGCCAACCGCAGCCGCACCACCGACAGCATGCGCGTCAACGAACTGCTGCAAAGCGGCGTCGCCTACCGCGCACCGGGCACCCTGGGCGTGAACGCCCTGGCCAAGTACGAGTTCAAGCTGGAATCCGACAACGGCCCGGCCGACCTCAAGCGCGCCGTGCACGCCGTGTCGGTGGCCGGCAACTGGCAGCCGACCCGCGAGACCGTGTTCAGCGGCCGCTACGCCGGCAAGCTGGTGCGTGACAGCTCGAACGGCCTGGACACCCGCGGCACCGCCCACCTGCTGGCCGCCCGCGTGACCCACGAGATTGGCCGCGACTGGGACGTCGGCGCTGCCGCGCAAGTTTTGTTCAATGGCGAAGGCAGCGGCCGCCAGTACGGCCTGGGCCTGGAAGCCGGCTACCAGCTGCAAAAGAACATGTGGGTTTCGGCTGGCTACAACTTCCTGGGCTTCAAGGAACGCGACCTGGCCGGCGCCGATGCCACCAGCAAGGGCGTGTACGTACGCCTGCGCATGAAGTTCGACGAACGCGCCCTCGAGGGCATGATGAATGCATTCAATTGAGAAGACGATGATGACTTTCCCAAAGAATAGTTTTGCCTGGCTGCGCGTGCTCTTCCTGGCCTTTGCGAGTCTGGCCGGCCTGGCTGCCCTCCCCGCCCAGGCCAACTGCGTGGCCGGCGCCTGCATCTCGGCCGGGCCGCGCCTGGCCAGCGTCGACAGCACGCAAAGCGCGCTCCTGAATCCCCTGCTCGGCGGCCTGCTGGGCAGCAACCTGAATTTGAATGTGGCCGACTGGAACGCCCTGGCCGGCGGCGACGTCAAGCTGCTCGACTTCCTGAATGCCCTGAAGGTCCAGGCGAATGTCTCGAGCCCGACCCAGGCGCTCGGCACCACGGTCACGCTGGGCCAGGTCAGCGCCGCCCTGAATGCGGCGGCCCAGCTCGAAGCCAAGACCAGCCTCTCGGGCGTGCTGTCGCGCCTGCAGCCGATCCTGGCCAACACCGGCGCCACCGTCCGCGTCGGCGACCTGGTCAAAGTGAGCACCGATGCCGGCGCCCTGGCAGGCACCGCCATCAACTCGCTCGACATGCTGACCGGCCTGATCCAGCTGTACAACCACCGCAACGTGCTGACCACGCCGACCCCGGTCGGCATTTCCGGCGGCGCCCTGGGCATGCTGGGCCTGGTCAACAACCTGCAACTGTATGCGCAAGTCATCGAGCCGCCGGTGTACGTATGCGGCCCGACCGGCTCGCAGTTCCATACGGCAGCCATCCGCCTGAAACTCAAGCTCGACCTGGTCACCCTGAGCCCGGTCACCGACACCCTGAAACAGGTAGCTGGCGTGAGCAGCGCCTCGGTCGCGATCGGCAAGCTCGACGTGTACGTGGAAGCGGCGCGCGGCGAAGGCAGCCTGTCGGCGGTGGACGCCGTGGCCAAGGCCGTCACCCTGCAGGTGGCACCTGGCGTGGGCGACATCTACCTGGGCAGCATCCCGGACAGCGTGTTCTTCAACCGCACCCGTACCCTCTCCGCCGCCGACGTCGGCTATGGCCAGATCGGCGAACTGGTGCTGAACGGCATCCGCGTCGCCATCGAGATCAAGAGCACCGCGCGCGGCCAGGCGCCCTTCGCGTCGAGCGTGACCATGTCGGGCACCTTCCCGCAGACCCGCACGGTGAGCACCAGCGCGGCGTTCATTACGGGCCTGACCAACAGCCTGGTCAGCAATTTGTCGCTGCGCACCACCATCCTCACCGGGAGCGTGCTCGATGTGCTGCTGGTGCCGGTGACCAACTTGCTGAACGGCCTGCTGCAGCCGGTGCTGAAACTGCTGGTGGTCGATACCCTGTCGCCGATCCTGACCCCGGTGCTGACCGGCGTCGCCGATCCGCTGCTGAAACTGCTGGGCATCGGCCTGGGCCAGATGACGGTGACCGTCAACGGCATCTGCCAGTCGTGCGACAGCTTCATGCTGACCAAGACCGCCGACAAGGCCAACGCCTTGCCGGGCAACAGCATTACGTATGTGGTGGAATTCGAGAACACCGGCACCACCACCCTGTCGGGCTTGACCGTGACCGACAACACCCCGGCGTTCACCACCTTTGCCGGCGCCGAGTGCGGCGCCATGCCGGCCGACCTGAACACCTGCGCGATCGCGCTGCAACCCAAGGTGGGCGAGAACGGCGCCGTCGAATGGCGCTTCACCGGCAGCCTGCAGCCCGGCGCCAAGGGCAGCGTGCGCATGAAGGTCGTGGTGCAGTAGCGGCGCATGGCCAGCCGCGACGGCGGCGCTGTCCGGCACGGGCGGCGCCGTCTCTTTCCATCCGTACTATGTGTACAATGCAAGTTTTGTAATCAAAGGTCCCAGTGAACAGCAGCGACAGCCAGCATGCGTTTCTCCAGAATGGCGGCGCCATGGGCGAACGCGTCCGGGAGCGCGACTGGTCCACGCATCCGCTGGGGCCGGTGTCCGGCTGGCCGCCGGCGCTGCGCACCGGCCTGGGCATCGTGCTCGGCTCGGCCTTCCCCACCTTCCTGGCCTGGGGCGAAGGCCTGACCCTGTTCTTCAACGACGCCTATGTGCCGATGCTCGGCAACAAGGCGCCGACCGCGCTCGGCGCGCCCCACCCCGAGGTCTGGCACGAGGTCTGGCCGGAACTCGAACCGTATATCCGGCGCGTGCTGGCCGGCGAATCGTTTTTCTT
>Ga0265780_10012068_pt1 | contig 10155 bp, 14 predicted proteins | sample P1T30metagenome_FD_192432 | JGI IMG/M metagenome (GOLD analysis project Ga0265780, IMG submission 192432) | Plant litter microbial communities from East Loma Ridge, Irvine, California - P1 T30 | ecosystem: Environmental > Terrestrial > Plant litter > Unclassified | place: USA: California... | reverse complement strand
ATAGCAGAGCGATTGAAATCGAGCATAGTGGGATGACCCGGTACCACCCATCGCATCTACCATTTCTTTACAGACCTTGACAGGTGGCGGATAGGGCTTAGGGTCTCGGCCGAGGATATACCCAAAGTCGACATGGAAGAAGTGACCTAAGATCAGTTTTGCCTGCGCATGAACATACCGTCTGGGGCAAGCATCAAGTTGTCCAGGTGACGATCACCAACCCCCAGGACATATGTCAAGACAGAGTAACCAGCTACCATCAGCTCTTTGCTTTTCGGGTTTGACCTACCACACGACCGAACAAACGTGTCCAACACTCCAGCCTCGATTCCGTAAGATCCCAGAGCCCCATCATCGGCATGCTCTAGCCTGAGGTAATTCTGCAAATTCCCATGCTCGGCAACGATCGCAGCCAAACTCTTGCTGGGCACAAATTGAATCATACCCTCGGTAGTCGACGTGGCCAAGGCGCTATACGGACTAGCAAGAGCGCTGGTCGGGCTCAGGCGAAGGTCCAGGTTCTCTTTTCGTAGTAATCGGTCCATGAGGGTAAACAATTGAATGACGAGTTGATCCTGTCGGAGATCGTCTCCGTTCTTAAATATCACAGGATAGTCCGGGGTGATCATGATTTCCTCAGACTCCATCTCGGTCGTCTCGAACCAGAGTAGCAGAGGGTATAGGTTGGATTTGAAAACGGACGACTTTTCGGCAGCAATGGAGGTGACGGCGATACGGGCATCAAGAGGAAGTGGTAAAGGTGAGGGAAGGGGTGATAGGTTGTTTTTGCTATCGCCAATGAAGTGTCGGAGCTTTTCAATCTTTTTCGATCGTCCATCTTTCGAGCCTCGAATCTCCTTGGCTCGGGCGGAAAGTAGCTCGACCAGTTCGCCTTGACGCCGCAAGATATCTCGTTCTGCAATGCCTTTCTCGGTCTAATGTCAGGTAACGTCTCTCGCTCACAACTTTCTTGGAAGCTCACCTCGGACAACTTCTGCATGAACCGGAAAGCCACCTTTGCATACGCTTTACCAACCGGTGAGCGAGTATCACACTCTATCATGAGGTACCAGTGGAAGCTTGTTCCTAGAAGTGGATTTGCGACACTTCGGTCGATAAGGAATTGAGATAACCCGCTGTCGTCTTCTTCAACGACCTTGCGCTTTTTGCGAGTCTCGGCACCATTCTCAAATCGAAGTGCTTGTACGAGCTGTAGAAGGTACAGCAGAAGCTCCTGTATTGTCAGATCCTACCCCGCCTGAGAGGAATCGAGACTCACATCATCATCTGCCCGCTCAAGTCGCTTGACAGCAAAGGCGCGGACTCGCTTATCAGTAAAACCAGGCCCGAGCAGTTCGAGCGCATCATCCACTCCAACTTCCTGACCCCATAAAGGCAGTAGCTTCTCCACAGCCTGTTTACTTTCCACCGGGTCGGCCCATGTGACACATTTAAGGAATTTCGTAAGTGATCTCGGCGTACGCGAGAGCGAGTATCGGAATTTCCACAGTAGATCCTTGTCGAGAGCGGAAAGTGATGCTGTTGGCGGGAGTCTGAATATTTCCTGATGTCAGCTCCCTTCGTATCTGGTACTTACGTTCAGGCGATCACGATCAACAGGGCCAGGCTTGAGATCCTTGCCCTCGTCGCCGAGACGCTGACTTCTGAGAAGCTTTCGATGCTTCGTCTCTATCGGATTCTCACGCCAGGCATCGGGATCATATGTCCTCCAGAGGTGAGGATCCGTCGACAGCATGTTTGGCGGTATGCCTGAGAGCGTGGGAGGTGGGTTCGTTGGTGGTAGTAGAGGTATAGGTGGTTGGGGGATTTGTCCTTCCTGAAAGTCAGCACTGCGCCTGTCCGTCTGGACATCACTGACCTGTTCGGAGAACACTACTGGGAAGTCGAACCTTGGCAAATCTACATACAGGTAGAGGCGGTCCGAGATTGCGCTTTCCCGCTGATGGACCTGCTCAATCTGCCTGAAAGCCAGTCGGTCGAGCCAGTCGACTTTGGGAATATCTCCTCTCTCGTGGTCTTTCATCAACTGCTAATCAGCGTTGAACTTCACGACAACTCACCTCTTCCAAACGTCCCATTTCATCTGCGTCTTCGGGAGACTCGCTTGGGGTCGTACTCTGTACCGACGGATCTGCTTCCTTGTCGCGGTGTATACGGAGTCTTTGCTGGCCTCGTTTCAGTGTTCTGTAATCAGCTGATGCCCTGCTGCCGATGCTCACCTTTTGGACGTGAAAAGACTCATGGTCGACCCTCCGACTGGAACAGGTCTTCCGGGACCTCGGACGTTCCATATCGTGAAAGATAATTGCGAGGTAAGAAGGAGCGAGTTGTACGAGATGGGAAGAGTGATGACGTGATTCCATGTATAAGACTTGTTGAACTCCTTCCAGGGTGTCCGGAAAGGCATTGTATACTCCTTGCCATCCGTCCACAGCTGGCAGCTGATGTATAGGTCCGAGAGTACACTGGGGTCAGATAACTCCGCTCGTCCATGCTTACCCATTTGATGGTCCCGCATGTGGTATTGTACGATCATCTAGTGCGTCTGAGTATGATCCTCGGGGTATACGGCCTTCAAGCGATGTTCTACTTATCAGGACCAAGTAGGAGGAGGTAGAACAGACATACATCTTGACAGTGACATTGGGTTTGAGGTCACACAGTCTTGCAAAGGAGTAATCCTTGTCTCTTGAGGCTTCGCCCTGCATAATTGATGGGCTCGTCTGTATATACTAGCGGTTCATCTGGGCTGTATATAGTGTTGGCGAGACAAGACGGTAGAGCCCCCCTCGCGTCACTCCGCCGGAGGGTATCTACGGAGATTCATCACATCTCCGTCCCTTCTCTCGTTCCTGGCAATCAGTATTTTATCAGTGAGTCTCTAGACTAGCTACCATACTACCTCACCCAATTCATCAATCAGGATGGCAGGCTCACAGCTTACTCAGCTCAAGTCGGCATTGACAAATGCTGGTCTGGGCCGCAAGTCATTCTCGAAAAAGGAGAAGAAGGCGTTCAAAAAGGGTGGCGCAAGAGAGACGGATAGAGCAAAGACGCTACAGAAGCTGGAGGATATCAAGCGAGGATTGAACAAGTTTGACCATACCGAGACCAAGGTGAGCTAACCCCATCTGTTGAAGCGGTGGTGAGCTAATCAAAAGCTCAAACACGATGTTGGGGGACGACAGCTCAAGGGTGTTACTGGAAACCCCAGTACGGCAAAACAGGCCGGTCTTGAGAAACGAAAAGCACAGCTCCTTACCGAACATCAATCACGAGATCATAGAGGAACGTTCCAAGATCGACGATTTGGTGAAGCAGACCCCAACATGACGCTTGAGGACAGGATGCTTGAGCGATATACTCGAGAACGACAAAGAGGTCAGGGCAAGAAAGGTCTTTTCAACCTGGAAGAAGGGGATGACGATGTGGATGATATGGATGAAGGGAATGCTCTTGGTGGATTGACACATGGTGGACGAAGTGTGCTTGATCTACCCGGGGACGATTTCATGCTACAGGGTCTGAATGATCCTGATGATCCCGAGGAAAAACATATCGATAGGCGTACGGTCCAGAGAAATCACTTTGGTGGATTTGAGGAGAAGCTCGAGGAAGATGAGGAACTGGTGAGTCTTTTGTCGTATATCCGCAAACAACTACTAATCACCAGCCCGAGAGGAAGAAATCAAAACAGGAAGTCATGGCGGAAGTCATGGCCAAGAGTAAAAGCTACAAAGCCGAGCGACAGCACCAAAACGATCTTGATGCCGACCTCCGAGACGAGCTTGATGGTGATATCAACGACCTAAGGGCTTTGCTCAATGAGGCTCCAGCCGAGGAAGTCAGCTTCAGACGACAACCTGTATCCGGAAGAGACGATGCCGAGTACGGCCAGTTTGTACGAGAACTAGCTTTCGAAGCCAGGGCGAAACCCAAGGATCGAACCAAGACTGAGGACGAGCTCGCAATCGAAGAAAAGGAACGACTGGAAAAAGCAGAGGCCAAGCGACTTCGTCGAATGAGGGGTGAAGAGAGTGAAGATGAGGACAGTAGGGGCAAGAAGAGAAAGGTGGATGACAGAAGGGAGGCTGATGATCTTGGAGATGATTTCTTGGATGAGGATGAGGAGGATCTGCTAGGCCCTGGATTGACCAGAGAAGGTTTCGAGAAGATGGGTGCAGAAAAGGCGGCGGCTGCTGCAGCGGAGGAGGATGACGAAGACGAGGACGATGAAGATGACGACGATGAGGATGGGGATGATGAGGATGGAAGTGATGTCGAGGATGACGAAGACGACGACGAAGACGATGTAAGCGACATGGAGGACCTTGACGAGGCGTCAGATGTGGGATCAGACGAAGAGATCGACCTGGTCAAGAAGAGGAAACGAGCATCCGCACCGAAGACCACCGAAATCCCATACACTTTCATCTGTCCCGCCACTATCGACGAACTCGAGGATATCATGGAGCCTTTGGACGATTCTGCGATCCCCACCGTCGTACAGCGTATACGTGCGATCCATCATCCAAGTTTAGCCCAGGGAAACAAAGAGAAACTTCAGGTAAGCTTGCCTGTACACCTAGATGTGCCCAGCTGATTTTCAGGTCTTCTTCGGTGTCCTACTCGACTACACGTTAGTTCTAGCTTCCCGCCCAGCACCCGCCTTCTCGGCGATCACATCACTTGTCCCTCACTTGATCGCTTTGGTCAAGATGAACCCAATCACCGCCGCTGCTCACTTCATCGGTAAAGTCACTTTGATGCAAAAGAACCTATCTCGAGGACTTGCTCGCGGAGCAACTCGTCTCGACTCCAAGACGTATCCCGGTGCACCCGAGTTGGTGATCCTACGTCTGATCGGCTCGATTTGGTCAACCAGTGATTTCTCACACCCAGTGGTTGCTCCTTCGATCCTGTTGATGGGACAATATCTAAGTCACGGAAGGATCAGGCAGACCTCGGATATCGCTTCAGGCTTGATGCTGTGCTCTCTACTTGTTCAGGTACGTGTCTCTTGGATAAACAAGAGTAGTGCTAATGTCCAGTTTGAGTCTGAATCAAAGCGATTCTTGCCCGAGGCAATCAACTTCCTTGCCGGGTCCGTCGTCGCTCTTTTACCACGTCGCAAAGACAGTCCATCTGTTCCCTTCCCCGATCTCGTTGCTCCAGCCGCCGGCAACTCTCTCCACATCACTTCAGCCAGTATACCGGCAGAGCTCGCAGATCTAGCTTCCATGCTGTCATCCGACAGTGAGAAGTCAAAGGCAGACTTACTATCGACCTCAATGCGTCTCATCGAGACTGTTGCTGCTCTGTACTCGTCATCACCTGCGTTTATCGAGTCTTTCCAGCCGATGCTACAGGTCGTCCAGTCCTCGAGGACCGCCAAGCTCTCTGATGCTTTGAAGGTAAGTCTTTGCCAAAAAGAATTGAAACCAGAGCTAATATACAGCAACGCGTGTCTACCACAGCCAAGACCCTCTCGCGCATGCTCAACCTTGCCATCACCTCCCGTCAACCCCTCGCTCTTCAAGCCCACAAGCCTGTTCCCATCGCAAGTCACGCACCAAAGTTCGAGGAAGGCTACCAGCCCGGCAAACGATACGACCCCGACGCCGAGCGAAATGCAGCAAGCAAACTCAAGGCTCAGTACAAGCAAGAACGAAAAGGTGCTATTCGAGAATTGCGAAAAGACAATCGATTCTTGGCTGGCGAAAAGGCAAAAGATCAAGCAGAGAAGGATCGCGAGTACACTGCCAAGATGCGTCGTGCAGAGGGATCCATCACTGTGGAGAGGGCAGAAGAGAAGGAGATGGAGCGAGAGAAGGCACGAGAGAAGAGGAGAGCTGGACGAGGTTGATCTTTGTATTTCTCTTTCCTTACAGTATTACACGTCTTCGTTGCCCACATTGCATCTATTTCACTTTGCCTCGTACAAACTACCAGAACCAAACACACCTCTTGGACCAGCAGTCTTGACCCTAGCCCTATTCATGATCCCGCTTGCAGGTTTATCTCCTCGCTCGTGACCGCAGTTCTCACATGCTGCGATGGTGAGTGATCCAGACGTTGCAGACTCGAGTGCTAATCTGACTTCTCTGACTTGCGCCTCGAGCTCGTATACCTGAAGTTGGTGGGCCTTTTTGGCATTGGCCAGTCGGTTCTCAACCTCGACAGCAGCTAATCGGTAGGTGTCGACATCGTCATTCTGCGCACAGGATGTCAAGGTCGAAAGCGAGGGCGAGGCATGTGGGCTTGCCATGGCAAAATATTGATCGGGCAGATGGCGAGAGATGTTCATCGAGACTGGACGGAGTTGCAAGAGAGGCTGTTGTAGGTTTTGTGTTGAAGGCATCTCTTCTGTCCCCGAGGTTGAGGAGCCATGGTCAAGACCAGCTCGAAGGTCGGAATAGGCTCGATAGGACTCCATAGACCGATATCCAGTATCAGGGGAGGCAGGATCTCTACGCTCCTGGGATAGTTTCGTTTTAGGTGTTTTATTGAGGAATTTCAAAATGCCCGATTTCTTCGTCTTGAGTGGTTGGGATTGAGGCGAAGAGGGTACAGGAATAGGCTCGGCGATTGTTCTCGTACGCCTCGTTCCGTGAGGTGTGCGACTACGATCTCGTTCGCGTTGTTGGGCGTCAGCGAGGGAGATGAGGCTGAAATTGGGCGATGCCGAGGCTATTACCGGTTGACGCCCCACCGGTGGCTGTAGACTGGGATCCGACATGGGTGTTGACAGAACAGCAAAAGAGAATGGCTGTGATATCGTTGGTCGATAATCTCGACCGCTGGCTTTGGGGGTGCATCTGTTGTCGACATGTTTTGGTCCTCCTGATTCGGATCCTGAGCCTGCCAGGAACTCGGGCCATTGCTGATTCCCGTATTGTCTTTTAGGTTGGTCCCCTTCGTAGGGATCAAGGAGAGAAGGTGATTTATGTGGAGTCTCTATATCATTTGATACATCGGAAGAGGAATTGCTTGTGGAGCTAAGAGCGATCGAGACGGCAGAGGCAGAATCGAAAAAGTGTCGACTGGTGACTGTTTGTAATTGTGCGCTACTCGTATCGGAGAAAGAGGAAGTTGCGGTAGTACTGGTCGTCAATCCAGAACTAGAGGGTAACGCTGATAAATGTTGACGAAGACTCTCGGCGTGAATAGCATCCTTCTCCTTGATACCAATTCTGGTCTTGACTTTATCCTTCACTTTATGTGATAGACCGGTCATTGTGGTTGTTCGTGACCAACTGTCGTCGTCCCATGATACATCCTCGTATCTCCTGACTTTGGGTCCTGAAGCGACCGACATCCGGTGAGCGACAGGTTCGGGAGATACGAGTGGGCTCATCTCAGTCTCTGTGACTAGTCGCCTGCGAGCTAGCCGTGGAGAGATGGGTGCAGGAGAGTGGTCATGGTACGAGTAGATCGAGGCGCAAGAGTAGTCGGAGGAAGGTGCCATCGTGGTCCCGTATTGCGTATAGCTAGTGCGTTGATCTGTGGATCAGGATTGAAATGGTATGTCGTAGTGGTGTGATGCGGATTGCGAGTGGGGAATTGGAGCTGAGTTGCGGATAGCGAGTGATGACCGACTGGTAAATTTGGGAGAATGATGAGGGATAGACGAGTAGTGAGGTACCTGACCAGATGGATGAGTAATGTCAAAAGACGCTAGTGTTCAGTTATGAGCATGACTTGCTCATGCATGTGTGTGTCAACAATACGCGATGTAGATCAGTACATGTCAGTTTCAGATCTGGTAGGTGAGACATGCGACAACGTGTGAAACAATCTTACGTCCCACAAACAAGTCGCGCCGCGAGTGTGATCACACTGAATGACATCTGCCCGGAACATGTATGCATAGAATCTATAGTGGAATGAGAAACGATTACTCGGCCTGTATGTCAGCTCCATCCACTTCCGGAGTTCGCTAGCTTACCTTCTTGGCAACGAAGAGCATCATGGGGGTAAAGAGCTTGGTCTGACCACCCCTGACGATAGCGTCTCCAGCAGTCTTCATGTTTTCGGTGACATCGTAAGTACCGGCGGGCATCATTCGGAGCTTCTCCATGACCCAGATGGCACTGGACGAGATGTTTTTACCGACGTAGCTCATTCGGGCAACAGTGAACACTGATCATCAGCTTTGATACTGCTACTATTAGAAATGACTCACTGTCCCATAGAGTCTGAGCCTTCCAGACGTTACCCTCTAGAGGGTACCACCAACCAACGGGGTCATCACGGTCGGCAAGATCATCATCAACGAGGATCTCGAATCCGACGTTCTTCAAGGCTTGACGTGCCTCGGCGATGGGTCGAAGGGAAGCGATACCACATCCGATCTACCATTAGCCCTAGTCTATACGCTCACTCGTTTGACTCACCTCGATACCGTGAGCAATATCCTTGTGCTCGGGGTTGGAAGCATCCCAAGCATCGGTCATGTTCCACTCGTAGAAACCGAAGGTTCCACCTGGCTTCAAGCACTTGTAGACCTCTCGGTAGATACCCTCGAGGGAAGGAGCGTGGCAAGTAGCCTCAATAGCGTAGACTGGAATCAGCTCGATTCTATAAGGACGCGGGAGCTACTTACTAGCATCGAAGGAGTTCTCTCCGAAGGTCTCGCTCAACTTCATGAAATCACCCTTCTGGAAAGAAACTTTGTCACTCAAACCAGCCTTGGCGGTCTTCTTTGTAGCTCGGTCGATCTGGAAATCGTTGTTGTTGACACCGACAATGGTAGCATCGGTGAATCGAGCAATCTCACGAGCGGGTCCACCAACACCACAACCGACATCGAGGACCTTCATACCGGGTCGGATGTTGATCTGAGCAGCGAGGTAGTGTTCCTGTCGTGCGAGCTAATCATTAGTAGGTGAACTCGAACGTGATCGGAAGGTGGACATACAGCCTGGAGGAAAGCCTCTCCCTTGTAGAATCGACAGAAATGGAAAGAGTCGGCCCATCCGTACTCGTAAAGCTCGGTAGCACCATCATAGTAACCTGATTATCAGTGGACGCTCAATTGACGCGTGAGGATACGACATACCGTTGACAAGATCAGTGTAGTTGTCAACTCGGCTCTTGACGTGGTCGGCATTGTCCTTTGCGGACTGCTTGTCCCACATGGCGTTGTAGCCAGTCATTCCCTTTTCGTTTCTCTTCTGTACGGGCATTGTATATGTGATGGGTATGGGTAGATGGTAGGTGATTAGACGGGGTGATGAATGTATTAGATGTAATATATACAGTATGATACGACGCGCTCGGACCACTTTACTCTCTCTTACTACTGAATTTCATCGTCCCAGTTTTCCAAATCCCAAGCCCCCTTTCTACAGAACCCTAAACTTACCCTGAATTTACCCTGAATAACCCTTTGAACCCAAACAGCTGTGCCTATCCGGGGGCCAGCTGACACGCGTTCAAGCAGTAATCTGGAATGCATACAACAGTGGAAATGCAATCGTACCACTACTCAGCAGAGATGTCCCTACCAAAGGAGTACATCCCTTCAATCATACTCAGCACAGACAAGAATTTCATCAACAAGTTTTGTCTGGATGTATTAGTCATTGGCACCCTCATCATCTGGGAAACACTCACGCCCGAGCGGCAGATGGAGAAGGTGTCGCGGACGACTCCATCAACTGAATTGCGACGAATCGGACTAGACGTCAATACAGTGCTGATTGAGCTATGGCTCACCTTTCTGTACCAGAGACGGTCCATTTGTAGCGACCTGGCTGATTAGCGTCTAGCCTATCTCGTTTCTCGCTCAGCCCCGAACTCACACATTCGATCGGTATACTATGCAAGCCATCCAGCAGCTCAGTCGCGATAGTCTCGGCAGCCTCATTCATTTGATCGCCTGCCAGTCCACCCAGACCATTGACAGGCATCTGAGTGAGCAGTGCGAGTTGTTGATAGAGCGAATCGCGAGCTTGAAGGAGGACAAGTCGAACGACATGCGAAGTCACCAGAATGTTGCCCTGCATCACCAAGAAAGAGTTGAGGGCATGTTGTGTCCCACCAGAACCATGAAAGAAGTCGAGGAAACGGGCTTGGAGCTTTGCTTCCCAGTCGTATGCCGGACTAGAGTCAGCTCCCCCCCAAGGAATC
>Ga0265780_10012065_pt1 | contig 10156 bp, 8 predicted proteins | sample P1T30metagenome_FD_192432 | JGI IMG/M metagenome (GOLD analysis project Ga0265780, IMG submission 192432) | Plant litter microbial communities from East Loma Ridge, Irvine, California - P1 T30 | ecosystem: Environmental > Terrestrial > Plant litter > Unclassified | place: USA: California... | reverse complement strand
GGCGGGCCCGGACGGCGAGATCGTCTGGACGGCGCTGCAGCGCGAGGCGTCGATCGACGCCGACGGGATCGTGCGGCTCGGCCGCTACGACGTCGCGGCGGGCAGCTGGAGCTTCTTCGGCTACCCGCTCGAGGCGCCGTCCGGTGCCGAGGGCGACTGGAACGGCCTCTCCGAGATCACGCTGACGCCCGCCGGGACCCTCGCGGTCATCGAGCGCGACAAGCGCAACGGACCGGACGCGGCGCTCAAGGCCGTGTTCACGGTGCCGCTGCCGACGGGGCCGGGCGCCGCGCTCGGCGAGGAGCTCCCGGTGCTGGAGAAGACGCTCGCCGTCGACGTGCTGCCCGCGCTCGAGGCCGGCGACGGCTGGACGCAGGAGAAGCTCGAGGGCCTGGGCGTCACGGGCGCCGGCGAGGTCTTCGCGGTGACCGACAACGACGGCGTCGACGACGCGAACGGCGAGACGGTGCTCGCGTCGCTCGGCTCCGCGGCGGACGTCTTCGGCGCGGCGGTGACGCCGACGCCGGAGCCGACGACCGAGCCGACCGCGGTGCCCACCGCCGATCCGACGGCCGTGCCCACGGCCGAGCCGACCGCTGCGCCCACCGCACAGCCCACGGCCGGACCCACGGCTGCGCCCACCACCGCACCGACCGCGCAGCCGACCGTCGCGCCGACGCACCCCGCCGGTGCCGTGCCGCCGCGCGCGGGCTCGGGCTCGGGCTCCGGCTCGCTCGCCTCGACCGGTGTCGAGACCGGCTGGCTCTCAGCCGCCGCGCTGTCCCTCCTCGCCGGCGGAGCCCTCGTGCTCGGCCTCGCCCGGAGGCGCCGCACGGCACGCTGACCGGAGCGGATCTCGATACGGCCGCTGCGCTGCCTACTCGATCAGCATGATTCGACTGCTGGTCGAGCAGGCCGCGGCACGCGGCTCATTCCTGCTGGTCGAGCAGCCGCGGCACGCGGCTTCCCATGCTGGTCGAGCAGCCGCGGCACGCGGCGTATCGAGACCGCCGTCACCAGCGGGGCGGGTCTGCAGACTCCCCTTCCGACGCCGGTGGATCTCGGTACGCCCGCTTCGCGGGCTACTCGATCAGCAGGGGCGTGCAGCCCCGCTCCCGGGAGCATCCGCACCCTTCCTGCGCCGGCACGGGCCTCACGCGAGTTCGGAGACGGTGCGCCGGACGACGCGGATCTCGCTGCCGTCGGAGAACAGCTCGGGTGAGCCGGCGCGGATCCGCTCCACGTCGTCGAAGACCGCCCGCAGGTGGGAGCGGAGGGCGACGACGGCCCCCTCGCCGTCGCCCCGCCCGATCGCGTCGACCACGGCCTCGTGCTGATCGATGAGGGCGTGGATCGGGCGCGCGTCGACGAGGCTGAGCCGGCGGGCGCGATCGAGATGGGCCTTCGCGGAGTTCACCGCGTTCCAGGCGCTGCCGTGGCCCGAGAGATCGAGCAGTCCGCGGTGGAAGTCCTCGTCGAGGCGGAAGAAGCGCTCGACGTCCTGCTCGGTGTCCGCCTCCCGCTGCTCGTCGAGGATGTCGCGCAGGGCCGCCAGCCCCGCCGGATCCGGCTCGCCGTGGTCACCGACCTGCTGGAGGGAGGAGCACTCGATCGCCTCGCGGATGAACTGGGCCTCGGCGACCCGCTCCGGATCGACGCGCGAGACGAAGCTGCCGCGCTGCGGGAAGATCTGCACCAGGCCCTCCTCGCGCAGGAGGATCAGGCTCTCCCGGACCGGCGTCCGGGAGATGCCGAGCTCGGCGGAGAGCTCGTTCTCGGAGAGCGGGGAGCCCGGCTTGAGGTCGAGCGAGATGATGCGTCGCCGCAGGGCGTCGACCGTGCGATCGCGCGCCGATGCGGTCCTGGTCGCGGGCTCGCTCCGTGTCGCCATCGTCCGAGTCTAATCGGCATTGACACCACTGCCATGGCAGTGCTTGTATGGCAGTTGTCGGCTCCCCGCAGGACCCCTTGCCGCCGTTCCGACCCGCATGCAAAGGAGCACCGGATGTCTCAGCGATCCACCGCGTCGTCCTCGACGCAGACCCCCGATCAGAAGGGGGTGCGCTCGACGAAGGACCTCGCGAAGGTCGCCGTCTCGGGCTGGCTCGGCACCGCGATGGAGTTCATGGACTTCCAGCTCTACTCGCTGGCCGCCGCCATCGTCTTCAACCGGATCTTCTTCCCCGAGTTCGACCCGGCGGTCGGCCTCATCGCGGCCATGGCCACCTACGGCGTCGGCTACGTCGCCCGGCTCCTCGGCGCGATCTACTTCGGCCGGATGGGCGACCGCATCGGCCGCAAGAAGGTGCTCTTCATCACAATCGCCCTGATGGGCGTCTCGACCACGCTGATCGGCGTCCTGCCGACCTATCAGCAGGTCGGCCTGCTCGCCCCGATCCTGCTGGTGTTCCTCCGCCTGCTGCAGGGCTTCGGCGCCGGCGCCGAGATCGCCGGAGCGACGGTGATGCTCGCCGAGTACGCCCCGGTCAAGAAGCGCGGACTGATCTCCTCGCTCGTCTCACTCGGCACCAACTCCGGCACCCTGGCCGCGTCCGCCCTCTGGGCGGTCCTGGTCGCGACCCTCCCCGACGAGGACCTGATCACCTGGGGCTGGCGCGTGCCGTTCCTCGCCAGCTTCGTGCTGCTCATCCTCGCCGTCTGGATCCGGACCTCGCTCAAGGAGAGCCCCGTCTTCGAGCAGCGAGACGACCTCGTCGACGGCGTGGCGCTGACCAGGAAGCAGCTCGCCGAGCAGGCGCTCATCGCCGGCACCGGCAGCATCGAGACCGCGCTGAAGCAGAAGAAGGGGAAGGCGTTCCTCATCGCGCTCGGCCTGCGCTTCGGCCAGGCGGGCAACTCCGGCCTGATCCAGACCTTCCTGATCGGCTACATCGCCACGGTGATGCTCAGCGACAAGGCGATCGGCACGAGTGCGATCGTGATCGGCTCGCTGTTCGGCTTCATCACGGTGCCCCTCGTCGGCATCCTGGGCGACCGCTTCGGCCGGCGCCCGCTCTACCTCTTCTTCACCTCGCTCACCATCCTGTTCGCGATCCCGATGATGCTGATGGTGACCAGCGGCGACCCCGTCCTGATGACGGTCGGCATCGTGGTCGGCCTGAACATCGGCGTCCTCGCGCTCTTCTCGCTCGAGTCGGTGACGATGGCCGAGCTCTTCGGCTCCCGCACCCGCTTCACCCAGCTGGCGCTCGCCAAGGAGATCGGCGGCATCCTCACCACCGCCATCGGGCCGGTGCTGGCCGCGACCCTCACCGCCGTGACAGGGTCCTGGTGGCCCCTCGCCGCGATGGTGATCGGCTACTCCCTCGTGACGCTGGTCTCGGCGCTGCTGAGCCCCGAGGTCCGCGGACGCGACATGGTGCGACTGGAGGACGCGGTATGAGAGCCGTCGTGGTGCACGGCGCGCAAGATCTGCGCATCGACGAGCGGCCGGAGCCGGTCGCCGGACCCGGCCAGGTCGTGCTCGCGGTCGAGTGGGGCGGGATCTGCGGATCCGATCTCAGCTACTGGAAGCACGGCTCCTCCGGGACCGCGCGCCTCGTGGACCCGCTCGTCCTCGGGCACGAGTTCGCAGGCCGCATCGCCGAGCTCGGCGAGGGCGTCGAAGGCTGGGAGATCGGGCAGGCCGTCACCGTCCACCCGTCCGAGCTCCTCGGCGACCCGGCCCTGCCCGGGCGGATCGCCGGCCGCACCAACCTGCACCCCGCGATCCGCTACTACGGCTCGGCGGCCTTCCACCCGCACGCCGACGGCGGCTTCAGCGAGCGCAAGACGGTGCACGCCTATCAGCTCCGCGCGCTGCCCGACGGCGTGGACACCCGGCTCGGCGCACTCGCCGAGCCGCTGGCCGTGGCTATGCACGCGGTCCACCGCGCGGGCGACGTGCGGGGCCGGGACGTGGTCGTGAACGGAGCCGGCCCCATCGGCTCCCTCCTCATCGCCGCCCTCCGCCACGCCGGCGCCGGCCGCATCGTGGCCGCCGACCTGAGCGCGGCCTCGCTGGCGATCGCCCGTCGCATGGGCGCCGACGAGACGCGCGACGTCTCCGCCGGCGACGTCCTCCCCGAGGACTCCGAGCTCGTCTTCGAGGCCTCGGGATCCCCGGCCGCGCTGGGCTCTGTCCTGCACGCCACCGCCCGCGGCGGCACCGTGGTGCAGGTCGGCAACCTGCCCGGCGCTCCGGCGCCCGCCGCGCTGGGCGATCTCGTCACCCGCGAGATCACCTGGATCGGCAGCTTCCGCTTCGTCGACGAGATCACGGACGCGGTCGCCGCGATGCGCGACGGCCTCGACCTCTCCCCCCTGATGACCCACGAGTTCGACCTGGACGACGCCGAGGAGGCGCTGCGGACCGCGGCGGACCCGGCGTCGGGCAGCAGCAAGGTGATGCTCCGCCTCGGCGGGCGTCGCACCGAGACGGAGGACGCTCCCGTGAAGAAGGTGGCACCGTGAAGATCACCGACGCCCGAGTGGTGGTCTCCTCCCCGGGGAGGAACTACGTGACGCTCGTCCTCGAGACCGAGGACGGGGTGATCGGTGTCGGCGACGCCACGCTCAACGGCCGCGAGCTCTCCGTCGCCTCGTACCTCGAGGACCACCTCTGCCCCCTCCTGATCGGCCGCGACGCGCGCCGCATCGAGGACACCTGGCAGTACTTCTACAAGGGCGCCTACTGGCGCCGCGGCCCGGTCACCATGACCGCGATCGCCGCCATCGACGTGGCGCTCTGGGACATCAAGGGCAAGGCCGCCGGGATGCCCGTCTACCAGCTGCTCGGCGGCGCGGCCCGCGACGGCGTGATGGTCTACGGCCATGCCAGCGGCTCGACGCTCGACGAGCTCGACGAGGACTTCCAGGACCACCTCGACCTCGGCTACAAGGCGATCCGCGCCCAGGCCGCGATTCCGGGCCTCGAGAAGACCTACGGCATCGCCCCGGCGGACGGGAAGCTCTACGAGCCCGCGAGCGGGAACGTGCCGCAGGAGGACTCGTGGGAGACGACCGCCTACCTCGACTTCGCGCCGACGATGATGGCGCACCTGCGCGAGGAGTTCGGCTACGGCGTGCACCTGCTGCACGACGTGCACCACCGCCTCTCCCCCATCGAGGCGGGTCGGCTCGGCGCCGCGGTCGAGCCCTACCGGCCCTTCTGGATCGAGGACCCGACCCCGGCCGAGGACCAGTCGGCCTTCCGCCTGATCCGCAGCCACACCACCACCCCGCTCGCGGTCGGCGAGATCTTCAACTCGATCTGGGACTGCCAGCAGCTGATCACCGAGCGGTTGATCGACTACATCCGCACCTCGGTGTCCCACGCCGGCGGCATCACCCACCTCCGCCGGATCTTCTCGCTGGCCGACCTGTACGGCGTGCGCTCCGGATCGCACGGCGCGGGCGACCTCTCGCCGATCGCGATGTCGGCCGCCCTGCACGTCGATCTGAGCATTCCGAACTTCGGCATCCAGGAGTACATGGGCCACCGCGATCCGGTGAACGAGGTGTTCCGCTCCAGCTACCGCTTCGACGACGGCTACATGCACCCGGGGGACGCGCCCGGCCTGGGCGTCGAGTTCGATGAGGAGGCCGCGCAGCGCTTCCCGTACGACCCGAAGTACCTGCCGGTGAACCGCCGACTCGACGGATCGGTGCACGACTGGTGAGCGCCGTCGACAGCTCCCCCGCCTTCGACGTCGTCGCGATCGGCGAGGTCCTCGTCGAGGTCGCCACCGAGAGCGCCTTCGGACACGGCGTCCCCGCGATGCTCGGGATCTCCGGTGACGCGCTGAACGTCGCCGCGTCCGCCGCCGCCGCCGGCGCCCGGGTGGGCCTGCTCGCCGTGCTGACCGACGACGAGCTCGGCCGCGCGATCGCCGACCGGGTCCGGGCGCTCGGGATCTCCCCCGATCTGCTCCGCTTCCGCCGCGGCCAGCAGGGCGTGTACCTCGTGCACAGCGACCCCGCCGGCGAGCGCGAGTTCTCCTACGCCCGCTCGGGCAGCGTCGGCTCGACGCTCTCGGTCGGCGACGTCGACGACGACGTGCTCCGCTCCGCCGGAGCGGTCGTCGCCAGCGGCATCGCCTGCGCGATCTCGGAGTCCTCCCGCGCACTCGTGCTGCACGCCGCCGAGGTCTCCGGCCGGTTCGTCTACGACCCGAACCACCGCCCGCGGCTCATCGACGCCGCCGACGCCGCGGCCGACCTGCGGAGGATCGCCGCCTCGGCCGCGCTCGTCACCCCCTCCTTCCCCGGCGAGACCACGGCTCTGCTCGACGCCGCCACCGCGGCCGAGGCCGCGCATGCGCTGCTCGCTCTCGGCGCGGGCGCCGTCGCCGTCACCTGCGGCTCGAAGGGCGTCCACGTCGAGTCGGCCGACGAGTCGTTCTGGGTCGACGCCGTCCCCGCCCCGCTCGTCGTCGACCAGACGGGTGCCGGCGACGCCTTCGTGGGCACTCTCACCGCCCGCATCGTCCTCGGCGACTCGCTCGCCGAGGCCACCGCACTCGCCGCGGCCGCCGCATCCCTCGTCGTCGGGGGCCGCGGCGGGACCGGCCTCGTCCCGACCCTGGAGCAGACCAGGACGCACGCGGGAGCGAGAGCATGACCCGCCTGTCCCTCGCGGCCCTGTCCGCCGCCGGCCTCGGCCCGTCGATCCCGCGCGAGCGGCTCGAGCCGGGGATCGTCCACCTGGGCCTCGGCGCCTTCGCCCGCGCGCACACCGCCGTCTTCACCGAGGACGCCGTCCTCCGGACCGGGGACACGCGATGGGGCATCACCGGAGTGACGCAGACCTCGGACACCGTCGTGCGGCAGCTGTCGCCGCAGGACGGGCTCTACACCGTCGTCGAGCGCGGCGAGGGATCCCGGCCCCCTCGGGTCGTCTCCGCCGTCACCGGTGTCCTCGCCGGGCGAAGCGACTCCGCGGCGGTCGTCGACCGGATCGCCGATCCGAGGACGGCTGTCGTCACGCTGACCGTCACCGAGAAGGGCTACCGGATCCGCGCCGAGACGGGCGGGCTCGACACCGACGACCCGGACGTCCGGGCCGACCTCTCGGGACGGCCGCCGATCACCGCCGTGGGCCAGATCGCCCGCGGCCTCCAGAGGCGCTCGCGCGACGACCTCGACCCGGTCTCGGTCGTGTCCTGCGACAACCTGCCGGCGAACGGCGCCCTCACCCGCGCCCTCGTCCTCGACTTCGCTGCAGCGCTCCCGTCCGACGAGTCGGCCCCGCTGCACGAGTGGATCTCGGAGCGCGTCCGCTTCCCGAGCACGATGGTCGACCGGATGGTGCCCGCCACGACTCCGGACGACCTCGACGCGATCGAGCGCGCGACGGGCCTGCGCGACGAGGGCGGCGTGGTCGCCGAGCCCTTCGGGCAGTGGGTGCTCGAGGACGACTTCGCCGCCGGCCGCCCCGCGTGGGAGTCGGCCGGCGCGCTCCTCACGAGCGACGTCGAGCCGTGGGAGTCGGCCAAGCTGCGACTGCTCAACGCCAGCCACTCGCTTCTGGCCTACCTCGGGCTCGCCGCCGATCTGACGACGATCGCCGAGACCGTCGACGACCCGGCCTTCCGCCGTGCTGCGGAGAGCATGATGGCGGAGGACGCGCTGCCGACCATCGCCCTCCCGTCCGGGCTGGACGGTTCCGCCTACTCCGAGTCGGTGCTCCGGCGATTCGCGAACCCCGCTCTCGGGCACACGACGGCCAAGGTCGCGTCGGACGGGTCGCAGAAGATCCCGCTGCGGCTGCTGAGCACCGTCCGGGCATCGCTCGCCGCCGGCCGCGAACCGCGCTGGGCCGCCCTGGGTGTCGCCGCGTGGCTGCACCACGTGGCGTCCGCGTCCGCGATCGCCGACCCCTGGGCGGCGGAGCTGACGGCGCTCCTGCCCAAGGACCGCTCGTCGACGGCGGTCGTGCCGGCGCTTCTGCGCTCCCGCAAGGTCTTCGGACCCGACCTCGCCGAAAACCCCGTCTTCACCGCCCTGCTCACCGACTGGTACCGGATCCTCGATCGGCACGGCGCCCGAGGCCTCAGAGAAGAGATCACCGCATGACCACAGCACTGGACGTGATGAGGGTGTCGCCCGTCATCCCCGTCGTCACCCTCCTGGACCCCGAGACCGCCGTCCCCGTCGCGCGGGCGCTGCTCGCGGGCGGCGTGGGACTGATCGAGCTCACGCTCCGCACCGAGACCGCCCTCGAGTCGCTGGCGCTGATCGCGGCAGACGTGCCTGAGATGCTCCTCGGCGCCGGCACCGTCCTCTCGGCCGCGCAGGCCGATGCCGCGCTGACGGCGGGGGCGCAGTTCCTCGTGAGCCCCGGCCTCACCCGAACGCTCCACCGCCACTTCCGCACGCTCGGGATCCCCGTGCTGCCCGGGGTCTCGACGGTGGGCGAGGTGATGACGGCGCTCGAGGAGGGGGCGACCGAGCTGAAGTTCTTCCCGGCGGGGCCGGCCGGCGGGGCGCCCTACCTGGCCGCTCTCGGCGCACCGATCCCGCAGGCGACCTTCTGCCCGACCGGAGGGATCTCGGTCGAGAACGCCGGCGACTACCTGGCGCTGCCGAACGTCGCCTGCGTCGGCGGGAGCTGGCTCACGCCGCAGTCCGCGATCGATGCCCGGGACTGGGATCGGATCACGGCGATCAGCGCGGCGGCCGCCGCACTCGCCCCGTCCGCAGGCTAGGGGCGCAGCACCTCCGGGTACAGCACCTCGATCGGAGCGGCCAGGCCCGCCTTGACCTGCGCGCTGAGCTCGTCGGCGACGATCTCGACGGCGCCGTTCTCGACGCCGTCGAGGACCGTGTCGACGAGATCGGCGGGCGCCAGCTTGGGATCGTCGCTGTGGGCCGCCATCGCGGTGTCGACATAGCCGACGTGCACGCCGGTGACGAGCACTCCGCGAGGGGCGAGCTCGAGGCGGAGCGAGTTCGTCGCCGACCAGAGGGCGGCCTTCGACGCGCTGTACGCACCGCCGAAGGCGTACCAGCTCGCGACCGAGTGCATGTCGATGAGCACCGCGTCCCCGGCGGCGACGAGCAGCGGGGCGAACGCCCGGGCGACCAGCAGCGGAGCGAAGAAGTTGATCTCCATCGTCCGGCGGAGATCCTCCTCCGTCACCTCGAGGACGCTCGCCGTCGCGGGCAGACCGCCCGCGTTGTTGATCAGCACCGTGACGTCGGAGGCCACGGCGACCGCCGCGGCGATCGAGGCGGAGTCGGTGACGTCGAGGGTCAGGGGGACGACGCGGTCGTCGTCCCACTCGCGAGGGCTGCGCGCGGAGGCGTACACCTTCGCGGCACCGCGGGCCAGCGCGGCGTGCACGAAGGCCGAGCCGATGCCGCCGTTCGCTCCGGTGACGAGGACGACGGACTGGGAGAGGGAGGGCACGGGGTTCTTCTTCCTGAGGGGTGAACGGGAGGGGCCGGAGCTACTTCGGGAGGTTCGGCCGCAGGGCCGCCGCGAGGACCCGGTCGAGGACGCGGTCCGGCAGGATGCGTGCCAGGCGCGTGAGCACCGCGGCGTCGCGGCCGATCGTGTAGCGGGTCCGCGGCCGGGCGTCGGTGGCCGCGGCCACGATGACCTGCGCCGCCTGCGAGGCGTCGCGACCGGTGCGGAGGAACCCCTCGGACTGGGCGAGGATCGCCTGCATCAGGCCGCCGTACCGGCGCTCCTGTTCCGGGGTCATGCCGCCGACCAGCTTCCTCGCCGTCACTCCTCCGCGACCGACCATCTCGGTCCGAACCGCTCCCGGCTCGACGATCGCCACGGTGACGCCGTGCGGCGCGACTTCGCGGCGGAGCGCGTCGCTGACCGCCTCGAGCGCGAACTTCGATCCGGAGTAGGCGCCGTAGGTCGGCTGCGCCAACCGGCCGCCGAGCGAGCTCATCATGACGACGCGCCCACGGCTGCGCAGCAGCGCTGGCAGCAGAGCCTGGGTCACCTCGATGTGGCCAAAGAAGTTCACGTCGAACTGCCGGCGCCACTCGGCCATCGGGAGCACCTCGACCGGGGCGTTCACGGCGATGCCCGCGTTGTTGATCAGGGCGCGGAGGGGGCGGCCGTCGGCCTGCACGAGGGCCGCGAGGCCAGCGACCTGCTCGGGCACGGTTATGTCGAGGATCACGGGGCGGA
>Ga0265780_10012062_pt1 | contig 10158 bp, 7 predicted proteins | sample P1T30metagenome_FD_192432 | JGI IMG/M metagenome (GOLD analysis project Ga0265780, IMG submission 192432) | Plant litter microbial communities from East Loma Ridge, Irvine, California - P1 T30 | ecosystem: Environmental > Terrestrial > Plant litter > Unclassified | place: USA: California... | reverse complement strand
CGATGCGCCGCGCAGCCAGGCCGTCCGACGAGAAGTTCGTGACCGACAGCGGGACATCCTGCAGCTTTTCCTGGCGGCGGCGCGCGGTCACCATCACGACCTCCAATGCTTGCGGCGCGGGTTCGGCCTGGGTGGCGCTTTGCGGGACATCGGCCGCGCCCGATGCTTGCTGGACGTCCGACGTGGTCGATGCTTGTGCGGCGTCGGCGGCAGCGGGTACCGGCGCTTCCTGGGCCATGGCGGGAACCGCGGTCAGCGTTGCGGCGAGTACGCCAGTCAAGGCGCGAGCATTGGTATTGATCATGTTGGTGTCTCCAGGAGTTGTAATGTATAGAGGATTCAGTTTTTCATTGGAACGGCATCGGTGCCCGCGCCAGCCCGCAAGCGGTCGCGCACCAGGTTTTTCTGGATCTTGCCGGTAGCCGTCTTGGGCAAGGTCTGGAACAGGACCTGCCTCGGGCATTTGAAGTGCGCCAGGTGCGTGCGGCAAAACGCGATCAGCTGGGCGCTTGCTATCTCACTGCCATCGCGCAGTTCCACGACCGCGACCGGCACTTCGCCCCACTGCTCGTCCGGTTTCGCGACGACCGCGGCCGCAGCGACCATCGGGTGGGAATACAGGACGTTCTCGACCTCGACCGACGAGATGTTTTCGCCGCCCGAAATGATGATGTCCTTGGAGCGGTCCTTGATCCGGACATACCCGTCTGGTTCCAGTACCGCCAGATCGCCCGAACGGAACCAGCCGTCGGCAAACGCCTTTCGCGTTGCCGCGGGGTCGTCGAGGTAGCCCATCATCGTGATATTGCCCCGGAAAGCGATCTCGCCTACCGTCACGCCGTCGGCCGGCACACTTTCCGCGCCGTCGATCCGCATGACTGCCATGTCGGCCTGCAGCGCGCACGGCAATCCCTGGCGCGCATTCATGACCGCGCGTTCGGCGTCGCCAAGCGCCGCCCACGCGGGCTGTGCCTCACAGATGGCGGCGGGACCGTAGGTTTCGGTTAGACCGTAGCAATGAGTCAGTTGCACGCCAATTCCTTCCATGGCGCGCATCAGGCTCGGCGAAGGCGGCGCGCCGCCGATCATCGCCGCCACGGTCGGCGAAAACACGCGTCCCTGGCGCTCGGCCTCGTCGCGCAGCATGGCGTGGACGATCGGCGCGCCGCAGTAATGGGTCACGGATTCTTCGCCGATCAGGCGCACGATGGTCGCGGCGTCGACGCGGCGCAGGCACACGTTCTTTCCGCCCTGGAGCGCCAGCACCCAGGGCATGCCCCAGCCATTGCAATGAAACAAGGGCAGTGTCCACAGGTAGGATGCGCCCTTCGGCACGCCCCAGCTGAGCACGGTGGACACCGAGGCCAGGTAGGCGCCGCGATGCGAGTAGACCACGCCCTTCGGCCGACCGGTGGTACCGGAGGTGTAGTTGACGGATATCGGACTCCACTCGTCCAGGACAGGAAGGGCTGGCGCCTCGCCGTCCCCGCTGTCGAGAAAGTCATGGAATCCTTCCACTTGCGCCGGCAGGCCCACGCCCGCCTGCGGATCCGCAGCCACGACGAGGCGTGGCGGAGATGCCATCTGCGCCAGGGCAGCGCCGGCAACCGCGAACAGCTCCGCATCCACGATGAGCAGGCGCGCCTTGCAGTGCGCGAGAATATAGGCGACCGCATCGGCGTCCAGCCGCGTGTTGACGGTATTGAGCACCGCACCGGCCATCGGCACGGCGAAGTGGGCTGCCACCATAGGCGGCGTATTGAACAGCATGGCAGCGACCACGTCGCCGCGGCGGATTTCCGCGCGCACCAAAGCCGAAGCGAACTGGCGGCAGGTATGCGCGAATTCAATCCAGGATTGGCGCTGCGCTCCGTACACCACCGCTTCGCGGCTCCCGGACACGCGCGCGGCGCGGTCGAGAAATGCTACCGGGCTTAAAGGCACATGATTGGCGGCACAAGGGCCCAGGTCCTCGGCATTCCATTGGTCGTTGTCCATTTCTCGACTCCTTTTCAATGATGCTCATTCTTCAATCCTGCATTTCAAGCCCGGCAGGCAAGGCCACATGATCGTTAATGCAAACGTTTGGCAAACGTGGTTAAAAAAAAGCGTTCTCAACACGCTTGACCGGCAGGATTTCTCCGGCGCCTTCGAGCTCGAGCCAGCAATAACGGCCTACGCGCCACACCCGCACTGCCGGGCAGCTCAGGTAGAGCTTGCGCAGCCGGAACGAGCACTGCCGCCAGATTTCGCCATTGGCCAGCCGGAACACGGTCTGGCCGTCCCAGCTGCGACAGGCTCCTTCAAGCTCGCTTTCAGTGACGAGGTGCATGGAATCAGGAAGACAGCATGCTGCGAAAACGGGCCACCACCTCGTCGAAGGTCTTGGCGGCGGCCGGCACCATGCCGCGGATATGCATGAAGCCGTGCGTGAGATGCGAGAATTCCATGAGCTCGCTGCTTACGCCGGCAGCGCGCAGGCGCTCGGCGTAGGCGACAGCCTGGTCGCGCAAGGGATCGACGCTGAGCACGACCACCAGGGCTGGCGGCAGATCGGACAGATCTTCCGCCGCCAGCGGCGAGATTCGCCAGTTGCTCGCATCCTGTCCCTGCACGTAGGAGTTCTCGCACTCGTGCAGCATGAGCGTGCTCAGTGCGGGATCGCGGTCGGCGCTGTAGGACGGTGTTTCCCAGGCAGTCGGGCGCAGGTCGACGGCGGGATAGAGCAGCAACTGCGCTTTCAGGCGCGACAGGACGGGCTGGTGGGTCTTGCCGGCGGAACGGGCCTCGTCGCGCAGCGCCAGGGTGACCGCCGCGACCAGATTGCCACCGGCGCTGTCGCCGGCAATGACTATTTCCTGCGGATCGCCGCCCAGTTCGGCCACATGCTGCAAGGCCCAGCGCGTAGCCGCCAGCGCGTCATCGAACGCCGCCGGGAACGGGTGCTCCGGCGCCAGGCGATACGTGCACGAGACGACCACCGCCGGCATCGCATTGCAAAACACGCGCACCGTGTGATCGACCGTGTCGAGGTCGCCGCCCGACCAGCCGCCGCCATGCAGGTGGATCATGGTCAGGCGCGTGGGCGCGGCGGGCCGGTAGACACGCGCTTGCAGGGTATCGGTAATATCCACCTCTTCCACCGCTGCCACCGGCATCACGCCGTTCGCGCCGACGAAGTGCGGCAGCATCTGCTTGCTTTGCGCGCGCATGGCGACCCAGTCGACCGGCAAGTCGATGTTTTTTGGCAGGGCATCCAGCAGACCTGCGAGTACGGGATCGAGACTCATTATTGCTCCTATAACGATGAGATGCTGTTGGTGTTCAGTTGCTTGCGCAGTGCGTCGACCACCTTGTAGACGAGCGGGTCCTTGCCGACGCTGGTTGCCAGGCGGTTGCGCAGGTAGACGAAGCTGACGCCGCTGTCGGGATCGGCAAACGCCAGATGGCCGCCGAAACCGTCATGGCCGAAGCTGAGTGGGCCGAGCATGGGCTGATTGGCCCAGGGGACCATGAGTCCCGCGGCCCAGGACGCGCCGGGCAGCCCGCCGTCGAACGACACGCCGCTCGACATGAGGCGGCAGGCATCGTCGATCACGTTCTCCGACACGAGGCGGAAACCGTCGACCGGACCGAGCGCCGCCGCATAGCAGCGCGCGATCGCGCCGGCGCGCGTCACCATGTTGGCGCCGGCCAGTTCGACGGCGCGCATGCGGGGGTCGTTCAAGTCAGGCACGTCCATCCCGGGCAGGAGACTGAGCAGGCCATTGAGGGTGCATGCCTTCCAGGCCAGCGAACCGGGCGGCATGACCTGTGTCCAGGTGGAGCGTACGGCCGGCTCCTGCACATCGAGGACGGCGACGCGGCCTTGCTGTTGTTCCGGCAATCCGAGCCAGAGATCGAGCGACATTCGCGGCGCCAGGTCAGTGGCGATCCATGCGCCCAGCGATTGCCCGGTTACGCTGCGCACCAGGGCCGAGACGATCCAGCCAAAGGTGATGGCGTGATAGCAGTGATTCGAGCCCGGCGCAAAAATCGGGGGCTGCGACGCCAGGCGCTGCTCCATGCCGGCGGCATCGGCCAGGTCCTCCAGCGCGACGACGCCATCCAGGTAGGGAACACCGGCCCGGTGCGCCAGCGCCTCGCGCACCGTGACGCGGCCCTTGCCATGCGCGCCGAATGCAGGCCAGTAGTGGGCAACAGGAGCATCAAGCTGCAGCAGCTCCTGATCGACCAGGTGCAACAGGCATAGACTGGCAATCCCTTTGCTGACGGAATATACCGGCATGATAGTGGCGGGAAGCCACGGATCTCCAGCGCTGTTGCGTGCCCCGCCGCATACGTCAAGGAGCAGCTCGCCACGCCGGTAGATGGCACAAGAAACGCCGGACTCCTCGCGCAGATTGTCCGCAACGGCAGCAGCGACCTGTTCGAAGCCGGGTGCGACGAATCCATGCAGATAAGGGCTGGTCTCCATTTTCTTCCCAGACATTGATGGCAAACGTTTGTATTTTTACTGATCATAGCACGGCCCCAACCACCGGTAGACAAGATAATCAAGAATTGCAAACGTTTGTATGATTTGCAGTACAGCCGCTCGGCTTTGCATTATAATCGGCTGACTCCATCAAACATCCCTATGCCACGCAAGCCAAACTCCCTTGATGACACACCTGTCGCCCGTCTCGAGCCGGCGGCGCACGCGCGCCCGCGCATGGCCGACATTGCGCGAATTGCCGGCGTAACGATCTCGACCGTTTCGCGGGCGCTGGCAGGTAGCCCGCGAACCAATGACGCAACGCGCGAACGCATCGTCCAGATCGCCAACGCGATGAATTATTCGGTCAATGTAGCTGCGCAGAGCCTTCAGTCGGGCCAGAGCAATACGATCGCCGTGGTAATTCCGATCGACCGCGCCACGCGCGAGCCGATCTCCGAACCCTTCCTGCTAGGCCTGCTGGGCGGAATCGGCGATGCCTTTAGCGACTGTGGCTACGACATGCTGATTTCTCGAATCCACACCGATCAGCCGGAAAAGGTCGCGCAGCTGTACGACTCGGGCCGGGCCGCCGGCATCGTGATGATCGGCCAGTGGGGCTTTCACGATCAACTCAACCGCATGAGCGGGCGCGGCGTCCCGCTGGTGGTCTGGGGCGCACCCCTGCCGCAGCAGCGCTATGCCACGGTCGGCAGCGATAACGTGCTGGGCGGTGAACTGGCGACCGGCCACCTGCTCGACCAGGGCGCCGGGCGGGTTGCCTTTTTCGGCGACACGACGCTGACCGAAGGACGCCCGCGCTACGACGGCTACCTGAAGGCCCACGCCGCGCGCGGCCTGATGGTCGATCCCATCCTCACGCGCGCCGTCCCCTTCACCCCCGGCGCGATCCAGCAGGACCTTGCCGAGATGTTGGCCAAAGGCATCGCGTTCGATGCAGCGTTTGCGGGCAGCGACATGGCGGCCATCACCCTGATCTCGTCGCTCCTGGCCCACGGCCTGAAGGTGCCGGAAGATGTCTTGGTTGCCGGCTACGACAATATCGCGGCGGCAGCCTATACCCACCCGCCCTTGACGACCGTGCACCAGCCTATGAACGAAGCGGGACAATGCCTGGTTACCGCCGTGCTGCAGCAAATCAAAGGCGAGCGAGCCGCGTCGCTCATGTTGCCGACTACCCTGGTAACACGGGCGTCGAGCGCACGTCAGCACTAACGCATTCCGCCAGCAAGCAGCAACACTTGCCTGCTGCTGCAATCGCGCTCGGGAATGCACGGAAGCGAGAGCCTTCTGCCGCTTGCTGGCCAAGGCCGCCCGGCGAAATGACAACATCGCCGGCATTTCCCAAGCACCTCTGCGCGAGCGCCTGCCTTGACCGAGATACCGCCAGTGTGTACCGGGCGGCAGGGTCGTTTGCGCGCGAGGAATCGATCGCGAAATGAAAATGGCTCCATCAGGGAGCCATTGGTCAATCTGCTCAAGAGATGCTACAGGCGTCACCAATGCCGGAGGCGATGACGGGAGCCGCCCCCCCTCCCCTCTGTGGACGGCTTGGCGGGCCGCTAGTAGGCAACCAGAACACATGCGTGTTGGCCGTAGCGGCCAATCAACGTTTACATGCATGCCTATGCAGTCTGCGAGCTGGCTCTGTGAACGTTCGCACTGAGCGCTACTGGCTTCGCTGCCCCATCGACGCCTTCGGTCTGCTTCTGTTTGAACTGCCGTCGTCCGTCGACGGCGATCGCGCCTGGACGGCACCAGTACGAATCCCACATCCGGATACGTATTGCTGAAACGCTTCTAAGGAACCAAAAACAAAAAAGCCCGCTGCACTCATAGTGCAGCGGGCTTTTCGCCTCTTCGAGGTTTCTCGCAAAAAATGTCTTGGCGGAGACGGTGGGATTCCCATTTGCAGACTCAAGCTGCATGCTTGCTGGTGTTCCTTCCCCCCAGTTCAACGATAACCCTTACCCATACCCCGAAAATTTTGTTACCTCATCTTCATCTTTTGTTGGGCTCTGACGAGCGCTACACTTATGCCAGATTAACGGCGAAGCAGCGCAGATGACAAGTACATCAAGCACTTCGATTTAGAAGGCTGGCATTTCTCCATACTCGTACGGCACAACTGTATCGCCATGCTGTGCTTTAGTTCCTTCGAAAACCTTGAAACACCTGATCCACGATGGGGTCATGTCGCGTTCGCGACCGCCAGCAACGGATCGCCAAGCGCGCCTCGTAGCTACCGCCGCCTGCGTACAGCAGGCTACCTTCGGCCAATTCTCGCGCCACGCAGCTTCGAGGAAGCCATGCCATTCCATTCCCGGCCAGCGCTAGTGCTTTGACGACTTCCACCATGTCGGATTCACATCGGGTGTGCAAATGCGTCGTAAGGGGCGTGGTGTCGAGAATATGGCTGACGACCCGGTGAAAAAATGCTCCTTTTGAATACTGGACTACGTCCGCAGGATTCATGCGGCTGCCCGGAAGCTTGTGGAGTGGCGCACCGCCAGCTGCAGGTACTGAAACAGGCACAACAAAGTCATCACCGACATCGATGGCCTCGAATGCATCCGTATCCAGTCCAAGCCCGATGACGTCGTGGTGATATGCGAGCAGTAAATCACATTCGCCCTTGATCAGCGCAAGCGCTGACTCGTGAATGTTTGCCGGGTAAACGCTCATGTGAGCCTGTGTCAGTTGCACCGTTCCGGACCGCCACCAGGCTGGAAGAAAGTGTGACGCCAAAACATGCCCAGCCGCGATCCTGACCGTCGGCCGCCTTCCCGTCTCGGGCTGGAACAAGGATTTCATGTCGCTCAGCTTCCTGGACACGTCCCGGCCGCAACTTGCGACGAGCAATCCAGCCGCCGTCAGTTCGACCGGGTAGCGCCGACGGTCGACCAGTTCCGCTCCGACCCATTCCTCGAGCGCCCGTATGCGCTTGCTGAACGTGGACTGTGCAATGTGACGCGCATCGGCGCTACGCGAAAAGCTTCGCGTTTCGGTCAGGCTAAGCAAGTCGTCGATCCAGTTCAGGTCCATATCGCGCTTCCAGTCGCATCTGTAAAAAATCTATTCGTTCTTTTCATAAACCTAGCTCCGTGCTTCCCTAAGCTGGTAACCAGACACGAATCAGCGAGCGAGAGCACATGGAGCTTTTCTTTGGCGGAACCATCGGACTGATCGGCGACCCGGCAGCAATGGCAACCCGTGAAATCTATGACAGACTGCGGAGCCGTCTGCGACGTGGCCACGCCCATGATTTCCAGCGTGTGCTGGTCGAGACCTTCATGGCGACAGGGCGGCAAGCGTCCGACACCCCTTCCAGCCTGCTGCTGTATGACGCAGTACAACGTCTTGCAGCGCGTGGCGCCACCCGAATACTGTTGCCCTGTGCCGCAAGCCAGGTCCTGCTGCGAGACCTTGAAAGCGAAAGCAACGTGCCGGTCGTGAGCATGATTGACGCCCTGCGAGCAAGTGTTCTCCCGAGCATTCCTGAAGAGGCGCGTCTCGGTGTGCTGTCGTCCGGCGTTTCCCGCCGAACGGGCCTGTTTCGCCCCTACTTGCCGGGACGGCTTGTTTATCCACGGGCCATCATCCAGGAAGAATGCCTCGATGCGCCCTTGCATGCAGGCTGCATGCCGAGCCCGGCGGTGCGGAGCGACCTGCTCAAAGTAGCATGCGAGGACCTGCTGGGACAGGGCGCGCAGTGCATCCTGGCCGGTGCCGTGGAAGCCACGGCGCTGGCACCCTTGCTGAAATGGCTTGGGGTGCCTGTGATCGACATCCATGAACTCTATCTGGACTACGCGCTGGCCTTCCCTTTTCCTGTTCCGCGACCGCCATTCAAAATTGGCGTTATCGGCGGCATCGGGCCGGCCGCGACCGTCGATTTCCTGGACAAGCTGGTCCGGGCGACCCCTGCGGCACGCGACCAGGATCACGTCAAGGTCGTCGTCGACCACAATCCCCAGATCCCCGACCGCACGGCGCATTTGCAAGGTCGAGGCCTGGATCCTACGCTGGCGCTGTACGCCTGCGCTTATCGGCTCTGGAAGGCGGGTGCCTCGGTCATCGTCATGCCCTGCAACACGGCCCACGCCTACCTGGACCGCCTCCGGGCACATCTGCCCCTCCCCTTCGTCGACATGCCGGCCGAAACCATTGCCCAAATCGCCCAGGGACCGCAGCAGCGCAGGCTTGGATTGCTGGCGACCAGCGGCACGGTAGACAGCCGTGTGTATGCCGATGCGGCCGCGCGTGCGGGTCTGTCGCTGATCACTCCCAATCCGCCTTGGCAGGACAAGGTCATGAACGCCATCTACGGTGCCCGCGGCATCAAGGCGGGATTCCGGGATGGAGAATGCCTGGCTGACGTGCTGGAGGCCATCCATCATTTGGCCGAGAGAAACGTCGATGTCATCATCCTCGGGTGCACCGAGTTGCCCCTGTTGTTTCCGCGTATCGAGGCGCTCCCGGTCCGGGGACTCTCCGTCGAGCTGGTCGATCCAGCAATGGTGCTCGCACGGCGCTGTGTGGCACTGGCGAGCGCTCGCCATCAGGATCTCCAGCCCCCGAAGCGCGCGGGCGAAAACGCAGCCGGGTCGGCAAACGGCGCTTCTCCGGTCATGATCTCCGCCAGCAGGCGTCCCGTTGCTGGCCCGAGCGTGAGCCCATGATGGTTGTGACCAAACGCAAACCACAAGCGCGCATGGCGCCCGGCCCGACCGATCACCGGCCGCATGTCGGGCAAGCATGGGCGCGCGCCCATCCACGGCGCGGCGTCGCGACGTTCACCAAGCGGGAACAGGCGACATGCCCGAGCCTGCGCGGCGCCAAGCTGATGCGGCGTGGGTGGGGCGTCGCGCGGCGCGAATTCGACGCCAGTCGTCAGGCGGATTCCACGTACCATGGGAGAGAGCACATAGCCATGATCGGCGTCCACGACCGGCACCCGCAATTCCGGGGCGGCAGGTGGGGCATAATGCATGTGGTATCCGCGCTTGGCCATCATTGGAAAGCGGTAGCCCATCCGCGCGTACACCGTGTCGGACCACGGTCCCAACGCGACCACCGCTTCGCGGGCACGGTGTGCTGCGCCATCGGCCTGGAAGGACCAACCGTCGCGATCCTCGACGATCGATGCCGCGTCGCCCTTGCAGAGGATCCCTCCACGTTTACGGAACAGCTCTGCATACGCTTGAACCACAGCGGCTGGATCCGCGACCGTCGCCGGATCACGCCAATGGATCGCTCCAGCGATGCGGCCCAGGAGGCCGGGCTGCACGGCATTGAGCGCGTCCGGCCCGAGGATGTCGAAGTCGAGGTTCAGGGCGCGCAGGTGATGCGCTTGTTCCGCCTCGCGTTCGAAACCGGCGACACCGCGGTGCAGCTCGATCCACCCCTGCCGCCGCAGCATGCCGCTTACACCAGCCGCTTCCATCAGGAGCGCATGCTCCGCCACCGATCGCTCGATCAGCGGCAGGAGGTCGTCCGCTGCACGCTGCAATGCGCGCGGGGAAGACTCGCACCAGAACCGCCAAAGCCATGGTGCCGCGCGCGGAAGGTGTCGCCAATCAAGCCGAACGCCCGGATTCATTCCAAAGACGTATTGCAGCAACAGTCGCAGGTCGCGCGGAAACCCATAGGGAACGACG